>ENA-ORTI01000024-ORTI01000024.1-human-gut-metagenome-genome-assembly--contig:-NODE-24-length-174707-cov-15.486173_pt1 | contig 174707 bp, 159 predicted proteins | sample MGYA00242071_ERZ509191 | MGnify/ENA primary metagenome ERZ509191 (study PRJEB26280, sample SAMEA2338832) | human gut metagenome | biome: human gut; feature: human-associated habitat; material...
TATTGATAAATGTTATTGATTAAAACAACTGTTCAATTTGCACTTGCAATTATCCTCAAAATTTTATATATAAAAATGCTATTATCTTGGAAAAAGGAACCTCAGGGCAAGCCGTTGTCACGCATGCTGAAAAAGCCACCTATTTTGGTCAAGGTGGACAAGTTGGCTTCTCTCCCAAGTCCATTACAACGTCCAATGGGATCGAAATTCCTCTTACTTTTGAAACCCAAATTAGAGGAGATGCTCAAAATGATGCCAATATGGTTATCGCAACCATAGGAGTAGGTATTTTTGCATCATTTTTTCATGGAAAAAACCAAAGTTTTCCAGCTGGTACTAAATTCAAGATTTTTGTAGAAAAAGATACTGATTTGCATTTAGACGAAAATGAACTATCTCACTACTTTTATATGCTCTCAAAATAAGCATAAATAATAAACTTTGAAAGGAAGTATGTAGGATGAAAAAAATCGTAACTTTGATTTGTGGGCTGTTTCTTTTATTGACACAGGTAGCTTTTGCAGAACCTTCGGTTCCTTCCGGCAAGCCTAATGTAGCAGTAATGTACGTCAACAATGGGAAAACAAAATATGATGATGCAGTGGATCAAAGTGTTTTAGCAAATTTGGCAAAATGCATTACTGCCGATAAATATAATTATATAGACGGCAAACCCTATATCGAAAAACTTAATAAAATTGGCATTCAGGATATTTCTACTGCTGAGCGTAGTGATATTGTAGATGCTATGGAAGGCGAAAATATTGATTATGTTGTTTACGTTGAAATTCAGCCTTTTGTTCGCAAAGAAAAAGTAAGTTTTTTCTCTTACGGATTAAAAATCACTACCCAAATTCCCTTTAAGGTCATTGATGTAGTAAACAACAAATACTTATATAATGGTAAATTTGTGGAATCAGCAGATGACAGCACTATGTTCGGTGGCTTAGGTAATAAAGGAATCGCTTTAAAAGCTCTGGACCATGCCAATCAGCAGATGGCTTCTGTTCTGACAGCAAGATTACCAGAAACAAAACCTGTAAAAAGGGCGGCTAAATAATTATGAAAGCCAAATTTTGGTTTATCCCTTTTCTATTGCTCATAACAATTTTAATACCATGTAAAAATACATCAATAGCTAGTGCAAGAAAAAAGAGCGCTGTCATTTCGATTTACAACAATCTTTCGGATTCTACTTATGATAAAGATCTAGATAAGGTTGTCCAAAAAGAGTTGCAGAAAAGATTAGAAGGTCTCTACATCGAATTGGATAATCAACCGTATGCCTCCCTCATTAAAAAAGAAAGTCTCAGTAATAAGGATTTAAGTGATGTATTGACTCTATTACAAGGGTCTCAGGCTAACTACTTTGTATATCTTGAATTACTCCCATTCAAAAAACACGGTATCAATTATGTTGCCCATTTTGATAAAAATATGACTGCCTCTGTATTTTTATGGTTAGTCGATCTTAATCAAAGCAAAACAATCTATCGAGATCATTTTTCGTTAGTTGGGAAGGATTCTTCTCCAGATTGGTATATAGGCAACAAATCCGTAGCTCTAAAGGCACTCGATGGTATTATGTTTAAAGCTGGTGAAATTATATCTGCAAAACTTCCCCTATAATTCTATTTTTCTCAGCTATTCCAGCAAAAATAATCAGTAATGGAACTCCTGCTGATAGCAAAAGCATTCTGCCAAGCTGTCGCCAGCAGGAGTTCCATTATTTATCCCGATATAATCGCAGCTGAACAGTGAAATTATAATAAGCCATTTTTAATGGCAACTTCAAAAGATTCAGTTATCCATTCTCTTTGAGGATTGCCCAAAGTCGAACTTCTATTACTTCATTTTTCCGCTAAGGTATTCAGTCCTTGCAGGACTCATGCCCCCATTTCCAGGTAAGCCCAGTCCCCAGCACCTCGCTATCCGCTGAAGCAAGATACTCCCTGCTTACATCCATACAGTGCGGACTTGCTGGTATTCTGTGCGAGTATACGTCGGGTCCCCGGGAGCCGGGGGGTGGTGTGCAGGTCAGGACAGGTATAGAAAATTTTGTACCCCATCTTTGAACAACTATACTGTGTTGAAGATTTCACCGAGAGCTTGTTAACACATACCACTTAAAAAACAATTTTATGTTATAATGAACAGGCTGCCACCCCATATCGGTAGTAGGAAGGGGGTGTGTCCGATGAACCTGTTTCTTTCGTTTCTTCTCTCTATCATGGCAAGCGTAATCGCCTACTACGTTTGCAAATGGCTGGATAAGAGAAAACAAGGCAGCCAACCTAAGGCTTAAACCACCTTCTACCAAAACGGAATAGAAAAACCCGGTGCTGCAACACCGGGTTTTTCTTTGTGTCAGATGAACACATTCTTTCGTTTCGCCTATGCTCATTATATCATATGTAGATTGATTTGCAAGATGAAAAGATCTTTGCTCTATATTTTCATTTTTTCTCGTTCGCTTGCCAACTACAAAAATACCCTTGCGGTATCACAACCGCAAGGGTACTGACTTTTCATTTGGTGGAGACAAGGAGGATCGAACTCCTGACCTCTTGCATGCCATGCAAGCGCTCTCCCAGCTGAGCTATGCCCCCAAACGACTTCTTAAGTATACCTCAAAGAAAAGTCCTTGTCAACGACTTTTTTTATTTTTTGACCAAACTCGTCCACCCGTTTTCCTGGGTGATCTTCCCTTCTTTCATCAGCCGTCCCAAGGCCCGTTTGAAAGCGGCCTTGGAAATGCCGAAGGCGTCCTTGATGATTTCCGGAGGGGTGGCATCGCTGTAGGGCATGGTGCCCTGGCGCTTTTCCAGAAGGGCCAGGATCCGTTCGCTGTCGGTGACCATGGCTTTTTCCTTCACTTCCCGGAGGGACAGATCCACCCGGCCGTCTTCCCGGACAAAGGTAACCCGTCCAGTGACTTTCTGGCCGAAATCCAGCCGTCCTCCAGGGACTTCGCTCCGGTGGATGAAGGCCAGATACCGCTGGGTGGTCAAAAGGAAGAACCCTTCCGGCAGGATGTTGTAGACGGTGCCGGTGAGTTCGTCCCCCACCTTCACATCTTTGGCCGGCACAGAAGCCCGGACCATATCCTCTTCCACCCGCATGGTCACCGCCTGGCGGCCGCTTTTATCCCGGTAGAGCTTCACCCACACCAGCTGCCCCGGAGACACATGGCCCCGCATTTCGCTGTAAGGCAGGAAGATCCCCCGTTCAGCGCCGATATCCACGAAACCGCCCTGCCGGGTCACGGACAGGACCTTCACATAGCCCAGTTGCCCTTCCCGCATCTTGGGGAGCTTCATGCTGGCGGTCATCCGTCCTTTGGCATCCAAGTACAGGTAGACCTTCACTTTGTCCCCTGCCTTCACCGGACTGGTCTGCTGGTGCTGGTGGAGCAGGATGTCGTCGGAAGTATTGCCGGTGCCCGCGTCCAGGAAAGCGCCCACTTCCCCTACCCGGGCCACGGTCATCTCGCACACATCTCCCACCCGGTACCGGCCCACGGTCTTGACGGTCACCGGTCCATGTTCTTTCCTCATGCTTCCGTCTCCGTATAGCTTTCGCTGGGTGCGTCCGCCCACAGCTGTTCCAAGTTGTAGAAATTCCGCTGGGATTCCTGGAACACATGGGCCACACAGTCGCCGTAATCCAGGAGCACCCAGTTCCCTTCGCTGTAGCCCTCCTTATGGGCCGGCAGCTTCCCTTCCTGGGCCAGTTTATCTTCGATGCCGTCGGCGATGGCCCGCACCTGGGTGGTGCTGGGGGCCGAGCAGATCATGAAGTAGTCGGTCACGGAAGAAAGCCCTTCCATGTTCAGCAGCAGGATATCCCGTGCTTTTTTGTCGGCAGCAGCCGCTGCGATCTTGTTGGCCAGTTCTTTTCCGGTCATTTTCATCCTTCCTTTCCTAAAAACTCTCTATTTCGTTCCACTGAACGTCCTTTGGTTCAAATACTGGGGATCCGCTTGTGGGGGATCTTCAGCTCATCCAGGGTAGCTGCAATCTTGGAGGGGGTGGTGACCCAGTAGCTGACGCCGCCGATGTCCCCGAAATCCCCTTTCAGGCTGGCGCTCTTCACGCCGCCTTCGCCGAACAGCCGCAGGCAGTTGGCTGCCTTCACCATCTGGAGGAAGTCCATATCCGTCTTCACATAATCGGTGGCGGTGCCGATGATCATGGGCAGTTTCACCATATTCCCCACGGTAAAGGCCTGTTTGGCCAAAGCCTTCATGAATTTCTGCTGCCGTTCCACCCGGCCGATATCCCCCATCTCATCATGGCGGAACCGGACGTACTCCCCGGCTTTTTCCCCGTTCAGATGCTGTTTGCCTTTTTTCAGGTGGATCTTCAGATCCGCATAGGGGTCTTCATAATCCATGTCCTGTTCCACATCCAGGTCCACGCCGCCCAGCATATCCACCACTTTGATGAAGCCCTGCCAGTCCACCTGCATGTAATGGTTCACCGGCACCTGGAGCAGATTGGCCACGGTCCGTTTGGCCAGGTTCACACCTCCGTAGGCATAGGCCGCATTGATCTTGTCATGGCCCCGCCGGCCGGGGATGGTCACCCGGGTATCCCGGGGCAGGCTCAGGACGGAAACCTGGCTGTTTTCCGGGTCGAAGCTCACCAGCAGCATGGCATCGGTCCGTTTGGGCGTATCCTTGCCGAAATCCTCGCTGTCCCCGTCATCGGTCCCCAGGAGCAGCACATTGATCCGGTTGGAAAAGCCTTCCGTAGTGAGGCTCTCCTGCTTGGTTTCGGCCACCTGGGACCGGGGCCGGAAGAAGCGGTTGTAGATCCGCATGCCGGCCGCAAAACAGCTGGCCATGAGGAAAAAGATCAGGACCAGGGAAAAGAACACTCTCCCTTTCCGCAGCCGTTTCTTGTAGCGCCGGGTCCCGGTTTTCTTTTGGTCTGTCATTTTCTGCTCCTGTCAGTTCTGGTTCTCTTTCTGTTTCAGGGTAAGTTCGTTGTAGCCGGCCAGGCAGTCGGGATGGATCAAAAGGCCCTGGCTCAGGAGGTAGCTCATGGTATGGACATATGCCTTCCGCATGCCGTTTTCCAGTCCCTTCTCCACTTCTGCCCGCATGGTATCCACCCCGGGGAAATCCCGGTTGGGTTCCACCAGGTCCGCCAGGTAGATGACCATATCCAGGGGACTCATATGGGCCGCTCCGGTGGTGTGCCGGCGGATGCTGGAGAGGATTTCCGGATCCGTGACACCGAATTCATGCTGGGCATAATAGACTCCCAATTTGGCATGGATCAGGATGGGCTGGTGCTTTTCGATTTCGTCCAACGGGATGCCCAGTTCCGCTGCTTTGGCGATGAATTCCTTTGTAGGGATCTGCCGGCCGCTGTCGTGGAGCAGGCCTGCAATGGCCGCCTTCTTTTCATCCACCCCGTACCGGCGGGCCAGTTCTACGGCCGTTTCGCTGACGGCCAGGGTATGACGGAAGCGTTTTGCCGGCAGTTCCTTTTCCAGCCGGGCTTTCATTTCCTTGATTTCCATGTGCATTTTCCCTCCCAAGAAAAAACAGAGAGCCCCTACTGACGGTAGAGGTCTCTCTGTTCGATGTATTCCGCTACTGCCTTGGGTACCATCGTGTCAACAGGTTCGCCCTTCCGGATCCGTTCCCGGATCTCTGTGGAAGAGAGGTCCAGTTCCGGCGTATCCACCCAGACCAGGTTCCGAAGTCCCTGCCGGGCCAGATCTTCACTGACTTTCTCCTTCTGGGGGGCGAACCCGGGACGGGCGGCCGCCGCAAAAGTGGCATAGTGCATAGCCTCCCGGATGTTGTGCCAGGTGGGCAGCTGTTCTGCTGAATCGGCTCCGATGATAAAGTACAGGTCGTAGAACCGATGCCATCTCCGGTGGAGCTGCCGGAGGGTATCGCAGGTATAGGACACCCCGCCCCGTTCCAGTTCCATAGCGGAAACCGTATACCGGGGATCCTCTGCAGCCGCCAGGATGGTCATGGCCAGCCGGTCGGCGGAGGGAGAACAGTGCCAGCCCTGTTTGTGGGGCGGGATGTAGTCCGGGATGAACAGGATCCTGTCCAGGCCCAGCTGTTCCTGCATGGCACGGGCGATCATCAGATGACCGTTGTGGATGGGATCGAAGGTCCCCCCAAAGATGCCCAGGCGCTGACGGCCCATGGTCCTCCACTCTCCTTTATCATGGTGATACCAGAGTATTATATCAGGGAAAAGAGGCGAAAACAAGAATGAAGCAGTGACAAATGTATGAAGGGAATGCTGCATGGGCAGCATTCCCTATTCACAAAGCATCCGCTTCCGTTCTTTATAGTACACCAGGGTCAGTCCTGCTGCGTCGGCGATGGCTTTCCCTTTGGCGAAATCCCGGCCTACGTGTTCCTTGTAATGGGCGTCGCTGCCCAGGGTGGCGTACTTCCCGCCCAATTCCCGGAACCGTTTGTACAGTTCCAGAAGGGGTGGGATGGTACTGTCATCTCCCAGCCGGCGGGTGTTGATCTCCAGGGCCTTGTTTTCCTGGATCAGCAGTTGGAATACCCGGTCCCACAGGTCCGGATGGTCTTTGTAATGGAGATTGGGATCCTCATAGGGCATGTACCGGGAGATGTAGTCGATGTGGCCGTAGGAATCGAAATCAGGCTTCCTCTCCAGGCACCGGACGGAGTCTTCCAGATATCGGCGGACGGCCTGGTCCTTGGTGAGTCCTTCATAGGTGGTGGGTTCGTACATATCCAGCCCGTCGAAGCAGTGCATGGACCCCACCACTTCGTCAAAGGGATGGGCCTGGACCATCTTCCGGTCTTCCTCGATGGCCCTGGGCTGGAGCCCCACTTCGATGCCCAGGAGCACCCGGCCGCTGCGGAAAGGACCGTCTTTTTTGAAATAGTCGTCGATATCGAACAGGAACATCTCCGGATTGGTGGGATAGTACCGGTCCCAGTGTTCCGTCAGGATGATCCCGATTCCCTGGGCCTCAGCCGCTGCGGCAGCCTCCTGGATGGTCTGTTCCGCATCACAGGAATAATCCGCATGGGTATGGGTATCAAACAGCATGGACATACACCTCTTCCTTTTCCGTCTGTTATACGTTGAAGCGGAATTCCACTATATCCCCATCCTGCATGATGTAGTCCTTGCCTTCCAGGCGCACCAGGCCTTTTTCCTTGGCCGCCTGTTTGGACCCGCACTTCACCAAGTCATCGTAGGAGACGATTTCTGCCCGGATGAAGCCCTTTTCAAAATCCGTATGGATCTTGCCGGCAGCCTGGGGTGCCGTGGATCCTTGGACGATGGTCCAGGCCCGGGATTCCATTTCCCCGGCGGTGAGGAAAGTCTGGAGCCCTAGCAGCTTGAACCCGGCTTTGATGAGACGGTCCAGACCAGCCTCGGAAAGGCCTTCCATTTCCAGGTATTCCTTGGCTTCATCCTCCGGCAGCTCCGCGATTTCTTCTTCCACTTTGGCAGAGATCACGATCACCTGGGCATTTTCTTTGGCAGCGTAGGCTTCCAGAGCCTTTACATAGGAGTTCCCGAACCAGTCAGCGGCTTCTTCTTCCGCCACATTGGCCACATAGAGGATGGGTTTGGAGGTGAGGAGATCCAATTCCTTCAGGCCGTCTTTTTCATCGTCGGTCATATCCACCCGGCGCACCGGGATCCCTTCTCCCAGGGCATCGGAAATCCGCTGGAGCAGCGCAGCCCGGGCGGCCGCTTTCTTGTCCCCGGCCTTGATCAGCTTCTGGGCCTTTACCAGCTGTTTCTCCACGCTTTCCAGGTCTGCCAGGCACAGTTCCGTGTCGATGATCTCCACATCCCGGACCGGGTCGATGGAGCCTTCCACATGGGTGATGTTCCCGTCTTCGAAACAGCGGACCACTTCTGCGATGGCATCGGTCTGGCGGATGTGGGACAGGAATTTGTTCCCCAGGCCTTCCCCTTTGGAAGCCCCCTTCACCAGGCCGGCGATGTCCACGAACTTCATGCCCGCCGGCACGATCTTTTTGGAATGGAACATGTCCGCCAGGACTTTCAGCCGGGCATCGGGCACATCCACCACGCCCACATTGGGCTCTATGGTACAGAAAGGATAGTTGGCCGCTTCGGCCCCTGCTTTGGTGATGGCATTGAACAGGGTGCTCTTGCCCACGTTGGGCAGGCCCACGATCCCCATTTCCAGATTGGTAGAACTCATATTGTATCTCTCCTTCATGCAGACTATTGTTTATTATACCATATTCCTGGCCTAGTGACCCATCTCCACCACCCGGAACCGGAACTTCCTGCCCCCCTTCAGGTATTTCAGCAGGAACCGCTCTTCTTCCGGGATCCGGCCCAAGACATCCACCCGCCGGTCTGCCGGCAGTTCCGTAAGGCAGATTTCCAGTTCCCCGGCATACCGTCCGTACCGGGGGTTGTCCAAGGTCACATCTCCGGCGTGACAGCGGCGGAAGGGGAATTCCGGGATCTCCGCTTCTTTCCACAGGGCCCGGCTGTTGACGGTCCGGATCACTTCTTCCGCTTCATCCGGACGGGTCTCGTACACATGGCCGGCCAAAATCTTGTACAGAGGCCGCGGTTCCCACACCTGGAGGGTCAGTTCCAACACGTCTCCAGAAAGCCGGGCCAATGCCTCCAGTTCCTGCCGGTCCGGCCCATCGTCCCCGATATACACCGCATCGGTCCCCAGGGCTGCCAGCTGCCGGGCCGCCAGGGAGACCTCCCGATGCCGATCCTGTTCCAGGGTGGGGAGCCCCTCCTCCAGGGGCCCCCGTCTCCCGGCTTGGCTGGCCACAAAAGCACCCACCGGGATCCCCGCCTCATGGAACAGTGTATTCTGCTGGAGCAGATAGCCCTCCGAAAGGCCGGTATGGGGATGGGGATAGAAATTGTGCAGGGCTTCCACCCGGGAGAAGTCCACCCCTTTCCGAGCCAATTCCCGAAGCTGTTCCCTATCCATGGCCGAAGCATTGAGCACCAGTTTCCGCCCTGGATACTTTTGCTGAAGCTCAGCCATGTCCGCCCCGGTAAAACCGTCATCCAGGCGCAGGGCCGTCAGCTCTTCCGGCACCGGATTCCCCGGCACCAGGTCCCCCACCGTTTCCATATCCCATGCCCGGGCAGCCCGGAGCAGGGGCTGCACCGTTTCCCCAAAAGCAGCCGGATCCGTTTCTGGGATGTGGAAGGACAGGAACAGCCGGGAAATCCCCATTTCCGCAGCCGTCCGGAGCTGCTCCAGATTCTCCTCCAACGAATGCTCCAACCCCGGATACAATGAAATCCCCTTTGCCAAATCAGTCATCGTTGCACGCCTCCTTGATTGCGTGGTCAGGTCATAAATGGTTCAGTGGTTAGGTGTTTTTTCTCTTTACTCTGCACTCTTATCCTCAAACCCCATCACCCACGTGGCTGCGAAGCCAACTGCGTAAGACACCAGGAGCCCCGCCAGATACACGGGCACATTGGTGGTGCTGGGGGCCAGGGGCAGGCCGGAAATCCCCAGAGCTCCGGCTCCCACCTGGAAAGCCGCCTGGACCGCACCCCCGGCAGCTCCTCCGATACAGGCCCCCAAAAAAGGACGGCCCAGCGGCAGGGTCACGCCATAGATCAGCGGTTCCCCCACCCCCAGCAGTCCTGCCGGAAGGGCTGACGCCACCACTTTCTTCACCTGGGGATCCTTTGTCTTCAGATAGACAGCCAGGGCAGCCCCCACCTGTCCCCCGCCGGCCATGGCCAGGATGGGCAGCAGGATGGTATAGCCGTATTGGGCGATCAGCTGGGCATGGATGGGGGTCAGTCCCTGATGGATTCCCAGCATCACCAGGGGCAGGAAGCCGCCGCCCAAAAGGGCTCCGGTCAAAGCACCTCCCTGGGCCACAGCCCCGGTAGCCGCAAAGCCGATGCCTTCCGCCAGCCATCCCCCCAGGGGTTGGAAGAAGAACAGGGTGGCGAAAGCCATGATTCCCAGCACCAGGAAAGGAGTCAGGAAAAGGTCCAAAGCCTCTGGGATGATCTCCCGGAGTTTCCGTTCCAGCAGGGCGCCCAAGGCTGCCACCAGCAGCACGGCTACCACCCCGCCCCGGCCTGGGATCAGAGGCTGTCCGTACAGGCTCACCTCCGCCAGGCCCGGATGGCTGATCAGGGCCCCCAGGGCGCCGCCCAGCACCGGGGAACCGCCGAACTCTTTGGCAGCGTTCCAGCCTACGAACAAGTTCATCCCCCAGAACACGGTACTGCCCGCCAGTCCCAGGATCTGGAAGAAGGCGTGGCTGGCCAGGGCCGGATCCAGACGCCGGACCATGTTCAGGATCCCGGTGAGGAGACCGCAGCCGATGAACCCAGGGATGAGGGGCACAAAAATCCCGGAGATCCGTTTCAGGAACAGTTTCCCCGGGGTGGCATTCCGCTTCCGGATGGCTTGGTGGAGAGCTTCTCCCTCCCCTACTTTGCCGGCAAATCCCTGGAGCACCGTTTGGCCCGCCGGAGCTTTTTCCCCTGCCTGCTGCTGGGCCTCCGCATCCTCCCGGAGCAGCGTCTGGAAAGCCGCAGTCACCTGGGCTGCCTTCCCCGGCCCCAGGATGATCTGCAGCTCCGGCCCTGCCACATTGACTCCCATGACGCCCGGCAGCTTTGCCAGGGCCTCCCGGTCCACTTCCTGGTCCTCCAGCTGGAGACGCAGCCGGGTCATGCAGTGGCTGGCCTGGCGCACATTCTTCCGGGGACCGGTGATGTCCAGGATGGCCTGAGCCAGCTCCTTATTTCCCATGGGCCGCCTCCCATTCCTCCACGGCCTTCCGGGCGCTTCCCCGGTTCCGGGCCAGGCTCAGCCGGGCTTCTTCCCGGGTGCAGCCGGTCACGGTGCAGACGATGTGGAGGGCCCGTTCCAACAGTTTCTCATTGGTGGCCCGGACATCGATCATCAGGTTGCCCCGGACTTTCCCCAGTTTCACCATGGCCCCGGTGGTGATCATGTTCAGGACCATTTTCGTAGCCGTCCCAGCCTTCATCCGGGTAGAGCCGGTGATCACTTCCGGCCCCGGCAGCACCGTCAGACACAGATCCGCCACTTTGGCCATGGCGGACTGGCGGCTGCAGCAGAGCCCCAGGACGGCACAGCCCCGTTCCCGGGCTTCCTTCATGCCGCCCAGCACATAGGGTGTCCGGCCGGAGGCGCTGATGCCCATCACCACATCCAGCGGAGTCAGTTCCTTGTTCCAGATGTCATCCCGGCCCTGTTCCTCACTGTCTTCCGCCCCTTCCTTGGCCCGGAAGATGGCTTCATAGCCTCCAGCGATGAGGCCCTGGATCTGTTCCGGCTCGGTGCCGTAGGTGGGCGGGCATTCCACCGCGTCCAAAATGCCCAGCCGGCCGGAAGTACCGCTGCCCATATAGAACAGCCTCCCTCCCCGGCTCAGCCGGTCCGCCACCAGATCCACCGCCAAGGCAATGGCCGGCAGGATCTTCTCTACTGCATCGGCCACCTTGTGGTCCTCCCGGTTGATGATTTCCACCAATTCCTGGGTGGATACTTTATCAATGGCAACGGAAGCAGGATTCCGCTGTTCCGTAGAAAGTCTGTCCAAATCGATCATTGCTATGAAACCTCCAGCCCTATGCTATAATGAAAGAGTCCCGTCCATATGCCCATCTGTTTCCTGCGCCATGGACGGCCAGAAAAGGAGATCCTGTATGAAAGCGATATGTAACGGCAGATTTATTTTACCACAAGAAATCCGGGAGGGACAGGCACTGCTGTTCCAAGAAAAGATCCTGGGCTTCTGCAGCCCGGACCGGATCCCTCCGGAAGCAGAACGGATCGATGTCCAAGGGGACTATGTATCCCCTGGGTTCCTCAATCTCCACATCCACGGCTGTGGGGGAAAGGATGTGATGGACGGCACCCAAGAGGCTCTCAGGACCATGAGCCGGCTGCTGCCTTCCACCGGAGTCACCGGCTGGCTGCCCACCACCATGACCAGTGGCAGAGGAGCCATCACCCAGGCCCTCACCGCCATCCGGGGAGCCCAGGGCACAGTGGTCGGAGCGGAAATCCTGGGGGCCAACCTGGAAGGGCCCTTCATCAGCGAAAAATACAAAGGAGCCCAAAAGGCCTGCCACATCCGAAAAGCCAGCTGGGAACTGGTGGAACCTTTCGCCGGCCTGATCCGGATCCTGACCCTGGCGCCGGAGACCCTGGAGGACACAGATTTCATTTCCCGGTGCCACCAAGCCGGGATCATCGTCTCCCTGGGCCACAGCGATGCCACATTTGAAGAGGCTGCCCAGGCCGTGGCCACCGGCGCCAGCCACATCACCCACCTGTTCAATGCCATGAGTCCCCTCCACCACCGGAAGCCCGGTTTGGTGGGAGCGGCCCTGACCCTGCCGGTGACCTGCGAATTGATCGCCGATGGGATCCATATCCACCCGGCCGCCTTGGAACTGGCGGTCCGTGCCAAAGGGTTGGACCGGGTGGTGCTGATCACCGACTCCATGCGGGCCTGCCTCCTGGGAGAAGGAAAAAGCGAATTGGGAGGCCAGACGGTCTACGTCAAAGATGGCCGAGCCACTTTGGCAGATGGGACCCTGGCCGGCAGCATCCTCACCATGGAAAAAGCCGTCCGGAACATCTGGAAATGGGGTCATCTGACCCTGCCCCAAGCCGTCCAGCTGGCCACCGCCAATCCAGCCCGAGAACTGGGCCTCACCGACCGAGGCACCCTGGAACCAGGGAAACAGGCGGATATCACTGTGTTCGATGAGGATTTCCGGATCCTGCGGACATACGTAAAGGGGTGCTGCGCATTCTGCGCAGCACCCTGGTCTCGGGTCTCAGGTCTCGCGTCTCGAGCCGAATGAGAAAATTTGCAAGCAAATTTTTGAACGGGTAAAATCTGATCCGCTCTCGATAAAATATCCGTTTCTATATCCAGCACGATCCTGATTCTGTACTTTCAAAAGAACCTGGCCATGGGACAGGTTCTATCCAAAGGCCCGAGACTCGAGACCCATAGCTCGAGACCCCAAAGAGGGGCTGTTGCACACGCAACAGCCCCTTTTTCTTACACCGCTACACTCATGGCATCCAGGCCCAATTCCGCCTGGACTTCTTCCCAGATCACGATCTTGGCTTTCCGGAAGCCGTTGAAAGTGGTGGCGGAAGCGGAGGTATAGGCCCCGCACACCGGCACCAGCAGCAGATCGCCCACTTCCAGGGGTTCCGTCATCTTCCCCCGGAACATGATATCCAAGGAATCACAGCTGGGCCCTGCAAAGGTGGCGGGGATTTTCTTCCCTTCCTTGAAGCTGATCAGTTTGAAATCCCACTGGTCGAAGATCACTCCGGAGAAAGTCCCGTAGATCCCGTCATCCAGGAAATACCAATGCTGTCCATTCCGTTCGTTTTCCCCGATTACCCGAGTGATCAGGTTCACTGCCGTACCGCACATATACCGGCCCGGTTCAGCCCAGATCTCCAGATCCGAGAAGTCTTCCCGGAGCCGGGCAGCTACCTGGTCCAAGAGCGCCGTCAGGTTGTAATGGACGCCCGTTTCCGGGATGGGGAAGCCGCCCCCGATATCCAGCACCCGCATGGTCAATCCCTTGGCCCGTGCTTCTTCCATCAGTCCCTTGGTCACATCCATGGCATGGAAATAGGGATCCGCAGCGACCGTCTGGCTGCCCACATGGAAGGCGATTCCCGCCACATCCAAGCCGGCCGCTTTGGCCTTCAGCATCAGATCCAGGGCTTTTTCTCGGGGACAGCCGAATTTCTTGTTCAGGTCCACATGGGCCTTGGGATTGTCGATCCGCAGCCGGAGCAGCACCATAGCGCCTGGACAGTGCTGGGCGATCTTTTTGATCTCGCTTTCGCTGTCATAGGTCATCCGGTAGACACCGGCATCGTTGCAGGCCCGGAAGCCCGCATCCAATTTGATGGGATTGGCGTAGATCATCCGGTCCCCAGACACCCCCAACTGGCTCAGGGTACGGATTTCTCCATCACTGGCCACATCGAAGCAGGCCCCCTTGTTGATCAACAGATCCAGGATCCGGAGATCCGGATTGGCTTTCATGGCATAATGTATCTTCAGCTGCGGGATATGGTTCCGCAGGATCTCGTAGTTTTTTTCAACCTGTTCCAGAGACAGCACCAGAAGAGGAGTTCCATACCTTTCTGCCAGGCTGGTGACTGCATCTTGTGACAATTGGAAAAAGCTTTGTTCGTTCATTATCCATCCCCCTTTGGGCCTTGAAAAGAGTCCCGGTCTTTCGCCGGAACTTTCCGGGCCATCCTTAAATTCGTAGTTCATTATACTACGGTTTGGGGAAAGTGCAAGAGGAAAATCGAGGAAAGAAGAGGAGTTTTGAGGACTTTTAAGGACCTTCAAGAAAAATATTCACCATCCTGTTTTAATCACAATAACGCGCATTTTTTCGATTTTGTCCAAAATAAAGCGATTTAGTGCGTATGAGCCAGCATGGTCCAGTTCTGTACAGACAAAACACCCGCCACAAAGGGCGGGTGTTGTATATTTATGCAATTGTAGCGAATATCCAAACTTTATCAGGAGTTGACTCCGGTGATCACATCACAGCCCATGTAGGGACGGAGCACTTCCGGCACCACTACGGACCCATCGGCCTGCTGGTAGTTTTCCAGGATGGCGGCCACCGTACGGCCCACGGCCAGGCCGGAGCCGTTGAGGGTATGGACGTATTCCGGCTTGGATTTGGCATCCCGGCGGAACCGGATGTTGGCCCGGCGGGCTTGGAAGTCTTCCGTATTGGAGCAGGAAGAGATTTCCCGGTATTTGTTCTGTTCCGGGAACCAGACTTCCACATCGTAGCATTTGGCCGCAGAGAAGCCCAGATCGCCAGTGCACAGGCACACCACATGGTAAGGCAGCTTCAGGGCCTTCAGGATGTCTTCTGCATTGCCCACCAGTTTTTCCAATTCATCGTAGCTGGTTTCCGGTTTGCAGAACTTCACCATTTCCACTTTGTGGAACTGATGCTGCCGGATCAAGCCCCGGGTATCCCGGCCGGCACTGCCGGCTTCGGCCCGGAAGCAGGGAGTCATAGCGGTGAGGTAGATGGGCAGGTCGTCCCCGTTCAGGATCTCACCCCGGTAATAGTTGGTGAGAGGCACTTCTGCCGTGGGGATCAGGTACATGTCCTGGCCTTCCACTTTGTACATATCTTCATGGAATTTGGGCAGTTGCCCGGTCCCTGTCATGGACGCGGTATTCACGATATAAGGGGGGATCACTTCGGTATAGCCGTCCTTCCGGGTATGCTGGTCCAGCATGAAGTTGTAGACGGCACGTTCCAGACGGGCACCAGCCCCTTTGTAGTAGTAGAACCGGGCACCGGAAACCTTGGCAGCCCGTTCCGCATCCAGGATCCCCAGTTTCTCCCCGATTTCCCAATGGGCTTTCGGTTCGAAATCAAAATGGGTGGGTTCTCCCCATTTCCGCACTTCCGGGTTTTCCGTATCGTCTTTGCCCACGGGCACATCGGCCGCCGGCATGTTGGGGATGGTGAGCATCACAGCCTGGAGCCGGGCTTCCACATCCTTCACCTTTTTGTCCGCTTCTGCGATTTTGTCCCCCAGGGCCCGCATGGCGGTGATTTTCTCCGTTGCGTCTTCCCCATTGCGCTTCATCTGGCTGATTTCAGCGCTGACCGTATTCCGCTGGCTTTTGTCCGCTTCCACTTCCTGGAGCAGGGACCGGCGTTCCTGGTCCAAAGCCTTGAATTCTTCCAGATCCACTTTCGCATGACGGTTTTTCAGAGCCTGGGCAACCTTTTCCGTGTTGTCCCGGACAAATTTCAGATCCAACATAACTATAACCCCCAAAAATTCTATGCAATACTGTTGACATTATAGCACAAAACCGTAAGGAAAAGTATGCTTATCCTGCCACAATGCCTACAAATCAGCCAGCCCGCCGGTCTCTGACAGAAAAGGCTGCTGCACGCAGATCGTTTCCCTCCGTGCAGCAGCCTCTCTTTTCCCTACAGTTGGATATGCTCTTTTTCTGCCAAGGCAGCGAACACCCGATCCATGTCTTCCGTCAGAGACAGCGTCTCTGCCTTCAGCCGGACGGAAAGGGGGTCCCGGTTCAGGATCACCAGCCGTTTCCCGTGGAAATAGTTGATGAAGGAAGCCGCCGGATATACCGTCAGAGAGGTACCGGCGATGATCATCAGATCCGCCTCCGAAATGGCCCGGACCGCATTTTCCACCGCTTCCTCAGGGAGCATCTCTTCATAGAGGGTGATGTCCGGCCGGATCACGCCCCCGCAGGAGCAATGAGGAATGGGTTCTTGGGATTCGAAGATGTAGTCCGCCGGGTACCGTTTCCCGCAGCTCATGCAGTAGTTCCGCAGGGCACTGCCATGGATCTCGAACACCTTCCGGCTGCCGGCCTTCTGGTGGAGCCCATCGATGTTCTGGGTGACGATGCCCGTAAGCTTCCCGGTCTTTTCCAAGGCCGCCAGGTATTTGTGGGCGTTGTTGGGCTGGATCTTCCGGGTATCCATCTTCTGCCGGTGGAATTCGAAATAGACTTTGGGTTCATTCACCAGACAGCTGTGGCTCAGCAGGTATTCCGGCCGATACTGTTCAAAGCGTACATCGTGCTGGTTGTACAGTCCGTCCTTGCTGCGGAAATCCGGGATCCCACTGGCCGTGGAAACTCCCGCACCTCCAAAGAATACGATATGCTGTGCTTCCTGGATCCAGGCATCCAGCTCTGCGATGGCCTGGTCGAATTTTTTCTGTTCCATGGATATCAGCTCCTTCTTGCAGTCCGCTCATTCTCCCCCATACTTGATCCGAGCCGGGGGTTCCGTTCCTTTTTTCCCGGTCCGGACGGCTGGCTCCGCCTTCTTCCACTGGAGGCTGTCCACTGAATGGTCAACGATTTTCTGCAGGCTCTCCCGGCCCATTTCCGTATAGTCCAGAGAAAGCAGCATCCCATCCTGGAGGAACACATATCCCAGCTGCGTGCCTCCTGGGGTCACCATTTCCTCCACCAGGCAGGTCCGGCCGGCGGCCTTGGAAAAATAGGTCTTGTTCTCCTTCAGGGTCCATCCCGGGTTCTTTTCCTGCCATTTGTCCTTCCGGGTTTCTGTCATCAATCGGCAGAGGTTCGCCTGGTCGCGGGGATCCAATCCCTCCAGGCTGTCCGGCAGGAAAGCATAGTCCAGGCTTTCCCGCAGCGGCTGGTACAGGACCGCCGTCACCAGAGAATGATCCAGATGGAGCCGGATCAGCTGATGGAGGTCTCCCGGTTCCACTTCTTTCTGGACATCCACTGCCCCATAGGGGATTTCGTAGGAGATTCCGGTATGAGGCAATTCGATCCGTTCATAGGCTTCCCCGATCTTCAGGGTATCCAGCACCTGCTGGATCTCCGGTTCCAACGTTCCGAATTCTTTTTCCGCCGCCAGGAAGCTGAGGCTGTACAGGTTCTTCCGGTCCCCGAAGAAATACCGGTCGGAAACCTTGTCCCCTTCCTTCTGCCGGATGTGGATCCCCTCCCGGCCCGCAAAGGTCCCGATGGCAAGCCCCTGGACGGGGATCTTCTTGGCCTTGGCTTCTTCTTCATAGCTGCGCCAGGTCAAAAGCAGCATCACCTCCTGGGACTGGAAGGGCCGGGCTTCCTTCTGGCCATCGGTCTTCATCATGGCCCCGTTGGCCATGTAGACCAGGAGGGTGTCTCCCCGAGCCGCCCGCATGAGGATGTCTTCCTGTTTTTTCCCCCGGGCATAGATCCCCTGGATCTGGAACCCTTCCGGCAGAGAAAAGGTCACATCATTCCGGGGATCCTTGAAGGTCACCGGCTTCTTTTCCTGATTCCCGTATTTGGCCAGGAGCTCTGCTTTCAGGTCCTTCTGCCGGGTGGAGCCGGATTCCGCCAGAGGCTGGGCAGTTTCCAGATGGTCAGCTGCGGCATTCTTCTTGGGAACCGCCGTGACAGCTGCGGCTGTGTCTTTTTCACTTGCTGTGCTGCCGGCAGCCCAGGCTCCCGGCAGCAGGCTCCCCCAAAGCAGCATTGCCAGGAGCAGCCGTTTCCCTTTGGTTGCTTTCATAGGAACTCCCTCTGGGCCCAGAGGCCCTTTCTGTTGGATGATTCGATACAGTTCCTATTATAATCCATACGGGGGCAGGAAAAAAGAGGGGCTGTTGCATGTTCTGTGCAACAGCCTCTCTTTTTACGCTATAAAGTCTCCGTTCACGTCCACCAGTTTCCCTGGATTCATGATGTTGTTGGGATCCAGGGCCTGTTTGATGGCCTTAATCAGCTTCACTTCCCCTTCGGGGGTGCAGCGGGCGAATTCTTCCAGCTTCTTGTAGCCGATGCCGTGTTCGCCGCTCATCTTGCCGCCCAGTGCATAGACCCGGGGGAACAGATCCGCATGGAAGGCCTTGATGGTCTTGAACCATTCTTCCGGGGACAGGCCGTATTTGTTGAGGGGCAGTACATGGATGTTCCCGTCCCCGATATGGGCCACGGTCACCGTGTACAGGTTGTACTTCTTTTCCAGTTCCGGGATCTGGGCGGTCATTTCTGCAATCTTATCCAGAGGCACCACGAAATCTTCGGTCTGGAACATCCGGTCGATATCCCGAGCAGCTTCCGCGAACTGCTTCCGCAGGGTCCAGATCCGCTGGTCCGCTTCGAATTCGTCGATGGAACCGTTGGCTTCTGCCAGGTCGCAGAGTTTTTCCATCTTCCGGTCAGATTCTTCTTCATCGAAACTTTCCACCGTAACGATCACATAGCAGCAGCCTTCATCCACATGGGGCATTTCCATGTTGTCCAGGTATTTGCAGGTCATGGCAATGGCGGAATTCCCCATATATTCGATGGAAGTGGGGTCGATCCCAGCTTTCAGGATCTTATTGGGCAGGGCAAAAGCTTCTTTGTCCGTATTGAACACGCAGACCATGTTGAAGGAATAGGGAGGCAGAGGACGGAGCTTCACGGTGACTTCGGTGATGATCCCCAAGGTCCCTTCGCTGCCCGCAAAGAGCTGTTCCAGGCACAGACCGGTGGAGCATTTCTTCAGCCGGGCCCCTACATCCACGATGTCCCCGGTGGGGGTGACCACTTTCAGGGCATAGATCTGGTCCCGGGTAGTTCCGTACCGGACGGCCCGGTTGCCACCGGCATTATTGGCCACGTTGCCGCCGATCTGGCAGGATTCTGCACTGGAGGGATCCCCGGCATACATGACCCCGGCTTTTTTGGCTTCCGCCTGGAGCTGGCCGGTGAACACCCCAGTCTGACAAACTGCATAGAAGTTGTCTGCATCCAGCTTCAGGATCTTGTTCATCCGCTGGAGTTCCACCACCATCCCATGGTAGATGGGGATGGCGCCGCAGGCCACCCCGGTGCCGGCAGAACGGGGAGTGATGGGGACCAGATATTTGTTGGCCAGTTTCACCACTTCCGCCACTTCTTCCGTGGTGCCGGGGAACACGACGACTTCCGGTTTCTTGAAGAAATGGGGATTCCCCTCTTCATCGGTCTGGTACTGTTCCAGATATTCCTCATCGGTCTTTACATACCGATCGCCCACTACTTTTTTCAGTTCTTCTACCAGTTCCGGAGTCACTGGATTGTACGTTTGTGCCATTTTCGTTTCCTTCTTTCCTGTATATTGTAACTTGAACAGTTTTTCGTCTTTGCCCTGTCGACGATGATGTTCCCTAGTATATCACATTTTGTATACAAGTAAAGGATTTTTTATCTTGTTCCAGGGCCTTTATACATCTGTCACCTTGTTTTTATACATAAATCACTATAATATGTAACATCTAATATAGAAAGTCTCTGGTTTTCTGCATATTTTCCATGTGAATCATTTTTGGATACAGCTTTTCCTTCTCTTGTACATAAACGATTGTTTTTATTTTAGAGACATCCCTACAAAAAAAAGAAACCCCGGAAGCACCGCTCCCGGGATTTCTTTGAAGGGAAATGGATTCTTTTTACAAGGAATCAGCCTTGGACAGGTTTGTCGGCAATATCCAGTTCGCCCCGGTCCACTTTCTTAGCCCGTTTCCAGAACAGGCAGAAAGCAACGATGGCGAAGACAATGCCTACAGGGTATGCAATGGAAGTGCTCAGCTGCAGCCCTTCCTTAGCAACCAGGATGTAGGTGCAGGAAACGGCACTCATGAAGGTTGCAGGGATGATGGCGATCCAGGCATTGCCCTTATTGGCATACAGGTACATGGCACCGGACCAGAGCACCAGCATAGCCAGGGTCTGGTTGGTCCAGGAGAAGTATCTCCACAGGATGGTCACATCTACCTGGGTCAGGATGCCGCCCACAGCGATGATGGGCGCAGCCAGTTTCAGACGGGAAGCCAGGGTGTGCTGGTCGATCTTGAACCAGTCCACGATGGTGTACCGAGCGGAACGGAAGGCCGTATCAGCAGAGGACACAGGGCAGGCGATGACGCCGATCATGGCGATAACGGTGCCCAGATAGCCCATCAGGCCAGAGCAGATGTCGTAGACGACGCCGCCGGCACCATGGTACTTCACAAAAGCTTCGCCCAGGCCAGCGGTATTGCCGTAGAAGGAAACACCGGCAGCAGCCCAGATCAGAGCGATGATCCCTTCGCAGACCATGGCTCCGTAGAAGATCTTGTGGCAGTCCCGTTCACTCTTGATGCAGCGGGCCATAATCGGAGACTGGGTGGAATGGAAACCGGAAATGGCACCGCAGGCCACAGTGATGAACATGATCGGCCAGATCGGGGTTCCTTTCGGATGCATGTTGGTCAGGGTGATTTCAGGGACATGGTACCCTTCCACGAAGAGCATGGTCCCAACGCCCACAGCCATGAAGATCAGGCAGAATCCAAAGAACGGATACAGTTTCCCGATGAGCTTATCCACCGGCAGGAAGGTAGCACAGAAATAATAGATCAGTAAGATGACCAGCCAGAAGTTGTAGCTCAGAGGAGTGATCTTGGTCAGCAGGCCGGCAGGGCCCGTGGTGAAGGCAACGCCTACCAGGATCAGCAGCACGACGGAGAACCCACGCATGATATGTCTCATGGTCGTTCCCAGATATTTGCCGCACAGTTCGGAAATGGAAGCCCCATCATTCCGTTCGGACAGTACGCCGGAGATGAAGTCATGGACACCGCCGGCAAACACCGTACCGAAGGTGATCCACAGGAATACAGCCGGCCCCCACATAGCACCAGCCAGAGCACCGAAGATAGGACCCAGGCCAGCGATGTTCAGCAGCTGGATCAGGAAAACCCGCCAGTTTTCCATAGGTACGTAGTCAACACCATCTTCCAGACGATAGGCAGGAGTCTTTCTGTCATCGATCGGAGGACGGAAGCAGCTTTCTACGTATCCGCCATAGATGAAATAACCACCAATTAAGATAGCAAGACACACAAAGAAGCTAATCATTGAATAAACCCCCTTCTGCGGACCCCTTCAATCCGCAAGTTTCACTGTCGGGTCCATTATAATCCTTCTTACACAAAAAATCCATATGGATTGTAGTAATTCTGTGTATATTTACTATATTTGGTTAAATCAAATGGGAAGGTGTATCACCTTCCCATTTATTGTAAACACATGTTGGTTTGTCAGTAGACACTGCAAAATCTTACTTCTTCAAGCCCCATTGGCTGAGCACATGGAGGCCGTCGGCTTCCGGCACCAGCCCGGTAAGCCGTACCAGGTCGAAGAGATTGAAGCCCTTCACCTTCAGCTGGGACAGCCGGCTCTTCTTGATCACTTCCGTGAAGTCCACGGTCAGGCTCTGGTCATTGAAGGTGCAGATCAGGTCGTCCCGGTTCACCACCGTCATATTGAAGATGGCGTTCACCAGGCTCATGATGATCCGGGTCCCCAGGAGACGCACCAGCAGTTCGCCCAGCCGATTGTCTGCAATGGAGAAATCATGGATCCGGAACCGGGCATAAGAGGCCGTATTGTTCAGGGCCAGGGCTTCGATTTCTACATCCGCCGTCAAGGATCCATATTTTTCATGGTCCACGGTGACTTCCAGCTGGTTCTCTCCCTGGTACCGGCATTCCCGGAACTGGAATTCGCTGTCCTTCATGGCTTCCCCCAATCCCTTGGCCAGATCGGTATAGGGGATCACCAGTTCTCCCCGGCGCAGCTGTTCGAAGGTCTGGGCATTCACCCACCGGCTCACCGCTTCTTTGAAGGGAGCCACCAGCACATTGAAATCTTCCACATAGGTGCCCATGTTTTCCGCCACTTCACCCAGGCGGTCTGCGGCTTCATCAGCCTTGCCCTTCAGTTTGTCGAACAGGGGCCGGGCTTTTTCTGCCACTTTCTTCCGTTCATCCCCCAGGGGCAGGTTCTTATTCTTATCCTTGGTGAATTCCCGGAATCTTTCCATGCCTTCCTTCCGGGCCTGTTCATACATCTCCTTGAACTGGCTCAAGTCATCGGGCCGGCCTGCATCCAGCCAGGCATTGGCCGCTTTCCCCACCGCATAGGTGATGCCCACGGCCATGGGGACCTGGAGAGGCGGGAAGGGGATGAAGGTGAACACGGTCTGGCCCACGAAGGAAGCCCCCAAAGAACCGATCAGCCCGGCAATGGCGCCGGTTTCCAGTTCCACGCCCCGGAGATCGCACAGGCGGGTGATCATGTAGACTTCATTGGCCATCAGGGCCAGGCTGCCCAGGAAGGGCGTCATGACGATGACACTGGCCCGGGCTGCGCCCCAGCGGATGATCCGTTCCGATTCCCGGGCGATGTCCTCCGGTCCCAGGTTTTCTTCCTCATCCACTGCTCCATCCATAGGACGAGCTTCCGCTTCGATGGTTTCTTCATCTTTTTCCACAGCGTCCCGTTTATCCATTTCTTCTGTCATAAGAATCCCTCCTGTCATTGTCCGCAGCTTGCTTTGCGGAGATCCATCCTCTACCGTAAGTATAGCATATTTCCCTCAGCCCGTCAGGCTTTGGGGCCAGGTATCGGAAAAGTGTCACAAACCTCCATTCAGTCCGGGATCACCGCCACCCGGCCGTCCGGGAACACCCCCCGGCAGCAATCCGTATAGACTTCCACAAAGGCGTAGCCTCCGTACAGGGCCAGGCTCCGTCCCTTGTCCAATCCTTCCGGCAGGGCTTCCCCCAGATGGTAATGGCGGAGGATCTCCAGCCGGTAATCCAGGGTATGCACATCATAGGTATCGTCGATGTAGCACTTGGCCAGGACCCCCAGGAACTGCCCCAGGCAGCGGACGGCCGGGAACTCCTTCCGGATCTCCTCTGCCACCCGGGCGGCGAACCGGGGATCCAGCTTCCCATCCCCAGTATCCAGTTTCCCCAAAAGGTCCACATAGGCCGGGTTCCGGGTCTCCCGCAGGAGCCGGGCATTTTCCCCTGTAAGGGTCCCTGTCTCCGTAGGGGCGCCGCCCTGGGTCCGGAGCTCGGTGCCGGAACGGGCCAGGGCTTCCTGCCGTTTCTGTCGGCTCATGAACATGGTCACTCCCCCTTTCTCCGCACCAATACCCGCCGGGCCAGGTTCCCCGTATGGGAGGGCAGCTTTTCTTCCCCGATGGGCCGTCCAGAAGCCGGCACTGCCCTTTCTTTGCCCCAACTGCGGATCTGGTCGATCTTTTCCGGGCTGGTCTGAGAAAGCGGCACCACATTTTGGAAGGAGGACAGGATCTCGCTCCGGGTCAGGTCATGCTCCGGCTCCGCCACCTTCCGGTAGGCCAATTCCCGCACCGCCGATTCCAGATCTGCGCCGGTGAACCCATCGGTGAGAGTCACCAGCTGCTTGGCGAACCCTTCATTGGAATGGATGTCCACCTGGAGATACCGCTGGAAGTACAGGTGGAGGATGTCCTCCCGTTCCTCTTCCGTAGGCAGGTCCACAAAGAACAATTCATCGAACCGGCCTCGACGGAGGAGCTCCGAAGGCAGCCGGGATACATCGTTGGCCGTGGCCACCACGAACACCGCCTTCCGGCATTCCTGGAGCCAAAACAGGAACTGTCCCACCATCCGGGTGGAGACCCCTCCGTCATTGGAGGAACCGGCCCCAGCCAGGCCTTTTTCGATCTCGTCGATCCACAGGATGCAGGGGGACACATTCTCTGCCGTAGCCAGGGCATCCCGCAGCTGCCGTTCCGACTGGCCCACATAGCTGCCCTGGACCGTGGCGAAATCCAGCCGATAGAGGGGCAGTTCCCAGCTGGCAGCGATGGCCTTGGCGGAAAGAGATTTCCCGCAGCCCGGCACCCCCACCAGAAGGATGCCCCGAGGCGGCTGGAGATGGAGCCGGCGCATGAGTTCCTTTTTTTCCGGCCGGAGCAAGGTCTTCTTTTCATCCAGCCAAGCCTGGAGCCCCTGGAGTCCGCCCACTTCCTTCATGGTCGGGTCCACCTGGATCTTTTCCAGGCCGGAAATGTTGGAGAACAGGCGGTTCTTGGCATTCCGCACTTCACCCATATCTTCTTTGGTCACTTTGCCCTTGGCCAGGAGGGCCGAAAGCACATTGGTGGCTTCGATCTGGCTCACTCCGGCCAGGGTGGCCGCCGCCTCCCGGATATCCCCTTCATCCCACTGGATATCTACTTCATCCCGGTTCACATCCAGCTGGGAATGGATCAGCTGGGTCATCTCCTCTTCATCGGGCATGTCCAGGGTCACGATGAGGCCGTGGCGCTGGAGGTTGTTCCAGACCGGCCGGTGGCTCACCACCACCAAGGTCCCGTACATCTCCGATGCCAGAGAGACAAGGTCCAGCATCCGCTGGGCGTCGCTGCAGTCCTGGCTGATGTCGGGGATCTCCGTCAGGATCAAGGTCTGGTATTCCTTCTTTTCCTGGCGCATCTTCCCGATGAGGAAATCCCCGGCTCCCAGGACGGATTTGGCATTTTCTTCCACGCTCCGGTTGGTACACAGCTCATAGACACCCTTGCTCAGGGTATGGGCGAAGAAGCTCTGCTGGTCCAGCCAGTGCTCCTGATCCAATTCCAGGGCGATCTCCCTCAGCAATTCCAAGGCCCGGGGCACTTCGATGGTCTGGAGCACGATGAAGGGGATCCGGGCGATGAGATACTGCCGCAGCAGCTGTTTGGCTTCTTTACGATTGCTCATGTTTCTCCTCCCATCGGTTCACTGGATACAGCTGCAGGAGATGCTGCAGCACACTGCTGTGGTCCTGAGCGGCCGAAGCTTCCAGACTGGTCTGGACCCGGTCCGCTCCCTTCTGGATCTCGGCCGGGAATTGGTTCCGGAGAGATTCCGGCAGGCCGGGGAGGGTGACCGCTGCCTTCAGCCGACCCAGCCCATCCCGGAGGCCTCGGATCGTCCGTTCCGCCTGGTCCGGAGTCTGCAGGACTCCCTGGGCCTGGAATTCTCCCACCAGATTTTCGAACCGCTTTTCCATGGCCTCATCCAGCCGGGCAGTGAACCGTTCCAGGACCACCTGGAAGCAAGGGATCTTCCCTGCCTGCATGGCAGGCAGCACTTCCCGGTCATTCTTCCCTTCTGCGAACTGTTTCAGCAGGGGGATCCACTCCCCATAGATTTCCGGTGGTTTGATCATCCCTTATTCCCTCCCCGTACCGGCATCCGGGGCGGCATCAGGTCCCAGTCCGGGAACTGATGGCCCTGGCGGCTTTGCTGCTTTTCCTGCTGGGCTCCAGACTGGGGCCCAACGGAAGCAAAGGGGCTCCCCTTTTCTTCTTGTTCCATCCTGCTTCCTCCTTTATGAATGGCGGATCCGCCGCTTCTGCATCATTTCAGCTTCTTTTTCCAACTGGGCGAACTGGGCCCGGATCTTTTCCTGTTCTCCGGTATAAGCCCGGTAATGGTCCCGGAAATCCGCTGTCTCCGCACAGGATCCCCGGACCAGTGCTTCCAGGGACTGCCATAGCTGTGCCCGGTCCTGGGCGAACTGCTTGGTCAAGGGCCGCTTCTTCCAATACTGCCAGAAGGTCATGAGTCCCAGGAAGACCACCATCCCCAAAAGAGGGGACTGGACATGGGGCATGGCCATGTGGAAGAGGGCCAGGATCACTATGGACCCCATGAACGAAAAAAAGAAGCTGGTGGATTTTCTCGCCATGAAGAAGCAAAAGACCCCTGTCCCCAAGGTAAAGAGCACACTGTGCTGGGCCATGAGCCTTCCCCCGTTCCCGTACAAGTACATCCCGGCCAGGAACCAGGGCAGGGTGGTCTTCATAGCGGCCCACCGCCAGTCTGCGTACCGCCGTTCCTCTGCCAGGGCCCCATCCATGCTTTCCTGGCACTGCCGGACCACGTCCCTTTCTTCCATCCCATCCTGGATGTCGCAGCTGAAGCAGTAGTTCTGCCGGTGGAAGGTATAATTGAAATTGTAGCGGATGGGCCCCGGTACCAGCCGAGCGGTTTCCCCTGTCACATCATCGAAGGCTTGGTGCAGCCAGCGGGCCGAATGGGCCAGCAGGAACCGTTCCACCCGAGGACTGGGCACCCCATCTTTTCCCTGTTCCGTCTGCCGGAGGGAAAAAGTCAGGAAATCACTGTAGGTCCCCTTCCAGATAGCCGCCGGCAGCTGCAGGCATTCAGACCGGAGGAAGGCTTCCAGCAGCAGACGGCACCCTTCCCGCATCTCCTGCCGGATTTCCTGCCGGCTTTGGTGCCGTTCCAGGAACTGTCCCACCGGCCGGGCCAGGAGTGCCCCCTGGAGCAGAGACCCCGCCGTGGTCCCGGGCAGTTCCCGGAGATACTGGTACTGGTCCAGCTGAGGGAGAGCGATGTTCTTCCGCAGCTCCCGGAAATACCGGCGCCACAGATCCACCTGCCGTCCTTCCGCCTCAGCGGACCGGGACAGTTCTTCCTCCCAGCTTGCCAGCACCGTCTCCAGTTTCTTCCCTCCTGCCGGAGAAAGGGCCTTCCGGGCCCACAGTTCCAGCAGATACCGGAAGTCCCCGGTCACCAAAAGCTCGTTCTGGTTCCGGAGATACCGCTCCAGCCACCGGTCGCTCATAGGATCCCGCTGCTGCCAAGCCGCGACCAGGAGGAAGAAAAGAGACGCCTTTTCCTCCTGGAGCCCCAGGGCCCGGTCCAAGGCCTTCTGGGCAGATCCCGGTTCATCACAGAACCAGAACACCAGGGCTGCCATACTGTAGCTGAGCCAATCCTGGGAGGCCCGCACCACCCATTCCCGGGCCCGGGCCAGCCAGCCCGCATCCGGGATCAATCCCTGTTCCAGATTCCGCAGTACGCCGATGTAATAATTCCCTGTCTTTTCGCCCCGGCAGGCCTTTCCCGCCCCCGGAGAAACCCCTTCTGCCATACTGATCATTCCCCTGTATCTTTACTTGTCAATTCTTTTCCATTGTACAACAAAAAAGGAGGTGATGCACGCGTGAAAACCACACACGTGCATCACCCCCCGATCAACCGTCAATTGCGGCTGGCCACCATCTTTTCCGTTTTGCGCTGTTTCACCGGCACCGTCAGCTTCTGCCCTGGCTGGATGGCCTGCCGCAGGTCTAGGTGGTTGGCCTTGGCGATCCGGTCGATCACTTCCCGGACATCTTCTTCCGGATGGGTATACCGCCGGGCGATGCCCCACAGGCTGTCCCCCCGCATCACCACTACCTGTTCTGTATGATAACTGGTGGGCGCCGCTTCCATCTGCAGCACCCCATACCCGGAAACCCCAAACAAAAGCAGTACCAGACCCAGTAAAATCCTTTTCATTTTTCGTCCCTCCATTCGAACTTTTGTTCGTTAATTGTATGATATCATCTTTTGTTCGTTATGGCAAGGCTTTTATGAATATATGTTCGTTTTTTCAGGATAAGCCATATCCTCTGGCTATAACCGTTCCCCCTCTGTTGGAAACCCGGAAAGTGGGCTATAATGAAAGGAAAAAGCAACGGAAGGAGCAATGGTATGTCGCTGATTTATTGTGTGGAAGATGACGAAAATATCCGGGAGCTGGTCCGCTACGCCCTGCGCAGCCAGAATTTCCAGGCAGAGGCCTTTCCCGACGGCACGGCTTTCTGGAAAGCCCTGGAAGAAAAAATGCCCGACCTGGTCCTCCTGGACATCATGCTGCCGGGAGAAAGCGGCCTGGACATCCTGAAGAAGCTCCGGGGCCAGGCTGCCACTTCTTCCCTTCCCATCATCATGCTCACCGCCCGGACCAGTGAATATGACGTAGTCACCGGGCTGGATGCCGGAGCGGATGATTACATCTCCAAACCCTTCGGGATCATGGAACTATTGAGCCGGGTGAAGGCCGTCCTCCGCCGGGGCAGCATCCAGAAACCCCAGGCCCAGGATCTCCTTGTCTGCGGCGACATCACCTTGGACCTGAAAAAACACCAGGTCACCACCCAGGGAGAGCCCTGTGAACTGACCGTCAAGGAATTCGACCTGCTCCATTACCTGATGGCCAATGCCGGCATCGTCCTGAGCCGGGACCAGATCATGGAAGCAGTCTGGTCCTTCTCCTATGCAGGAGAGAGCCGCACCATCGACATGCACATCCGGAGCCTGCGCCAGAAGCTGGGAGAAGCCGGCCGGATCATCCAGACCGTCCGGGGTGTGGGCTACCGGATCCAGTAAAACAGGGAGCCGTCTATGAAAAAACAGATCTATCTCCATCTGTTCCTGGTGGGGCTGGCCTGCATCCTGATCACCGCCTTAGTCTGTGCCTTTGCCTCCTGGCAGACCGCCAAACGCCAGACCTTGGCAGACCTCCAGCAGGTGGCCCAAGTCATGGGCACCGAGATGGAACATTACAGCGATCCCTATGTTTTCCTCCGGCGTTCCAGTAAGTCTTCTGTGGATCTGCGCTTCACCTGGGTGGACCACCATGGCACCGTACTCTACGATTCTTATGAAGAAGCATCCCGGATGCCCAACCACCGGGAGCGGCCGGAAATCGCCGAAGCCCTGGGAGAAGGCCAGGGCAGCGATGCCCGTCATTCCACCACCCTCCAGGAAGTGACCCTCTATGCGGCCCAGAGGCTCTCCAATGGCAGCGTGCTCCGGGTGGCCCGGACCCAGACGGAACTGTTCCGTCCCCTGGAAGCCCTGCTGCCCTGGTGGATTGTTTCCCTCCTGCTCTTGATCCTCATCTGCCAGTTCACCGTACGGCGGCTCACCCAGGGGCTCCTGGACCCATTGGACCAGGCCACCCGGTATCTGTCCCAGATCGGCCAAGGAGATACCACGGAAGAAGAACGGCAGCTGTTCCACACCTCCTATCCGGAATTGATTCCCTTCCTGGCCACCATCGACCGCCAGGGCAAACAGCTGGACCAGAGCCTGCGGAACCTGGAACAGGAACGGAACACCATGAAACGGATCACCGACAGCCTGAAAGAAGGGGTCATCCTCCTGGACGACCAGATGCGGATCCAGTGGATCAATGCCTGGGGGTTCCAGCTGCTCCAGCAGGAAGAACGCCCCACCGCCGGCCGGCCCCGTCTCCTGGGGAAATTCCTCATGCCCTTCCTGCCCCCGGAAGCCCGGATCCCCCTAAATCAGCTCAAAGATGGACGCTCTTGGACCCAGACCGTGAAATACCGGAGCCGCCAGTACCAGCTGGATCTCCAGTTCCTCACCCCGCCCCAGGGCCGGGCCACCCGCATGCTGATCATCCAAGACATCACGGAAGCCCGGGAACGGGAACAGCTGCGGAGGGACTTCACTGCAAACGTGACCCATGAGCTGAAGACCCCCCTGACTTCCATCAGCGGCTTTGCTGAACTGATGGCCGCCGGGATGTACCAGAAGAAAGAGGATATCACCCATTTCGGCCAGCTGATCCGGAAAGAAGCCGGCCGGCTGCTGGAAATGATCAACAGCATCATCTTCCTCTCCCGGATCGAAGAGATGCCGGCCAATGCTCTCCAGGAAGAAGTGCCCCTGGGCGGGCTGATCCAGTCCGTGGTGGAATTCATGGATCCGTTCTGCAAGGACAAACAGGTGACCATCCACTGCCAACTCACCGAAGACAAAGTCCGGGGCAGCAGCAGCATGCTCCGGGAAATGGCCATGAATCTCATCGACAACGGAGTCAAGTACAACCGGCCCGGAGGCCATGTGTACGTGACCATGAAACGCTCCGGGAGCCAAGTGATCCTCACCGTGAAGGATACCGGCATCGGGATCCCGGAAGACGTCCAGGAACGGGTCTTCGAACGGTTCTATCGGGTGGACGGCAGCCGGAGCAAACAAAGCGGCGGCAGCGGCCTGGGCCTTTCCATCGTGAAGCACATCGTGGAACAGCACCGGGGCAACATCAGCCTCACCAGCCGGCTGAATGAAGGGACCACCATAGAAGTCCATCTGCCGGGAGCGTGAAAATGGGGGGTGTGAAAAAATTCACACCCCCCGGTCGCGAGCCGCGGCTAAACGATCTTCCGTTCAAAGGGATCACTGCTGATCCCTTTGGCCAAAATTTCCTTGGCCCATTCCTGGGCACAGAACAGAGAATGATCCTTGTAGTTCCCACATTCCTTTTCTTTCGTTCCGGGCACCTGGTCCCAGGTGGTCTTGACCACCAGTTCCAAGGCTTCCTTCAATGCCTTGGCCACGTCTTTGGGATCATGGACGCCCCAGCACAGGAGATGGAACCCAGTGCGGCAGCCGAAGGGAGAACAGTCCAGATAGCCCTTGATCCGAGGCCGCAGGTAGAGGGCCAGGAGATGTTCCAGGGTGTGCATCCCCCCGGTAGGGATTTCCTGCTGGTTAGGCTGGCAGAGCCGGATGTCGAAGTTAGAGACGATATCCCCATGTTCCCCGGTCTCCTGTCCGATTAGCCGCACATAAGGGGCTTTCACTTTCGTATGGTCTAGAGTGAAACTTTCGATGATGACTTTTTCCATATTCATTCCTCCAATGAAAGAAGTGTTGCACGGTTCTGTGCAACACTTTCTTGTCAGCTGTCAACAGTCAGCGGTCAGTGGCCGTTGACCGTTGACGGGGGTGCTGCCCATTTGCAGCACCCCCTTTTTCATTTCTGCAGTGCCGGGTTGTCCCGGTTGGCAATCTTTTTCTGGTATTCTTCTTTCACGAAGTTGGTGGCCAGCATGTCGATTTCTTCCACCGTAGCCACCCCATGGCGCAGGTTTTCCTCTAGGAACGGATACAGCAGTTCGATCTGTTCCTTCTTGTCGATCATGGTGATGACCACCGGCAGGTTGATGGCTTCGGAAACACTGATGAACAGTCTCCGCTCCTTTCCCCGCACCCGGCTCCCATAGCCCTGGGTCCCCCGCATCACCGTACAGCCGGCGATCTTGTATTTCCCAGCAATGTCAAAGATGGCCTTGTAAAAAGGTTTGTCCTTGTAGAAGAAGTCCTCCCCTACATAGATGGTCAGTTTGGTCAGTTTCAAGAATTCAGCAGCCATACGTCTTCCCTCCATTTCGGATGAGTTTCTCTTTTCTTGGTTTTATTGTAACATAAATTAATTATTTTCGTAATAGGAAAGGATGATGTGAAAATACTTTTAAGCAAGAAGGCAGACTCGGCCCTTAATAAGAAGTCAGACCGGCCCTTACGGGCCTTGCAGATGTCAGACATAAGCTTGTTGGCGATGAGCAGGACGGACCAGCATCTAAGCCGAGCGAAGCTTACGTCTGACGTCTTAAGGCCCGTTAGGGCCGTTTCTAACTTCTTCTTTTTTCTCTTACAACACTTTCTTCCACTTAATGACGGCTTTTTTCCACTCAGGAAGGAAGTTCTTGTTTCTTAACGAATGGTATCACCATTGGACCCTTGCAAAAATAACAGAAAGATGGTGATTCCATGAAAATCTCTACCACTGTTGCCCATGATCTGGGCACGTGGCAGGAAGAACAGGCGCTGGATGCTGCCTGCTGCCGACTTTTGGCTAACAAAATCATCCTGGCTCATATCCTCCAGGGCTGTCTCCCAGAATATGAGCATTGTTCCATTCTCGAACTGCTTCCCTGTCTGGAAGGGACGCCGGAAATCTGCTCTGCTCCTGTGGATCAGGATGCTTTGAATCCCGGACGCATCAGAGGCGAAAACACAGCGGACAAAAGCATCACGGAAGGGACTGTGAATTTTGACATCCTGTTTTCGGCACGCACTCCCAATGGCAGGGAGTCTCGGCAGATTTTCATCAACGTGGAAAGCCAGAATGACTGGGACCCTGGCTATCCCCTGCTGAAGCGGGCCTTCTACTACTGTGGGCGGCTCCTTTCCCGGCAGAAAGGGATTGTCTTCCAGAATTCCGACTACCAGAAACTCCAGAAAGTCTATTCTCTCTGGGTCTGTCTGGATCCGCCGAAATCCAAGGAGAACACCCTGACTGCCTTCCATATAAAAGAGGAAAATTTGGTAGGAAATGCCAAATATGGTAAAATGAATTATGATATGGTGTCCATGATGCTGATTTGCCTAGGACAGCCGGACCATCGGCAGGAGGACATCATCCACCTGCTCAGTGTCCTCCTGTCCACAAAAATGGACCCTGACGTAAAGAAAGAGATCCTGGAACGGGAATATGATATCCCCATGACCATTGAAATGAAAAAGGAGGCGGAAACCATGTGCGGTATCGGACACGCCATTGCAAGGAAGAACTTGGAAAAAGGCATAGAGCAAGGCATTGAGAAGGGCTTGGAAAAAGGCCGCATGGAAGAACGGGAAGCCAATATTGTTGCTATGCTGAAGGAAAAGATCCCCATGGAGACCATTTCCCGGATCACCCATTACTCCCTGGATCAGATCCAGAAGCTGGGGAAATTGCATGGACTGCTGTAAGTAGGATAAGACTTCAGAGCGGACCTTAATAAGACGTCAGACCGGCCCTTGCGGGCCTTTCAGATGTCAGACATAAGCTTGTTGGCGATGAGCAGGACGGACCTGCATCTAAGCCGAACAAAGCTGACGTCTGACGTCTCAAGGCCCGTTAGGGCCGTTTCTGACTTCTTTTTATGATGTCTCAAGGCCCGCGTCAGGGCCATTTCTGACTTCTTTACACGGCCTCCCGGCTCTTTTGGACACACTAACGTACAGTGTTCCTTATTTTTCCCTTATACAGTTCTCTTCTCCAAATACTGCCTAATAAAACTTTCAATGACTTGGAGGACTTCATCTTGGACCCAGTATGCTCCCCCATGTCCGGCACCCGGTATCACATACCGTTCACTGGGGATTCCTTGGGCCCGGAGAGCTTGGAAAAGCAAATCTGTCTGGCTGGGAGAGACTTCCAAATCTTCACTTCCATGCATCAACAAGATGGGAGAACTTTTTTTACTGATATAACAAAGGGGATTGGCAGCTGCTGCTCTTTCCGGATTGGCCTGAAGGCCTCCCGGACTGCCTCCAATCTGAGGTATTCCATTGACAAAAAGCGATTGGAGAGACCCTTCTGACCTATGGAATGCCTGGATTTCTTCACGATAGTCCTCGGCTGCTTTGGAAAGATCTGAAGGTCCATACAGACTGACTGCACAGCTTACGTCACTTTTTACCTGCAGGTTCTCCCCTTTATCAAACCGCGCTACACCATTTGTGATGCCAGCAAAAGAAGCCAGATATCCACCGGCACTGGCGCCTACCAGTGCTATCCTCGTGGCATCCAGATTCCATCTCTCTGCATGGGACCGTAAATAACGGACGGCCCCTTTTACATCTTCCAGCGGTCCCGGGAACTGGGTACCGGGGGTCACCCGATACGCAACAGAGGCTACGGCGTACCCTCTTTCTGCCAGATAGTACCGCAGCTGCACTCCATTGTCCCGGTTGCTGAAGATAAATCCCCCGCCAGTAAGGAAAATGACCAGAGGCAGCGGCCCTTCCTGCTGGGGCTGCAGCAAATCCAGTGCCATAGGCATATTGGGGTATCCATGGCAAGAGACCTGCTCATAGATGATCCCAGAAATTTGTTTGATTTCCTGCTTTTTCAAGGAAATTTCCAGGAAGTGACTGAAACCATACGTACTCGATCTTTCGTTGATCATATCCATTGCTTACCTCCCAAAGTCAATTTTCAGCCAGAAAAAATCTTTCACCAGGTGAATCCTTTTCCCACGACTTCATTCACATCCTGTATGGCCACAAAAGCCTGAGGATCCTCTTCCTGTACGATGGCTTTCAGCTGGGCCAGCTGGGTCAGTTTCAGGACCACCAGGAGGACTTGCAGTTTTCGGCGGGAATAAGCTCCTTCTCCCTGGAGGAAGGTCACCCCCCTGTCCAGTTCATGAAGGATCCGGGTACTGATATTCTCCGGCCTTTCTGTAATGATCAGGATGCTTTTCTTGAAATCGAACCCCACCACGAAGGTATTGGTAGATTTGAAGATCACAAAGAACATCATCATGCTGTACAGCACTGGAGTCAGCCCCAGAAAGAAAAGAGCCGCCAGCATCAAGGTAAAATTGTACAGGAAATTGGTGGTCCCCACCGAAACATTGTAGTATTTCTGGCTCAGGAACCCTAGGATGTCCACTCCACCTGTGGTGGAACCGGCCCGGAAAACCAGTGCATAGCCCAGTCCTGTCAGGACTCCGCCGGCAGCCAAACCGAGGATAGGATCCTCTACCTGGACTTTTCCCTGGAGAAAAGCCAACCCATCCAATGCCGCTGAAAAAAGGAAGGTTCCAATCAGGCTGTCCACAAAGAATTTCCGGCTGATATACCGCCAGGCCAGATAGAACAAAGGGAAATTCAGCAGAAAACCTACCATCCCAGGAGGCCACCCGAAAAGATAGTAGAAAATAATGGCCAGCCCGGTAAGGCCCCCTGTCAGGAAATGATGGGGAACAAAAAAAATATGGAAAGCGCCAGCCATCAGGACACATCCTGCAAGGATGCTCCCATAACGGAGAAATGTCTGGGAAAAGGGTGTCCAGGGCTTCAACTTTCGACAGTCAGCCAAGATGGAACCCGTTCCAGCAGGGGATCCCCGTATAGGTTTTGGGTTCCTCTTCTCCGGTAAGGACCCGCAGGGCACCAGCTGCCAGTGCCTCCATTTCAAATTCTCCGGCCATTACTGTAACCGGCGCAATGAACTGCAGTTTCCGTTTCAGTTCTGCATCCACATAGGGATCATAGCTGATGCCCCCGGTCAGGACAATACCGTCCACCTTTCCTTCCAGGACAGCCGCCATGGCTCCGGCCTGTTTGGCAATCTGGTAAATCATGGCGTCATAGACCAATTTGGCATACCCGTCCCCGGCAGCGATCCTTTTTCCCACTTCCCGGGCATCACTGGTCCCCAGATGATCCACCAGGCCTCCATTCTTGGTGATTTTCTGATAGATTTCTTCTTCTGTGAACTTTCCGGAAAAGCACATCCGTACCACATCTTTCACCGGCAGAGCACCGCAGCGGGTAGGCGCCATCGGTCCGTCTCCCTGGGCGATGTCATTGGAATCGATCATCTTCCCTTTCCGATGGGCGGTAACGGAGATGCCACCCCCGATATGGCAGATGATCAGATCCATCTCTTCATATCGTTTCCCCAGGCTTTTGGCATAACGGATCCCCACTTCTTTCTGGTTCAGGGCATGGAGCTTGCTTTCCCGGTAAAGGCCCTTGAGCCCGGTGATCCTAGCCTCATCGATGAACTCATCCACATCAGGAGGATTGACGATGAAAGCCTGTCCCCCGTACTCTTCTACGAATTCATGGGCCAGCTGGGCTCCCAAAATAGCTGGATGCTGGACACTGACTTTATTGCGCTGATCGGCCAGGATCCTGTCATTGACGGGATATGTACCCCCTACCACACTGACCAATCCTCCTCCCCTCCCTACGAAAGCATCGGTACCAGTAAGGCTCTGATTGGCTTCTTGGAGAGCTTCCAGGATAGATTTCTTTCGATAAGCCAGCTGATCCAGGATTTCCCGGAACTGCTTCAGTTCAGCAGCTTCATGGGTGATATTTTTGCTGAACACTTCCACGTCTCCCTGGAAAAGGGCAATTTTGGTAGATGTAGAGCCTGGATTGATGGCAAATACTTTATATTCCTTCATCATATGATTCCTCCCAACAGGATAAAAAGAGCCAGGAACGGAAATCTTGTAAATTTCCAGCTCCTGGCAAAAGCAGCATCACAGCATGAAAAGCGGATACAGAAGCCCCAGCCAGATGACCATTAGGGCCCCTCCGATCCGGGTGGAAATAGAGGCAAAAGCCAGAAGGTCCATCCGTTTGGCAGCGGTCAGCACGGCGATATCTCCGGAACCGCCGATATTGCAGCAGCACAGGCCGGCGGTAACTCCGGCTTCATAGGGGTACAGCCCGGCAAGGCGGCCGAAAAGCATGGCCCCCATCATGGCACCCAAGACTCCCAAGAAAATCACAAGCAGCACGCCGCCGGAGAAATAGCTGGTCAGGTCGGTGATGCGCAGGGAGCAGACCCCGATGCCGGCAATCAGCATGGGCAGCATGGCCTTCAGGGCAAACTGCATGGAATAGACGCAGTCATAGGACACATCTTCCGGCAGGATGTTAGTGGTCTTGATCAGAATGGCCAGGATGATGGTCCAAGCCAGGCCGGCAATGTGATTCAGCCCCGGGATGTGGGCCAGCAGGACGCCAGCCAGGTAGAGGACCAGAGCCATGAAGATGCCCCCGCCCAGTTTCTTGTAATCGGCAGAAGTCACGTCTCTCTTTTCCCCCTTGACTTCATCTTCTGCTTCAATGGCATCTTGGTTCATCAGGATCTTCCCCCGCCCGTTGAGACCAGGGATTTTTTCCGTAAGAGGACCGCCGACAGCGGCAAAGAGTACGGCCAGTACATTGGAAATGGAGGCATAGCAGAGGAACTGTCCTGCCAGCCCCGTCAGATCCTTTCCCGCCAGATTGGAATACAGAGCCGGCAGCGTGGTCATGGCACCGGCAGAACCGCCGGACATGCAGGGAGCGCCTACATAGAACATTCCTTCTTTCCAGCCGAACCCGGTGAGCCAGCCTCCCAGGATGCAGAAGCCCAAGGCAAAGACCTGGCTTCCTACCACTGTGGGCAGATACCGCACGGTAGCCTTCAGCAGCACTTTCCGATCCATGACCAGGACGGATCCCACCAGCAGGAGAGCGATATAGGCATCCTGGAACCCTGTTTTCATCAGGACACGGCATCCATTGACCAAAGTCTGGGGAATCATGCCCATATAATTCATGAGAGAGGCCCCGAACAGAGGCAGCAGGCAGGAACCGCCCAGATATTTATTGACGATGGGAACCGCGTCCCCCAGCCAGAAAAAGAGCCCGCCGACCGCCATCAGGAAAGCGCCAGTGGCAATGTAGTTGGTCGCCACATATTTTCCTGCTGTATTGGCATAGACCGTGGTGGTAGGCAGCCAGCCCATATAGGTACAGATCATGATGATCAGGAAAAATGGCAGGAAATATTTGAACTGCAGTCCGCAAACTTGGAATTGGATATCTTGTTTCATATGAAATTCCCCTTGTCTTTTAACAGCCGTGGCCGATCAGGGCAGCCACTACAATGGACATGTATTTATCATCGGCAGAAGCGGCCCGGGAAACCAGGAGAACCGGAACTTTTGCACCCAGGACCACCCCACCAGTCCTGCCGCCTCCGATGACCGTGATGGCCTTGGCCACCGCATTGGCTGCCACAATATCCGGCAGTACCAGCAGATCCGCATCCCCTGCCACCGAACTTTCATAGCCTTTGATCCGGGCCGCTTCCGGATCCATGGCCAAGTCCAGACTGATGGGCCCTTCCAGTGTGCAGCCGGGGATACCTTCCCGTTTGATGGCATCCGCTTCCACCGTTTCCGGCATCTTGGGGTTCACTTTTTCCACAGCAGCAAGCATGGCCACCTTAGGATCCTTTTCTCCCAAAGCATGGAAAGCGCCTACCGCATTGCGGATTTCCGCTTTTTTCTGTTCCAGATCCGGATAGGTCAGAAGAGCCGGATCCGTAATGGCGAATACTTTGTGGTAATAAGGACTTTCAAAGAATCCCACCAGGCTCATGATGTCCCCAGTGCGGATTCCCGTATCCTTGTTCACCAGGACCTTCATCAACGTCCCGGTCTGACATTTGCCCTTCATGATACAGTCCACCCGGCCTTCCCGGGCCAAGTCCGCTGCTTTCTGGATACATGCCACCGGATCTTCCAGGTCGATGATGTCCACTTCCAGTTCTGGGCAGCCGATTTTTTCCAGGATTTCCCGGATTTCTGTTTCTTTTCCAATCAGTACCGGACGGACCAAACCGTCCCGAGCAGCCTGGCTCACCGCCTGGAGGGTATGTTCATCCTGGGCTACAGCTACTGCCACCCGCCGTTTCCCCGGCTGCTGCCGGAGCATTTCTTTCATCTGTTCAAAATTTTTCAGCATCACGGCACTTCCTTCTCAAAGTTTCCGAGGATCAGTCACTACGCCAGTAAGAGCCGTAGCCGCTGCCACTGCTGGACTGCATAGATAGCTCAGGGTCTTCTTGGTTCCCTGCCTGCCGATGAAATTCCGATTGGCTGTAGAGAGGATCCGCTCATCGTCATACATCAGCCCATAGGGCATACCGCAGCACAGCCCGCAGCAAGGATGGCAGATGACAGCCCCTGCTTCGATGAAGGTCCGGATATAGCCTCGCCGGATGGCTTCCTTAAAGACCGCATTGGTGGCAGGAACCACAATGAACCGCATGGTTTCCGGCACGTGTTTTCCCTTCAGGATTTCTGCAGCAATGGCCAGGTCCTCGATGCTCCCGTTGGTACAGCTGCCCAGATAAACTTCATCCATGGGAGTCCCTTCCACCTCTCGGATAGGATGGACATTATCCACGCCCTGAGGGCAGGACAGCTGGGGTTCCAATTCATTCACATCATAGGTCAGTACTTTTTCGTAATGGGCCTCTTCGTCCATGGTCACCCAATCGATTTCCGAAAGGGGGACGCCATAGTAATCGGCCGTTTTCTGATCTGCCTCAAAAAGACCGCATTTGGCTCCTGCTTCCAAGGCCATGTTGGCCACAGTGAACCTAGCATCCATGCTCATTTCATGAGCGGCCGGACCGGTAAATTCCAGGCTCTTGTATTGTCCTCCATCCGCCTTGATATCCCCCAGGATTTTCAGGATCACATCTTTAGACAGGACCCCTTTGGGCAGATGCCCATTCAGGACGATTTTGATGGCTTCCGGGATCTTGAACCACAGTTCCCCGGTAATCAAGGCCGCCGCCATTTCCGCCGTCCCGATGCCGCTGCAGAAACACCCGGCTCCTCCGTAGGTGGTGGTATGGCTGTCCGTTGCTGTGGCTACGCAGCCCGGTCTGGCATACTTTTTTTCATGCATCAGGCTGTGGCAGATTCCTTCCCCGATGTGGAGTTTTTCGATTCCGTACTCTTTGGCCAGTTCCAGTCCTGCATCATAATGAGCCGAGTCATTTTTCGCCACCGCCGTAGGCATGCAATGGTCGAACACAATGGTCACCCGGTCCGGAGCAAAGATTTTTTTGGCTCCGATTTGGTGAAGGGTATCCAGCAGATAAGGGGTATAGATATCATGGATCATGAACATATCCGGGTGGGAGATCACGATATCCCCTGGTTTGACCTGTTCCACTCCCGCATTTTTCCGCAGGATCTTTTCCGCCAGGGTAAAGCCTTTCCTGCGCCGTTCCCGGTCATCCAGTTCCTTATGGGGTTCCGGCTGGAACCCTCCTGCCAATCTCCGTTTCGTATCGGCAATCAACCCACCGTGAGCTACGATATCGAAAAGATTCTGGGGAATGGCACCTACAGGGAACTCCTTCCCATTGGCGCTGACCTTGTGCTGTTCCAGGTCGACAGTGACGATGTCACCTCCCTTTACCACATACTGGATCCCATCACAGGTCAGCAGGATGATGCCGCTGTTAAAGGCATTCCGAAAGAAAATCCGAGCAAAGCTTTTGGCGATGATGCACCGTACTCCATTGTGGCTGAGGACCGTAGCTGCCTGCTCCCGGGAAGACCCGCAGCCGAAATTGCTGCCTGCCACCAGGATATCCCCTGGCCGTACCGTAGACCCAAATTCCGGTTTCAGCAGCTCAAAAGCATACTTCTTCATTTCTTCGATGGTGGGAATGGTGCCTCGCTTGCCGGGGATGATGGTATCCGTATCGATATCATTGCCAAAGGTCCAGATCCTTCCGCTGAAAACTTTCTCCATAATTGCTTCTCCCCTTTTATAAACTTTTGGTCCAGGATGCCCGGATCACCGTTTCCACAGAAGCCGTATACACGGAGGAGTCCGGCACCCCCATACAGCCGGCATAGGTATAGAGCCCCGTAGTCACCAGAGTTTCTCCCCTGCCGATGACGCCGGCTCCCTGCCGTACTTCACTGCGGTCCCCTGCTGCCTGGATCTGTGCCCCATAATCGATGAAGTGTTCGATGACTCCTTCCTCCATTGCCTTGATGTAATCTGCGCTGGTGGCCGGGCAAACGCTCAGCCGGAAGCCCTTGGCCAGTTGCTTTCCCTGGATCAGATGGTCAGCCCGCCGCAGGTCCTCGATGGTCCCGCCTGTATACCCGCCGATCTGGCCGGCTTCCACCGACCTGCCCCGCAGTTGGGAAACTGGGAAGATGGGCGCTGTCTTTTGATTTTCCCGGCGGCCGCAAGGGCCTACGGCCATGGCTCCGCAGCCGTCCAATTTCAGGACCCGGTCAGGCGTCCCGGCATCTGTACAAATCGCTGAAAAAGCGCCGGTTCCGCAGACCATGCTGCAGAACACGCTTTTCTGATGGAGATTCCACTGGGGAGCGATGATCTGGAGCATTTTCCCTGAAATATCCTTATTTTCAGTTAAAAACTGCAAGGCCGCGTCCATGCTGCTGATTCCTTCCGGCAGGGTTCCCTGGATTCTCACCGTCAAGGTCTCTGGTACCACCACCTGATAGCTTCCGCTTTCCAAAGTCCTGGCCAATTCCAAGGGGCTAACATCGATTCCCAAGGCACCTGCGGCCCCCAGAATGGAAGCATGAGAGCCGCCGCCCACCAAGATCTGTCCCGGCTGGACGATATGGAGCAGGCATTCATACGCACTTCCCAGCGCCTGATGGAAAGCAATCCCATATTTTTTAGCAAAATCTCGGAGGATGTCGAACACATGGGACGCTTCCGGATCTCCGGTCGGGACATTGTGGTCAAAATAAAGCTGGACCTTGGCTGGCTGTGCCACGTTCTGTGCTTCCAGTACCGCTTGATGGGCCACGCCATTGGTCACCAGCAACCAGTCCGGCTGGAAGGAAACCACAGTCCCTGCAGGAGCACCCAATATTTTTTCAATCAAGGGAGTTGCCATTTTTTACCGTCTCCTTTTTATCAGGCCGCTTTCCTCTGCTTCTTCCCAGGAAGCAGAGGAAATACAGCCTGTTCTTCCATTTCTGATGCTGTCTGTTATTGATTTTCTTTTATTGCCGCCAGTTCTTTATAACAGGCAAACCGTTCCCGAGCATCCTGTTCACTCTTGGCATAGAGAGCCGGCGCAATTTCCGGGAACTTCCGAGCCAGGCTGGAATACCGCACTTCTCCTTGGAGAAAAGCCTGATAATCGCCGGTAGGTTCCTTGCTGTCCAACTGGAAAGGATTCTTCCCTTCTTCGATCCGACGGGGATCATACCGGTACAGCTGCCAGTAGCCGCATTCTACAGCTTTCTTCATCTCCGCCATCACATTCCCCATGCCGCAGCGCAGGCCATGGTTGATGCAGGGGGAATAGCAGATGATCACAGAAGGGCCAGGATAGCTTTCCGCTTCCTGGACGGCTTTCAGCAGCTGGCCAGGATTGGCCCCCATTGCTACCTGTGCCACATAGACATCCCGATAGCTCATGGCCATCATGCCCAGGTCCTTTTTCTTGGTCCGTTTCCCCGCGGCCGCAAACTGGGCTACAGCAGACCGGGGACTGGATTTAGAAGCCTGTCCGCCGGTATTGGAATAGACTTCTGTATCGAAGATCATCATGTTCACATTGGCTCCGGTGGAAATCACATGATCCAAGCCGCCGTAGCCGATATCATAAGCCCAACCGTCACCGCCAAAGATCCAGATGGATTTTTTCCGCAGGTGTTCTGCATTGGCCCGGATATAATCCAGGGTTTCCTGCGCCCGAGCCGGGACCTGTGCCTGAGCCAACGCCTTTTTAAAGGCATCGCTGGCCGTCCCGCTCAGCTTTTCATCATCGAAGCTGTCCATCCAGGCTCTGGCAGCTTCCGCCAGTCCGCTGTCCGCCGGCAGGGCTGCCAGCAGTTCTTCCACCTTGCTGTACAGTGCTTTCCTCTGCTGTTCCACGGAAAGGCTGATCCCCATGCCGAATTCCGCATTGTTTTCAAACAGGGATCCTCCCAGCGCCGGTCCGAACCCTTTCTTGTCCTTGCAGTACGGGAAGCTGGGGAAGCTGGTGGCCCAGACCTGGCTGCAGCCGGTAGCCGTGGCAATGTACATATGGTCCCCATAAAGCTGGGTCACCAGTTTGGCATAAGGCGTCTCTCCGCAGCCGGCGCAGGCACCGCTGAATTCCAGCAGGGGCTGGTTGAACTGGCTGTTTTTGACAGTCTGTACCCCGTAGGGATTCCGGACTTCCGGCAGCCCATCCAGATATTCCCAGTTGGCTCCTTCTTTTCTCTGGCTGTCCAGAGGTTCCATGGAAATGGCCTTCACCGGACAGACACTGACGCAGCTGCCGCAGCCCTGGCAGTCCAGGACAGCCACCTGCATGCGGAATTTGAGATTGCTGGCTTTGGGCCGGGTGTCGGCCACCGCCATGGGTTCCGGAGCCTTCGCCACTTCTTCCGGTGTCAGCAGGAAGGGCCGGATGGCCGCGTGGGGACATACATAGGAACACTGGTTGCACTGGATGCATTTGGCAGCATCCCAGGCAGGGACTTTCACCGCTACACCCCGTTTTTCATATTTGGAAGTGGCCTGAGGCCAAGTTCCGTCATTCCAGTCTTTGAAAGCGCTGACAGGGAGTTCGTCCCCGTGCATGGCATTCACCGGTTCCAAGATTTTCGTGATGAATTCGGGCACATCCTTCCGAGGCTGGGGCTTTTCATCCGGTAAATCGACCCAGGATTCCGGATAATGGATTTCCACGGCACCGCCGATGCCCCGGTCCACTGCTGCATAGTTCATGTTCACGACCTTTTCCCCTTTGCGGCCGTAGCTCTTCAGAGCAGCTTCTTTCATATACTGCACTGCCTGATTATCAGGGATGATCCCGGTAATGTGGAAGAAAGCCGCCTGGAGGATGGTATTGGTCCGATTGCCCAGCCCCAGTTCTGCCGCAATGGATACGGAATCGATCACGTAGAAACGGATGTGTTTTTGGGCAATGGCACGGCGCATGGCAGCCGGCAGATGGGCATCCAGTTCCTCTACCGTTTTCCAGTCACAGGCCAGGAGGAAGCTGCCTTCCGGCTTCAGGTCGCTGATCAGGTCATAGGTCTGTACATACGCCTTGTTGTGGCAGGCCACGAAATCAGCATGGCGCACCAGATAACTGCTGCGGATGGGTGTATCCCCGAACCGGAGATGGCTCTTGGTGACCCCGCCGGACTTCTTGCCGTCATATTCGAAATAGGCCTGGACATATTTGTCCGTATGGTCTCCGATGATCTTGATAGTGTTTTTGTTGGCTCCCACCGTCCCGTCAGAGCCCAGGCCCCAGAACTTGCAGCTGTAGGTACTGCTCGGGATGATGTTGATTTCCTTCCCAACAGCCAGGGAACGATGGGTCACATCATCGTTGATGCCGATGGTGTAGTGGTTGGCTGGAACTGCCTGTTCCATGTTTTTGTACATGGCCACGATCTGAGCCGGAGTGGTATCCTTGCAGGCCAGGCCGAAGCGGCAGGCATACACTGGAAGATTGCTGCGGTATTCCTTCAGGACGGAGCAGACATCTTCATAAAGAGGTTCCCCGGTAGCTCCCGGTTCCTTGGTCCGGTCCAATACCGTCACAGCTTTGACGGTGGAAGGCAGGGTCTTCAGCAGATACTGTACCGGGAAAGGCCGGTACAGATGGACATCCAGATAGCCCACTTTCTTTCCCTGCTGCCGCAGGTAATCAATAGTTTCTGCGGCAGTTTCCGCCACGCTGCCCATGCCGATGAGGACCAGCTCCGCTTCCGGATCACCGTAATAATTCACACAGTGGTATTCTTTTCCGGTGAGGGCGCTGATTTTCTCCATATAGCCTTCTACAATGGCTGGCAGCGCATCATAATATGGATTCATGGCTTCCCGGCATTGGAAATAAGTATCTGCATTCAGACCCGCAGTCCGCAGCAGGGGCCGTTCCGGATTCAAGCTCCGCTTCCGGAATTTTTCCAATTCCTGCCAGTCCACCAGCTTGGCCAGATCCTGGAAATCCAGCACATCGATTTTCTGGATCTCGTGACTGGTCCGGAACCCATCGAAGAAATGGAGAAAAGGCACATGGCCTTTGATGGCGGACAGATGGGCCACGGCCCCCAGGTCCATGCATTCCTGCACGCTGGAAGAAGCCAGGAGGGCAAAACCGGTCTGCCGGCAGGCCATCACATCGGAATGTTCTGCGAAAATGGAAATGTTGTTGGCAGCCACGTTCCTGGAAGCAGCATGGATCACCGCCGGCTTCAGCTCCCCAGCAATCCGGTACATGGTAGGGATCATGAGCATCATGCCCTGACTAGCGGTATAGCTGGTGGCCAGGCTCCCGGCATCCAGTGCCCCGTGCATGGAGGCCACTGCACCGGCTTCGCTCTGCATTTCCACCAGTTTCACCGGTTGCCCAAATATATTCTTCATTCCATTGGCCGCCCAAGTGTCCACATGGTCGGCCATGGGGCTGGACGGAGTGATCGGGTAGATGGCTGCTACCTCCGTAAACGCATAAGAGGCATAGGCCGCAGCTTCATTCCCGTCCATGGTTTTCTTGTGTGCCATTTGAATTCTCCCTTTCTGATGCTTGTTTTTCAGGTTACGCGTGACTCAAAATAGCTAAAACGTTTTACTCGATTGCATTATAGTAAATCGTTTTAGCATTGTCAATTCCCCATAACTGTACATTTTATTTAATCAGTTTTAATGATTCATTCCCATAATTTCTTGATTTTGCTTTTTATATTACATATTTCATCCTATCATTAACTTTACTGAACTTACTAACCATTGACGATTTTACTGATATTTACTATAATTTACTAAACAATATGTTCTGCAAAAAGGAGCTTTTCTATGCCAACCATAAAAGATGTGGCCGCTGCGGCCAAAGTCTCTCCCACCACCGTCTCCCTGGTCATGAACGGCCGGGGACCGGAACATCGGATCCCGGAAAGCACCATCGAACGGATCCGGACCGCTATGCGGGAACTGGGATACCAGCCCAATCTCAGTGCCCGCCGTCTCCATGATAAGGATGAACACAAACCAGTCATCGCCTTTTTCTGGCCGTTGGACTATCGGGCCAACCTGATGGGGTATTTCCTCTCCCTGATCCAGAATGCCCTAAAAGAAAAAGGGAAAGACTGCGAACTGTTGGTCCGTCCCTACATCAACGACCGGATCTCGAAATCCTGTTCTGAGCTGATCAAGACCAATTACACGGGGGCCATCATCGGAGCTGCCAGTGAAAAAGACATCCGTTATCTGGAAAGCCTGGATCTCCAACTGCCCCTGGTGCTGATCAACCGGGAAAGCAACAAATTCAGCACTTCCGGCTGTGACAGCAATAAAATCGCTCTCCAGGCGGCCAGCCTGATCCGTCAGAAAGGCTATAAAAAGATTGCTCTCATCCAAAGCGGCACTCGTTATATGGCTACATCCCGAAGGACGGAAGCCTTTCTCTTTGTCTGCCGGCAGTTCGGAATCCAGGTTCCGGATAGCTGGATCTTCCATGGGATCAACAACCCAGAGGGCGGAGCAGCTGCCGCAGAAAGCCTCTGCGCCCAAAAAGAAAAACCTCAAATGATCCTGTGCGAAAGCGATGCCATGGTCTCCGGAGTCCTCTATACTCTGCACAGATACGGCTTCCGAGTTCCCAGGGATCTGGAACTATTGAGTTTTGCCACCCAGAATCCCCAGAATACTCGTTACCTGATTCCCTCGGTCAGCACCGTGGCCATGCCCAGTGACGACATCGTCCGGCAGGCGGTGAATGCTTTGCTGGCCCAGATCAGTACGGGAAGCCGGGAACCGGTCCACATCGAAAATGAAGCCCGGATCGAGCTCCATGAGTCCTTTACCCTGTGACCCATCACAAAAATGGAGGGGTGCTGCACGAAATATGCAGCACCCCTCCATTTTTTTATTGACAAAACAAAAAAATCATGCAAAAATAAGTTAAACGTTTTAGTGAAACGATTTAGCAAGCTTGCAAAAAGAATTCTTTGATCCCTTAGACAGGGAAAGGAGTTGTGATGGAATTGTCGGCGGAACAACAGACAAAAAAAACAGGACCCTCTACTGGCGGGCCTTCTTTTGCCAGTACAGCACCTGTCCAGTTCAACAGTGTAGAATTCCGGGATGGAATCCAGTCCCTGCTGGCTACCCGGGTAAAAACCGAAGAAATGATCCCGTTTCTTTCCCGGATGGACCAGCTCGGCTATGCATCCATGGAAATGTGGGGAGGCGCTACTTTTGACGTCTGCATCCGCTTTCTCCAGGATGATCCTTGGGACCGGGTCCGTACCTTCAAACGGTATATGAGACATACTCCGCTGAAAATGGTCCTCCGGGGCCAGAATCTGGTGGGCTACCATGCTTATCCAGACGACATCGTGGAAAAGTTCGTGGAATGTGCTGCCAAGGCCGGCATCGATGTTTTCCTGATCTTCGATGCCCTGCAGGATCTGCGGAACTGTGAGACCGCCTTCCGGGCGGTAGAAAAAATGGGCAAAAAAATCGAGGGGAGCCTCCAGTACAACCTGAGTCCCCTCAACACCATCGATACTTTTGTGAAAAACGCCCTGACGCAGCAAAAAATGGGAGCCCAGCTCATGCATGTGGAAGACATGGCCGGCCTGATGACTCCTCCTATGGCTTATACCCTGATCCACGCCTTGAAAGAGGCTCTGGATATCCCAGTCCATCTCCACTGTCACTGTACCGGAGGCATGGCGGAAATGTGCTATTGGGAAGCCATCCGGGCGGGCGCTGACGGAGTAGATGTGTGCGTTTCCAGCCTGGGCCTGGGGCCCGGCCATCCCCCCATCGAAAGTTTCATTGCAGGCTTGCGTGGGACCTGCCGGGATCCCCAGATCGACTTGGCTCCCTTTGCAGCCCTGAACAAGGGATTCCAGTATCTCCGGGAGCTCCACAAGGATGTAGAAAGCCAGCTGATCGGGGTTGATGTGGGATGCCTCCAGCACCAGGTACCGGGCGGGATGCTCACCAACCTGGAAAACCAGCTGAAAGCCATGAACGCCTTGGACCGTCTCCCGGAAATCCTGGAAGAAGTCACCCGGGTCCGGAAGGACATGGGTTATCCTCCCCTGGCTACCCCCAGCAGCCAGATTTGTGGGGCCCAGGCCACCAGCAATGTGCTGATGGGAGAACGGTACAAATTCATCAGCAAGGAAATGCGGGACTACTGCCGGGGCATGTACGGCTGTCCTCCCGGTCCTATCGCTCCGGAGCTGCTGCAGAAAGCCCTGGGCGGAAAAGCGCCCATTGACTGCCGGCCGGCCAGCCTGCTGGAACCGGGCTGGGAAAAAGCCAAGAGAGATGCCGGAAGCCTGGCCCGCAGCGAGGAAGATGTGCTGACCTATGCTCTCTTCCCCACCGTTGCACCGGATTTCCTGAAGAAAAAATACCATTGGGAGGCCTGAAATCATGAAACAAGAAAATCTTGAAAAACTGGCCCAAAGCCGCCAGTTCCTGGCACAACTGAAACAAGCCCGGGGAGGGTCCATTATGGACAGCCACCGGAAAATGGGCAATGACCCCATGCTGGTCAAAGCTTTTCTGGACGGGTACAAAGACAATGCGTCCGATACCCAGATTCCCCGAAAGTATCGGGAACTGATTGTCATGGCTATCGGCATGGCCACAGGCACCGATACCACCATGAAAGTCCATGCCCGGCTAGCTCAGGAAAATGGCGCCACCGTAGACGACATCTGCGAAGTCATCCGGATTATCTTCTTCACCTGCGGCGTCACAAAACTCCTGCCCATCCTGGAAAAGCTGGATCTGGAACCAGTGAAAGATTGAGCCGGTCCACATCTCTACTCTTGCATACCTTCTGAAGATTGTCCATAAACCACACAAAGCCCTGTTGGATGCTCCCCCTCTTTCATCCAACAGGGCTTTGCTTTATTAGGAAAAGGGCTGCGGCTCACGCCCCAGTCCCCTTCATCCTTTTCCGTTTCCGGTAATAGGCGTCTCCCACGCCACCTACCACCAAGAGCACCATGAGCCAGCCGGCGGCTTTCACCGGGTTCAGGTAGGTGACGGTGGCATCCATGGGTGTCTCTTCTCCCAGGGGCAGTTTCCAGGTGAGGACCCGTTTGTCATCGCTGACCTGGGTAGCGTTGGTGGCGTCCACTCCCGTGGGCAGGATCAGGGTGAACCGCAGGTCGAACTGTTTCATGATGGTCTGGAGCACGGCCTGGGCATCCCGGTTCTTCAGTTCTTCTTTGGGGGCCATGTTGATCCCCGTATGGACGCTGATGGTATCGAAGAGCAGTCCGCCCTGGAGCTGGACGATGGGTTTCTTCCCTTCCTTAGGAAGTTCCGCTTTTTTCCCCGTTCCCCCGTTCTGGGGACCGGCCGCGTCCTGGGCCGCATTTTCCCAGGTCCGGATGTCGAAGGTCTTCAGCACCTTGGAATCCTTGATGTCTTTCACCTGGTTGTAATGCTTGGTGGCGAGGAAACCTTCATACTGCCCTTCTTTGGCAGGCTGGACAGCGTAGCCGTCCTTCTGGAAATCTTCCTGGAAGGCGTCCACAGTGGGTTTCAGCACCGGTGCTGTCACCAGTTTGCAGGTCAGGTCGGCCGCCCCCAGGCGGGTGATTTCCAAGGTGATGTGGCCTTTGGCGCAGCCGCTGAAGAGAAGGCTCAGCAGCAGGCACCCAAGGAGCATGATTTTTCTCATAAAGCCCTCCCGGCTGTTCTGTTCTTTTCTAAAAGTTTCAAGGTTTCTTCCTGGAGCACATTCTTCCGGACTTTCCCCAGTCCGGTCCGGGGAAGTTCCCGGGCCAGGAAGTATTTTTTCGGGATTTTGTAAGGGGCGATCCGGTCCAGTAGGTACCGGCGCAGGGCGCGGAGATCCACTGCTGTCCCCGCTTCCGGGACCACCCAGGCTGCTGCGGACTGTCCCCGAAGGGGATCCGGATATCCGATCACCGCTGCTTCCGCCACTCCGGGATACTGGAGGAGCACCTGTTCCACTTCCCGGGGATAGATGTTCTCTCCGCTGGAAATGATCAGGTCCTTCAGCCGGTCCACCAGGTGGAGGAAGCCCTCCTGGTCGAAAAAGCCCACATCTTCCGTATGGAACCACCCATAGCGGAAAGCTCGTTCCGTTGCTTTTTCCTGGTTCAGGTAGCCCAACATCACATTGGGTCCCCGGACGGCGATTTCCCCGGTTTCACCCGGCGGAAGCTCCTGGCCCTGGGGATCCAAGATGGCCACTTCCACATCCCGGATGGGGATCCCGATGGTCCCGAACCGTGCCTTTCCTGGCCGGTTGAAGCTGACCACCGGGGACGTTTCTGAAAGGCCGTACCCATCTAACAGGGGTTTGCGGCTCCAGGCGGCGAACCGCTCCCCCAGTTCCTTCTTCAGGACCGCTCCGCCGCAGATGAAGGCCCGCACCGAAGCCAGATCCGGCAGAGGGGCGCCGTCCAAGAGCAGTTCCATCACTGCCGGCACCCCCACGAAGATGGATACCTGCTGCCGGACCACCAGCCGCAGGGCCGTCTTGAAATTGTAGCTGGTCTGGATCACGATCCGGGCCCCCAGGAGGAGGCCGCTGGTGACGCAGACCGTCCAGCCGTAGCAGTGGTACATGGGCAGGAGGCAGAGAATCCTGTCCTCCGGCAGCAGTCCCACCGCTTCACAGTAGGCCCGGGCGTTGGTCAGCAGGTTCCTGTGGCTCAGCATGGCTCCCTTGGGATGCCCGGTGGTCCCAGAAGTGTAGATGATGGTGCAGTTATCCTCTTCCCGGCGCTCCGGCGGCTGGAAAGTCCATTCCACCGGCTCATCCAGATTTTCGTACAGGAACTGCCGGACCCCGCTGATCCCCGCTTCTTCCAGAGCTTCCCCAAGCTCCAGAGGACGGCGGCTGATCAAAAGGGAGATCCCAGCATCTTTCAGGATATAGGCGATTTCCCGGGAGACCAGTTGGAAATTGAGAGGAACGATGACGCCCCCAGCCCGGATCACCGCCAGATAGGCGGCCACAAAGCCATTGCAGTTCCGGCTCACCAGAGCCACCCGCTGTCCTTTCTGCAGCCCCTTCGCCTGGAGGAACGCAGCCCAGCGGTCCACCTTTGCCTCCAGTTCCCCATAGGTCAGCTCCTCTTCCTGGTCTACCAGGGCCAGCCGGCCAGGAGCCTTCCCCTTCAGCAATTCATCATAAAACATGCTGCCTCCTTGCCTTTCCTGTGAAAAACGAGTAAGATGGAATTGTCAAAAATCTAAAAGAGAGAAGTGGATACCATGAAAGAATTCCGTATCGGCGCCGTGGGCGAAGCCACGGATACCGTTCTCCACACCAACACCGCAGCCGCCATGGGCAGCGGATCCCTGGAGGTCTATGCCACCCCGGCCATGCTGGCCTTGATGGAAAAGGCAGCCTGCAATATCGTCGATCCCTGCTTGGATGAAGAAACCACCAGCGTGGGGATCAGCGTGAACCTGTCCCATGATGCCGCCACCGCCGTAGGCAAGACCGTTACGGCCAAAGCCGTCCTAGTAGGCGTGGACGGACGGAAACTGACCTTCAAGATCACTGTTTCTGACAACTATGGCACCATCGGCCAGGGCACCCATGAACGGTTCCTGGTGAACAAGGCCAAATTCCTGGGCAAGCTGGCTGCCAAGGACAAGAAATGATCAGAGGCGGCGGGTCAGGGTCTCCATCACCATCAGGTTGCTGACCACACCCACTCCGCCGGGAACCGGTGTATAAGCGGACGCTTTGGCGATCTTCGCCGCTTCGGACACATCCCCCACCAGTTTCCCGTCTACGGAATTGATGCCCACATCCACCACCACAGCGCCTTCCCGGATCATATCTTCTGTGATCAGGTTGGGTTTCCCTACGGCGCTGAGGATCACATCTGCCTGCCGGGTGATGGCGGGCAGATTTTTTGTGCGGGAACGGCAGACGGTCACGGTGGCATAACGCCCCATGAGCATCAGGGTGAGTGGCCGCCCCACCACTTCACCATAGCCCACCATCACCACATTCTGTCCCACCAGGGGGATCCCGTAATAGTCCAGGATCGCCATACAGGCTCGGGGGGTGCAGGGGGCCCAGGGTGTGATGCCCAGATAGAACTTTCCCCCGTTGATGGGATGGATGCAGTCCATGTCCTTTTCCGGATCCATCTGCTGGACCAGGTCCAGCCGCCGGATGTGTGGAGGGAAGGGAACCAGGGGCAGGATGCCGCTGATTTGGGGATCATCGCTGAGTTCCCGCAGGACTTTTTCTGCTTCTTCCTGGCTGGTCTCTTTGGGCAGTACTACATCCCGGGTATGGATCCCCAGGCTGGCGGCCGTCCGGAGCAGGCTCCGTTTGTAGACCTGGGCCGCCGGATTGTCCCCGATGAGGAAAGTGGCCAGCGTCAGGTCCTTTCCTGCGAATTTTTCCTGGAGTTCCCTGCGTATTTTTTCTGCGACCGGTTTCCCGGCCATGATGATCTGTTCCATGGTATCTCCTTGTGAGGGGCTGCTGCTTGCGCAGCAGCCCCTCTTTCCTTTTCTATTATTTTACACCCTGCTGCCGCGGCTGAAAAGAGCCGGGCAGCAGGGTGTGTGTTTACCGGAAATAGACGGTCACCGTATCCCCGCTGTGGAGGACCGTCCCTGGGGCCGGGGTCTGCTTCCAGCTGGTGCCGCTGCCGATGGGGATCAGGGACAGCTTCGCCCCGCCCAGGGCCGCCGCCACCTCCCGGATGGAATGGCCTGCCAGGTTGGGCAGTTTCACAGAGCCGTCTTCTCCTGCTTCCAAGGTGGCCAGGGGTGCCGCCTCCTTGGCCGTTTTGGACAGCAGGGATTCCACCGTAGGCAGCCCGTCCCAATTGCTGGGCTGGATACCTTCCGCCACCAGGATCTGCTGGAGGGTATCCCGGAAAATCGGTGCAGAGACCTGGGACCCGTAGAAGGCCCCCTTGGGAGAATCCAGCATGATGATCATGGCGTATTTGGGGGCATCACTGGGGACAAATCCCACAAAGGAGGCGATGTACACCCCAGGGATATAGCCTCCCTTGGGAGAAAGCTTCTCGGCGGTCCCCGTCTTGCCAGCGATCTTATAGCCCTTGATCTGGGCCGTCTTGCCGCCCCCTTCCGAGACGACTTTTTCCATCATGGTCCGCATCTCTTCTGCCACTTCCGGGGTGATCACTTTCCGGACCGCTTCGGTTTTCCCTTCTTTCAGGACGGTCCCGTCAGGAGCCACGATCTTCTGGACGATATACGGCTTCACCAGGGTACCCCCGTTGGCGATGGCGCAGATGGCCCGGAGCATCTGGAGGGGGGTCACCGCGATCCCCTGGCCGATGGCCATGGTGGCCACATCGGAAGGCACCATGTCTTTGGGATCGTACAGGATCCCGGCCTCTTCTCCCGGCACATCACTGCCGGTGACGCTGCCGAAGCCGAAATCCCGGGCATAAGCCGTTTCCCGTTCGCCCCCCAGTTTCAGCCCCAGGGCGGCCATCCCCGTATTCAGGGAGAACTTGATCACATCGGTAAAGGTCACATGGCCCATCCCTTTGCCGTCCCAGTTCCGGATCCGCCGTCCCCCTACGTCGATGGAGCCTTCATCGTTGAAGGGCGTATTGGGGGTGATGACGCCTTCCATGAGGCCGGCAGACCCCATGATGGGCTTGAACACGGAACCCGGCTCATAGACGATGCCCACTCCCCGGTTCATAAACGCTCCCTTGGGAGCATCCCCGAAGTGGTTGGGATCGAAGGTGGGCCGGCTGGCCATCCCCAGGATCTCTCCGGTGTTAGGGTCCATCAGGATAGCTGCCGCACTGGCTGCGTGGGTCTTCTTGATGGCCTCATCCAGGCTCTTTTCCAGGATGAACTGCATCCGGGCATCGATGGTGAGCTGGACGGTGTTCATCCGCCGGGCCTGGACCTGGTTCATGGCACTGGGGCCGACCAGATTCCCTTTGGCATCGAAAAAGCTGCGTTTTTTCTGGTTCTGGCCCTTCAGGTACTCATCCTCAGAGGCTTCGATCCCTTCCAGGCCCTCATCATCGGTGCCCACAAAGCCCAACACCTGGGCGGCCAGGTTGTTCTTCGTGTAGAACCGTTTGCTTTCTTCTTTGAAATGGAAGCCGCTGAGCTTCTGGTCCTTCAGGATCTCTTCCACCCGGTCCGCCTCATGGGGGTCCAGGGTCCGTTTCACCCAGACGAACCGGCGGTCCGGCTCACAGAATTCCTCATAGAGTTCATCGGCCTTCAGGTCCAGCACCGGTGCCAGGGCTTCCGCCGCTACTTTTTTGGGGTCCCGGCTGGGCATTTTCCCCAGCGGCCACCGGGCCGGGTCATCCACCAGTTCCTGGGGATCCACATAGAGAGATTTGCTCACCACGCTGACTGCCAGCTCTTCGCCGTTCCGGTCCAGGATGCTGCCCCGAGGGGAGATCTCGATATGTTCCCCGCTGATCTGATCCAGGGCTTCCCGTTCCATGGCCCGTCCCTGGACCACTTGGAGATAGAACAGTCTCCCCACCACCAGGAGGATGCCGAACCCCAGGACCCAGCCCAGGGTGGTCACCCGGCGGTTGCCCTTTTCCAGCACATCTTGATGGGAGGGATCCAGGTGCAGCAGGGAAGACTCCCTAGCTTTTTCTGCGTTTCTTTGTTTTGCTGCTTGCTTTTTTGGGGCTCCCGGAAAGCCCGGGAATTTGGGAAACTTCAAGGCCGCCACCTCCCTGTTCCTTTTCTTTCAGCCTGGTGCCGGAAGGCTCCCTGGGGAGCTTCCGCCCTTTCCCTGCCTGCTTTTTCCAGCCGGCAGACAGAAAGCACCAATCCGATGGCAGCCTGGGTGATCACGAGGGACGTGCCCCCATAGCTGATGAAGGGCAGTGGGACCCCGATTACCGGCAGGATGCCGCAGACCATGGCCATATTGGCAATGGCCTGGCCCACCACCAGGAAATTGACCCCGGTGACCAGCAAAAAGCCCCGCCGGTCCTGGGTCTCCTTTCCGATCCGGTACAGGGCCAGCCCCATGATGATAAATACCAGGAGCATCAGCAGGGCTCCCAAAAAGCCCCATTCCTGACAGAAAACGGCAAAAGCGAAGTCCGTATGTGCCTCGGGAAGGAAGAAAAATTTGCTGGAACCCATCCCATGGCCCATGCCACTGATCCCTCCGCTGCCGATGGCCACAAAGGATTGGACGGCCTGATAGCCGTTCCCCTGAGGATCCGACCAGGGATCGAGCCAGACCAGGACCCGGTTCAGCCGGTAAGGGGCCTGGATGACGGCTGCCGTGGCCAGGGCCGCTCCCGAAGCCAGGAGGACGAAGATTTCCCGGTAGGGGAGTCCGGCCACCACGTACAGGACGATCATCAGGGCCAGGATAATGGCGGCGGTGCCCATATCCGGCTGGATCAGCACCAAAAAGGACATGAAGGCTGCTTCCAGGAAGGCCAGGCAGGTGTCCTTCCGGAGCAGATGGGGCTGTTTTCCCTCTTCCATCAGACGGCCCAGATAATTGGCCCCCAGGAGGATCACTGCCAGTTTCACTAGCTCTGAGGGCTGGAAGGAGATCGGCCCCAGGATCAGCCAGCGCTGGGCCCCTTTGAGGGTTTTCCCGTAGCCATCCACAAAGAGCAGGAGCCCGATCAAAAACACACAGATCCGCTGAACATACGGGAAGAGCTTGTGGTAATCCCCTTTCCGTCCGATAGCGTGCATCAACACAAGGCCCGGCAGCCCAAAGGCCCAGTAGCGGATCAGGTAGTGGTATTCGTTGCCGAACATATCCTGGGACGCTACGAAGCTGGCACTGAAGATGTTCTCTCCCCCCACGAGCATCAGCACATACACCAGGCTGACCAGGGCGTCCCTAGGATCCGCCCAGAGTAGTAAAAACCGTTTTCCCATGCTTTGCCTCGGTCCTTTAAAAAACCACTTCGCAGAAATTGATGTTCTTGCCCCGGGCGCTGAACTTCTGCTCGTATTCCGTCTGGGCCTCGTTGAGGATGTCCGTATGGTGGAGGTCCGTAGAAAGTGCCACGATTTCCAGCCCAAATTCTTTGAACTCCTCTACAGAAAAGGCGAATAGGTCATCATTGTCCGTCTTGAAGCGGAGATGGCCGCCGGGCTTCAGGATCTCTTTGTACTGGGCCAGGAAGGTCCGGTAGGTGAGCCGCCGTTTGGCATGGCGGGCCTTGGGCCAGGGGTCGCTGAAGTTCAGGTAGATCTGGTCCACTTCCCCGGGCGCGAACCATTCCAGGAGATGGGCGGCGTCCGCATGGACGATCCGGGCATTGGGGATCTCCCCCTCCCGGAGCTTTTTCACGGCATAGTAGCATACTTCCCGCTGGGTCTCGATGCCCAGGTAGCCGATTTCCGGATGGAGGCCGCTCATGGCAGTGAGGAACTGTCCCTTGCCGCAGCCGATTTCCAGTTGGACCGGGCGCCCGCCCAGGACCAGTTGGGACCATTTCCCCTTATACTGTTCCAGATTGTCTTCCAGCAGTTCTTTCCCCCGAAAATCTTCCAGGGCCTGGGGGATCCAGGGTTTCTTACGTAAACGCATGCCATCTCTCCTTATCGTCTGAATAAGCGGGCTGTTGCATCGGCAACAGCCCGTCGGTTTACTCTTTTTTCGTTCTCTTTCCCCGTGCCTTCTTTTCTTCCGGGCCCAGGTTGAACTTCTTCAGATACCGGTACAGGGTCACCCGGCTCACATCCAGCATCAGGGCCAGTTTGCTGATATTGCCCCCGGCAGCTTTCCAAGCGGCCACGAAGGCATCCTTGTCATGTTTCCAGGATTTTTCGATCCGGTGTTCTCCCGGCAGTTTGATGTGGGAAGCTTCGATGACGCTGCCGGAGGTATGGAAGAAAGCCTGTTCGATGACCCCTTGGAGCTGTTTGATGTTCCCAGGCCACTGGCAGCTGTTCAAAAGCTGCAGGGCTTCCTTGGAAAGGGTCTTTCCGGGCATATTGTGCCGGGCGGCCATTTCGGTGAGGATGTGGTTGGCAATCACTTCCACGTCTTCCACCCGTTCCCGCAGAGGCGGTACCCGGATCACAGTCCCGATGACCAGTTCGTACAGGCTCCGGGAGAAGAGCCCTTTGTCCGTCAGCCGTTTCGGGTTTGAATCGCAGGCAGCGATCACCCGCACGTTGAATTTCCGCCGGGTCCCGGTCTCCCAGTTCAGGACTCCGTTGCGCAGGGCATCGGCCAGCACATCTTCCAGCCGGGTGGGGAATTTTTCGATTTCATCCAGGAACAGGGTCCCCCCGTTGGCCAGTTCCAGGGCCCCTGCCGTCACATGGCCGGCCCCGTCGTCACTGCCGAAGAATTCGGCTTCCAGTTCCGCTTCCACCCCTTCATGGCCTCGGACGGTAATAAGAGGCGCCGCCGCCCGGGGGCTGGCCTGATGGATCCCGTGGGCCAGCCGCTGTTTGCCGGTGCCCGGTTCGCCCTGGAGCAGCAGGTTGTTGTCTCCCCGGGCCACCCGGGCGGCCTTGTGCTGGAGTGCCAGGAATTCACTGGAATTCCCTACCATGCTGTACAGGCTGTACCGGGAACTGTATCCGGTGGCGTGGGCGATGGTGGTCTTCAGGTCCTCGATAGCCATGGTGATGATCACCACACTGTCCACCTTGCCCCCGGCCCGCACTGGCAGTACGCTGGTCACATCTTCATAAGTCCGGTCTTGGGTGATCCAGGTGATTTCCTTCCGGATGGTGCTCTTCCCCGAAAGGCCTTTCTGGATGGGGATATGTTCGTAATTCAGGAACACTTCATCCAGCCGGTTCCGGCCTTCCAGGCGCTTTTTCCCGTTGGAATTGCAGTAGCGCAGGGTCCCGTCCGGGTTCACCCAGTACACAGAAGCCGGGATCTCTTCAGAGATCAGTCCGCAGACCTTCCAGTAGGCCAGCATGGTCAGGAAATTCTCTACGGAATACTTCATGGTCATCAAAAGGCTCAAGAGGATGTCGTAGGGCAAATCGTTCTGATCCAAGGAGAACAGGGACAGGATGTACCGTCCCTGGCCTGCCACATCGATGGGCGCCGAGCAGGCATCCCCGGAATGGCTTTCCCGGATCCACATTTCCGGTCCGAACATCAAAAAGGGCACATTGTGGCTCCGGGCCACGCAGATGCTGGAGGTGCCCACATCTTCTTCCAGGACCCGCATGCCCTGGATGTCTTCGATGCTCCGCTGGAAGAAGGGCAGGGCATAGTTCTTCAGCACATAGCCGTCTTCATCCACCAGCAGCATGCTCAGGTTGTGGGAATTGAAATACTGCTTGTTCTGTTCGAAGAGCCCATCCACATATTTCACCACATCCTCATGGACTTCCAGGGCTCTTTCCAGTTCCTGAGGAGACAGCCGCACCCCATGGGCCGGCATGGTTTCATGGTTCAGTTTCCGGGCTTCGCACCGGCGCCAGGACTCCGCTACCCACGGATGGACGTTGGGATCTATGATTCCTTCGTCAATGAACTTGTTGTAGTAGCTGGTCAATTTTTCCTTATTGCGTCGTTCCCTAATCATCGATTTACCCCCTGATTCGCTTCAGCGATATGATTTGTGTACCGGGACCAGGACCCGCTTGGCACCGTAGTATCTTGCTTTCCAGTAATCGTCGGACAGGCTGCACAGCCGCACTCCCTGGGAAGAGGTGGCATTCCAGAACAGCCCGTTCCCTGCGTAGATCCCCACATGGGAGGCCCCAGGTTCGTAGGTGGAGAAAAATACCAGATCCCCCGGCTTCAGCTGCCGCTGGGTCACGAAGAGCCCTTTTTCGAACTGCAGGTCCGCGGTCCGGGGCAGCTGGGCCTTGTGCTGTCGGAATACATACTGGACGTAGCCGGAACAGTCAAAGGCCCGGGGAGTGGTCCCTCCGAAGCTGTAGGGTACGCCCTTGTAGCGGGAAGCCGTCCGGACCACATCTTCTCCTTTCACCCCGTGGATCCCTTCTTTTTCAAAGGCGGCTTCCTGGATCCGGAAGTAGGTGGTGTCATCCACTTTTCCCGTGGCCTGCAGCTTGTGGCTGCGCTGGAAATTCCGGACCTGTTCCTCCAGGTCCCGGGTATATTTCCCGGTCATGGGGGTCTTCATCCCGATGGCATTCAATTTGATCTGTACCGTCTTGACTTTCCAGCCCTTGTCCCCCACTTTCAGAGGAGCCGCCTTCCGGGCAGCCGCGCCTGCTGAAAGGGGCAGAGCCAGCACAGCCAGGACCAGCGCTGTGATGAGTCTATGCAGTTTCATACAAGGTGCCTCTTTTCCTGAACCAAAGGATCCTTTCAGATCCGACAAAAATGAAACATTCTCAATACTCCATATTAGTATAAACTTCCCAATCCGTCAATTTGGAAAGTTTCCCGATGGACACTTCCAGTTCCCGGAGCAGACGTTCCTTATCCTGGGGCAGGGTGCCGGCCAAGGCCACGTAATTAGAAATGTGGTTGCTGCGGAACAGGGTATGGTTCTCCGGCCGGATCTCCACATTTTCCAGCATGGTGTGGGCTTCCTGGGCCAGGCCTGCCGGAGAAAGCAGTTCGAATTCTCCCTTTTCGAACTGCCGGAGCATCTCCGTCCCCTTGTACAGCCGCAGGGTCAGCACGCTGAGCATATTGGGCTGGATGGCGGTGACAGCTTTGCCGGTCTCCACGGCGTGGCGCTCACTGTCAGCTTTCCCGCCCAGGCCGGCGATCACCATCATGGAAAGCTTCATCCCGCTGCGGACCACCTTTTGTCCGGCAGCGATGGCTTCTTCTGCCGTGACGCCTTTCTTGATCCGGGCCAAGAGGGCATCGTCTCCCGTTTCCAGGCCAAAATACAGCATCTTCAGCCCTGCCTCCCGGAGCTGTTCCATTTCTGCATCGCTTTTCCGCAGGATATCCCGAGGGCCGGCGTAGGAGGTCACCCGCTGGAGATGGGGGAAGGTCCGGTAGAGCACTTCCAGGATCTTCAGCAGTTTCGAGGTCGGGAGCACCAGGGCATCCCCATCCGCCAGGAAGATCCGCTTCACCTGATCCTGGGCGTACCGGGCTGCCAGGGCAATCTGCCGGGAGATTTCCTCATCCGGGCAAAGGGCGAACTGCACGTCCTTGTACATGGCACAAAAGGTACATGTATTGTGGGCACAGCCCCGGGTCACCCGCAGGATGAAGCTGTTGGCTTCACTGGGGGGCCGGAACACCGGTGTCTCATAATCATCGAAATACAATCCGAACATAGGCGCTTCCTCCCACATGCTGTAAATTCTCTTCATTATATATACGAAAGTGTAGACAGTTTTTTCATAAGATTTTTCAATTTCTTACATTTGTACAAAAATCCTCCTGCTACGATCATTATTATAAACTATTTTACACTCTCCTGCATGTTTTTTTGTAAACTTTTTGGGAAGAAAAATTTTCCCCGCTTTCTTCCCCCTTCCTCTAAGAGAGTCTTTTCAGCCCCTTGTTTTTTGTGATTTAACAATATATAATTTTTACTTGAAGTTGACACATGAAAGGTTAGAGGTGAACTGAATGTCTGCACAAGAAGCAAGTTTCATGGGCGGTGTAGAAGTACCCCCCAGCAAGTCCTTGACCGACAAAGTGGCCATCGAAAGATGCCCGGCCCCGGACGTGGTGTACATTCCTCTTTCCCAGCACATTGGTGCTCCGGCAAAACCGGTGGTCAAACCAGGGGATAAGGTCACGATCGGGCAGGTGATTGGTGAAGCAGGCGGCTTCGTCAGCACCAATATCCACGCCAGCGTAAGCGGCATGGTCATGAAATTGGAAAATCGGTATATGCCCAACGGCATGATTTCCCAGTGCGTGGTCATCAAGAATGATGGCCAGGATACCATGTGCGAGGATATCAAACCCCGCAGCGAAGCTGACATTACCCCGGATCTGATCCGTCAGGTCCTGCGGGAAAAAGGGATCGCCGGCATGGGCGGCGCCACCTTCCCTACGGCGGTGAAGTATGCTCCTCCCAAGGAAGGCCACTGCCCCATCGACACGATCCTCCTGAACGGGATCGAATGTGAACCCTTCGTCACGGCGGACCACCGTACCCTGCTGGAATACGCCGATGAGATCATCCAAGGCCTGAAGTATTTCATGCTGGCTGCCGGCGCTGCCAAAGGCGTCATCGGCATCGAAGACAACAAGCCCGATGCCATTGAACTGATGCAGAAGAAAGTGGCTGGAGAAGCCAATATCGAAGTCTGCGTCTGCAAAGAAAAGTATCCTCAGGGCTCTGAAAAGCATCTGATCTATGCGGCAACGGGCCGTACCGTTCCCGACCGGGGGCTGCCTGCGGATGTAGGCGTCATCGTGGACAACGTAGGGACGGCTGTGGCTGCCTGCCGTGCTGTGAAAGACAACATCCCCCTGTACGAAAGAGTCGTGACCATCAGCGGTGACGGCGTGAAGAAACCGGGGAACTATATCGTCCGTCTGGGGACTCTCTACAGCGATGCTGTGGAAAAAGCCGCCGGTGGCCTGGAAGGGGATCCCGGAAAGATCGTTTCCGGCGGGATGATGATGGGCTTTGCCGTCAACTCCCTGGATTACCCCATCACCAAGGGTTCCAGCGGTCTCCTGATCTTCAATTCCAAATCTCCTTTCGCCCAGTATCATGAACCGGATCCCTGCGTGCACTGTGCCCGCTGTGTGGATGCCTGCCCCATGAAGCTGGAACCCACGGAAATCGTCCAGGCTGTGAAGAAACAGAACTGGGATGATGCAGAACGGTTCTTCTGCCATGCCTGCATCGAATGCGGTTCCTGTGCTTTCGTATGCCCTGCCCACATTCCTCTGGTGCAGTACATCCGGATGGGCAAGCAATTTATCAGAGGGAAAGGTGACGGCGGTCACAACCCCTTCTATAAATTCGACAAATAATTTCGCGAAAGGACTGGATATCGATTATGGAACCTATTAAAGAACCGAAACCGCTGGTTCTCGTTTCCTCGTCTCCCCACATGCACTGTGGGCTCACCATCAGCAAGTCCATGCGGGAAGTCATCCTGGCACTGGTACCTGCTGTCCTGGCTTCTGTTTATTATTTCCGCGTTGACGCCGTACGGGTCATCGTGTGCTGCGTGCTTTCTGCTCTTATCTTTGAAAAACTGGCCAACAAGGTCATGGGCGTGAAGAAGGACACCATCAAAGATGGTTCCGCTGCTCTGACTGGTCTCCTGCTGGCCCTGTGCCTGCCGGCCTCCCTGCCTAGCTACATGGCTGTCCTGGGTAGCATGTTCGCCGTAGTGATCGGCAAGGCCATCTTCGGCGGCCTGGGCAAGAACATCTTCAACCCGGCCCACATCGGCCGTGCCATCCTGCTGGCTTCTTTCCCCCAGCAGATGACCACCTGGGTCATCCCCGCTACCAAGGCGGCTGCCGTCACGGCTGCCACTGCCGGGGCTGATGCCACCACCGCTGCCACCCCTCTGGCTGTGATGCGGATGACGGAAAAAGTATGGCAGGCCGGCGGTGCTGCCGCTTCCCAGCTGCCTCCCCTGTCCGATCTCTTCATCGGCAACATTGGCGGTTCCCTGGGTGAAACCTGCGTACCGGCCCTCGTCCTGGGCGGTCTGTACCTGATCTGGAAAAAGCTCATCGACTGGCGCATCCCTGTGTTCTACCTGGCCACCGTGGCCGTGATCACTGGGATCTATGGTGCTGTCATGGGTTATCCCTCCACCTTCCCCCTGTACCATCTGTTTGCCGGCGGCCTGATGATCGGTGCCTTCTTCATGGCAACGGACTGGGTCACCTCCCCCATCACCAAAAAAGGCAAGATCATTTACGCCATCGGGCTGGGTCTCCTGACTTCCCTGATCCGTCTGCGGGGCAGCTACACGGAAGGCGTCTGCTATTCCATCCTGATGATGAACATGGTCACTCCTATGATTGACCGGTTCGTACGGAATGTATCCTTCGGAGGAGGTCAGAAGAAATGAGCAACCTCTTTGTTAAATACACCGGCATCCTGGCCGTCATCTGCGGCGTCAGCGTAGGTCTCGTCGCTGCTGCCAATGAAGGGACCAAGGATACCATCGCCAAGAAACACGAAGCCGATACCCGGGCCGCCTACAAGGTAGTGCTGCCGGAGCTGGGCGATCTGAAGAAGCTGCCGGCTCCCGGCGGGCTGATCACCGATGTGCAGCAGTCTTCCAAGAACGGCAAACCCAACGGCTACATCTACACCGTGACCCCCAGCGGCTACGGTGGAAAAGTTACCCTGATGGTGGGCATCTCCAAGGACGGGGACAAGATCACCGGGATCAAGGTCATGAACCACAGCGAAACCCCTGGCCTGGGTGCCAAGAGTACGGAACCCGCCTGGCAGGCCCAATTCAAAGGCAAACCTCTGAAAGATGCTCTGGTGGTTACCAAACAGGAAGCTGGCAAGCCCAATGAGATCAAAGCCATCACTGCGGCAACCATCACTTCCAGAGCCGTCGCCACCGGTGTCAACGCCGCCCGTGAGGACTACATGAAGAATCATGCCAATGGAAAGGACTGATCGAGATGCTGCATGAATTGACCAAAGGTATCATCAAGGAAAACCCGTTGTTCGTCCAGCTGCTGGGTGTATGTCCGTCGCTGGCAACGAGTACTTCCATGACCAACGCAATCGGTATGGGCTGTGCCTTTACCTTCGTTCTGTTTTTCACCAACATGATCATTGCTGCCATCCGGAAACTGATCCCGGATCAGATCCACATTCCCTGCTACATCGTGGTTATCGCTTCTGTGGTAACTGTGCTGGAAATGCTGATGAACGCTTTCGTACCGGCGCTGTATGCGGCCCTGGGCGTATTCGTCCCTCTGATCGTGGTTAACTGTATCGTATTGGGCCGTGCAGAAGCCTTCGCCTGCGACCACGGGATCATCGATTCCGCCCTGGACGCCATCGGCATGGGCATCGGCTATTCCTTCGCCCTGTGCTGCATCGCCTTCTTCCGGGAACTGGTCGGGGCCGGCAAACTCTTTGACCACGCCGTCCTGCCCGCTTCCTACCAGCCGGTGCTGATCTTCATCCTGCCGGCCGGAGCCTTCCTGACCATGGGCTTTGTATTCGCCGCGGTCAACTACTTCAAAGAAAGAGGTGCTCACAATGCATAGTACTTTCGGCATTCTCTTTAGCTCCATCTTCGTTTCCAACATCATCCTGTCCCGGTTCCTGGGGATGTGTTCCTTCCTGGGGGTTTCCAAGAACTTCAAGAACTCCGTGGGCATGAGCGCCGCCGTATCCTTCGTTATGCTGCTGGCCTCCATGCTGTCCTACGCCTGCTACCATCTGCTCCTGGTTCCCTACCATCTGGAATACCTGAAGACCCTGGTCTTCATCCTGGCCATCGCCACCCTGGTACAGCTGGTTGAAATGTTCATGAAAAAGGCCATGCCTTCCCTGCACAAGGCCATGGGTATCTACCTGCCTCTGATCACCACCAACTGCGCCATCCTGGGTATCGCTCTGATCAACGTGGAAAGCAATTACAACTTCATCGATTCCTGCGTGAACTCCATCGGTACGTCCATCGGCTACACCATGGCTATCCTGCTGTTCTCCTGCATCCGTGAACGTCTGGATGAAAAGGCCCTGCCCAAATGCCTCCAGAACCTTCCCATTGCTTTGATCACTGCCAGCTGCATGTCCATTTCCATGATGGGGATGAGCGGCATCCATTGAGTTAGGAGCTGAAAATTATGATTACGACTGCTGTGATTCTGGTCGCAGTGCTGGGCGGTGCGTTCGGCCTGGTACTGGCTACGGCCAGCAAGAAATTTGCCGTTGAAGAAGATCCCCGGATCGGGGAGATCACCAACCTGCTGCCCGGCGCCAACTGCGGCGGATGCGGGTTTGCCGGCTGCGGGGCCATGGCTGACGCCATTGTTTCCGGTCAGGAAAAAGACGCCACCAAGTGCGTGGTCTGCAGCGCAGAAAACAAAAAAGCCATTGCCGCCATCATGGGGGTGGAAAGCAACGATGACGAAAACGCCGTCCGCAGCATCCCCCGTCTCCACTGCAATGGCTGCACCGCCAACCGGACCCCTGTGGCCAACCGGGAAGGCATCAAGAACTGCTATGTGAAGGCTGCCAATGCCGGCGGCCCCGGCCAGTGCAACTTCGGCTGCTTCGGAGACGGTGCCTGCGTGGATGCCTGCAACTTCGGCGCCCTGAAGATCGGGGAAAACGGTCTGCCGGAATTCGACTACAACAAATGCGTCAGCTGCGGTGCCTGCTCCAAAGCCTGCCCTCAGCTGCTGATCGAAATGATCCCGGCAGACAAGAAAGTCCTGGTCCAGTGCAACAACCGGGAAAAAGGCAAAGCCGCCATGACCAACTGCAAGGTGTCCTGCATCAGCTGCGGCATCTGCGTCAAGACCTGCCCCAAACAGGCCATCACTCTGGAAGACGGCCCCAACGGCAGCATCCCGGTCATCGACTACACCAAGTGCGTGGGCTGTGGCCTGTGCACCATGAAGTGTCCTCGGAAGTGCCTGGTGAAGATCAACCCTGTCACCGGTACGCCTGAAGCCCCCGCCAAAGCAGAACCCACTGGCTGCGCCTGCTGTGCCATGGCCGACCAGTGCCCTTCCGCCCAGGCTCAAAAGCAGAAATAACATGAGGACCTCTATGAAAAAACTATTAGCTTCGCTTCTGGTTTTCAGCAGCCTGACTTGTGCAGGCTGCTTTTTTCAAACCGAAAAACACGAAGACACCCGGTTCATGATGGATACCATCGTGACCATCACCACCACCGGTGACAGCCAAAAAGATCTGACCGATGCCACCAATGACGCTCTCCAGCTGTTCCAGACCATTGCCAACCAGACGGATCCCTATACGGCACAGGGACCGGAGGACCTGTACGCGGTGAATCAGAGTGCTGGAAAAGGCCCCCACAAAGCTTCTCCCTATCTCATGGACATCCTGAGCAAAGTCCAGCCCATGGGGAACCGGGATCTGGATCTGACCCTGGGCCCTGTGATCCAGGTATGGAACGCCCATAAGGAAGCCAAGACCGTCCCCAGCCAGGAAGAAGTGGCCCAGGCACTGGCCAAAACCGGTCCTGAGAAGTATACTTTAGACACAGCCGCCAATACGGTGACCCTGGCCTCCGGTGCCCAGCTGGATCTGGGAGCGGTGGCCAAAGGCTATGCAGTGGAACAGACCGCAAACCTCTTGAGCCGGGACAAACGGATCAAGACCGCCCTCATCAACGCAGGAGGCAACATCAAGGTGCTGGGCACCAAAGACGATGGCAGTCCTTGGAAGATCGGCATCCAAGACCCCCGGAACCCCCAGAAGATCCTGGGGACCCTGGCAGTGAAGGACGGTACGGCCATCGCCACCAGCGGGGATTACCAACGGTACTATGAAGTGGACGGGAAGCGGTACCACCACATCCTGGATCCCCAGACCGGCTGGCCTGCCTGGCATGCCCGTTCCGTCACCGTGGTCACCCATTCGGCCTTCTGGGCGGATTATTATTCCACCCTGCTCTTTGTACTGCCGGAAGACAAGGCCATGGCCCTGGTGGAAAAAGATCCCAACCTGGAAATGCTCTATGTGGATCTGGAGGGGAAGACCTATGTATCCTCCGGCCTGAAAGACATCTATACCCCAGAAAAATAAGGAGACCTTATGCGCAAGAATGATTTTTGGCTGATCTTGGTCCTGCTGGTACTGGCAGCCGGGAGCTGGTTCCTGTTCCGTTCCGACAGTACGGCCCGGGATAAAGTCCTGGTGGTCCGGAAAGACCAACAGGTGCTCCAGCGGATCGAACTGAAAAAAGTGACTTCGGAGACCAAGCTGATCGTACCGGTGGAACATGGAGAAATGGTCATCGCCTATGACAGAGAAGGGGGCCGGGTGCTCTCCTCCCCCTGTCCGGACCAGGTCTGCGTCCACCAAGGAAAGATCACCCGTTCCGGCCAGACCATCGCCTGCGTACCGGAAAAGGTCCTTGTCACCATTACCACAGCAGCAAAGGAAAATGATCATGATGCCATCCTCCGCTAAACTATCCATCCACGAAATCACCCAGCTGGGCGTCCTCCTGGCAGCAGCCATCGCCCTCCGGCTGGCAGAAACCAGCCTAGCCTGGCTGCTGCCCCTGCCGGGAGCCCACCTGGGGCTGGCCAATACGGTGACCATCATCGTCCTGTACCTGTACGGACCAGGCAAGGGAGCGCTGTTCCTGGCCAGTCGGATCCTCCTGACCGGTCTCCTGTTCACGGGGCTTTTGAGCCCCGGTTTCCTGATCGGGCTGGGAGGCGCCGCCCTGAGCTTTGTGGGCATGGCCCTGGGAGAGAAGCACCATTGGTTCTCCACCATCGGAATCGGCCTTCTGGGAGCCTTCCTCCACAACTGCGGCCAGATCCTGATGGCGGTGGTCATCATGCGGACCCCGGCCCTGTTCTCCTACCTGCCGGTGCTGATTGCCATCGGCATCCCCACCGGCCTGTTCACCGGATTTTTGGCCGGGTTCTTCCTGGAGAGGATGAAGGAGAAGGGGCCTGCTGCCTGAACAGCAGGCCGTCAACCATACAAGGAGCATACAAATCCATGGAACCTGCAAACTTTGACGAACTGAAAAAACAGCTGGAAGACTGCACCGCCTGCCCCCTCCGCCAGGACTGCCAAGCCCCGGTAGGCTGGTTCGGCAGCCTGGAAAGCCCTCTCATGATCGTGGGAGAAGGCCCTGGAGGCGTGGAGGATGACTACGGCTGTCCTCTCATCGGCCCCAGCGGCCAGCTGCTGGACCGGGCCCTCTGGTCCGTCCGGATCACCCGGGACCGGGTCTATACCACCAATGTAATCAAATGCCGTCCCAAAGGGAACCGGACCCCCACCGTGGAAGAAGGGGCCTTCTGTGCCCAAAAATGGCTGGAACAGGAAATCCGTCTCCTCCAGCCCAAGGTGATCCTGGCGCTGGGCAGTGTGGCTCTCCGGTATTTCAAAGGCCCGGAAGCCCGGATCACCCGAGAACGGGGCCAATGGTTCACCACTCCCGAAGGGATCCCCTGCCTGGCCACTTTCCACCCCTCCTATCTGCTCCGGCTCACCGGCCAATCCCAGATTGCCGCCAAGTGGGAAGTCTTCCACGATCTGGAAGCCGTCAAAGCCAAAGTGGAGGAACAGTGCCCCGGGTACAGCTGGAACAGCGGCGCCCCGGTCCATCTGTTTGAGTTGTTCAGGAAAAGGAGCTGAAAAGGCTGCCGCAATGCGGCAGCCTTTTCTGTGCTAAAATAAAGGAAAGAGAGGTGTTTCCTATGACAATCCTTGCTTCTTTTGCTGTCCCCCATCCCCCCATCATCCTCCCGGAAGTCGGCCGGGGGGAAGAGAGGAAGATCGCCGCTACTACGGCCGCCTATGAGGCCGCCATGAAACAGGCGGCGGAATTCCAGCCGGATACCCTGATCATCACCAGTCCCCATGCGGAAATGTACCTGGATTACTTCCACATCGCCCCAGGCCGGGAAGCCCAGGGGAATTTCGCCCAATTCGGCGCATCCCAGGTAAAAATTTCCGTCCAGTACGACCGGGATCTGGCCGCCCTGATTGCCGATGAGGCAGAAAAAGCCGGCATCCCTGCCGGACTTGAAGGCGAACGGAATCCGGACCTGGACCACGGTACCCTGATCCCCCTCTATTTCTACCGGAAATTCGGGTCCCTGGAAAAGGTCCGGATCGTGCGGATTGGCCTTTCCGGCATGTCTCCTGCGATCCATTACCGGTTCGGCCAGTGCATCCGGGATGCAGCAGAAAAACTGGGTCGCCGGGCGGTGTTCATCGCCAGCGGAGATCTGTCCCACAAACTGAAAGAAGACGGCCCTTATGGGTATGTACCGGAAGGCCCTGTCTTCGACCGGCAGTGTACGGAAGCCCTGGGCCAGGGAGATTTCTTCCGCCTCCTGACCCTGGACCATTCCCTATGCACCCGCGCCGCCGAATGCGGCCTCCGTTCCTTCTGGATCATGGCCGGTGCCTGGGACGGCACTGCGGTCCGATCCCGTCTCCTGTCCTATGAAGGACCTTTTGGGGTAGGGTACGGGGTAGCTTCCTTCCTGGGAGAAGGCCCGGACCCCAGCCGGAAATTCCTCCGTCCTCTGCTGGAAGCAGAAAGAAAGCAGCGGGCAGAGCGGATTGCCCAGGAAGATCCCTATGTGAAGCTGGCCCGCTTGGCCGTGGAAACCTATGTAAAAAATCATGAAATCGCCCCCCTGCCGGCTGATCTTCCCTCGGAAATGCTCCATACCCGGGCCGGTGCCTTTGTGTCCCTCCATCTCCAAAATCAGCTCCGGGGCTGCATCGGCACCTTCCTGCCCACCCAGGACTGCCTGGCCCGGGAAATCCTTCTGAACGGGATCGCCGCCGCCACCCGGGATCCCCGTTTCCCCGCCGTCCGCCTGGAAGAACTGCCTTATCTGGAATACAATGTGGATGTGCTCAGCACCCCGGAACCGATTTCTGGGCCGGAGGAACTGGATCCTCGGAAGTATGGGATCATCGTGAAAAGCGCTCAGGACGAACGGAGAGGCCTTCTGCTGCCCGATTTGGATGGAGTGGATACCGTTGATGCCCAAATCTCCATCGCCCGCCAGAAAGGAAATATCGCGGCCAAAGAGCCTGTCAACTTATTCCGGTTCCAGGTGGTGAGGCACAGATGACGGAAGCGCAATCCCTCCTCACCTGCTCTCTCTGTCCCCATCACTGCCAGCTGGCCCCGGGACAGACCGGTTTCTGCCGGGCCCGGAGCCATCGGGAGGGGAAGATCCGCCCGGACAATTATGGATTCCTCACCTCCCTGGCCCTGGATCCCATCGAAAAAAAGCCCCTCCGCCGCTTCCATCCCGGAAGCCAAATCCTGTCCCTGGGCAGCTGGGGCTGCAATCTCCGCTGCCCCTTCTGTCAGAACGCCTCCATTTCCCAAGCCGGGGCAGAAACAGCCCGGCTCCAGCTTAATCCGGAACAGCTGCTGGCCCTGGCCCTAGAATACCGGGATAAAGCCGGCAGCATCGGAGTGGCCTTCACCTACAACGAACCCCTAGTAGGTTATGAATATGTCCGGGACTGCGCCCGGCTGCTGAAGGAAAATGGGCTCTGCACCGTCCTGGTGACTAACGGGACTCTCTGCCGGGAGCCTTGGGAAGCCCTGCTGCCCCTGGTGGACGCCGCCAACATCGACCTGAAAGGGTTCACCCCGGCATTCTACCAGTGGCTCCAGGGGAATCTGGAAACAGTGAAGACCAATATCCAGCTGGCGGTGGAAGCCGGCTGCCATGTGGAAGTGACCACCCTGGTGATCCCAGGAAAAAACGACGGAGCCGAAGACATGGAAAAGGAGGCCCGTTGGCTGGCTTCCCTATCTCCGGATCTCCCACTCCATATTTCCCGATACTTCCCCCGCTGGCACTTGGAACTCCCTCCCACTCCGGTAGAAACGGTCTATCATCTGGCCGCCCTGGCCCGGAAGTGGCTGAAGTACGTGTATGAGGGGAATTGCTAAAAAAGGGGTGTTGCGCAAAACGTGCAACACCCCGGTCGCGGGCCGCGAGCCGCGGCCCCAAAAAGAAGGAGCTGTTGCCCACGCAACAGCTCCTTCTTCTTTATCTCCACCACCCTGCTTTCTGCTGCATGGGCGGACGTTTTTTGTTCTGATTCTGCTGACGCTGTCTCCGTTCTTCTTCTTTTCTTCTCCGGATCTCTGCTCCCCGTCTCTTCCGGGCTTCCGCTTCCCGTTTCTTCTGGATTTCCTTCTGGCGTTTTTCAAAAGCCTTCTGGTTCCCATTGTCCCGCCGTTCCATCCGAGGTCCTTGGTTGTTCCAGGGAGTGGCCGCTTCGGCTTTGCTGCTCACCATGGCGCTGGCACCCAGCACCAGGGTCACGCCCAGCAGGAAGATGCTGGTCACTTTCTTGAAACGGTCCTTCAGGGTTTCATAAGGTTTGGCCATTGCATAGGTCACGATCTTTGTCATAATGGATTACCTCCTTCAGTCCAGCAGCTGCTGGATGGGATTCAGTTTATGGACCTGTCCATGGAGGACCTGTCCGTTTTGGGCATCTACCAGGAACTGGTAGCGCATGCCGTCTTTTTCACACCGGGCCAGATACACTCCCGGGAAAGCCTTGGCCGCTTTGGCCATTCCTGGGCGGGGCATTCCCTGCTGGTCCATAGCACCAGGTTGGTTCTGGATTCCCTTCCGGTTTTCCTGCACACCGTTCTGTCCAGGCTGTCCTGCCGGCTGCTGTCCCTGGACATCTCCCTGTCCTGGCCGGTTCTCCTGGCTGCCGGGCTGACCGTACTGGCCAATCTGTCCAGGCTGCCCCTGCCGGTTTTCCTCTTTCCGTCCGGATTCTTCCCGGCGGTTGGATTGTTTCTTGCTGTCTTTTCTTTCCTGTTTCTTTTCCTTCTTGCTGTCCTTCCGGTCTTCTTTCTTTTCTCCCGGCTTCCGGTCATCTAAGGTGACGCTCTGGAAAGTGATGGTGGAAGGATCGGTCCCCAGGGTGCTGGCAATGTTTTCCTTCACTGCATCGGTAGAAACCAGGGTGATATTCTGTTGGGCCGCCAGATTCTGGAGCATCCGGGTCTTGGCCTGGGCTTCCTGGATCTTGGCCTCTGCCTTGGCCTTGTGCATGGCGAATTTCCCGCCCCCTGCTACAATGGCCAGAGCCAGGAGACAGCCGGCTCCCTTTTTCAGCCGCTGAGGGGTGATCTGTTTTCTGCCCCAGTTTGCTGCTTCAACCAAACGTGCTTTGCATTGTTCCATCTTTTCTTTTTCCATGTCGAACCCTCCTCAGGACTTTTGTGGTTTCCCTTTGATGGTTCTCAGTATACAAAGAAAAAATGAAGCGGAAATGAAAGGAAGCGGGAGCTCTGTGAACTATTTTTCACAAAACTCCCGCCAACTCTCCGGTTATCTTTCCTGGGGAGGCAGCCAGAGAAAGAAGGTGCTGCCCTTCCCCATCTGGCTTTCCGCCCGTACCTTCCCTTTCATCAGCTTAGCAGCCGCTGCTACAAAGGAAAGGCCCAAGCCCAGGCCCATATTCTGTTTTTTGTTCCGGGAGGGATCTGCCTGGTACAGCCGGTTCCAGATCTTATCCAATTCTCCCGGCGGGATCCCATTGCCGTCATCCTCTACGGCAAGACAGATCCCTTCCTGTGTTTTTTTCAGGGTCACAGCGATCCGGCTCCGGGCAAACTTCAAGGCATTATCCAGATAGTTGCTCAGGATCCTGTGGAGGAGAGGTTCATCCCCCAGCACCTGGAGGCCCGATTCGATCCGTTCCTCCCACTGGAACTTTCCGGATTGGGGCAGCTTCTGGTAATCTTCCAGGGTTTCTCTGATCAGTTTGCTCAGATCCACGGGGACCAGCTCCAGGTTCTTCCGGTTCCCCAGCCGGGACAGTTCCAGCAGCTGGTTGATCAGCTGGCTCATCCGCCGGGACTGTTGGAAGATATGCTGGAACTCCTCCCGGGCTTCTTCCAGGTTGTCCGTATAATCCTTGCCGAACTCGCTTTCCGCCATGATCACCGCTGTAGGGGTCCGCAGCTCATGGGATACATCGGAAGTGAACCGCTTCTCCCGCTCCAGCAGTTCCTCCAGCTGCCCCAGCATCCAGTTGAAGGTCCTCCCCATCTGATGGATCTCATCCCGGCTGTCATCCAGAGGGATCCGCTGGGATAGGTCCCCGGTTTCCCCGATGGCCCGAGCCGCCTCGCTGATGGCCCGGACGGGAGCAAAGCTCCGTTTGATGATTTTGTAGCCTCCCAATGTGACCAGGAGCAGGAACAGGGGCAGAGCGATCAGGGCCCCCACCAGAAGTACCCGGTAATACCGGGAATACACCGTATCTGCCAGATACCCCCGGACAAACCGGCCCGGTCCATGGAACTTCCCTTTACGGATTTCCTCCTTATCAGGACGCAGGGGAAGATCCAAGTAATGGTAGGGAACGCCGTTGATCACCACAGGCTGAGGTCCCCGGCCAAACATCGGTTCTGCTGCCCGAGGCGCATTTTCTGGCTGCGTCCCTTGGAGCAGTTCTCCCTGATCGCTCCAGAGGGCCAGATATACATTGTCGTCGTAGGCCCGGAACTTCCCTTCTTTTTCCATATACCGGTCCCCGGCTTTTTCCACCGCTTTGATCAAGGTCCGGGTGGCTGTCCGTTTCTCATAATCTTCCCCCATCTTCAGGATCACTCCGGTAAAAAGGAGCAGGATGAGGGACAAGAACAGGGTATACCACAGGGTAACCCGGAGAGAGACCGGCAGGTTCTTCAGCTGTTTCAGCCGCCGTTTCAGCCAGCGGCAGTACCGGCTATTCTTTAAGGACATAACCCGCCCCCCTTACCGTGTGGAGCAGTTTGGGTTCGAAATCTTTATCGATCTTCTTCCGCAGGGTCTTGATATACACATCCACCATATTGGAATAGCCTTCATAAGAAAAATCCCAGGCATGTTCCAAGATCTGTTCCCGGGAAAGGACGGTCCCCTGGTTCCGCAGGAGATAATCCAGCACGGAAAATTCCTTGGGAGTCAAGGTGATCTCCTGGCCGTTCCGGGTCACCTGATGGGTCCGGGTATCCAGGGTCAGATCCGCTAGGGACAGCTGGGTCCGGGCCGTCTGCTGGGAATTGCTCCGTCGGAGCAGGCTGCGGATCCGGGCCAGCAGTTCATCGAATTCAAAAGGCTTCACCAGATAATCATCCCCGCCGCAGTCCAGTCCGGTGACCTTATCCTGGGTGCTGTCCAGCGCCGTCAAAAACAGCACGGGCACCTGGCTGCCCTGGCTCCGGACTTTCTTCACCAGGGTCAGGCCATCCATTTCCGGCATCATGATATCTACGATCAATAAATCATATTCGGCAGCGTCCAAGTATTCCAAAGCTTCCTTCCCGTTGAAGGCGCAGTCTACGGAATAGGCTTCGATTTTCAGCCGCTTGGCAATGATTTTATTCAAGGTGGGTTCATCTTCCACCACTAAGATCTTCATCCGACATCCCTCCTATACTTCTACATTGTACAGGATAGCAGGGGAAAATGAAAAGGCAATGAAAAGGAAAGTGGGAGGGAAAAGATTTGTTTTTATGGTTAGTGTTAACTAAATTATAGCAAGTCGGATTATATCCGCATTTCACCTTGCTTTTTAACAAAAAAGAAGTACAATATCTATGGGGAGAAAACAAGAGAAGAAAAAACTTTAAAAGTTTTTTCGAAAAAAGCTTGCATCCTGTCTGGATGTATGCTAGAATAACTCCTGTAAGTAAAGACTAACCGCATTGTCTTTATTTTTTTCAAGGCTAATGGTTAGGATTTCCTAACCATTAGCCACTCCCCTTGTTTATTGTCGATGGAAAACTTGCCTCGGCCGGTTTTTCAACTCATTGTCATAGGAAATGCCGGAATGTGTGCCCCGGCATTTTCAACTCCCTCTCAATGGGAGGAACCGCCACTCCTCAGGTTCCTCCATCCAAACCCTTTTTTATTGTCAACCTTCAAGCAAAAACAGCGGCAGAGAAGCGCAGCTCTGCCGCTGTTTTTGTTATGGGGGTGTTGCCCATTACGTGCAACACCCCCTTCTTCTGTCATTTCTTATTCCCGGCATAGTAATTGATCAGGCAGCCTGCAGCCAGGATGTCTTTCTGGGACGGTTCCACGCTGCCCAGATGCAGGGTGATCTCCGCCGTCTTCTTTCCATCCCGGATGACATAGGCCTTGTAGGTGTCCGTCTCTCCCAGAAGGATTTCCCGCACGTGGGGCACATAGACCAGATCTCCCACGGCCAGTTTTCGAGAATCTTCATAGGAAGCCAGGAAGGGAAGCATCCCCCAGTTCATCACATTGCTCCGGTACCGCTTGGTGGCATATTCCAGGGCGATGTTGGCAGCACCGCCCAGCACCCGCTGGCAGGAAGCTGCCTGTTCCCGGGCAGAGCCGTCACCGGGCTTGTTGGCATAGACCACGGAGCCGAGGGAAGTATCCTTTGCCATCTCTTCCACTGTTTCTGGCAGGGCCAGGGCTTCTTTCACAGTGCGGTAGACGGCTTCCAATTCTCCGCTTTCCGTTCCGTCCTGTCTGGCTTTTTCCAGGCACCGTACTGCTTTGGCCCGCCCCACATATTCCGGCACCTTCCGGCTCAGGGCAAACTCACTGAGGGCATAGGGATCGCTCCGGTAGGAAGAGGTTTCCCCGGAAGGGATCAGTTCATCGGTGGTGGTCACCGGATCATCAATATACGCCGCCACTTTCAGCAGCAGGTTCGCGTTCATAGGTTCAATGGAAGGCCAAGGCTTGATGGAAGGGCCATAGACCAGTTCTTCCTTCTTATCCGGCTGGCCGATGCCATCGAACACTTTATGGTCATAAGGCAGGGAATCATAATGGTAGGGCGGGATGGTTTCATCATATTCCACTTCCGTAGCCGGCGTCAGGGCTCCCTGATTGGCAGCGGTAGCAGCCACGCTCCGGGCATCCATCAGTGCCACAGAGGCGATCTGCCCCTTCCCCGGTTTGCTCCCTTCCCGGTTGGGGAAATTCCGAGTGGTATGACGGATGCTGAATCCCTTGTTGTTGGGCGTATCTCCAGCCCCGAAGCAAGGACCGCAGAAAGCGGAACGGACCACGGCGCCGGCATCCATCAGATCGGCCAGAGCTCCATTGCGCATCAGTTCCATGTAAATGGGATGGCTGGAAGGATAGACACTGAAGGCGAACCGTTCGCTGCCGATGCTCTTCCCTTTCAGGATATGGGCAGCCGCCACCAAGTTCTCATACAGCCCGCCGGAGCAGCCGGCGATCAGGCCCTGGTCGCAGTGCATCTTCCCATCATAATATTTGTCTGCCAAGCCCAGGGACAGTTCCTTGTTGTCCAGCATGTTCACTGCCTGTTCTTCGATTTCCGCCAGCAGGTCTTTGCCGCCTTCATTCAATTCCTTGATGGTATACACATGGCTGGGATGGAAGGGCATGGCAATCATAGATTCCACCTTGTCCAGATCCACCACTACAGCCCCATCATAGTAAGCCAGGTTTTCCGGCTGCATCTCTTTGTAGGCTTCCGGCCGGTGATGGAGTTCCAGATATTCTTTCACCGTAGTATCCGTGGCCCAAATGGTGGTGAGGCAGGTGGTCTCCGTGGTCATCACATCGATGCCGTTCCGGAAATCCATGGACAGTCCGGCGATGCCAGGGCCCATGAATTCCATCACCTTGTTCTTCACAAACCCATTCTTGAAGACCGCTTTTTCAATGGCCAGTGCCACATCCTGGGGGCCCACCCCATGCCGGGGTTTCCCTTTCAGATAGATGGCGATGACCTGGGGCCGCCGGACATCATAGGTGTGGCCCAAAAGCTGCTTCACCAGTTCCGGTCCCCCTTCCCCGATGGCCATGGTCCCGAAAGCCCCGTACCGGGTATGGCTGTCAGAACCCAGGATCATCTTTCCGCCGCCGGCCATTTTCTCCCGCATGTATTCGTGGATGACGGCCATATGGGGCGGTACGTAAAGGCCCCCGAACCGTTTCACCGCAGACAGGCCGAATACATGGTCATCTTCATTGATGGTTCCCCCCACGGCAGCCAAGCTGTTGTGGCAGTTGGTCAGGATGTAGGGGATAGGGAAATGATCCAGCCCGCTGGCGATGGCCGTCTGGATGATCCCTACGTAAGTGATATCATGGCTGGTCAGGGCATCGAATTTCAGATGCAGATCTTCCATCCCTGCTCCCTGCTGATGGGCTTCCAGTACCTGATAGGCCAGGGTCTTCTTGGCACCCTTCCCAGCGTCCGCCTGGATTCCCTGAGCGGCCAATTCGCTGCCTGTAAGCAGTTGTCCGTCTTTGTAATAAACTCCCTCATGGATCAGTTCTACCATTTTGACTCCTCCGTATCGAACCAAATCAGATTTTCTGTATCTTGCTTGTCTCTATAGTAGAATTCTCTGTGAAATAATACAAATACCTGTTTTTTGGTATCTGGTATCGATTTTTTTTATGCTTTTCAGAATGCTGGAACAGAAAAAACGGCAGCTTCCGCTGCCGCCGTTTTTTCCGTTGCTGGTTTTCTGAGGTTGGAATCTTCCTTTTCAGGAATTGCCCGTGATTCCTTCCTGCAGGGACCAGTCTACCTGTTTTCAGTCCAAAAAACAAATAGGATTTTATTCGGATTTGCGATAAAATAAATCTATCTTTGAAATGAGGAGGCCAACCATGGACAATAAGGATATCCTGCTGCTGAAAACCCTGTATGAAGAAAAGAACATCACCCATACCGCCAAACGGCTGTTCCTCTCCCAGCCAGCCCTGACCGACCGGCTGAAGCGCCTGGAGGCAGAATTCGGCTGCACTCTTTTTTTGCGCCAGCCCAGAGGCATCCAGTTCACTTCCGAGGGAGAACTGCTGTACCGGTATTTTCTCCAGGCAGAAGCCTCCTATCAGAAAATCCAGGATACCCTTTCCGATGCCCGGATCCACCCGGCTGGCACCCTGTCCATTGCCTGTTCCAATGTTTTCGCCAAGTACCACATGCCCCGGATCCTCACCCAGTTCCGGAAAACCTATCCCCGGATCGAGATCCACATGAAAAGCGGGTTCAGCCATGACCGGTATCGGGATTTCCTGGAAGGCAAATACCACATCTGCATCGTCCGGGGTGAACACAACTGGAACGAAGAAAAACGTCTCCTGTGGCAGGATCCTCTCTGTGCCTTCAGCAAGGATTCCCTGAACATGGACCTCTTGCCCAGCTATCCCTATATCCACTATATGACGGATCCTTTGTTCCAGAACGTGCTGGATGACTGGTGGTACGCCCATTACAAGAAACCGCCCTTTACCATCATCGAAACCGATGCCATGGATACCTGCCTGAAAATGGTCCAGGAAGGGCTGGGATTCACCCTGCTTTCCCGGAGCTGCGGCCAGGACACTCCCCATATCCATCCCACGGTGCTGACCACCGTGGAAGGGAAACCCCTGCTGCGGGAAACCTGGATGTTCTACCGGCACAATTACCATCTCCTGACCAGCGTCAAGGCTTTTGTGGATTTTATGAAGGAGAAATACTAAACGGGGTGTTGCACAGTCTGTGCAACACCCCGTTTACATATGATGCATCCCGTCCATCTGGTGCATCTGCGCCGGCATGGGCTGCCAGCCGGTAATGGTGGGATCCACCATGCCGAACACCATGGCCACGTGGCTCACCACCAAGAACCCGATCAAAAGACCGAAATGGCGCAAGGTCCGCTGCTGGTCCGTGAGATGCTTCCCAGTGATTCCCAGTTCCATAAGAGCAATGGCCCCCAGGGGGAAGATGCCCAAAAGGTAGGCCGCCATGGCCAGCTGATCCGCCCAGCCCTTCCAGTGGATCCCGGGGATCACATTCACCAGAAGGTACAGCACCGCCAGGGCAAAATAAGCCCCGGCTGCGATCCCCAGCCGATGGTTCCAGGCTTTCCAGCCGGCTGCCCTGCCGCCATAATAGGTGGTATAGAACTCCGTAGCCACCAGAGATTCCGCCAATACCACCGGGATCACCATGAAAAGGATCAGGTTCCAGGGCTGGTTGGCCGCCAGCAGATCCATATAATTCGTCATAACCATTGCACATCGCTCCTTTGCTGCATTTCCTTAAAATCATAGTTGTATTATAGGGATAGAATGTGCAGATGGTGGGAAGAGAATATGAAGAAAATATGAAGGGGCTGCTGCTTATGCAACAACCCCTCTACAATTCCACCACAAACTCCGCCCCGCCCTCTTTCCGGTTCCGGGCGGTGATGGTCCCGCCCTGGGCTTCCACGAAGCTTTTGGCCAGAGAGAGCCCGATACCGCTGCCTCCGGAAGCCCGGTTCCGGGATTTGTCTCCCCGGTAGAACTGTTCAAAGATATGGTCCAGGTCTTCCGGCGCGATGCCCGGCCCTTCATCGGCAATGATCAGGCGCACCCGCTTTCCGACCGGTTCCGTCTGCAGCAGGATGGCCGTTCCGGGATGGGTGTACCGGATGGCATTGGTGATCAAATTGTAGAGGATCTGGTTCACCCGGTCCGGATCAAGCTGCCGCACCGGAAGAGAAGGCGCCATTTTTTTGACGAAATGGAGCCTCTTTTCTTCCAGCAGCGGTTCCAGCAGCTCCGCCGCCCGTTCCGCCTTTTCTCCCAGATCCACCGGCTGGAGATGGAGTTCCAATTGATGCACCTGGGCCAGGGAAAGATCCCGGAGATCCCCCACCAGCCGAGTCAGCCGCATGACTTCTTCCTGCATGGAAAACAATTTCTCCGGCTCCGGTTCTTCCACTCCGTCCAGCATGCTTTCCAGATGCCCCTGGAGCACTGCCAGAGGCGTTTTCAGTTCATGGGCGATATTGGCCAAAAATTCCTGCCGGTTGCTTTCATTGGTAGCCAGCTCGGCAGACATCTGGTTGAACACAGTCGCCAGCTGCCCCACTTCATCCTGGGTCTCCACAGGCACTTCCTGCTTCAGATGACCCTGACGGATCTTTTCAGCCGCCTGGGACAGCTGCCGCAGGGGCCGGGTGATATTCCCGGACAGGAAATAACTCACCACCAAGCCCATTCCGGCAAACAAAAAGCCGATCCACCACAGGGACTTGTGATAAGATTCCACAAAGGTCCGTTCTGCTGCCCCCAGCATCATCCGATGGTGCATGCCTCCCATGCCCATACCGCCGCCCATCATCCCCCGGCCCATGCCCCGGCCATACCCGCCGGCAGCCTGACCGCCCTGGCCCGCCAGGGCAGAAGGATCCTGGAGATACTGGAAGAAATGGGTTTCCATCTGCTGGCTGCAGATGTAGATCACCACCAGGGCACAGATCAGGATCAGCAGGAAGGTGCTCACCATCATCTTATTCCGAACACTGTGAAAGCGCATGTTCAGCCTCCGAATTTATAACCGATGCCATAGACCGTCAGGATGTACCGGGGATTCCTGGAATCCGGTTCGATTTTCTTTCGCAGGTTCCGGATATGGGCATCGATGGTCCTTTCATACCCATCAAAAGCAAACCCATGGCTATTTTCCATTAATTGTAGCCTGTTATATACATGTCCAGGGCTTTTCATAAGGACTTCCAGCAAACTGAATTCGATGGGTGTCAATTCAATGGGTTTCCAGGTCCCCGTTCCCGGTTCCTTTTGGAACAGCAGGTGTCGGTCCATATCCAGTTCCAGATCCCTTGCCCGGATCACAGTTTCCGCCAGGCTATCCTTCCCTTTGCCATACGCCCCGTAGGTCCGCCGAAGCAGCGCCCGGACCCGTGCCACTAGCTCCCGCATGCTGAAAGGCTTGGTCACATAGTCATCCGCCCCCAGTTCCAGCCCCATGAGGCGGTCGAATTCCGCATCCCGGGCCGTCAGCATGATGATGGGCACCGTGCTTTCCTGCCGGATGGTCCGGCACACATCCCGGCCGTCGATCTTGGGCAGCATCAAATCCAGCACCAGCAGCTGAGGCTGATCCTTCCGGAACACCCGCAGGGCTTCCTCCCCGTCCCGAGCCGTCAGGACTGTGAACTGCTCCTTCCGGAAATAATTGGCCAACAGTTCCAGCAGCTTGGGATCATCATCCACCAGCAGTACAGAATAGTTTTCCATAGTTCCCTCCTTGCTGGGAACATTATATAAAAAGGGAGTGTTGCTGTGCAACACCCCCTTTTTATCAACTCTGCTGCCCCTGCCCCTGGCTGTCATCTCCCCAGCAGGGGGGCTGATCCTGGTTCCAGCAGCCGCCTCTGCGTCCGCCTCTCCAGTGCCGGCCATTCTGGTTGTAATAAGGACATCCAACCTGGTTGTCCAACGCTTGTACAACCGGCTGTTTACCGCTTACTGCTTCCGAAGCATGGACTGCTGGTGTGGAAAACAGCCGAGGACCGGCCACGCTCCCTGCTGCAAAGAAAACAGCTGCCATTGCCATTGCCATTGTCTTGAATTTTGTTGTCATGATGGATCATCCTTTCTTCCTCATCCAGGAGGGTTTCACTTCTCTTTGTCTTTATTATACCCGTTCCCTATGCAGGAGTTGTTGGGGAATTATGAAGAAAATGTGAAAGGAAGGGTTCACGAGTCGCGGGCTTGTTGGTGCAGACCGAAGAACCGGTTTGGCAGATTCTGACCGATTTTGTCTTATCATCCTATAGAAAAAGAACAAACGGTTAGAACGTCCAGGCTCACGACCCGCGACCGGAGGCTGCTACCCAAGCAGCAGCCTCCTTACTTCAGGCTCTTATAGATCCTCTCCAGGTTCTCTTCCATCTGCTCCAGATAGCCGCCTTCTCCCTCGCTGCCTTCCAGGGTATGGATGGGCACTACTTTCGCGCCCACTTCCCGGGCCAGGGATTCGCTGGTCTTGGGACTGACTGCAGCCTCCGTAAAGATGGTACGGACCTGATGGGCTCTGCAGTATTCCACCAGTTTCGCCAGCTGCCGGGCATTGGGTTCTCCGGCGGCAAATACCCCTTCCACACTGTTCTGCTCCAGTCCGAAATCCCGGCACAGATACGCAAAAGCCGCATGGCCGGTGACGAATTCTTTCCGAGAAAGGCCCTGGAATTTCCCTTTATAGGTTTCTTCCATCTGCTGCAGACGGCTGATGAATTTTTTTCCATTGGCCTGATACTCAGCTGCATGGTCCGGGTCTGCCTGGGACAGTCCCTGGACAATGGCCTCCGCTTCCAGCCGGGCGCAGGAAGGACTCAGCCAGGCATGGGGATCATATTGGCCATGTTCTCGGATTTCTTCCTGGTCTTCATTGGCAATGGGAACTACCTTTTGGGCAGCTATGATCCTGACCATATTTTTGTTTTCCGCCGCCCGGACCATTTCCTCCGCCCAGGGTTCCATGCCCAGTCCCTGCTGGACAAACACCCGAGCCTGGCTCAGCGTCTTCATGCTTTTGGTGGTGGGCTGGAACTCATGGGGTTCCGTTCCTTCCGGGATCAAAGAAGTCACTTCCACCCGATCCCCGCCGATGGCTTCCGTCATTTCCTTCATGGCATAGAAACTGGCCACCACCGGCAGTTTCCCCTGGCCATCTTTCTTCGGAGCCGGCTTTCCGCCGCATCCAGCCAGCAGCATCAAAAGAGCCGCCAGCAGCAAAAATAAGATTCTTTTCATGGCTCTGTTTCCTTTCGTTGGGATATTCCCATACTGTGCAAATCTGAACCGCGGGCGACGGGTCCTGCCGTCCCTACGGTTCCGTCTTACACGTTCAAAAAATTTGCCTGCAAATTTTATCCGACCGCCGTTGACTGTTGACAGCTGACCGTTGACCGGGGCGTCTCAGCACCCCCAATTGCAAACCATTTGCATTTTCGCGAGAGATATCATATCATATAGAATATGTTCCGTCAATAAACGCAAATCATTTGCATTTGCAATTTACAGAAAGAAGAATCGTTATGCTGCAAATTTCCCATCTTTCCTTTGCCTATGAGCAGGGTCCCTACCTGCTCCATGATCTGTCCATGGAAATCCGCGACGGCGACTATGTAGCCATCGTAGGTGAAAACGGCAGCGGCAAAAGCACTTTAGTGAAGCTAATCCTGGGACTCCTCTCCCCCAGCAGCGGCACCATCTCCAGCACCTTCCGCCGGCCGGCCTACGTACCCCAGCCCACGGATATGATCAACAAACAGTTTCCCATCACCGTCCGGGAAGTCCTGGATTATACCCGCCAGGTCCTCCAGATCAAGGACCGGAATGCGGTGGACCGGGCCCTGGACCGGATGCACATCGCTTCCCTCCAGGATCATCTGATCGGGGCCCTTTCCGGCGGCCAGTACCAGAAAGTCATGATTGCCAAAGCCCTCTTGGGCAAGCCGGATCTGATGATCTTCGACGAACCTTCCACCGGCATGGACCTGAAGAGCCAGGACGACCTATATCCCCTGATCCACCATCTCAATGAAGAACGGGGGATCACCGTCATCACCGTGGAACACAATCTCCGGTATGCCGCCCACAACGCTTCCAGCTTCTTCCATGTAGTCCGGGGCCAGGGCCATTTTTGCACCCCCCACGAATATATCCAGGAATACCTGGCCGAAAATGGAGGTGACTGCGCCCATGTTTGATTATGCCTTCATGCGGAATGCCTTCCTGATTTCCCTGCTGATTTCCCTGATCTGTCCCCTGATCGGCACCTTCCTGGTGCTCCGCCGTTATTCCATGATCGGGGATGCCCTGAGCCATGCGTCCCTGGCCGGCGTGGCCACCGGCCTCTTGTTCCATGCCAACCCCATCATCAGTGCCTTCTGCCTCACTTCCTTCTTCGGCCTGCTGATCGAAGTGCTCCGGGAGAAATTCCGCCGGTATGCGGAACTGACCCTGGTCATCGTCCTTTCCCTTTCCGTAGGGATCGCCATCACCATCATCAGTTCCGGCCTGGTCCACGCCAATGTGGATTCTTTCCTGTTCGGCAGCATCCTGACCGTCAGCCAGGGAGAAGTGACCACAGTGGCCATCCTGACGGTGGTTTCCCTGCTGACCATTTTCGGTCTTTTCCCCCAACTGGTCCTCCTTTCCTTTGATGAAGACGGGGCCCGGATCCTGGGAGTCAAAGCCCGGGCCATCAATTACATCTTTTCCATCCTGGTGGCTGCCACCATCTCCGTCTCCATCCGGATCGTAGGGATCTTGGTGATCAGCTCTCTGATCGCCCTGCCCGTAGCCACTGCTCTCCAACTCCGCCAGGGATTCAAGAAGACCATGGCGCTGGCCGTCTTTTTCAGTTTCCTGGACGTCATGGCCGGTCTCCTCGCCTCCTATTACATCGGTGCCGCTCCGGGAGGGATCACGGCCATTGTCTCTGTGCTGCTGCTTCTCCTGGTGATTTTCTTCCAATCCTGCAGCCAGAAACGGGAGGTGCCCCATGCCCAGTCCTGAACCACCCCTCGATGCGGAACATCTGATCCGGCAAAGCGGCCTGAAATGCACCCGCTCCCGGCTCCAGGTGCTGGAAATGCTCCTGGCACAGCGGGAAGTGCTCACGGCCGATGAAATCTATGAAAAACTGCTCCAGACCGGAGCCCGCCTGAATTTTTCCACGGTCTACCGGATCCTGGAAAATTTCACGGAAAAGAAACTGACGGAAAAAGTCCTGCTTCCTCAAAGCCGGAAATACGGATTCCTGCTCTACACCCTCAGCCATACCCATCACCTGATCTGCCTGGACTGCCACAAAGTGGTGAACATCGACGGCTGCCCCCTCCACGGTTTCGAAGAAGACCTGGCCCAAAAGACCCATTTCGAAATCGTGGGCCATTATCTGGAACTGTATGGGTATTGTGAGGAGTGCAGGAAAAAGGGGCACTGCTGACGCAGCGCCCCGTCTGTCAATGGCTGAACCATTCTCTTTATCAAGAACACTTTTAATAGGAATCGTCTCTATTTGGGCAGTCCATCAATCCGGAACCCTTTATATTCTATTCGGTAAGATGGAAGGAAAAGCCTCCGATATCCCCTTTCAGATAGACAAAGATGATTTTTCCGTCAGCGTTCCGGCGGATGGTATCTTCCTGGAAAGAGATCCCTTTCCGGGCCAGGTCCGCCATGGCCAGCTCCACATCGGGAGTCTGGAGGGCAATGTGCCCATGTTTTCCCCGTTTGCTGTTCTTCATTACTTCAAACAGCCCGGAAGCAAAAATATGGGTATCATTTTCATTTCCTGTCTCCAGGTCAAACAAGCTGCATAAAAGAGATACCAGCTGTTTGGCCTCCTTTTCATTTTCACAATTGATACCCACATGCTTTAGTTTGTAAGGAATTTTGTTTATCATGGCATATACCTCCTGAATCAAAAGACTCTGCTGCGGGAATGTATCGTTTCTTCTTTATTCTACCTGAAAAAAGTCCTTTTTGTCAGCATGGAAACAGGGGCTGTTGTACGCAACGTGCAACAGCCCCTCCTTTTATTCTTCCTTCCCCTTCGTAAACCGATTGGCCGCCACAGTGATGCAGAAAGCACAGAAGGCGGACAGGAACATGCAAAGGGCAAAGCCCAGTACATTGTTGGACAGGGTGGGCGCCACGATGCTGGGCACATAAGCCGTCCCCCGCACATTGAAGTAGCCCACGGCCACGCCGCCTACGCCGGCAGCAATGATGGCGCCGGCCATCACTACTTTATTGGAAAACATGAAGGGATACGCCGCTTCTACAAAGGTCCCGAAAGCCATGTTGATGAACAGTCCCGGGATGGCCAGGGCCCGGTCGTCTCTCCGCCGGGGAGCCAGGATGTTGGCAGCCATGATCCCGGCAGAGACCATCACCAGCCCCACCATATCGATGGCGCCCAGGAAGGAGTTCCCGGTCTTTTCCATTTCCAAAAGGATGATGGGCAGGATGGCTGCATGGTACATGCCTCCCATGATTGCCGGCCAGATCAGGAGCCCGGCCAGGCCCCCACAGAGCACCGGATGGATGGAGAAGGCCCAGTCGATCACATAGCGGATCCCGTTGCCCACCGCTTCCGCCAGGGGAGCAATGAACAGATAGATCAACAGGCCGGCCGCCAGCCCGGCAATGCCTCCGGCCACGATATTGGCCGTGGTGGCAGGGAAGTTCAGCTTCAGACATTTGAGCAGCAGGGACTGGACCAGGATTCCGGCGATAATGCCCCCGATGATGCCCCCGATGAGCCCGCCCTTGACGGACAGGATCCCGGTGACCACCCCGGCCACGATGGCTACATCCCCCATGCCGGAAACCTGTTTGGCAGCCACCGTGGCTACGATCACCGGCAGGGCGTCGATCATCACATTGAAGATTTTTTCAAAGTAGTCCAGTCCAGGCACCTTGCTGAGGATCAATGTCAGCGCCATGGCAATGAACCCGGGCAGGGAGGCCATCAGGATCCCCCGGACGCTGATCCGTGCCAGGAGGCTGGTCTTTTCTCCCGGCCCTTCCGTGGTCACGCCTCCATTCATGGCCGGACGATAGCTCAAGTTCCAAAACTTGGCCAGGGCGAATACGTTGGCAATGGCCCGGGTCCGGTTGGTAGTACCGGTAGTCCCGGAAACGGCCACCACATTGAGCCCCATGGATTGGGCCAGAGCCATGGAGGTCCCGCCGGTACCGGTGGCAGCCAGTTTCTTTTCCGCAGCAGCCGCCATGGCCCGGGCATTGGCACCCTTGGGGTCGCAGCTGGCCAGGATCAGCCCGTCCACTTTCCCGGCATCGATGAGCCCGGCAATCTTTTCATCTTCCAGGACCGCTTCCCGGTTCACTTCTTCCAAGGTTCCCCGGAAAATGACCCGAGGCTGCTCACCGTCCCAAGTCCACAATGCCGCCTTGGTTTCCGGCTTGGCCGTATCCATGGAAGCTTCTGCTGCGATGAACTGGATGGCCGCCAGCTGGATGCCCGCCGCCTTGATCTGCCGGACCATTTCCCCCAGCAGGGATTCCGGATCCTTGCCTCCCAGATTGTATAGGTTTCCCCCGCTACTGCCCAAGATTGCTGCTGCTTTTGCCATATGCATGACCCCCTCAGAAATTGAAACGGTCCGTCTTCCTCAGCCGGACCGTTCAGTTGTTTCGCTTTACTCCGCTAGTGTACTAAAATATAGAGATCCTGTCAAGATGCGGCTCCCGCAGCAGCGGAATTGTCCCTTCACTCGATCCACCGGATCCATTCTTCCCGGAACCGATGATGCTCCTTGATTTCCCCTGCTGGATACCCCAGGGAAAACATGGCAAAGGCTTCCTCTTCCGCCGGCAGGCCGGCAATTCCTCCTACAGCCGCCATCCGCTCTGCCCGAGGATAGACTCCCATCCAGACGCCCCCCAATCCCTGGGCATCCGTTTCGATCCAAAGATTTTCCAAGGCCGCACTGGTATCTACAGGGGCAAATTCCGGCAGCTGGCAGTCTTTCCGATAGCTGATGACCAGAAGCACCGGAGCCTCCGCTGCAAAGGCCGAAAAATGGCTGACAGCCGCCAGCTCCCGGATTTTTTCCCGGTCCGTCACCACCGTAAAGCGCCAGGGCTGTTGGTTGCAGGCGGAAGGAGCCGCCATGGCTGCCCGGAGGATTTCCAGGATTTTTGCTTTTTCCACCGGTTTTTCAAGATACTTCCTCACACTGGTACGATGAAACAGATTTTCCATAAGCCAGGATCTCCTTTTCCTATTTTCGTAAGTTTACTATACCAAAGCGGTATGCCTCCTGCAAGATTATTCCCTGAGAGATGCCCTTGACAGGATTTTTCTTTGACGCTATCCTGTCCCTGATAACACAAGTATGTCGTTTCTTCACGATTGGTATATTTTTCGATGGGATTGTCACTCCGTCCTTTCCATCGTCGTGGCCACCATCATGGCCAAAATCCTGTAAGAGCCGGCTGGCAAGGAGGAGAAAATGGATATCATTGAAGAATTCAAGGAACTGGTCATGATCGATTCGGCTTCTGGCAAAGAAAGAGCCATTGCCGATGTCTTGACAAAGAAGCTCCGGGATCTGGGTTTTGCTGTGAAAGAAGACCGGGCCGGAGATACCTTTGGGGGCGATACAGGGAACCTGACCGCCGTCCGGGAAGGGACCCGTCCCGGTGCCATCCTGTTCTGCAGCCACATGGACCGGGTGGCCAAAGGGCTCAGCATCCATCCTCAGGAAAAAGACGGTTATCTGGTATCTGACGGCACCACCATCTTGGCAGCCGACGATGTGAGCGGCATCTGCGCCATCCTGGATGGGGTACGGCGGGCCATTGCTTCCCAAAAGCCCCTGCCCCGGCTGGAAATCGCCTTCACAGTGGGAGAGGAAGCCGGTCTTTGGGGAGGACGGGCCCTGGACCTATCCCAATTCCAGAGCCCCTTCTGCTATGTGCTGGACAGTCCCGGCACCCTGGGCCGGCTGATCAACGGAGCTCCCGGCCTGGCCAAACTCCAAGTAGAAGTCCAGGGCAAAGCGGCCCATGCAGGGAACGAGCCGGAAAAGGGCATCAATGCGGCCCATATCCTATGTCATATCCTGGATACCCTGAAAGACGGCCGGTTGGATGAAGAGACCGTCTCCAACTTCCCCCTCCTGGGCACCGGCAACACAGCCACCAACATCGTCTGTGCCCAAGCCTGGGCCAAAGGCGAGAGCCGCAGCCGGGATCGGAAAAAGCTGGAAGCCTATATGGCCTACTTCCAATCCCATTGCCAGGAAAGTGCCCAAGGAACCGGAGCCGCCGTCACCACCCAGGCAGAAATCTCTTTCGCTCCCTTCCTGCTGGAAGAAAACGAACCGGTGATCTGCCATGCCCGCAAAGCCCTGGAAGCCATGGGGATCGAGCCCCGGATCGAACAGGGCGGCGGAGGGATGGATGCCAACATCTACAATGCCAAAGGCCTGCCCTCCTTAGGAGTGTCCACCGGCTATACCAAAAACCACACCTTGGAAGAGAACCTGGACCTGGCCAGCTTCACCCGCAGCGGAGAACTGGTAGCAAAACTGATTGAAACCATTTCCTGAATGGACTGGATCCCAGCCCCCTATTGATACCCATCAATAGGGGGCTTTGCCATTTCTGTATTAGACGCAGACTTCTGTACAATTTATAATTAGAATATATCGTTTCACTTATTTTATGATACATTTCGTATACAGGAGGCAAACAATGATTGATTTAAGAAGCGACACACTCACCTTGCCGGACCGTCCCATGCTGGAAACGATCCTGACCGCTCACCTGGGAGATGATGGCCGTCTCAACGCTGCCGGCCGGGGAGAAGATGCCACCGTCAATCGGCTGGAAGACATGTCGGCCGCCCTGACGGGAAAAGAAGCAGGGCTCCTCTGCACCTCCGGGACTTTGGGGAACCAAGCGGCCGTCCTCACCTGGTGCCGGCCGGGCGATACCGTCCTGGTCAACGACCTGCAGCACCTGGACCGCAGTGAAAAGACGGCCTTTGATCCCCGTTTCGGCCAAATGAAAAAAGCCATTTACCATTTGGATGCCAACTTCCAGCCAGATCTAGCTGAAATCGAAGCCCAGTGCAAAACGGGAAAGGTCAAACTGCTCTGCTTGGAAAACACCCATAACTACACAGGAGGCACCTGTATCACGGAAGCCAGCCTGAAAAAGATCCATGACCTAGCCAGCCAGTACCATGTTCCAGTCCATATGGACGGAGCCCGTCTCTTCAATGCATCTCTATACCTGAAAACACCGGTGGATCAGCTCTGCCAGTATGTGGATTCCGTCCAGTTCTGCTTTTCCAAAGGTCTGGGGGCACCTGTGGGTTCCGTACTGTGCGGCTCGCGGGATTTCATCCGGAATGCCAAGGAAACCCGGAAACTGATGGGCGGGGCCATGCGCCAGGCTGGCATCATTGCGGTCCCTGCCATCTATGCCCTGGAACACAATATCCAAAGGCTCCAAGAAGACCACGACAACTGCGCCACCTGTGCCGCCCAGCTGCAGGATCTGAAAAAAATTACCGTCCAAAAAGATGTCCAAACCAATATCCTCATGCTGGACGTAGCCCCCTCAGGCATCACCCCCCAGGAATTCTGTGACCGTGCCAAAGCCAAAGGCCTTTGGATCCGCCCCATCATCAACACTTCCGTCCGCCTTGTATTCTACAAAGGGATCACTCGGCAGGACGCCCTGGATGCAGCAGCCATCATCCGGCAGCTGGATGCGGAACTGTAAAATGACCTTATTCAGGCCGATCTGGAAAGGAGCATAAGATATGACCCTCCACGGAAAGAAAATTTCTCTCACCACGCAGATTTTCACCGCCATGGTCCTGGGATTCCTGGCAGGACTGGTAGGCGGAAAAACAATGGTCCAGCTGGGCTTCATCGGGGATATCTGGCTGAACTGCATTAAAATGATTGTCATCCCCATGGTGGTCTGCACCATCGTAACAGGGATCATCTCCCAGGACAACCTGACTTCCCTGAAACGGGTCAGCCGCCGGATCATCACCTACTACGTCATCACCACCGTCCTAGCCTGTGTGGTGGGACTGGTTGTCGCTTCCATCCTGCAGCCCGGGCACTACGCGAACTTTGCAGGACTGGCCGCCAAAAAAGTGACGGGCAGCATCGACATTACCTTTACTGGCTTCCTGAAGGATCTTTTTTCCACCAATATGATTGCCACCTTCGCCAAGGGCAACATCGTGCAGACCCTGGTTATTTCCATTCTCTTGGGGATTGCCATCCTGAAGATGAAAAACGAAGAGCATAAAAAGACCATCAAACAGGTTTTCGAAGCCACCAATTCCATGATCTTTTCTCTCATCAATATGATCATGCAGGTTTCTCCCATCGGGATTTTCTTCCTCATGGGCAGTTCTTTCGGCAAATACGGCGCCGGCATCTTTACTAGTATGGCCGTACTGGTGGGGACTTATTATGCAGCCTGCCTGGCCCATGTACTGATTGTCTACGGAGGATTTCTGCTTGTCTTTGCCCATATGAATCCTTTGAAATTCCTGAAAGACAGTGCTGAGCTGTGGATCTACACTTTATCCACCTGCAGTTCCATCGCTTCCATCCCGGTCAATATCAAAGTCGCCAAGGAGAAATTCTGAATCCCGGAAAAGATTTCCGGCTTCACCATCCCTCTGGGTTCCCAGATGAATACGGATGGATCCGTCCTGCAGTATGCCTGCGTCATCCTCTTTATCTGTCAGATGGTAGGCCAGCATATGTCCCTGCCCCAGCTGATCAATGTCATTTTCATTTCTACCATCATGTCCATGGGCGGTGGCGGTATCCCCGGCAGCGGAATCGTCAAGTTGATGGTCGTGGTCCAGGCGGTAGGCCTTCCCATTGAAGTCGTCGGCGTCATCGCAGCCTTTTACCGCCTGTTCGATATGGGAACCACCACCACCAACAACTGTCTAGGCGATCTGGTCGGCACCGTCATTGTCGGCAAGGCTGAAGAAAAAGCTGAAAAAAGCGCCTGATCTCCCTGGCAAAGGAATCTGCCCCTATTATATAATGGGGGCAGATTTTATTTTGGAAGGTGAAAGCAGATGTTTCGCTATGTAGGCTACATTTACAACGTATACAAAGAAAAAAGTTTCAGCCGTGCCGCTGAAAAGCTGCACATTTCTCAGTCCTCCCTCAGTACAACAATCCGAAAAGCCGAACGGGAAATCGGAGCTCCCATTTTCAACCGGGAAACCACCCCCATCAGCCTGACGGAATTCGGAAGGAAATACATCCAGGCTTCCCAGACGCTCTATCTCCTGAAGAATGATCTGGACCGTTACATCTCAGAAATGAAAACCGCTGTCAAAGGCAGGGTGGCCATCGGAGCCAGCAGTTTTTTCTCCACCTATCTCCTGGCAGACGCCATTTCTGAATTCCGCAAGGAGTATCCGGAAGTAAAAATCGAGCTTTTTGAAAATGTGACACCTTACCTGCAGAAACGGCTGGACAGCGGCTTCATCGATCTGATGATCACCAACACCAAAATGGACAGGTCCCGCTACCGCAGCCTGCGCCTCTTCGATGATCATCTCTATGTCATGGTCCTTCCCCAGCTTTGTCCCGAACAGATTTCCCTGGAGAGACAGGCCGAATTCCAGAAGATCGGAACGGAAGAAGAGAACCGCCTGCCCGCCATCTCCCTGGCTGCTTTCGGGCAGACGCCTTTTCTGCTCCTGCGGGAAGGGAACAATCTCCGCCGCTGCACCGACGGCCTGTTCCAGGAAGCCGGCATCAAACCGCCCATTGTCCTGGAAATGGATCAGACCAACACCCTGTATTCCATGGCCCGGCTGGGAATGGGAGCCGCCGTAGTCGGAAGCTTCCTGATCCGCAAAATGGGGACCCCGTCCGATGCCCTTTTCTTCCGCCTGGACAGTCGGATCGCCGAACGGGGGACCTATGCCAACATCCTGCGCAATCGGATCCTGACCCCGGCCCTGGAACGTTTTCTGGACAGTCTCCAGCAGCAGTGCCGGGATCGGGAAATATAAAGAATCGGAAAAGTATGTTATAATGAAAGTTAACGACTATAAACTCTCCAAAAGGCAGGTGATTCCATGGTACATTCCAAGACGAAAGATATGACGGCGGGCAGCATTCCCCGCCTGATCCTGGAATTTGCCCTGCCCCTCATGATCGGCAATATTTTCCAGATGCTGTACAATACGGTGGATTCCATCGTCGTAGGGAATTTCGTAGGGACCCAAGCCCTGGCCGCCGTCAGTTCCACCACCATGATCACCAACATGTCCGTATTTTTCTTCAATGGGTTCTCCATCGGAGCTACGGTGATCATCGGCAAATATTTCGGAGCCAAAGACCACAAACTGCTCCACCGCGCCGTAGAGACCACCATGGGGGCCACCTTTGCCCTTTGTCTGCTGTTTACCGTATTTTTCCTGGCCGGCACCGATTTCATGCTCCGTTTCATGAAGACCCCTGCCGATGTATTCGACCAGGCGGCGCTGTACCTCCGTATCTACTTTGCCGGCGTCACCGGCCTTCTCCTCTACAACATGGGCAGCGGCATCCTCCGGGCGGTGGGAGATACGAAACGGCCCCTGTACTTCCTGATCCTCACCAGCATCCTGAATATCTTCCTGGACCTGCTCTTTGTCCTGGCTTTCCATTGGGGCATTGCCGGTGTGGCCTATGCCACCATCCTGGCCCAGTTCATCTCTGCCGGGGCCACCATGGCCGTCCTCCTACGGACCCGGGATATCTACCGTTTTTCCTTTGCAGATCTGTGCCTGGACCGGGGGCTCCTGAGCCAGATTTTTCGGGTGGGCCTGCCCACGGCCATCCAGAGTATCATCACCTCCTTTTCCAATATTTTTGTCCAGTCCTATATCAATTTCTTTGGAGCCATCGTCATGGCCGGCTGGGGCTGTTACAACAAACTGGACCAATTCATCATGCTGCCGGTCCTTTCCATGGCTATGGCTGCTACTACCTTCGTGGCACAGAATATGGGAGCCCACAATGAAAAGCGGGCCATCGACGGAACCGTCACTTCCATCCTCATGAGCCTGGCCATTACAGGGGCCATCGCTGCCCTGCTTTTCATTTTTGCCGATACGTCCATGCGCCTATTCACGGGAGACGAACCTGTGATCAAAGCCGGCGTAGCGTTCATCCACATCAATATTTTCTTCATGCTCTTCAACTGCGTGAACCAGGTCTTGGCCGGTGCCCTGCGGGGACGGGGCGATTCCATCGGTCCTATGGTCATTATGCTGCTGTCCTTTGTCCTGATCCGCCAGATCTACCTCTACCTCATGACCCGTTTCATCAGCAACACCCCGCTTACCGTCGGTTTCGGCTACCCAGTAGGCTGGATGACCTGCTGCGTGCTGGAAGTACTGTATTTCTATCTGTTTTGGAAGCATAGGAAGTGAAAAAAGAGGAGCTGTTGCACACGCAGCAGCTCCCCTTTTTTACAATACAAATGCCACGATGAAATTATAGGCAGCCGCTGTCAGTACACTGACAGGCACAGCCCGGAGCAGCAGCTTGTTGAACAACGTGTTCCGGTCCTCCTCTTTGGGTGTGGACCCTAGGATCAGGGAACCGCCGGAAGAAAAGGGGCTAATGGCACTGGACTGGGCGCCCAGTACGGTGCAGGCAAAGAGCACGGCAGCCGACAGCCCGGTACTTTCCGCCAGTCCCGGAATCAGCGGGAACAAAGCCGGTGTCACGACGCCAGTGGTGGAGCTGAAGAAGCTCATGATGGCGGCGATGATAGAGAAAGCCAGGGGAATCAGAGGCGTGGGCACATGGGCTCCCACCCAGGCACTGAGCATCTTGATGGTCCCGGCCTTCACCGCTACGGCAATCAGCATGCCGGCTCCGGCAATCATGATGATGGTATTCCAGGGAATCTTCGAAATGGCTTCCTTCTGGGGAGCCAGCTTCATCAGCAGGGCGATCACCGCGAAAATAATGGCCACCAGGCCCACATCCACTTTAGCGGCCAGGTAAGAGATGGCTGGATTTCCCGGCATCAGGATCTTCAGCAGCGGGAAGATCAGGACCACCACCATCATCACCAGCATCAAAGTCAGCGTCCGGCTCTGGATCGGGGTAAAAGGCTCCGGTTTTTGGAAGGTCACACCCTGGCCGATATTCCGATTGGCTTTGATTCCATACCGGAACACCGTAATCAGGAGCAGGGAGAAAACAAGAGAAAGCAGGAAGATTTCCATTTCCATGTTGAATGAATCCATAGGTGCCTTGACTTTCAGGGCCTCATAAGCGGAATCGGAGAGACCGCGGAAAATCACCCCCAAGTTGGACGTAGGGAAATTCCCGCCGCACAGGGCTCCGCAGTTGATGGCCACAGCCCCGGTCAGTTTGTCCATTTTGGATTCATCACAGATCAACATGGTGATGGGCGCCAGGAAAGCCAGTACAGTAAAATACGTCGCTCCCATCACCGAAAGGATCACCGCCACTCCAAAAAGAGCGTAGGGCAGCAGACCCGGAAATTTCCGGCAGGAATACAGCAGGGATCCGGACATCTTTTCCAGGGTCCTGTTAATGGCAGCCACATTGTAGAACAGCGAAACGGATAAAATCACAAACATGGTACTGACAGGCCAAAAACCGATGATGGCCTTCGGTTTCAGCCCCATCACCAGGCACCCGATCAGATAGGCAAAGACGATACAGAACAGGCCGGTGTTCAGGCCGGTCTTATAACCCAGATAAATGGCGATGGCAATGGATAGGATAATGACGGCACTCAGCATATGTGTTCCTCCTCCGGATCAGGCTTCAGTCCTTGGCTGCGCCCACAGGTTCCTCTTTGATGCCCAGCAGACGGTAGGGAATGGTCTTGGTCATGTAATAGACCTGTTCTTCCGGGATCCCGTATTCCACCAGGTAATGCATGTATTCATAGATTTCCGTTTCCCAATCCGGGTTTTCCGTCTGGCCTCCGTCCGTATCCACCATCACATGCTGGTACCCCACGGCCTGGATCAATTCGGCATTTTCCCGCAGATTCAGATGGTACTTCTTCCCTTTCCCCATATTTTGGGCATAACACCGTTCCAGGATCACATCATAATCTTTCACCAGCCGGAGCTGATCTTCCAGGGTATAGCCGCAGACCCACCATTCCGGATGGGTGATCACGATTTTTCCCACGCCGGCTTTCCGGGCAGCTTCCACCACCACAAAAGCTTCTTCCGGAGAAACATGGGCCGTTGCCAGCACCGCATCATAGTCTTTGACCAGACGGAATACGGTTTCCAGTTCCGGGATCACTTTCCCGTCTCGGATCAGCTGGATTCCATCAGCGGGATCTTTCCCCATTTTTTCCAGATGCCGCCGGGCCGACTGGGTGGGCAGCCAGATGACCTTGGCTCCCAGTTTCAATCCCTTTTCCACAGCCTCCGGATTCACGCCCCCGATGACTTTGTTCATCACCACGCCGCCATACATGGTGAACGGAGTGTTTTCTCCATAGACTTTTTTCACATAGGCATTGGCAATGGCCGCCCGATTGACCGTAAAGCCCAGATGGGATTTGATGACAATGGCACGGGCCCCCACCCTGACAGCCGCATCAGCCAGCTCCAGATCGTTGTAGGCCCGCAGCCGCAGGTCCGGATTGGTGTGGACGTGCATATCGCAAATTCCCTGCAAAGATACTCTGCTCATATTCTTCTCCCCTTGTTTCACAAGTATTCTGAATAGCCTTGCTTTTAGTGTAGCTTGTGCAAGGCTATTGCAGAACGGGAGAATATGCTATATGATGTATCGGAAAAACCGATATCCAAGGAGGTTTCTATGGATCTGCGCGAACTGCATTACCTGATTGCCATTGCCGAAGAAAAAAGCATTTCCCGGGCGGCAGAACGGCTGTATATGGCCCAGTCCAGCCTTTCTCAATTTTTAAGTGTGACAGAGGCCCATCTGGGCTATCGCCTGTTCATCCGGACCGCCAGCGGTGTCCGTCCCACGGACCAAGGCAAACGGCTGATCCAGTTTGCCCGGGATACCCTGACGGAATTCCACAGAGCCAAAGATGAAATGCAGGACATCAGTGAACTGAAAGGAGGCAAGGTGATCCTGGGGATCAGTTCTTTCCGGGGATCCTTCCTGCTGCCCCCGGTCCTCCAGACCTTCCGGACCCGCTATCCGGGCATCCACGTCCAAATCGTAGAAGAAAATTCCCTGGATCTGGAACAGATGCTGCTGACCGGAGAAATCGACCTGGCCCTCCTGGTTATGCCGGAAAAGCACAGCCGCATCCAGACCCGTTTCCTGATGAATGATGAAATCTGCCTAATCACCCATCCCAGCCACCCAGTGATGGAGCTGGTGCACCAGGGCCAGGACGGGCAGCATCCCTCCCAGCTTTCCCAATACATCGATATCGAAGAAGCCGCCCAGTTCGAATTCCTGCTCAGCGGCTACGACACCATCCTGGGACGGGAAGCCCGCAGGATTTTCCTGCGCCATGGGATCAACCCTACAGCCTACAATGAAAATCTTTCTGCCCTGTTCGCCGCTTCCCTGGGAGCCAACGGCCTTGGCCTAGCCTTTACCTATGCCAGTTCCCGCCAGTATTTCCACAAAGCCCAGCTGCTTTCCTTGGGCAAAGACGGCACCTCCATCGCCCTGGGCACCGCCATGGCCCCGGGCCGCTACCATTCCAAAGCCACCCAGGCCCTGGATCAGGTGATTTTCGAGACACTAGGGAGATGAGAGACAATCCATAAAAAATAAATTTCGTACCAAAAATATTGCAGAATCAATATTTTTGGTACGAAATTTATTCTATGTACAGCCTATTTCCCTTGAAAAATATTGTTTTATGAGATATGATGGACAGGAAAGGAGGTTCCATCCATGCTGAAACGAAAAATCAATCAACAACTGGCAGCCTGGAAAAAGCGACCGAATCACCAGCCTCTCATCATCAAGGGAGTCCGGCAATGCGGAAAGACCGCTTCTGTACTGGATTTTGCCCATTCCCACTATGCCCATACTGTTTATCTTAATTTTTTCGAAAATCCTCAATATGCCGAAATATTCCAGAACAGCCTGTCCGTGGATACCCTGACCATGCTCATGTCCGTCCAGCTCCCAGATGCGGTCTTCGAACCGGGCAGCACCGTTATCATCTTGGACGAAATCCAGGAATGTCCAGAAGCCCGGACGGCTTTGAAGTTTTTTAGCTTGGACGGGCGTTATGATGTAATCGCCACAGGGTCTCTGCTGGGCGTCAGCGGCTATGGAACCCCCAAATCCATCCCAGTGGGCTATGAACAGCTCATGATCATGTATCCCATGGATTTCGAAGAATTCCTTTGGGCCCAAGGCATCAAGCCGGAAGTCATTGGTTTTCTCCGCACCTGCCTAGAAAAAGAACAGCCCGTTCCTTCAGCCCTCCATGAAAAAATGAGGGAACTGTTAAAGCTGTATACGATTGTGGGCGGGATGCCAGCTGTCGTCCAAAGCTTTGTAGAACGGCACAATCTTCAAGAAGTCCTTCTGCTCCAACGAAATATCATCCATTCTTATGAAGATGACATGGTCAAGTATGCAGAGAATCGGGATAAAGGCCGCATCCGTCAGTGCTTTGCTTCTATTCCCCGGCAGCTGGCCAAAGAAAATAAGAAATTCCAATATTCTGTAGTAGAGTCCCGGGGCAATGCCCAAAAATTCAGCAGTTCCCTCCAATGGATCGAAGATGCCGGCATCATCTGCCGGTGTTACAATCTGTCTCTGCCAGATTTGCCCCTGGAAGGGTATGCGGTGGACAACATATTCAAAGTCTATATGGCAGACACAGGACTTTTCGTCAGCATGCTGGAAGACGGCACCCAGTCAGATATCCTGCACGGGAATATGTTGGGATACAAAGGTGCCATTTATGAAAATCTAGCCGCTGATTTTTTCCACAAAATGGGACGAAAGCTGTACTATTTCCATAAGGATTCCGGGCTGGAGATTGATTTTGTCATCCGTTTAAAAGGAAAAGCCACTCTGGTAGAAGTAAAAGCCACCAACGGGTACGCCAAGAGCCTGAAAACCATCCTGTCTCAGCCAGAACGGTATCCAGTAAACCAGGGAATCAAACTAGCCGACACCCAGCTGAACCGCCAGGGAAAAATCCTGAATCTGCCGTTCTATATGGGATTCCTGCTGACGGAAGTATAAAAAGGGACTGCTGCACGTGTGAAATCCCTACACGTACAGCAGTCCCTTGCTGCAGAGCTAGAGTCTGCGTTCAGAAACGGCGCTCATTATTCCTTCCCATTAAACAGATATTTCTTCTCCAGATACCGGAGGAAAGGACGGGCATCCAGCCCCTTGCCCGTCAGCCGCTGGAGCATTTCCGTCCCCGTAAACATACACCCGTACTGACGGATATGGCCATCCAGCCATTGGTTCAGCCGGGCAAAATTCCCCTGGCTCAGATCTTTTTCATAATCAGGGAGATCTTGCTGCAGCCGTTCCAAGATCTGCCCATCATAGATATTCCCCAGGGCATAGCTCTGGAAATACCCGATATAATCTCCGGCCCAATGCATATCCTGGAGGATCCCTTCCGTGTCATTGGCCGGCTCCACGCCCAGCCATGTCCGATATCCTTCATTCCAGGCATCCCGCAGTTCTTCTGCTTTGATCTTTCCCGCAAAGACATCCCGTTCCAGCTCGAACCGCAGGATGGCGTGCAGGCTGTAGGTCACTTCATCTGCAGAAATCCGCCGGGGAGAAGGTTTGACCCGATTGACAGCCCGATAGAAAGTTTCTTCTGCGACTTCCTTGTAGCGGGGAAATACCTGCTGCAGCAGGGGATAATAATGCTCCCAGTAGCCCCGGCTCCGGGCCACCATATTTTCATTCAAACGGGACATGGCTTCATGGAAGCCTCCCTCGATGCCTCCCCACAGGTCCGCCCCATTCACTTCTGCATTACCCCCTGTGGCATACATGGCATGGCCGGCTTCATGCATACAGGTAAAGATCAGCGCAATGCTTCCATTCCGATACGTGGAAATACGGGAATCCTGAGGCCCCAGAAAAGAAGTAAACCCATGGACCACTTGATCATTGAAATGGCCCTTTTGCGGATCGTACCCGCTCTCATAAGCCAGCTGATGGGCAAAGGCTTCCATCCGTTCTGGGTCCTCCTCCTGCTCCAAGAAATCATCCGCCGGGCTATTTTGTGCAGCCAACGGAATCTTTTCCAACAGCTGACGGATTCCCTGCTTCAATACCGTGAACTGTCCACTGACTTCCCGGCAGTCCAATCCTTCATCCGTCATCCCCACCAAAGTATCAAACGCAGGCTGTCCCGGTTCGATTTTTTCTGCAATCTGCTTTTTCAATTGGAAAGCCTGTTCCAGCCAAGGTCTGAAAATATGGTAATCCTGCTGCTTCCTGGCTTCCTGCCATTTTTGCATCAAAGTCACTCGTAACAGATTGTACTGTTCCAGGACTTTTCGGGGCATCCGCACTGCATTGCGGTACCGGAACAGAAATAGGCGGACCAAGCCTCTTTCCAGATCAGAATCAATGGTCTGCCAATCCCCTCCCGAAAAATAAGCAAAAGCTTCTGCAGCCCCAGGAGATGCAAACAGGGCATTTTTCTGATCAGCGACAAACGAGCCCACCTGCTGTCGATAGGCAGCACCTTCCGGCGGAAGCGCAGACCACTGATCCAGTTCGAACAGGGATTCAATGGATTTATAACAGCGGAACGCATGATTCAGCTCTTTCACCACAGCAAGCTGTTCCTGATATCCCATGATGGCTCCTCCTCTCAGTGCAGGAAGACGCCGGCGCCCGGTCCCAACGGAAGATTGAACGCCATCCATACACAGACTTGTACGATCCAGACCAGCAGGAAAGCAATGGAGTACGGAAGCATCAGGGAGATGATGGTTCCGATCCCGGTTTCTTTATTGTATTTCTGGGCCATCCCAATGACGATGGGCAGATAGGGATAGATCGGGGTAATGGGATTGGAACAGGAATCCCCGATACGGTACACCACCTGGGCAAAGGCCGGAGAATATCCCAGCAGCATGAACATGGGTACAAAAATGGGAGCAAAGATATACCATTTGGCTGAACCGCTGGTCATGACGAAATTCACCAGGGTGGTCAGCAGGATCATGCTGAGGACCAGCGGGATTCCCGTAAAGCCAGCATTTTTCAGGGCATCGGCTGCATTGACGGCAATGACCATACCCAGATTGGTATACCCAAACATGGCGATGAATTGGGCAATGACAAAGACAAGGACAATATACCCCGTCAAGGAGCGCAGAGAATCAGCCATCATGACCGGAACCTGGTTCATGTCCTGGATGGTCCCCACCGTTTTTCCGTAAACAATGCCGGCCAGGACAAAATACAGGATCAGGATCGGTACCAGTCCGTTGATGAAGGGAGAATTGATGATGCTGCCTTCTTTCCCGCGCAGCAGGCCGTTTTCCGGCACCAGGCACAGCAGCAGCAGGAACAGGAAGAAGAGGGTGAACAAGCCGGTCTTCCGCAAGCCTTTTCTTTCAATATCGGTGATCTGCCGTTCTTCCGCTTTTTCCGTTCCCTGATACACACCCAGCCGAGGCGTGATGATCCTGTCATTGACAAAGACGCCCACTGCCGTCAGCGTGAAACAAGAAACAAACATGAAATACCAGTTGATGGCAGGAGTCAGAGTGACAGAAGGATCGATCAATTGGGCCGCCTGCTCTGTGACCCCATACAGCAGCGCATCCGTCCCCGTCAGGATCACAGCCGCTGTAAATCCCGCATTGGTAGCCGCATAGCCTGCGATCAACCCTGCCAAAGGGTTTTTCCCCACTGCCTGGAACGCGGCCGCCGCCAGGGCTGGCACAACGATAATGGAAGCTTCGGAAGCAATGCTGCCGTTGATCCCCAAAAATAGGACCGTTGCGCTCAACGCCCACAAGGGAACCCCCAGGATGGCTTTTCTCATGAACGTGGTCAGGAGTCCGGCCCCCTCTGCCAGGCCAATGGCCATCTGCATCGCCAGCACAAGCCCTAGAGGGGCAAAATTAGAAAAGTTCTTCAGCATATTCTGGAGCAGCCAGACCAGACCGTCCCGGCTGATGATGCTGCGGACAGCGACAATTTTGCCGGTGGTCGGATTGGTGACCTGGACCCCCATCCCAGCCAGGACGGCTGACAGGACCATCAAAGCTCCTGTGATGTACAGAAAAAGTATGAACGGATGAGGCAATGCATTCCCGATTCGCTCAATGGTCCCCAAAAACCCCTTCATTTTTGGTGCTGCAGCATTTTCAGCCATATTCTTCCCTGCCGCTTTCATAAACATCCCTTCTTCACTCGATTTTTAAATATGACCGCGGTCATATTTATACATTGATTATAGTGCAGGGGACTCCCTGTGTCAATTTCCTAGATAAGGCAGTTTGAAAAAGTCATTTTTGAAAACCTTGCAGCAATGCGTCTGTAAAATCCTTTGTCTCTTTCCGCAAATCGAAATTCCCATTTTCCATGGTCCATTCATAAAATACCCCTCTGATGGCACGGATCAGCCAGATGGTCATTGTGTGAGCGGTCCACTTGCGGCAAAAGATCTTTTGTTCCTGCCCCTGTTCAAAAAAATGCTTGAAAAGCTGATAAAGCGGACGATGGTAATCCATTTCTCCCTGCTCTGCCGGATTTTTATGCAGCTGTTGGATATATAAAACCCGTATCAGATCCACTCCGATGGTTTCACAGGTGAATCTGCAGGATTCCCCAATCAAGTTCTGGATCGCTGTCAGCGGCGAACAAGGATACGGAAGCCGGGCTGCCGTTTCTTCATACGTATCATCATAGTAATGGAGCATTTCTGTAACCACGGCTGCTTTAGAGGGGAAATGGATATAGAAAGTCCCTTTGGCCGTCCCTGCTTCCCGGGCGATTTCACTGATGGAAACATTCTCGTATCCTTTTTCGCGGAAAAGCCGGAGAGCCGTTGTATAAAGCTCCTTTTTGGTCTTATCCCCTTTCGTCTCTCTGTGCTTTCCTTTTGCCTGCTCTTCGATTTGACGCGACATAACGGCCTCCTGTTTCCTTATATTCTTTCTATTAGTATAACAGATAGAAAATGGTGCTGGGAACTTCCTGGCTGGCCCGAAAAAAAAAGCAGGGCTGCAGGACATCGGTTTTGCTTGCCGATATCTTCTTCAGCCCTCTTGCATAGGGAACGCTGTACGGTCTTTTTCTCAGTGCACAAACAGGACGGACAGGATGTATACCACAATGATGGTAGTGATTCCCATGACTCCGGTCATACCGGTCTGGCATTTATAAGCCTGGGAAGTACTCATATCCGAGAACTGGGAGACCACCCAGAAATAGGAATCATTGGCATGGGAAACGGTCATGGAACCGGCCCCGATGGCCATGATGATCAGCACCCGTCCCAGAGGAGAGGTAAAGCCCATGGCCCCCAGCATAGGAGCCACCATGGCGGATGTGGTGATCATGGCCACTGTGGAGGCCCCCATAGCGCATTTCAGCAGTGCCGCGATGATAAAGGGCAGGAACACCCCCACCCCCATGCCCATCAAAGAAGAGCTGATGACATCGGCAATGGGGAGCTTCTGGATGATGGCCCCAAAGGACCCGCCGGCCCCAGTAATGGCCAGGATCCCTGCAGAACTGGTGACCCCTTCCGTCACCCAGTCCAGCACATTTTTCTGTTCACTGCCGGGGATCAGGGTCATGGCCAGGAACACCCCTAGGATCAGGGCGATCACCGGATTCCCGATGAAGGAGAAGAAATATTTCACTGCCCCATTCCCAAAAGGAGCAGAAGGGAAATCCCCGATGGATTTGATGGCAATCAGCAGGATGGGAACCAGGATGGGAGAGAAACTGTGGAGAGCCCCCGGCAGTTTTCCGTATTTTTCCACCAGTTCTTCCACTGTGAATTCTGGATTGGCCGGAATATCGATCTTGGAAGAAATGTATTTGGCATAGAGATAGGCTGCCAAGGTAGCCGGGATGGAAATCACCAACCCCACCAGGATGGTCAGCCCCAGATCCGCATCCAGGGTCCCGGCCATGGCAATGGGGCCAGGGGTCGGCGGAACCAGGCAGTGGGTGGCATAAAGGCCTCCGGAAAGGGCCGTAGCCATGACCGCCAGGGAAATATTGGACCGAGCTGCCAAAGCCCGGGAAATAGGGCTCAGGATGACAAATCCAGAATCACAGAAAACCGGGATCCCGGTCACATACCCGGTAATGGCCATGGTCAGCACACTGCGGCTTTTCCCCACCAGTCCCAGGATGGTATTGGCCATGGTCAGAGCCGCACCGGTCTTTTCCAGGATGGTCCCGATGATGGTCCCGCAGAGGATGACGATACCGATATTCCCCATGATGCTGCCGAACCCATTTTTGATGATGACAATGACCTTTTCCGATGGGATCCCGCAGACCAGCCCTACCAGGACAGAAATCACCGTCATCACCAGAAACGGATGCATATTGAATTTCTGGATGGCAATGATCATCAGCAGCACAGCAACGAAAATCACCAGAAAATAGAACATGATACTCCTCCTTACTTTTTCCCCTTGTTCTCTGCCAGCAGCAGACGGATCACAAATTCTCTGGCAAACCCTGAAGTATTCTCCAGGCCCAGTCCTTCATACAGTCGGTGGAGCCGATACTGCAGGGTGTTCTTGTGGATGGCAAGTCTGTCCGCCGCTTTCTGGAGAGCTCCTTCTTCCTCATAATAAGCCCGCGCCGTATCCAGCAGCATCCGTACCTGGTCAGGAGAGACTTCCTGCTCCAGTTGATGGAGTTTCCGTCGGGCCAGGGCACCACCCCCATGGTTTTCCATCCGGGCCAAGAGATAACAAACGGCATCTTGGGGATTTTCTGCAGAAGCAACAGCTCCTTCCCCCTCCTCCAGAAGGAGCTCCACTTCCCTTCCCGCTTCCGGCAGTTCTTCCAAGGTTCCGCAGCAATGGCTGGCCGCCAGCTTCAGAAAAGATTTCCGTTCTGCCTGATCCAGGAGTTTTCCCAAGAGACCCTCTCGGATTTCTCCTACATTCCGGAGCCGTTCCCTTTCCCCTTTTTCCAGAGAATGGAGCACCAGCAGGATCTGGCCCGGCATCCCGAAAAGATTTCCTCGGCGGAGCAGCCGGTCCGTTTCCCACCAACTGTCCATCTGTTCTGCCAAGTCCTGGAGCGTTTCCGTGTCCTGCTGCGCTCCGATCCCCAGCAGTATAAAAGGCGGCTGCAGCTGCAGTCCCAGCGCCCGGCAGAGGCTCCGGGCCTCATCATTTTCTTCCCGGATCCCGGAAAGCAGCATCTGCAGCAAACGGGTGCGGTTTTTCTGGCGGGATTTCTTTTCCCGGTACTGCCTCTGCTGCCGGAAGAACTGGGTCACATAAACCCCCAGCAGATTCGCCGCATCCCGGATTTCTTTTTCTTCTCCGTAAAGTCCCACCACCCCGATGACCTGTCCGTTATCCAGTATGGGCAGATTGGCGCCTTCTTTGGCCCCAGGATATCGGCTCACATTCTGCGCATCGATGATCACCGGTTTTCCGGTTTCCGCCGCCAGCCGGGCTCCATGATGATAGGTCCCGATCCGTTCCTTTTCTGTAGAAGCCAAGATGGTCCCATCCGCCGCCATGATGTTGATGGTCCGCCCACTGACCAGAGGAGATGTCGCTTCTACAAAAGCCTGGGCCAGAGCTGCAAATTCCGTCTGTTTCAAGTGGTTCATAGTCTTCCTTTCATTCCAGGAATAAGGTATCTCCAGCCCCGAGATACATGGCATGGAGATCCGGTTCTTTCCTGACCCGTTCCCGGAAGGTTTCCCCTGTACAGTGGTTGAAGCCGATCAATTTCATCCCGAACTTCTTCATCTGCACCAGGGTTTCCCCGATCCGCGCTTCGGAAGCTTCCATCAAGTGGGTACCGCCGGCCACCCCGATGATGGGCTGTCGGTATTGTTCCTGTACAGAAGACAGGATGTTCAAGATTCCCGGATGGGAACAGCCCACCAACACGAACAGCCCTTCCTTCAGCTGATGGACCAAACAGATCTCATCGTCGAAGAAATCCGGTTTCCATTCCTCACCTTGACGCAGCCGGAACCGCTCCGGAATGGTTTCGAAGGAATGGCTCCGCCGGAATCCTGTCATCACGGAAACGGAAGGTGACAGCGGAAGCACTCCGCTGCACTCTTTGTGGAGGATACCCTTCTCTTCCAGGAAATTTTCGTCGAAACCAACCCCCAGATAGGTGGCCCGGATGTCTTCCACCGCATATTTTTCTGTAAAATATCCCTTCCCGGTCACAAAAGGCGCCCGGACCCCCGCTTCCACAAAAGCCGGGTATCCTCCCCCATGGTCATAGTGCCCATGACTGCCCACAGCAAACTGGATGTTTTCCAGAGGCACATCCAGCTTCCGGGCATTTTCCACTGTGTCCGGGCCCGGTCCAAAATCGAACAGGACCTTTGCATCCGGGAACTGGGCATAGAAAGACAGGCCGTGTTCATGCTTCAGGCCAAGATTCTCTCCAGCGCAGTTGTCCATCAGCGTAACCAGTTTCATCGCCTCACCCCATTCTTCAACAAATGTCAATGAATAGACAAATAATTCTAACTTCATTATAGCAAACCCCGTTATTTTTTCATTGGTCTGGAGACTAAAATTCCAAGCTGATTTTTGGCATCAGCCAAATCCAAAATCGTATGTTAATTTCTTTAGGCTAAGAAATCGTTACACTACAGTCATATGAATCTGGTGAATTGCCACTCTTCTCAGTTTGGTATTGCTGCTACTTTTCATGGCTTTCGGCACCGGCTATAATAAAATCAGTTGTAAAAAAAGGAGGGCCCGTTATGGAACATAAAAAAGAAGCTGCAGAGAAACTTTCTTATAAGGATATTGCTTATGAACGAATCAAAGATGCCATTTTATTCAACCGATTCCGAATTGGAGCCATCTATTCTCAGGAAAGTATCTGCCGAGAACTGGATATCAGCAAAACACCACTTCGGGAAGCTCTGTTGGAACTCCAGACTGATGGCTATGTGACTTTTTGCCGGGGCAGAGGGGTGTTGATTCAGCCAGTATCCTATGAAAAAGCCCATGATATCCTGGAAGCCAGGATAACCATGGAACCCATCTGCGCCCAATTGGCAGCCCAACGAGCCAGCGAAACAGACCTGCAGAAAATGAACAGTCTGCTGACATCTCTCCAAGAAGGTCTTCCATCGGAAGACGGACAACGGCTGTACCGAATCGACCACAGCTTCCACCGGGCTATGATCCAAGCTGCCCACAACAAAATCTTTTACCGTTTCCTGGATGTGGTACTGGATCATTATCTCCGTTTTGAAGTAAAGAGTGTCTATAACAATTCTATTGATGCTCGAAAAGTGTACGCTGAACATCAAAGAGTATACGAGGCCATTGTCAAAAAAGATGAAAAGAAAGCCTACAAGGCCATGGAAACCCATTTAAAAAATTCTTTTGCCCGGACCTTACCTGAATATTGGAAAGAGTAATATATTACTTAAGTAAAATTAATATGATAAATAGCATTGAAATCCAGAAAAAAATCAGATATACTGAAAGAAACAAAGAGATAATGCGTTTGAAATCATCCTTTTAAAGCAATAGAAATATATTTCTTTAATGAGATTTAGGGCATATATCAACATATTTCCTGTATCCGGCTGTTTCAGTCTGTCACAAGGCAGGCTGCTGCAATCATATTTTTCAAGGGAGGGATTATTATGTTGGTGGCAATCTGGGTCATTACCTTTTGCCTGATTATTGGTATCGGCGTGTATGCTGGTTCCAGCATCAAGGCGGCCAGTCAGTGGTCAGGGGGAGACCGTACTTTGGGAGCCTGGTCTCTGGGATGTGTTTTTGCAGCCTGGCAGATTGGCGGCATGGCAATCGTAGGAGCTGCTCAAAATGGATACAATCTGGGCATTTCAGGTGCCTGGTATTCCATTGCGGGCAGTTTTTATTTTATCTTCCTTGCTTTTTTTGCCAAGATGATCCGGGAAAATCTGCCCAGCGAATCAGTACCGGAATATCTGCAGCTGAAATTTGGACAGAAAACGGCCCGGCTGTATTCTTACGCCTGGATTATTTACGGGTTCCTGTACATTCCCATCCAGCTGAAGACGGTTTCCAGTATTGTGCAGATTGTACTGCCAGGATTGAGCATCAGCTGGGCCATGCTGATTGGAGTAACCATTGCGGTAGTCTATACCAGCTTTTCCGGTATGCGGGGTGCATCCGCTGTTGGCCGGGTGGTCTGCATCGGGACCTATATCCTGCTGATGGCTTTTGTCTTCACCACGCTTCCCAAATTCGGGAACTACAGTGGATTGCTGGCCAAGCTGCCTACCCAGTATGCCTCTTGGCACAATATGCCTACCCATCGGATCATTGCCTGGATCGTAGGCGGGTGCATCAGTACAGCAGTGATGCAGTCGGTTCTGCAACCTCTGCTGTCGGCCAAATCTCCAGAAGCGGCCCGGACCGGGTCCATCCTGGGGTATGTAATTGCTGCTCCTATCTGCATCCTGACAGCTCTTTGCGGTATGTTCTCTAAAGCTTCTGGAGCTGATCTGGGGAACGGGACCACGGCTTTTGCCTATGCCATCAAAGCTTTCAGCAGTCCGCTGTTTGCGGGCGTGGTCTTTGCTTTTGCTACCATGATTATCGCGGCTACTATGGCTACCATGATGTTGGCCACCGGTACCATCATCACCAATATGTACAAGACAGAAATCAATCCCAAGGCAGATGATGCCCAAGTTCTGAAGATTTCCAAGTGGATCACCTTCATCTTTGCGTATCTGACTCTGCTTCCAGCCAACCTGATTCCCAGCAACGCTCTGACCAACCTGTTCCTGACTCTGCAGCATGTGGCTGCGGCACCAGTAAGCTTTTCCATCCTGGCCGGAATCATGTGGAAGAAGATTACTCCTCAGGGAGCCTTCTGGAGCATGCTCTGCGGAATGGTCGTGGGGGTCGCCTGGATGCTCCTGAAACTGACGGATATGTTGGAAGCAGTATACCCTGTGGTAATCGTAACTTATTCTGTAGGGATCATCGTATCCTTGATGACCGGAAAGAAGGAAGCAGTATGACCCAGACAAAAAAAGGAATCTATATGTGGCCCGCTTATTGGAGCCGGCCGGTAGCTCATGGATCCCGCGGTGCCATCAGCAGCAATAGTGTCTATGCTACCCGAGCGGGATTGGAAATCTTGAAACACGGCGGCAATGCCTTTGATGCGGCAGTGGCAGTTTCCCTGGCTCTGTCTGTAGTAGAACCTCATCATTCTGGTTTGGGAGGCGGATGCTTTTCCCTGTTGTATGTGGCCAGAGAAAACAGGTTCATAGCTCTGGACGGCCGAGGCATCGCTCCCAAAGCAGCCGGTCCGAATCTCTTTATTAAAGATGGAGAAGTCCAGGATGAATGGAAGGATCTGGGAGGACAATCGGTAACCGTTCCCGGTCTGTTGCGGACACTGGAAGAAGTGTTGGAAAAATATGGAACTCTGACCTGGAAGGAAGTGACAGCACCAGCCATCCGCCTGGCAGAAGAAGGGTTCGGCACAGGGTATACGGAATCTTTGACCATGGAGGATGATTCCGTCCGTCGGAAACGGAGACTTTCAGCTGCCTTCCGGAAATTGTATCTGAAACCGGACGGCAGCCAATACCGTTTTGGGGAAAAACAGACCAATCCGGAAATCGGAAAACTGTTGGAACAGTTGGCAGAAAAAGGGGCTGATGCTTTTTATACCGGAAAGACCGCCCGGCAGATGGTGGATCTGATCAATGCAAGGGGCGGCTGTTTTGTCCTGGAAGATTTTACGGAATACCGGCCCAAATACCGCCATGTCCTTCACACTTCCTATCACGGGACAGATGTGGTGTCCTTTGGCCCGCCAAGCGGGGGCTGTGCTGTCCTGGAAATGCTGAATATCCTGGAAACCCGAGATGTAAGAAAAACGGGACAGAATACGGCTGCCACAATCCATGCCCTGGCAGAAGCCATGAAATTGGGATTTGCTGACCGAAGCCAGGCACTGGGAGATCCAGACTTTGTCCAAGTGGATACGGACCGCCTAGTGAGCAAGAAGTTTGCCGAGGAACGGGCGGCACTCATGACGGAAGCTGCAGGAGAATTTGCAGCAGCAGAAAATATTGCCGCCAAAGACTATCCTGGGAATACGTCCCATTTCGTAGTCATGGACAAGGAGGGAAATGCCTTTTCCCAGACTCAGACCGTCCGTGACTGGTTCGGCTGCGGTATTGTGGTGGATGGATTAGGCTTCGTCCTGAACAATGCCATGAGTGACTTTTCCGCAGAAGCCGGGGCTATTACCAGTCAGGGCCTGAGCTATGGCATGGCCAACAGTATTGCCGGCGGAAAGACACCTTTGTCCAGTATGGCGCCCACCATGGTGTGCCGGGATGGGAAGCCTTTCCTAGCCATTGGAGCTGCAGGAGGTCCTCGGATTATCACGGGCATTGTACAAGGAATTGTCAACGGAGTTGATTTTGGCCTGACACCAGAGCGGCTGGTGGGCCTTCCCTACATCCACTGCCAGACACAAAAACAGGGGCTGGAAGTGGAACTGGGAATTTCAGAGGATACTTTAAATCTGCTGCGGAAACGTGGTCATACCATTGTACAGGTTCCCAGGGATCAAGCCATGAGTACCATGCTCAACAGTGTCATGTGCCTAAATGGAGAGTATTACGCAGCTGGGACACAGCGAGTAGACGGCTGTGGTGGAGCTCTTCTGCCAGATGGCCATATAGTGTTGGAGGGAATAAGCCAGGAATAAGAAAACCGATCATTTTATAATAAGTATTGAGGCCTTGTGGACATTTCTGTTCACAAGGCCTCTTGTCTTACGATAGAAAGTGGGATCAATGCATCGGCGTTCCAATCTTCTCTTTTACCAATTCCATAAAACGTATCACATAAGGTGGATATACGACACTTTTATGGATGACCAAATCAATACTTAATTTTTCCCAAATATCTTTCAGCGAAAACACCCTCAATTGGACATTTGTTCCAGCAAGGCGATTGTTCTGATCCACATATCCCAACAACATACGGGGGCAGATCGCGGCGCACCGTCCCGCTGAACATATATCGATTTGGGTTTCGCTGTCGCTGATATTATACTGGACATTTAGCTGCACATGGTGTGAAGCAAGGTATTCCTGTATAACATGGCTGACTTTTCCTGTGGTGAAATTGGGCAACACAAAAGGGATCTCAGTAAAATCTCTCAAATCGGCAGTTCCCTTCATTGAATTGACTTGTTCGGCAGAAAAATACTGCTCCAAAAGGGTTTCCGGTATCACGAGCATGATTTCATCGTAAGCAATCGTATGGATTTCAAAATTATCATCAGGCGTAGTATTGACCCCGATAAAAAGGTCAATATTTCCCTGCCGCAACCGCTCTTCTAAGATTTGTGTATCTTCTTCATCGAAAGAAACATGGACAAGGGGAAATTCCTGTGAAAACTCTGGCAAGACCAGCGGCAGGATGATAGGAGCTCTGGAAGTACTGATTCCTACTGTAAAGTTCCCCATACTTCCTTTTGAATAAAAAGAGAGTGTCCTTTCCATATTCCTTTCCATAATTTTCATCTGCTGCAGACTGCTGCGCATAATTTCACCTTCTGCTGTAAGATGAAAATCTGGTTTTCTCTGAAAAAGACTGATCCCATATTTTTCTTCCAGCCGTCTGATATGATCACTGACCGCCTGCTGGGTAATAAAAAGCCGTCGGGCTGCCCGGGTAACGCTCATTTCTTCACACACTACCAAAAAAACTTCAAATCCTATTTTCATTAGATTCTCCCATCCATAAACTAAAGAAATGATACATCTTGTTTCCCATTATAGAGAAAAGCAGCCCATCTCACAAGGAAGAGCTGCTTTCTCACATTTTATTCCGTAATCCTTAAATTTTAAATCCCATCAGAACCGGAAGCCAAGTAATGATTCCAGGAATAAAGGCAAACACAAACAGGAGGGCAATTTCGACCATTAAAAAAGGTAAGGATCCTCGAACAATCTGTTTAAAGTTAAGGCCTGAAATTGAAATGGCTGTAAACAGATTATAGCCAAAAGGAGGGGTTACGAAGCCTACGACCAAGCAAATACAGAACAGCATGCCAAGATGGAGTGGGCTGCATCCCAGTTTGATGCCAACAGGGATCATAATGGGTGCCAGGATAAGAGTCGCCGCAATATTATCCATCAAACAGCCAACAATCAGCAGAATTACGACCAGTGCCAATAAGTAAATGGTACGGCTTCCTGCAACCATAGAAATAAAGGCCTGAGAAATCGTTACACCAATCTGGCTCTTGGAAACGACCCAGGAAAACAAAGATGCTGCCGCAATGATGAAATTCACCATTGTAGAAGTTTTTAGAGAGGAAATGAGGATTTTAGGAAGATCCTTGACTTTTAATTCTCCCAAAGCAAACCCTAAAATCAGTGCATAGACAATCCCGATAGCCGCAGATTCAGTCGGAGTAAAAATCCCGCCATAGATACCTCCCAAGATCAAAACAGGAAGTCCCAATGCGCCTAAGGCTTTCCAAAACATCTTCAAGCAATAAGCACCATCAAATTTTACAGTTCCGGCAAATTTTAAGACCTCTGGATTCCGGTATGCAAAAATAACATTTACAACGGAAAGTGCTGCAGCAATCACCAATCCAGGAATGATTCCAGCCACGAACATCGCAGGAATGGAAAGATTCATCGTTACCCCATAGACGATCATTGGAATGGAGGGAGGGATAATCGGCCCCAATGCCCCGGCAGAAGCAACCAGCCCAGCGCTCGTTTCTTTCGAGTAGCCTGCCTTGGTCATAGCAGGAAGCATAATTGATCCGATAGCAGCTACCGTTGCCGGTCCAGAACCCGTCAATGCCGCGAAAATTGCACAGCTAAATACCGTAACAACACCCAAGCCACCAGGCAGCCAGCCAAGCAGACTTTTCGCCCAGTCTGTCAACCGTCTAGAGATTCCGCCAAAGTCCATTAAATTTCCTACAAGAATAAATAGAGGTACGGCAAGCAAAGTAAAGGAATTCATTCCATAGACCATACGCTGTGCCAAAACTGCTACGTTCGTATCTGTGATTGCCAGATAGGCAACTCCGGAACTCATAATAGCAAAGGCAACAGGGACACCGATCAGCATCAGTCCAAAAAGGACAACAAATACTATACTCATATTCAATCTCCCCTTCTCTGTTACTTATTGTCATTCCAGAGCACAAGCATTTTCACCAAAGCCTGGATGATCAAAAGGACACCTCCAACAGCAACTGATGAGTTGATACACCACATGGGGACCGACATCGCTGTGCTCAAATTGGTTCGAGAAGCATAAGAAAGGTATGTGCCAGCATAGGTCATGAGTACCCCATCAATAAGGATTACTGCCTCAATGAACAGGTCTGCACTCTTCCGCAATCCTCCATGCAGTAAATCCAGGATAGCCGTTACCGTTGCATGGCCTCCATTTCCAATAAGCAAGGAAGCTCCAATCATATGCATCCAAATAAAAGCATACCGTGCCAGTTCTTCCGTCCAAGACAGAGAATGATTCAAGATAAATCTGCAGAATACCTGTAAGACACAGGCAAAGATAAGTACAACAAAACAAACAGCACCCACATAGCTTACAATCTTATTGATCCGATCCGATACTTTTACTAAATTTTCCATTGTGCTCTCCCCTTCCATAAAACTTACAGAAGGCCTACTTCTTTTTGCAGCTTCTGCACCCACTTGCTGCCGATATAAGATTCCATTTCTTCATAACAAGCCTTTGCGACCTGCCGGAAGCCTTCGCTGTCAACTTCTTTTTCTGGAATAATGGTCATTCCTTTGCTGCTTAAATCTTTTTCCATACGTGCTGCAGAATCATCATTATTTTTCCGAGCTGCTTTTGCCGCTTCAACTGCAGCTTCTTTTAAAATCTTTTGATCTTCCGGAGTCAGGCTGTTATAAACTTTTGTAGACACACAGACTGGGAGCGGAGAATAAAACAGATTCACATTATCGATATATTTGCAGATATCAGGAAATCCATTCGTATAAAGCACACTAAGAGGAGCATCACAGCCGTCTACAGCACCCTGCTGCAATGCTGTCAAAAGTTCTCCCCAAGCCATAGGCGTTGCATTTACTCCCAAAGAGTGATAAGCGGACAAATACGTCTTGGTTTCCATGCAGCGGATTTTCAGGCCAACCAAATCTTCTGGTTTCCGAATCGCCTTGTCCCGAGTGCATAGCTGCCGGAACCCTCCTTCTGAATAAGCAAGGCAGGTAACGCCCGTTTCTTTCATATTATCCATCAGTTCCTGTCCGAACTCGCCATCCAAAATTTCTCTAGCTTGCTTTACATTTTTGAAAATAAAGGGAAGGTCCAATGCTCCATTTGCACGGACATAGGAAGCTACGTAAGCATTTGTTAAAACAGCGGCGTCACAAGTCCCGATTTGCATCCCTTCCCACATTTCCGGTTCACTGCCCAATTGGCTGCTGGGGTATTCATGTACTGTGATCCGTCCATTTGTATGCTTCTCCACATAATTTTTAAAAGTTAATGCAGTTACATGATAAGGATCGTCAGGATTCGATGCGGTAGTATATCCAATTCCGATGGTTATCGGCCCATCTTTTTTCTTTCCAGATGAAAACAATCCACATCCGGATACACTCACCACCAGTGCTGTCATAAGCAGCCCCAATAGGATTTTTTTCGTTTTCATAATTTGACTCCCCCTGACCTTTATGCAGATAGATGGATAATCTGTGCAGGAACCTGATGCGTCATGATGAAGAGTTCCTTCTCTGTAAAGCCTTGTTCCAGCATTGCTAGAATAAAGTTCCTGTATTCTTCTACGGGAGAAGGACCCGTTTGCTGCCCTCGATCCGTTGCCAAATACACGTGCTCCACGCCTGCAGATCGGATATTGGCAGCCATTTCTTCAGCTGTCACGGACCCCGTTACAAGATTTAACCAATTCTTTTCAATAAAGACGCCTTGCTCCGCAAGCTCTTTCTGTATCTCTCCTGAAATCTTTGTTCTCTGAAATTCAGGATGGGTTAAAATCATTGGAACTCCTCGGGCACGTCCTTCTTTACATAATACAATGGATTCCTCCGGACTGATATGACCTGTTGCCAGACATCCACCTCTTTCCTTGATGATATCCATAATTTCATAAACAACTTTTTTTATCCGGCCGTTCTCATCCAGGATACTGATTCCCGGTCTATTAAAAAAATCTCCGTCCATATTGCCAAAATTCAGACTGTTTCTTGCATCCCTGGTAGGCATCCAAATGATTTTCGCCCCCGCCCGTACGGCCTCATATACAGCATAAGGGTTCAATCCCCCCACAGGCCAGTTTAAAACCAGGCCCCCATATGCTTTACATTGGCAATGGCAGTATTTATTGATCAGCATGGCCCGTAATGCCGTCGGTTCATAATGACTTTTTAAGAGGATCCCTGCCATACCGTATTGTTCGCCGGCTCGGATCAGTTCTACACCATCCAATTTTCTCGGGAATACCGATGGTAAAGAATGTACATGTAAATCATAGGCACCCCTCTGCAAATCCATTGCCTTTTGAAGCAAAATTTTTTTATCCATACTTTATCTCCCACAATTTCTGACACATTTCTGGTCATCAAAGCTCATGGGGGACCGGTCCGTTTCGCTTTGTCCAAATATACTGTAGCACGGATTTTATACAAGGAAAAACAAGTAATTTCAGTATAAAAACAAGTTAAAACTTGTTTTTATACTTTTTAGTTTGTTTTTTCGAAAAATTCAATCGTTTTTACTTCCATTTGGCTGCTATTATTTTTGTTTTTCATTATTAGGTTTGTTTCAGCACAAGAAAAAACTTGTATTCGTTTTCCTACCATTCCCCTCACGATTTTCAGCTGTCTTTCCCTGTGATATACTTAATTCAGAATCTTCCATTTTTATTTCACAGGAGGTAGGACCATGCCATTTATTACAACCAACGACAATGTATCCATTTACTACGAAATCCATGGAGAAGGAAAGCCTTTGTTCATGCTTCCCGGCTGGACCTGTTCTACGAAATTCTGGAAATACAATGTAGAGGAACTTTCCCGGCATTTCCAGGTTGTCCTGATGGATATGCGGGGCCATGGGGAATCTGAAAAAGTGCTCCACAGCCACCGCATTTCCCGGTACGCCATGGATGTGAAGAATTTGCTGGATGCCTTGGACCTGAAAGATGTTACGGTACTGGGCTGGTCCATGGGAGCTTCCATCCTCTGGAGCTATATCGAATTGTTTGGGAACTATCGGATCGACAGCCTCATCTGCGTGGATCAGTCTCCGGCCCAATATGTGAAACCTGACTGGCCCTGGGGACAGAAAGCCTGTTTCGATGTAGAAACCTTCATGGAAACCTGTTTCGCCGCCAAAAGTGATCCTCGAGGATCTGCAGAAGGGCTTGTGGGGGCCTGTCTGAAACATGCTCCTTCAGCCGAGGACCACAAAATGCTGGTAGATGAAATCTGCAAATGCCCGCCCTATGTGCGGATCGAAATCATGCGGGACCACACCAACCTGGACTGGAGGGATTTCCTGCCTCACATCCAGCTTCCTACCCTGGTCTGCTGCGCCCGGGAAAGCAAGGTCTTCGATGTGCACGGAAGTGCCTGGGTCGGAGAAAACATCCCCGGCGCCCAAACAAAGATTTTTGAGGACTGCAGCCATATGCTGTTCTGGGAAAAGCCGGAAGAGTTCAATCAGTGTGTCATCAGCTTTATTGAAGGGCTGAAGAAATAAATTCCAAGCAGAGAAAGACTCCAACTCTCCTGGCACTGGATACCCAACGACAGACTGTGAAAGACGTGGATCATGTTTTATGGTGCTTCTTTCACAGTCTGTTTGTTTTGTATAAAGAGGATATTTTCAAGCCGACAGTGACTTATTTGTAATGAAAAAGAGAATGATCGGCCCTCCTCCAATGGCAGTTCAGAAAAAAACAGCCACAAAAAATTTGAATTTATAACCGGTACCTGGTATCCTTAAAAGAAAAAGATAAGAGAGAACCATTATGACAGAATCACTGCATGAAAAGATCTATAACGAATTACTGCATAAAATCAAAACCCATTTCTATGAGGAAGGGGATCAGCTGCCTACGGAGGCTGAACTGGCTCTGCAGTACAACGCCAGCAAAGCGCCAGTACGCCAGGCACTGGATCGTCTGCAGCAGGAAGGATTCATCCTACGGAGGCCGGGCAAGGGTACTTTCATTGCAGGACGACGAGAATGGCCCCATTTGAATCTAGGAGGATTCGAACAGGATTTTGAAGAAAACAACCAATATCTCTATTGTAAAACCCTCTCTGTAGAAGATCAGCCTTTGCCAAAGGAGATTGCAGAAGCTGTAGGGATCCCTGCCAGTACTCCTGCGGTAAGTGTCCGCCGCATCCGGTATTTCAAAGATAAACCGCTCTATTATCTCCATCACTTTATCTTTGAAGTGGACAGTACTCTCATCAAAAAAGAAGGGAATTTTTCTTCTCTGCTCGCCATCTATGACCAAAATCACATTCCCATTATCCGTACGGAAGATGAGCTGCAGGCCGTCCCTGCCCCTCAACAGGTGGCTGAACTCTTAAAAGTCCCTCCCCATACGGCTGTGCTGCTCATCAATCGAAAGACCTATAGGGAAAAAGACAGGCTCTTGGAATTTGTCCGTTTTTATGTTTTAACAGAAGAATGGAAGTACAGGGTCCATTACCAGGAAAAGTGACTCTGCCCGGAACCCGTTGGACGTCTACCCCAAACTAAAAGCCCCAAAGAACAGGCTGGTTAAAAGCTGTTCTTTGGGGTTTTCAACGTTTTGGGATCAATTGAAGGAATTCATGCATCCAAATAAGCAAGAGCCACCGCACTCAGTGCTTTAACCCCCGCCAGCAGGGCCTTTTCATCAAAGCGGATTGCCGAATTATGGAGCCCCAGGCGAGTCTGTGGGTCTTCGCTCCCTGTTCCCAAACGGAACAGGACACCGGGGATTTCCTGCTGATAGGCAGAAAAATCTTCACTGCCCAGAGAGACTTCTTTCAGATCCACGGTCTTTTCAGCTCCCAAGATTTCCGCCGCTGCTTTTTTGGCCAGGTTATTCAGTCCTTCTTCATTGATGACAGCTGCCACTCCTTTTGTATAGTTGACTTCTGCTTCACAATGATAGCCTTTGGCAATGGTGCCAGCCAGGTCCTGGATCATGGCGGGCATTTTGTCCCGTACGGCATTGCTGATGGTCCGCACCGTCCCTTTTAGCGTTACATCCGGTGCAATCACATTCCGCGCCTTGCCCCCTTGGATCATGCTGATTGTCAGGACAGTAGAATCCGTCGGTTTGATTTCACGGGAAACGATGGTCTGTAGTCCGGAAATCACAGCGGCAGAGGCAACAATCGGATCAGCACATTGGTCCGGATGAGCAGCATGCCCAGATTTCCCAATGATTTTCAGATCGATATCATCGGAAGATGCCATAAAGGCACCTGCCCGGAAACCCACACTGCCAGCATCCACCGCTGGCCAGGTGTGCATGGCAAAAATGGCCTGGGCATCCGGTTTTTTTAAAACGCCTCTTTCAATCATGGTTTCAGAACCGCCCAGCTTTTCTTCTCCCGGCTGAAAAATAAACTTTACCGTCCCGCTGAACAGCTCCGGATGATGGCTTAAGACCCGAGCCACTCCGATCAGCACGGACATATGCAGATCATGGCCGCAGCAATGAGCCGCTCCAGATTGTTCGGAAGGGAAAGGAAGCCCTGATTTTTCTTCCAGCGGAAGGGCGTCGATATCTGCCCGCAGTGCCACTACCTTGCCAGCTTTTTCTCCACGGAGTACGCCCAGCACACCGGTTTTTCCGTCCCAGGTAGTCACTTCCATGCCAGGGCATTTCTGCAATTCTTCCGCAAGGGTCCGAGTAGTCCCAAATTCCTGGAAACTCAGCTCCGGATGGCGATGGAACTGTCGTCTGAGTGCTCTGATATACTCCTGATCTTCCTCTGCAAACTGGCTCAGTAAGGCAATCTCCTTCTCCATTCCGGTCACGCTTTCTCAAAGTATTTATAATTTCCGTTGATATGGGGTAGGCTTTCCCCTGCATCGATCCGTTTTTTCGTTGCCGGTTCTCCATTTTGTTTGGCAACAGCCCGTTCGCCATATTCTTTGGCAAACTGCGGATCCACCACAAAAATCCCGTCATCGTCTGCAACCACCAGATCTCCCGGTTTGATGACCACATTATCGATGGCAATGGGTACGTTAATCATCCCTTCAATGCCTACACTTCTGGTCGTCAGGGCACTGACACCCCGGCAGAAAATGGGCAGATCCATGGCCTGCAGCGCTTTGACATCAGTGATGCAGCCATCGATGATGACGCCTGCTACACCTTTTTTCTTATAGGAATAGCCTACCAGTTCTCCCAGAGGCGCTCTGTCATATTCATTGCAAGTATTGACACAAAGCACATCCCCAGGCTGCACCACATCGATGGCCTTATGGATTGCAATGGAATCCATATGAGGCAGTTGAACGGTCACTGCATTCCCTACAAAGTGGAAATCCTTTTGAAATGGCTTCAGACTTGTGATAAAACCAAAATCCGTCATATGGCCAATGCTGGACGGACAAACGTCTTCGTACAATTTCCGCAGTTCGTCAGTTACACCTTGGACACGCTCTTTCATCAAAAACATAAAAAAGACCTCCTTTGAAATGAACCTCTTTTATTTGGCAAACTCGTAAAAATACCAGATAATCGTTGAAGATACAAGCCATGCCATCACCAAGAGCGGCAGTCCTGTCTTGAAATAATCCTTGATCTCATATCCGCCCGGTTTCCAGACCAACAGGTTGGGCCCTGTACCAAAAGGCGTGCAGAAAGCCAGGGACGAAGCAACGGCGATGGCCATGACCACACCCCGTGGATCCAAATGCAGAGACTGGGCATAAACGATTCCCATGGGAAGCATAATGGCCGAAAGAGAAGTCCCCATCATGAACTGGGTCAAGAAAGCAGTCAGCCCGGAAATGATCAGGATGGCCGCATAAGGGCTGACAGATGTTGCATATTGAGAAGTAAAGTCGATGATCATCTGGGTAACACCGGTTTTGGCCATAGCACCGCTCAGCGGAAAGACCCCGGCAACCAGGAATAAGGTGGGCATGCTGAAAGAATCCAGGGCATCATTTACCGTAATGCACCGAGTCACCACTACAATCATGGCTCCCAGGACGGCTGCCAAATGGAACGGCATGATTTTCGTAGCAAGGGCAATCACCAAAATCACAAAAACAACAGAGGTAATGATCATTCCCCGTTTGTCTTTATGAGCGACAGGAGGGACCTGGTCATAGCTAGTTTCCACTTCAGGCAGCGTATGATACCCGAAAAAATACATATAAATCAGTCCGATGATGGTAATGGGCAGGCCGACTTTCGTAAATTCAAAGAACCCATACCCCTGGTACCCGGCTTTTTCCAATAGGCCGCCGGCGATAATGTGAGGGGTCGTACCGATCAAGGTAATGGTTCCTCCCATAGAAGCAAAGAACGCCAGCGTCATATAAATCTTGGACAGCTTGACCTGCGCCTTCTGTGCCATAGCCCCCACGATGGGCATCAGGCAGCCGGTCGTCCCTGTATCATTCAAAAAAGCACTCATGCTAGCAGCAACCACAGCTACACTCAAAGTCAGCCGTTTTTCCGTTTTCCCGATCAAGTTGATGATGGTACTTCCGATGGTATCGGCCAGCCCTGTTTTCATGATGGCCCGACCAATGACGAACATGCTCATGAAGAACATACAGGTGGAATTGGAGAAATCCGAAAAGGCGGTAGCCGGTTTCAAGATGCCGGCCAAAGCCAGGATCGTTGGAATGGAAATCCCCACAATCACCGGATCGGCGATTTTCCAATTCAATGCAATGAAAATCCAGAAAAATAATGCAATGACCAAAATCATCTGCCACGTCATATTTTCCCCTCCCCATCATTTATTATAATATTATAATATTATAATAAATGATGGGATGCAACCATTTCTTTGCATTTATTTTTATTTTCTTTATTTATGTGTAAGCAAAGTTTTTATAATAAGTATTCTTGTCCAATTTTTGCAAAAAAATCTCTCTGGAAGACCTCCGTCCGAAGGTTTTCCAGAGAGCCGATCCATTTTCAAAAAGTTTTATAAGTCCTTACAGCCAGAAACTGGCGACATACGTGGCCAGAAGACCTCCCAACGCCATGAAGATATTGCTGATGGAAAGGGTCTTCAGCCCAGTTTTCATATCAAAGCCCATACAATTGGTATACACCCAGAAATAGGAGTCGTTCACGTGGCAGCAAGATCTGGCACCAGCTCCGGAAGCCAGGAAGATCAGGATGGGATTCAGTCCCAGGCTGCTGGCAATGGGAGCACACAAGGTGGCAGCGGTGGTCACGGCAACGGTGCCGCTGCCCTGGACGATTTTTAGCAATCCAGAGATGACAAACGGGATCAAGATGAAGGGCAGCCCGGTGTCGATGACCATCTGGGCCAGGCTGGCACCAGCTCCGGAGGCTTTCAGCACAGCACCTAATGCCCCGCCGGCAGAGGTGATGAATACGATGGGCCCGGCGTCTTTCAGGGTGGTATCCATGATTTTCAGTACCTTTTCTCCCCCCATCCGTTTTCCCAAGGTAAGGATGGCCAGGAGTGCACCGATTGCCAGGGCGATGTTGGCATCGCCGATAAAGGAAGTCACAGCCAACAGCGGATGTTTCTTAGGCAGCAGCATGGCAGCCGTAGTATTCCCCACAATGAGCAGCAGAGGAATCACCAGAGGGATGAGACTGGCCAAAGTCCCCGGCAGATCATCCGTATTGTCATCAAAAGCGGCTTCTTCCTCTTTCTGTGCATCTGGCTGGAAATGGTAATAGCATTCCGGACGGCTGCGCAGATACGTTTCCGCAAAGATCCAGCCGGCTGCCGTCATAAATACAGCAGCAAAAGCTCCCCAGAGGATGGCCTGGCCGATATCGATGCCCAGCAGTCCTGCCGCAGCCAGGGGCCCTGGTGTAGGAGGCACGTACACGTGGGTGGCCAGGAGTCCCCCGGACAGGCTGACCGCCAGTACGGCCAAGGGAATCCCGGTCTTCCGATGGATGGCTTTCACCAAAGGAGCCAGGATGACACAGGCAGCATCCGAAAAAACAGGGATGGAAACCAGATATCCAGTGCCGTCATGGCCAGCCCCTGGGCTCCCAGAAGGGCAGCCTGATCCCCTCTGGCAGATCCTGCCGCATCCCGGAATTCAACCGTATGGGAATTTACTGAGGAATCAGCAATGGACAGATATTCATGGATGGCCGGCACCACCATGGAAACGTTGCCAATATCCGAAGAACCCACTGGTACTTTGGGATCCGGATACTGCATTTCGACGCCCAGCCGGGCCATATTCTTTTTGAAAGTTTCTCCCATGACATGGTTGGGATATCGTTCCGCGTAAGGAGCATGGTCCATTCCGATTTTTACCTCAGCTCCGATCATCTCAGCAGACACCTTGGCCAATCGCTTCAAATCTTCGACCATCTTCAGCAGATAACTGATGGTCTGTGCTCGAACGGTAAATTCACAAGCTGCATAGTCCGGAATGGCATTAGAAGCTTTTCCGCCCGATGTAATGATACCGCTGATCCGAGCATCCGATTTCCATGTCTGCCGAGACACATCCACCGCATTGAACAGATTGATGATTCCTTGCAGGGCATTCACTCCTGTACTGGGATCCGAAGAATGGGCCGCTTTTCCGAAATATTCCGCCTTGAAAGAAGTAGAAGCCAATCCTCCCCGGCAAATCAGATTTTTGGTCGAAGGATGGATCATCATGGCATAATCGATGTGGTCAAACACATGGCGTTCCACCATAAGGATCTTCCCCCCGCCTCCTTCTTCCGCCGGCGTTCCCAGGACCACCAAGGTCCCTGCCAGTTCCGGCATCAACTGGGTCAGAGCCAGGCCGGCCCCCACCGCCGCTGTAGCGATGATATTGTGGCCGCAGCCGTGCCCCACCCCAGGCAGGGCATCATATTCTGCCAGGATGGCAATCACCGGACCTTTTTCTTTTCCAGGAAAGACCGCCTTATAAGCCGTATCCATCCCGGCAAAGGGTATTTCTACGGAGAATCCGTATTTTTTCAGCAGCTCTGTCTGCCAGCGGGCGGCCTGTACTTCCTGGAAACCCAGCTCCGGATGGTCATGGATTTCATGGCTTAGCTGCAGCAGCTCGTCCTTATGATCCTGTACCCAGTCAGCGATTTTCTCTTTTTGATCCATTACGCTTCTCCTCCTCCAGCTAGCAGATGACAGGCAGCAAAATGTCCTTTTTCCTATTCCTTCATCTGTGGTTTTTCCGCTTTGCAGATATCCTTGGCAAATGGACACCGTTTGTAGAAGACGCAACCTTTTGGCAAATCGATTGGGGTGGACGGAGTATCCCCATTGATAGCCGGATCCTGCAGGGGTTCCCCCAATACAGGGACCGAAGCAAACAGCGCTTTGGTATAGGGATGCAGGGGATTGGCGAAAATAGCCTTTTCATCGGCAATTTCTACAATGGTCCCCAGATACATCACACCGATCCGGTCACTGATGTATTTGACGACTGCCAGATTGTGGGCAATAAAAAGATAAGAAAGTTGAAATTCTTCTCGAATTTCCAGGAGTAGATTCAAAATCTGGGCCTGAATCGAAACATCCAGGGCGGAAACCGGTTCATCCGCAATGATGAAGTCCGGATTTACAGCCAGGGCGCGGGCAATGCTGATCCGCTGCCGCTGTCCCCCACTGAACTGATGGGGATACCGGTCGGCCTGTTCAGGCCGGAGACCCACCCGCTGCAGCAGGTAATAGGTTTTATCTTCCGCCTCCTTTTTCGTTGCGGCGATTTTATGGAACAGCAATGCCTCAGAAATGATTTCCTTCACCGTCTGTCGCGGATTCAGGGACGAATAGGGATTCTGGAAGATCATCTGGATCCGACGCCGGAAAGGCTGCAGAGCCTGGTCGTCCAGATGGCTGATATCGGTGCCGTCAAAAAGGATTTTCCCTTCATCCGGTTCATACAAACGGATCAGTGTCCGGGCCGTACTGGATTTCCCGCAGCCAGATTCTCCCACCAGGCTGAAGACTTCTCCTTTTTGAACAGTAAAGCTCACATCATTCACTGCATGGACATATTTCTGTGCATGGCTGAACGGTCCTGAAGAGAACAGGCCCTTCTTCACAGGGAACCGTTTGGTCAGATGGTCGACTGCAATTAAAGGTTCTGGCATATCAGGATCTCCCTTCTGTATATAAATGGCAGCATACCGTATGATGCCCGTCCAAAGAAACCTTCTCCGGCTCTTTCTCCAGGCAGATGCCTTTGCAGTGCTCACAGCGGGGAGCAAATTTGCAGCCTTTGGGCAGGTCGAACATGCTGGGGACGATTCCTTTGATGGGTTCAAGCCGGTTCTCCGAATCCGTCATGGTCGGAATGGAATGGAGCAGGCCCTGAGTATAAGGATGCTTGGCATGGAAAATGATATCCTCCATAGTCCCGCTTTCGATGACTTTGCCGCAGTACATGACAATGATGTTCTCTGCAATCTGAGAAATCAGGGCAATATCATGGGTAATCATGATGAGGGAACTGTGTTCCCGATGGACCAGTCCCTTCAGTTCCCAGACAATCTGGGACTGTACCGTTACATCCAGGGCAGTGGTCGGTTCATCCGCAATGATCAGTGCGGGATTTGTGGCCAGCGCAATGGCGATGATCACCCGCTGCCGCATCCCTCCGCTGAACTGATGGGGATATTCTTTCATCCGTTCTTCCGGAGAGGAGATCCCTACCAGTTTTAAAAGAGAAACCGCCTTCTCCCAGCGTTCCTGTTTGTTTAAATCTTTCTGATGCAGTTCCAGTGATTCCAGCAGCTGCTCCCCAATGGTATACACCGGATTCAGGGAAGTCATAGGATCCTGGAAAATCATGGAAATCTGATTTCCCCGGATCTTCTCCATTTCCTTTTCATTTTTCTCCAGGATGTTTTCCCCGTTGAAGAGAATTTTCCCTCCGACGAATTTTCCCGGAGGATCCACCATCTTCATCAGAGAAAACCCCGTAACGGATTTCCCGCAGCCGGATTCTCCCACTACACCCAGGATGCCGCCCCGTTTCAGTTTAAAACTGACTCCATCGACGGCCTTCACCACACCGCGAAACGTGTAGAAATACGTTTTCAGGTCCTGTACATCCAACACATAATCTGTATCTGTCATAATCACCGCCGCCTTATCTTAAATTCGGGTTTAGTTCATCCCGCAGGAAATCGCCTAACAAATTGGTACTGATAATCATCAGCACCAGTGTCAGACCGGGGAATACAGAGACCCACCAGAGTCCGCTGAACAACACCTGGTATCCAGAAGCCAAGAGCATACCCAAAGAAGGCTGAGTAGGAGGGACGCCTACCCCCAGGAAACTCAGCGTCGCTTCCGTAAGGATGAAATTGCCCACCTGGATGGTGGCGATTACAATCAAAGGCGTCAGGACATTGGGCAGGATATGTTTGAACATGATGACGATATTGGGGTATCCCAATACCCGGGCTGCTTCCACATATTCTTTGGACCGCTCTTCCAGAGTGGCGCCCCGCACAGTCCGGGCATACAAGACCCAGCCCACCATGGCCAGTGCCAGGATGACCTTGCCGATACCCCGGCCAAAGACCGCCATGATGAAAAGGGCAATCAGCATCCCTGGAAAGGACAGCTGGATATCGGCGATCCGCATGATCAAAGAATCCACCCAGCCTCCCTTATAACCGGCAATGATTCCCAGTGTCGTACCAATGCACAGGGAAAACAGCATGGCAGTTACGCCGACCATCACAGAAATCCGGATGCCGTAAACGATGCCGCTAAGGAGATCCCGTCCCTGCTGATCTGTTCCCAGGAGAAATTGGGGATTTCCGCCGAAGAGACCTGGTTTCTGGAAAGCATTGACCAGACTCAATTGTTTCAGGTCATAGGGATTCTGGGGCGTAAAGAACGGTCCAATCAGAGCCACCAGAAGAAAAAATGCCAAAACAACAGCCCCGGCCATAGCCAGATGGTTTCCTCTGAAATCATGATACACTTCTGAATGAAGCAGCCGGATCCAATATTTTTTCATTGTGTTCACCTCATTTCAATCCGCGGATCAATGACATGATAGAGGACATCCACGATAAAATTCAAAATGACGAACATAAAAGCGACCATCAGCAGATATGCTACGATCACCGGCCGATCCGACATATTGATGGAATCGATCAGCAGCTTGCCCATTCCAGGCCAGGCAAAGATGGTTTCCGTAATGGTGGCAAAGGCGATCAGTTCGCCAAATTCCAGGCCGAATACAGTGACAACAGGAATCAGGGCGTTCTTCAGGGCATGATGGAACAGCACCCGGTGTTCCGGAACCCCTTTGGCCCGAGCAAATTTGATGTAATCTTGGTGCATGACTTCCATGACCCCGGCTCTGGTCAGCCGGATTAGCATGGCAATTTGTCCCATGGAAAGGGTCAGGGCTGGCATGATGATATGTTCAAAGCCATATTCTGTTAAAAAACTGATCCGCAGGCCAAGGACTTCCATCACATCTCCCCGTCCGGAAGAAGGCAGGATCCCCAGCGTCACAGCAAAGGTCAAAATCAGCATGATCCCCAACCAAAATGAAGGCATGGAAATCCCCACCAGCGAAAAAGACATGATACATTTGCTGATAATACTTTGGGGTTTTGCCCCGGCAAATACCCCCATGGGAATGGCAATAAGCCCGGCAAAACACATGGCAATCACCGTAAGTTCCAGGGTAGCCGGCATCCGTTCCAAAATCAGTTGGAATACAGGCCGATTGAACACAAAGGACGTGCCCATATTGCCATGCAGTGCATTCCACAAGAACCGGACATACTGCTGCCAGATGGGCAGATTGAGTCCGAATTGTTCCCGGGTCATCTCGATCTGCTCTTCTGTGGCATTGGGCGGGCAAAGCAGCAGGACCGGATCCCCTGTCAGATTGGTGACACAGAATACAATGATGGAAACAGCGAAGAGCACGATGAACATCTGCCCGATTCGTCTGAAAATGTATTGAACCATTCTCCTCATCCCTTCCTTCCCCAATGGAAAAGGAGACACTGATCAAACGTGATAGCATGTATCCGCTAACGGTTGAATCAGTGTCTCCCTAGATCCTCAGGATCTGAAAGACCTGATTTCTATCTTTTAAAGAGTCTTTGTTCTTTGCGTCTTATCCCAACGATTATTTCTTAAAATGGATATCATATACATAAATATGAGAATCCAAGCGTGGCGTAAAGTCGATGTTGCTGGCTGCTCCATAAGCATCCTCCTGGAAGTACAAGGGAATGAAGGGCATATCTTGAGCCAAAATCTTCGTGCCATCCTGGAGAAAGGCAGTCCGCTTGGCCATATCGGCTGTGCCATCTGCTTCATCAAGTGCCTGATCGAACGCAGGATTGCTGTAATGGCCACGGTTGGATCCCCCATACCCCTTTCTTTTATTCCGGCTATAGAACATGCTGGCATACCAGTTCCCTGCGTCCCCTTCTGGAGAAGACCACCCACACAGGCATAGAGATGTTTTATCTCCGGGACGGATATAGTTGAAGAACATAGATTTGGGCATCAGGTTCAATTTTACCTGGATTCCTACTTTGGCCAATTGGCTGGCAACAGCTTCTGCCACTTTAAAGTCGTTTGGATACCGATTGTTGGGGGCATCCAATGTCACAGAGAACCCATTCGGATAACCAGCTTCTTTCAGCAGTTCCTTTGCCTTTTCCGGATTGTATTTGGGTACCTTGATTCCATCCACATATCCGGCAATTTGTTTAATATTGCCCTGATCAGCCACATAGGCATGCCCATTCATGATGTTCTTCACAATGGCCTCCTTATCAATGGCCATCTGGACCGCTTCCTTGACTTTGGGATCTTTAAAAGGGTTCTTCCCTTCAATGGTCGGTGTTTTGTCCCGGGTCACATCCACCGTCAGGTAAATCAGCCGCAACCCGGGAATACTGATGTATTGCATCTTATTGTTCTTTTTGATCTGATCCACATCATGGACCGGCACATTGGTAATCAGCTGGACATCCCCGCTCAAAAGGGCTGCAGTACGAGTGGCCTCATTGCTGATGGGCCGGAACACCACATTCTGGATATCCGGTTTCCCTTTCCAGTACTCTTCGTTGGCTTTCATGGTGATATGATCTTCCTTGATCCATTCCACCACCTTGTAGGGGCCGGTACCGATGGGTTTCAGGTTCATTTCCTCATCCCCTACAGCTTCCACATATTTCTTATCGATGATCATAATTTTCGTCAAGTATTTCAGCAATGGTGCAAATGGTTTCTTTGTCTTCAGTTCAATGGTATTATCATCGATCTTATTGATATGATCTACAAAAGCGGTCATATTGGCCACTACTTTGCTGGCTGCACAATGTTGAAAAGAATAAATCACATCATCTGCCGTAAAGGGATCTCCATTATGAAATTTCACCCCTTTGCGCAGATGAAAGATCCAAGTGGTGTCATCCTTCTGCTCCCAGGATTCTGCCAATGCCGGTACAACACTCAAATCTGCTTTCTGAGCCACCAAGGCATCATAAATGTTTGAATTGACCGAGTTTGTCGGCCCTTCATCATTCCCATGGGGATTCAGGAACAAAGGATCTGAACTCTGGGCAATGACAATTTTGCTGTTTTTCTCTGCTGCACTTTTTGATGTTTTCCCTCCGCAACCTGTAAGCAAGACCGTACTGATAGTGAACAATGACAACATGCCTAAAATGGACTTCTTCACTTTCATAAGTTTGTCCTCTCCCCTCTGCTGAGTTGCAAGTTTAGGTCCATTATAAGCACGTTTATAATCTATTTACAAGTTTTATTTACAACATTGTGAATCAGTAATTATTCTGTCCGTTTTGTGTTAATTTTTTTATACTTTATTCTTGATTTTTTGTACTTTGTATTCAAAATATAGTGTATTTATCTTATTCCTATCTTTATAAAAAAGATTCTCTCTTATGCTATAAGTATAAGAAAAGAGCTTCCGCATCTGCAGCAGCCCTTTATCTTATAATATTTTCTTATCCCTTATTCTTTCAATAAAAAACTTTTCTGCAGCTTCTCATTCCCGATTCTTCGCCAGCTGGATGGCATAGGAAATGGCGTTCTTCAGGCTCAGTTCATTGGCCCCGCCATTGCCGGCATGGCCGAAGCCGGTGCCGTGGTCCACGCTGGCCCGGATGATGGGTAGGCCCAGGGTGATGTTTACCCCGGCCACTGCATCCCAATGACCCAGTTCATGGTTGTACACGAACCCTTTGACTTTCAGGGGGATATGGCCCTGGTCATGGTACATGCAGACCACGATGTCGTACCAGCCGCCCAATGCCTTGGAAAAGACCGTATCCGGCGGAGTGGGTTTCCCATCGGGGATGCAGATGCCTTCTGCCATGGCTTCATCGATGGCCGGCTGGATCTCTTCGATTTCTTCCCGTCCGAAGAGTCCGCCTTCTCCGCAGTGGGGATTCAGCCCGGCTACGGCGATTTTGGGTTGCTTGATGCCCAGGGCCTTGCAGCCGGCGTTGGCGATCCGGATGACTTCCAGGACCCGGGGCTTCTTCACCCGTTCAATGGCTTCCCGGAGGGACACATGGGTGGAAACATGGACCACCCGGAGATTTTCGTGGGCCAGCATCATGGTATAGTGTTCCGTATGGGTGTATTCCGCATAGATTTCCGTGTGGCCGGAATAATGGTGCCCTGCCATATTGATGGCTTCTTTGCTCAGGGCATTGGTTACGGTGGCATCCACCTGTTTCTTCATGGCCAGATCGATGACTTTGATCACATACTGGAATGCAGCTTCCCCACCCAGGGCACAGGCACCGACGCCAAAGGGGGCCGGATTCCCGTCTTTTTCGTTATGGGGGATCTGTTCCGGTTTCACCAGGCCCAGGTCGATCAAATCGATGGTCCCGTACTGGAACAGTGCTTCTTTCACTTCCTGGATCGGATGCAGTTTGAGATCGATCCCGGATACCTTCCGGGCCACCTCCAGGGCATATTCCATACAGGAAGCATCGCCCACCACCAGAGGCCGGCAGGCTTCATACAGTTTCGGGTCATGGAGTGCCTTGACGGTGATTTCAGGACCATTGCCAAAGGGATCTCCCATGGTAATGGCTACGATCGGTTTGTTTTCCATTTGGTTTCCTCTTTTCTATCAGCTTAGTTTTTCCAGCAGTTGGAGCAGCAGATCCGGAGAGCCGAACCCGCCGGATTTGGAAATCAGGGGCTGCTTTTTCCCGTTGATCCGCACATAGGACAGGACGGTCCCGGTGAATAGTTCCTGGACCGGCTCGATTTCACAGATCTCCATTTCCCGCATGAATCCCATCAGGACGTCGCCCCCAGTCACCATCAGAGTCGCCTCCACGCCCTTTTCCAGAAGGGCCCGCAAGGCTTCTCCCATAGCGACAGGGATCTGGTGCCGGACATCATCCAGGGTCCATCCCTGCTGCTGGGCATATGCATAAGCCGTGATGCGGCCGGGGATATCATTGGTATCCAGGATGCACTGTTCGCCCCGTGCCAAATAGTCCGCCCACTCTTGTACCTGGGCTTGTCCTTTTTCTTCCGCCGTGAACCAATGGGGCGTCAGACTTTCTTCCGGGGGAATGGGGAAATACCGGAAACGGCCGCTTTCCACGGCTTCTTTGACCTGTTCCCGGGTAATGGGGTTCACGCTGCCGCAGGCCATCAGGAAGGCCCCAGGCAGCTCCAGGGTCTCTACCGGTTTGCTGCGGAGGTCCATCAGTTCCGAGAGCACCGAAGCAAAGCCGGCACAGCCGGCCAGCAGGAACAATTTCCCCTTGGCCTGGAGTTCCCGGCTCCGTTTCAGGATGTCCGCGTCGGTTTCCGCATCATAGATCTGGATCCCTGGAAAGTCTCCCGCTGATTCTTCCTTTTTCACAGATACCATGGGCAGTCCGCTGCCTTCTGAAAGGACATCAGCCACACGGGAGGACAGGACTGGGTTGAAAGGGTCATTTCTGAAAACGCTTTTTCCCACTGGAATTCCATCAATATAATGGATTCCATTCTTTGTAGTCCTCTTTGTTTTGGGATAAGCTGGGATGAAATGCAGCTGATCTGCTCCACTGGCCTCCAGGGCTGCCCCCAATTCTGCCCCCACATTGCCCCGAAGTGCCGAATCAGTCTTTTTGTAGATACAGGAAACCGAAAGCTCCACCGCCTGCCGGACAATATGCTGGATCAAGTCTGCTGCGTCTTCCTGGGCAATATGCCGGGATTCCGTATCCACCACCAGGACCTGGACGTCCGGATCCACCTGCCCCAAATCATAATGGGGATCCAGCACCACCCGGGTGCTGGCCCCGGCTGCCACGAACTGGATGCCGGTATCCAGGGCACCGGTGAGATCATCTGCCAAGATCAATAACTCCATGGTCATCTCCTCTTTCTATATCGTTCTCTTCTTCCTATTTTAAAGTTTTTCCTTTCAATACGCAAACAGAAAAGGGGCTGCTGCACAGGCAACAGCCCCTTGCTTCGGTCTTACTTGTAATCTTCCGGATGGGCCTGCATTTCTTTCTTGTGCAGGAAGGTGACCAGAAGGGGACACAGGATCGCGGTGGTGATGATGGCCGCAGAGATCTGTACCGTAGCCACATCGCTCACGGCCTTGGAAATGACCCCTGCTGCAGCCACAGCCGCCGGCGTACTGGCCGCATTCCCGGCTGTGGTACCGATAGAAGCTCCCACTTCCGGATGTTTGTACTTCATCACTTTGTACAGCAGATAGCCGGCAAAACCCGTGGTCACTGTGGAAGCGACCCCCAGGAGGATCCCGGAAGGACCCGCATTGACAATGGAAGTCAGGGTCAGCCCGGCCCCCAGCGGAAAGGCGAAGAAGGGAATCAGCAGGGTGGTCCCCGGTTCGCAGAACTTCTTGATTTCTGGATCCAGATTGCCCAAGATACAGCCTACGATGATGGGGATGATGCAGCCGATCAGTACTTCAATGGGAACGCCGTAGCCAGCAGCTCCCAGTGCCAATAGGGTGAAGAAGGGGCCATCGTTGATGGACAGGACGGAAACCGCCCCTACGTCCGTGGCATCCCCATATTCCCCGGCCAGTGCTGCATACAGCCCTCCGTTGGAGTTGGCAATGGCGGCAATGATGGCAATGGGTGCCAGGCCGAAGATCCCCGCTTCCCCGAAGGTATAGCTGACGGCGATCCCCAGCAGCATCCCTACTAGGACTTTCACCGCCGTGAGCAGGACCCCCTTGGTCAAGGTCATCCCGGCCTGTTTCACATCAATGGTCGTCCCATTGCAAAACAGGAAAGCGGCCAAAAGGGGCATGGCTCCGGTCTTCCAGAGATGGGTGGTAAAGGTTCCCTTGAAGATGACCCAGAACTGCGGAGCCAGGGTATTGACCAGGGCCCCCAGCAGCAGGGGCACGATCATCAGGCCGCCAGGACATTTTTTAACTGTCTGCAAAATTTTCATGATTGCCTCCTAAAAGCCAAGTTCGTTTCAGATCAGAATGTGCCGGAGACTTTGTAAATCCCGAATTCCCGATGTCCCAGAGCTTCTGCTTTGGTGAATTTTCCGTTGCAGACTTCTACCAGCAGCTGGAAGGTCTCTTCGCCCAGGTCTTGGATGGTAGCCCCTTCGGTAATGATTTTCCCGGCGTTTACGTCGATGTTATCCGGCATGTTGTTGAAGGTATCCGTATTCCCAGTGATCTTGATCACAGGCGCAATGGGGCTGCCGGTAGGCGTCCCACGGCCCGTAGAGAAGACAATGGCAGTGGCTCCGCCGGCTACCATGCCGGTGATGGAATCAATATCCTGGCCAGGCGTATCCATGAAGTACAGGCCTTTTTTATCCAGAGGCAGCAGTTCGGAATATTCCAGGGCGCCCTGGAACGGAGCCGTGTTCCCAGCTTTGTACATGCAGCCCAGGGATTTTTCTTCGATGGTAGACAGCCCGCCGGCTTTATTCCCCGGTGTGGGCTGGCCGGTACGCAGGTCTTCGCCCAGTTTCAGGGCCCGTTCTTCCACATTGTGGACCATGGTCAGAAATTTTTCCCGCTGGACCGGATCCCCGAACCGTTCGGCCAGGATATGTTCGGCCCCGATGACTTCGGTGGTCTCGCTGAGGATGCTGCTCCCGCCCAGGGAAACCAGTTTATCCGACACGTATCCGATGGTGGGGTTGGAAGCCAGGCCGCTGGTGGGGTCGGACCCGCCGCATTCCATGCCCAGGATGATTTCGCTGATATCCCCTTCTGTCCGGACTTCCGTGGACAGTTTGGCGGCCATGGCACAGGCGATTTCCCCGCCTCTGGCAATGGCTTTCAGAGTGCCGCCGCAGCCCTGGATGGTGATAGCTTCCACCGGTTTCCCGGTCACGGCGATCCGTTTGGCCAGTTCATTGGCCTGGATCCCGTCGCAGCCCAGGCCGACTACCAGGACAGCCCCTACATTGGCATTTTTCCCGAAGCCTTCCAGGGTCCGTTCTGTCTGTTCCTGGTCAGAACCGATCTGGCAGCAGCCGTGCTGGTTGGGCACCGCAATGGCCCCCGGCACCTGGGCGGCGATTTTTTCTGCGGTATCCGTAGCGCACACGGAGGTGGGCAGAATCAGCAGATGGTTCCGTACGCCGAAAGTTCCATTTTCCCGTCTGTATCCTAAAATTTTCATGTTCATCCCTCCTGTATGCCTTACGCCTTCAGATCCCCACGGCCGCGGGTGCTCGCTAGATTATGCACATGGACATAATCGCCGGGATGCAGGTCTTCCAGGGCTTCCCCGATGATCTGTCCATATTTGTAGCAGTAGCCCCCTTTGGGGATATCAGCTACTGCCATCTTGTGGAACTTGGGGATATCACTGGAAGCAATATAGGTTTTCCCTTCAAACTCGATTTTTTCGCCCTTTTTGATGGGACGCAGACAAGTTACCAGATTGTCCTTGCTGTTTACATGAATGACCGCATTCATCTTTTTACCCTCCTCCGGCATTTTCCATGCCGCCCTTAAGATGGTGACATTGTATCCAATATCCGCCTGGCAAACAATACTGTTTTTTCTGATAATTGTCCATATTTGAAACGTTTTTCTATATTCTTCCTGAATTGTAATTTTTTCTATAAATCATTAAAATATGAAACAGGAGGAGAATGCCATGCATCGAAAATTCAAGATTTTAGCAGTGGCCCCTTACGAAAGCCTGAAAGAGGTCCTGCTCCAGACAGCCAAAGAATATCCCCAATTGGATGTGACCGTGGAAGTGGGCCCCATCTATGAAGGGCTGAAGAAGCTCCAGAAATATGACCTGAGCCAGTTCGATGCCGTCCTTTCCCGGGGCGGGACCAAAATGGAGATCGAGAAACACACCACCCTGCCCGTCTTCAAGATCCCCATTTCCTATTTCGATCTCCTGAACATCATCAAACTGGTAGAACATTACCAGGGGAAGATCGCCATCCTGACCTATGAGAACATCGCCAACGCCGCCCGTGTCCTGTGCGACCTGCTACACTTCCCTTACAACATCTTCATCATCAACGAATGGCATAATGCCAAAGAAAAGGTGCTGCAGCTGAAGGAGCAGGGCTATACCCTGATCATCGGGGATGCGGTCTCTGTGATCCAGGCGGAAAGGCTGGGGCTCCAGAGCATCCTTTTGACGTCCAGCGCCGCCAGTGTACGGGAAGCTTATGAACACATCCTCAATGTCTGCTCTTATGTGGAACCCTTCCGGACTGACACCAGCTTGTTCCATCAGTACTGCCGGAGCCAGCAGGAGACCATTTTTTACTTTGACCGGCGGGGAAAGCTCCTGTATGGAGAGGATTCTCCTGGGGAACAGGCCCTCCAGTCCTTCTGTGCCCATCAGATCCCTGCTCTGGAGAAGGAACAGCAGCTGATCACCCAGAAACAATGGCAGGGCACCTTGTTGGAAATCCAGGGGAACCGGTTCCTGGTCCGCCAAGTCCCTTACTATTTCTTCAGTATAAAACGCATGTCCCCCCTGGTTCCCGGAAAACAGGGCACTCCTTACCTTTCCCTTTTCGAACCTTCTGCTCCCCACACCCTTCTCCAGGGACTGCCCAATATTTTGCAACTCCTTTCGCCCGGGTCTTGGAAACGGACTCTGCAGCTGGTTTCCAGCGGTTTCAACTGCTGCCTGATCGGAGAAGCCGGTACGGACAGCGACAGCCTGGTCCATGCCCTGTATGAAAAAAGCTCCCATGCAGAGGCTCCCTTGTACTGCATCAATCCCCTGCTCTTTAAGGAAGCGGATATGAGGAGGCTTTGCACCGATTCTCATTCCCCCTTGTTCCTGCCCCATGCCTCCCTCTATTTCCGGAACCTGGCCCAGCTGGATGACGGGCGCTTCCAATATCTGCTGGACGAACTCAGCATCGCCGCCTACGAAAGTACGGCCAAACTGTATTTTTCCTTTGAAGGAAGTGAAAAACAGGAAAGTTTGGAATCCCGCTGTCAGCAGCTGCAAGAACGGTTCCAGCTCCACACGGTCCTGCTTCCCACCCTGCGGAACAAAGGGGATCAGATCCTGAATTATGCCCTGCTGTACATCCAATCCCACAACCATATGAAGGATACCCATATCGTGGGGATGGAACCGGAAGCCATCACCCTTTTGTGCCAGTATGACTGGCCCCAGAATTTGAAGCAGCTCCAGCGGGTGCTTCAGAAAGCGGTGCTTTCCACGGACGCTCCCTGGATCACCGCTCGGACCATCCGCCTGGCCCTCCAAGAAGAACAGCGCTCTGCACTCCAGTTTCCCCGGTCCCAGCTGGACCTGGACCAGCCCCTCCATCAGATCATCCAGCAGGTGGTGGGGAAAGTCCTCCAGGAAGAAAACAACAACCAGACAAAGGCGGCCCGGCGGCTGGGCATCAGCCGGACGACCCTATGGCGGCTGATGAAGGGGAAATGAAGTTGTTTCATTTGATCCATTTTTGTGCTTTTATTTATGATTTGTGAAAGAAAAATGAATACACCGTTGACTTGTTCGTCATAGTTTGTATAATAAATTTAAAAATATTTCACACCGTTTTTGTATACTTTACTGTATCACAAACCAGACAGGGGGAGCACATCATGAATCTCAAGAAATCCATCGTCACTGCGTTATCCGTCATCCTGGCAGCGGGTCTCATCAGCGGATGCGGCAGCAGCAACAGCGCCACCAAAGAAACCAAGCAGGGGGCCCTGGCCCGCATCAAGGCAGCCGGAGAAATCAAAATCGCTACGGAAGGGACCTATGCGCCTTTCACCTACCATGACAAAGATGGGAAGCTGACCGGCTTCGACATCGAAATCGGGGAAGCCGTAGCCAAGAAGCTGGGAGTCAAACCGGTCTTCGTAGAAACGAAATGGGATTCCGTGGTAGCAGGGCTGGATGCCGGCCGCTTCGATACGGTGACCAACCAGATGGCCATTACGGAAGAACGGAAAAAGAAATTCGACTTCAGCAAGCCCTATATCTACATCCACGAAGTCCTGATCACCCGGAAAGACAATGATACCCTGAAATCCTTTAAAGACCTGAAGGGCCAAAAGGTAGCCCAGGTCCTGGGCAGCAACCTGGGTAAGAAAGCGGAACAGTATGGCGGCACCCTGGTTGGCGTGGATGGGTTTCCTCAGTCCGTGGATCTGGTGCTGGCCGGCCGGGCAGTAGGGACCGTCAATACGGATGTGGTGCTGGCTGACTATATGAAACAGAAACCGGATACGCCGCTGAAGACGGTGGACAAAGTAGAAAAAGCCGTGACCTGCGGGATCCCGGTGAAAAAGGGCAATGAAGACCTGATGAAAGCCATCGACCAGGCCCTGGATGAACTGCGGAAAGACGGCACCTTGACCAAGATTTCTATGAAATATTTTGGCAAAGACGTTACCGTGGACAAATAATCGAGACGAAACAGGATGATACGCTATGATATCAGATTCTCTTGCTGAACTATTGATCCAATCCATACCGGGACTGCTGATTCCCGGTCTGACAGTCACAATTCCATTGACCCTGGTCTCTTTCGGACTGGGACTGATCCTGGCACTTTTTACCGCCCTGGTACAAATTGCCAGGGTCCCTGTTTTACGGCAGATTGCCCGCTTTTACGTCTGGATCATCCGGGGTACGCCGCTTCTGGTCCAGCTGTACATCATTTTTTACGGGCTTCCCAGCCTCAACATCAAGATCGATGCCATCCCTTCCGCCATCATCGCCTTTACCCTCAGCGTAGGCGCTTATACCTCAGAAACCCTCCGGGCGGCAATCCTTTCCGTTCCCCAGGGACAGCTGGAAGCCGGCTACTGTGTGGGGATGACCTTTTCCCAGACCATGCGGCGGATCATCATCCCCCAAGCTTTTAAGACGGCTTTTCCTCCTCTTTTCAATTCCTTCATCGGCCTGACCAAAGATACATCCCTGGCGGCCAATGTGACGGTGCTGGAAATGTTCATGTCCGCCCAGCGGATCGCTGCCCGCACCTACGAGCCTTTTGCCCTGTACTGTGAAGTAGGGGTGATCTACCTGCTGTTCTGCACAGTATTGTCCAAGATCCAGGACATCGGCGAACGGAAACTGGAACATATGCAATAAACGGAGGAAATCATATCATGCTGAAAATCGATCATATCCATAAAGCATTCGGGGACAACCAGGTGCTGAAAGGGGTCAGCCTGGAAGTAGACAAAGGGGACGTGGTCTGCATCATCGGTCCTTCCGGCAGCGGAAAGACCACCCTGCTCCGGTGCATCAATTTCCTGGAATCCGCCGACCAGGGAACCATGCAGTTCAACGACAAGACCCTGGACCTCCACAAGGTCACCAAACAAGAGATCCGAGAGGTCCGCTTCCATACCGGCTTCGTCTTCCAGAATTACAATCTGTTCCGGAATAAGACGGCCCTGGAAAACGTCACAGAAGGGCTGATCATCGCCCGGGGCATGACTAAGGACAAGGCAGAAAAGATCGGCCGGGAGACCCTGGATAAAGTAGGACTTTCCGGCCGCTACGACTATTACCCCAAGCAGCTTTCCGGCGGACAGCAGCAGCGGGTGGGGATTGCCCGGGCCATCGCCGCCAATCCAGAAGTGATTTTCTTCGATGAACCCACTTCCGCCCTGGACCCGGAACTGATCGACGAAGTACTGGCTGTGATGAAACAGCTGGCCCGAGAAGGGACCACTATGGTGGTAGTCACCCATGAAATGAGTTTTGCCCATGATGTAGCCAACAAAGTGATCTTCATGGAGCACGGTTCCATTGTGGAACAGGGAACCCCAGAAGAGCTGTTCTGCCACGCCCGGGAAGAACGGACGAAACAGTTCCTGCGCCGGATCACCCACGGACAGAATCTGTAAAGGAAAAGAGGCCTTGTCATGAGTACGGAAAATGAAGCGTTCCGGCCGTTGTTCACCTGGTTCCACCAGCATCCGGAAGTAGGGCATACGGAATTTGCCACCACCCAAAAAATCAAGGAAACCCTGAAAGGAATGGGACTGGAACCCCAGCCTCTGGGAACCCTTCCCACGGGGACTTTTGCCCTGATCAAAGGCAGCCATCCAGGAAAGACCCTGCTGCTCCGTTCCGATATCGATGCCCTGCCGGTGGCAGAAAAGGCAGAGGTGAGCTATCCTTCCCTGAACCCGGGAAAGATGCACGCCTGCGGCCATGATATCCACATGACCACAGTCCTCACAGCCGCCCGGCTCCTGACAGAACGGAGAGAGCAGCTCCACGGGACCGTTTTCCTGGCTTTCCAGCCCGCAGAAGAAGTGGCAGGCGGGGCAGTAGAACTGCTGGACCAGGGAGTGACCAAAGGCTGCACAGAATTTGTCGGGCTCCATTCGGAACCCTTGCTGCCCGTAGGGACCCTGGGCATCACCGCCGGCTGCGTCATGGCATCCACGGACACCTTCCGGATCACCTTGACCGGAACAGGGACCCACGCCGCCGCCCCTCACCTAGGGAACAACCCCATCCCCGTCCTTTTCGGGCTGGGCCGGGAACTGATGCTCTTTGCCGGACAGAAAGTCAGCCCGGTCCACAACTATGTGCTGAGCATCACCCATGTAGAAGCCGGTGAAGCCTGGAACGTCATCCCAGATACCGCCATGCTGGAAGGCACCATCCGCTGTGAATATCCGGAAGACCGGGAAACCCTGAAAAAAGCCCTTTACCGGCTGGTCGATTCTTATGCAGAAGCCCATCAAGTCAGTGCCGATATCTACTGGCACGACGGAGCCCCTGCCGTCCTCAATGATGAGGAAATGGTCCAGCCTGCAGCTGAATTGGCCCGGAAAGAAGGCTTCCAGGTCAAAGCCCTGGAAATGGCCATGACCGGAGATGATTTCTCCCATTATAAAGAATACGCCAAACGCTACCAGGTCTCCGACCCGGAGCTCCAGCCTCAGACCAAGCCCCTGGCCCTCTATGTAAAAGTGGGCACCGGCCTGGGTGCCCCCCTCCACAACAGCCATTTCAAAGCAGACCCCGCAGCCATCGGCCCGGCCGCCCGGTTCCTGGCAGATTTCATTACGGAACGGCTGAGGGGGAGGTAAAGAAGGCTATAGCTAACCCAACTGATTCCAGGAATAATAAAATAAGGCTGTCCAAGTTATCGATCATCGCTTGTCGGTAACTTGGACAGCCTCTTTTATTTTTTATGTTCTTACTCCCTTTTTCCCGTTCCCAAGACATTTTCCAGCGTCCGTTTATAAGTCTGGTTCATATGCCGTTTCATGGCGCTGCGTGCCAGAACAGGGCTTCTTTTCTGCAGCGCAGCCAAGATCCTGCCATGTTCATGGAAAACCTGCTTAGCCACTTGGGGCGTCTTAAAAGCCCCCTGTGTCTCTATGCGCAAAAAGTTCTCCCGCAGTTTTACATTCATCTGGATTAGCCAGCTGTTCCCCGTTGCCTGAAAAATTAGCTGATGGAAGGCATAGTCCAGCCTGTACATTTCCCGGGAATCATGATGTTTTTCTTCATCCAGCATTTCCTGGTGCACTTTTTCCAATTCCTGGAGCTGGTCATCTGTAATCCGTTCGGCAGCCAGTTCGGCCCCAAACATTTCGATTTCCCGGCGCATCTCTACAATGTCAAGAGCTTCCTGCCGGGTCAGTTCCAACACCTGGAAGCCCCGTCCCCGCACAAAGCGGACATAGCCTTCATTCTGCAGTTCAATCAGAGCTTCCCGGACCGGGGTGCGGCTGATATGGAGTTCATTGCACAAAGTTTCCTGGGAATAAACCGTATTGATCTGCAGCCTTCTATATAAAATTGCATCTTTGATCAACTGATATGCTTGATCCTTTAAGGTAACCGTCTGTAGCGGTCCATGGTTCAACAGTCGCAATTTGATGTCCTCTCTACTTCTGAATTCTCACATCATCTTCTGTTTTTCATTGTATACCAAACTCATTCCCTATTTCAAACAAAAAAATCGTAATAAGACTTCAATACACAGAGTGGGACCATTGCCTTAGCAACAGCCCCACAGGTTTTTTATAAGCTGAATGGAATTATCCAAAAATACGAGGCAGGAACAGGGTCAGTTCCGGCACATAGGTGACCAGCAATAGAACCACCAGCAGGACCCCCAGCATAGGTACAAGGTCATGCATCTGTTCCTTCAGGGAAATCTTCGCAATGGATCCGGAAACGAACAGACAGACACCCAGAGGCGGTGTGCACATCCCGATGGTCAGGTTCACCGCAATGATCATCCCAAAATGGATGAGATCGATTCCCATGGCCTTCACCAGAGGAATGAACAGCGGAGCAAAAATGACGATGGCGCTGGTGGTATCGATGAAGGTCCCGGCAATCAGCAGGATGATATTGATGACCAAGAGCAGCATATATTTGTTATGGATGGCTTGCTGCAGGAACGCCGTAACACTTTGCGGCACCTGGTTCACCGTAATCACCCAGGTGAACAGAGAAGCACAGGCGACTACGACCAGGACTTGTCCGCTGCTCTTGGCACTGTTGACCAACGCTTCCCAAAAAGTCTTCCAATCCATTTCATGGTAGATGAATACGCTGACCACCAGGGAATAGAATACAGCTACCGCCCCGGATTCCGTAGGTGTAAAAATCCCGCTCATGATCCCGCCAATGATGATGATCGGCATGAAAAGCGCCAAGACCGTATCTTTCCCGGTGGAAAGGATTTCATGGAAAGAAGCAGCCTTCTCCCGTCCTACATAATGTCTCTTCTTCCCAATGAAATAGCAGTAGATCATCAGGCCGATGCCCATCAGGATACCGGGAATGATCCCGCCGATGAACAGGGCCCCTACACTCACGTTGGCCAGTGTCCCATAGACCAGCAGGGGGATGGACGGCGGGATGATGGGCCCGATGGAACCGCCGCAGGCCAGCAGCGGTGCACTGAAAGTATAATCATATCCCTTTTCCTTCATCAGGGGAATCATGATCCCGCCGATGGCTGCCGTGGCCGCAATGGCAGAACCGGTAATGGCAGCAAAGAACATGCAGGCCAGGATGCTGACCATGGCCAGCCCGCTGGGGAAATGGCCCAGCAGGGTATCGGCAAAGTCCACCAGCCGCTTGGACATCCCGCCCCGGAACATCAGTTCTCCAGAGAGCATGAACAACGGAATGGCAATGAGGGCAATGCTGTCGACCCCGCCGAACATCCGCTGGATGACGATCAACAGGTTGAAATCCTGGTAAGAAAGGGCCCCCAGTGAAACCAGTCCCAAAGCAAATGAAATGGGGACTCCCAATAAGAACAGCAGAAAAAGACACAGAATGATTTGCATGTTTTGTCCCCCTTCCTATAAGGTCTGCAGATTTTTGATCTGCTGCAGGATATTCTCAATGACATAAAATGCCATGCAAACTGCTGCCAGCGGGATCCCCAGGTAATAGTAGGTCATGGGCAGCATCAGATAGGAAGTAGTCTGGATGGATCCCAGCTGGGCAAAGGTGAAGCCAAAGGCCACCAGGAAACAGAAGAAACCCAGCAGGACGATGTTGATGAGGATTTCACAGATCTTGCGGGTCTTGGGCTGCAGGGCACTTAACAGTACATCCACATTCAGGTGGGAGTTATCCTTCACACAATAGGCAGCTCCAAAATAAATCATATACGTAAAGGCCAGGCGGATTACATCCTGAGACCAAGGAAGGGGGGGACTTCAGCAGATACCGAAAAATTACCGCTAGAAAAGTGACTCCAAAGATCACGCCGGAAGTCAGTCCCAAAATCAGCCGGATCAGGCCGGTGATGCCACGATCGATGCTTTTGATTACCGTCATTTTACAACCCTCCTCAGGATTTCGGCATATCTGCAATGGCTTTTTTGACCAGTTCCACCAGTTCCGGCTTCACCAGCTTCGCAACGGCAGGTTCCCGATAGAGATCTTTTGTCGCTTCCTTGAAGGAATCGATGTCCACCTCATCGACTTCCATGCCTTTGGCTTTCATGTCTGCCAGCATCTTGGCCTCTTTCCCGTTGATATCGGCCCGCTGGGCATCCCGAGCGTAGATGGCAGCTTCATCCACCGCCTTCTGGTATTCTGGAGGTAGGCTGTCATAAAACTGTTTGTTGATCAGCGCACTGCCGGCCGCATAGGTATGGCCGTCCAGGCTCATATATTTCTGTACTTCATAGAACTTGGAACTAGCTACAGAAGCGATGGGATTTTCTTCCCCGTCCACCATGCCCTGCTGCAGTGCCGTGTACAATTCAGCAAAAGGAACTGGTGTAGCCGTTGCCTGGAGGTCATTCATTAGAGCAAACCAGACAGGAGCTTCCTGTACCCGGATTTTCAGCCCTTTCATATCAGAAGCTTTCTTGATGGGCCGGGTGTTGTTGGTGAAATGACGGAAGCCCAGTTCCGCAAAGGCCAGATGCTTGGCCCCTTTGGCTTCGAATTTGGGTTCCAGATAATCCTGGAGGGTATGATCCAGGACGTAATACGCTTCTTTCTTATTGGCAAACAGATAAGGGATGGAAAGGATCTGGGTTTCCGGTACCCAGGATGGCAGCGTACCATCCGACGTGACACAGCACATTTCGATGGTTCCCATTAAGGTCGATTCGGCCATCTCCCGTTCATTGCCCAGGGCATTGTTAGGGTAGATTTCCACCTGGACCTTTCCATTGGTCAGTTCTTCCACTTTCTGTTTGAAATATTTCCCATAGACCGTATATTGATGTTCATTGTTGCCCGTAGACCCAAATTTAATCTTATAGACCCCGTTCTTATCGGGACCCTTCTTGGCACCGCTGCAGCCGGCCGTCAAAAGAAGCCCTAGGGACAGGAGGATTGCTCCCGCCATCTTCAATTTTTTCCCCAACATCACCGTTCCTCCTCTCCAATTTCATGGACAGAATACTGGAATGAAAGCGTTCTGTTTAAAACCGGATCCACCATCTCCCCTCTGAATTGTGTCCCAAAGACAAATCCGTTTTTCACAGGGACCGTTCCGGAGAAAATCACGCTCCGTTCTACAGCCCCCACCCGTTTATGGAGTTCCCCCAGGATGGTATCCACCGGCAGGATGTCTTTCAGTCCGCCATCCTGGTAGAGTTCTTCTTTCCCGTCCACTACCTGATAGGAATGCAGCAGAATCTGATCCCAATGGTCTTTCACATCTTCATAATCCCAGACCAGCCCGCAGATCGGCTTGGGACAGACCTGTTTTGCTTTCGGTACGCTTTCCCCTTCCAGTTTGCGGTCCGTATGGTCGCTTCCCAAGCCGATATAGATCTTATCCCCCTGGGTGACGATGACATATTCCACTTCTCCACAGGTATCATGGCCCACAAAATGGATGTCCAGGTCTTTGGTCAGCAGCATGTTGGACATCTGGAAGATGGTCGGGATCATTTTCGGTGCAGGGACCCCGAATCTCTCTTTCAATTCCTGGATATGTTCCATGGTCTTGGCCGTATTCCGGCCGGAATACCCGATGGCGAACAGTTCATCATAAACGATGTCCAGATCCTTCAGTTCCCCATTTTTTACCAGTTGAAAACGTACCGTAGACATAGACTTTGGCCTCCTTAAAATTTTTTATACAGTTCCGGTCTTCTGTCCCGGAACACATTGATGGATGAACGGATTTCCTGCAGCTTCCTGAAGTCGATCTCACCTGTAAAGATTTCTTCCTGGCTTCCTCCTTGCTTTATGACTTCTCCCCAAGGATCGAGTATGACGGAGCGGCCTCCATAGACCGTTTTTCCAGCCGTGCCACAGGAATTGCAGGCAGCCACGAACAGTTGATTCTCCACTGCCCGAGCGGCAGTCAAGAGCTGCCAGTGGAAGCTGCGCACAGCAGGCCATTGAGCACAGATGAAGAGGATTTCGATATCTTTCAGAGCCAGTGCTCTGGCCAATTCTGGGAATCGGATATCATAGCAGATGATGATTCCGCATTTGTGCCCATCCAGTTCGAAAGTACAGAGATGGTCCCCTTTCTGGTAGTAAACATCTTCCTGCATGGGCGTAAACACATGGATTTTATCGTATTCCCCTATACAAAAACCGGTCCTGTCGAAAACAAAGGCAGAATTATAGACTTTTCCGTCTTTCACATTCGATACAGAACCGGCGACAATATTCGTATGGAGTTCTTGGGCCAATTGTCCAATCCGGGATTGGGTTTCTTCCCCATTCTGGTCACTCAGCCCTGCCAGATTTTCTACAGGAAAGAAGCCCGTATTCCAGGTTTCAGGCAGCACAATGACATCCGGCTTATCTTCTGCAGCTTTGCGGATGAGCTCTTCTGCATGGAGGAAATTGGCTTTGGGATCTGCAAATTTCATATCCATCTGAACAATCGATATTTTCATCTTTCGTTTCAGCTCCTTCCAAAGATGTAGTATGTAATATATTACTTATCCCATTTAGTAATAGCATAGCAAGAAAGATTCTTTTCGTCAATCAACTATTTTACTGGGTTTTCTCTTGCATTATGACTGTTTATTTTTTAACACCATCCTGCCAAGTTGGTTTATATTCCATTTATTTTATGCTTTTTTCTTTTTATATTTATGGAATTTTACAATGATTTTTCATTTTATTTATTGAACGTTTTTATTTATTATCTTTTTATAATTCGATTTTATTCATATACCATTATGCCTTCCATTGCCATAAAAACGGACCCTGTAAGATTTGCTTTCAATAAAAGTCATTTTTCCAGCTATTGTAATCTTCTACCCCGATAGGTATACTGAAAACAGCACAAGATAAATTGACTAGAAACAGTGAGGTGGGACTATGCTGGTCATCAAACAGGCAAGATTATATGCTCCTGAACCAGAAGGTGTGCAGGATATCCTGGTGGAAGGCGGAAAAATCATCCGGATTGCTCCTTCCATCGACGAATATGATGGGATCCCTGAAGTGGAAAAACTGCAGCTGGACGGACACCGGCTAGCACCTGGCTATATCGACTGCCATGAACATATCACCGGAGGCGGCGGGGAACAGGGACCGCGGACACGGGTCCCGGAAGCCCGCTTGAGCACAATCTTCCAGTGCGGGGTCACAACGGTCTTGGGCCTTTTGGGAACGGATGGGATCACCCGGAGCCTGGAAAACCTCCAGGCAAAATGTCAGGCACTGAATGAAGAAGGTCTGTCCTGTTATATGCTGACCGGGTCCTATGCCTATCCTGGGCCCACGCTCACCGGGGATGTGGAACGGGACATCATGCTCATCCACGAAGTGATCGGAGTAAAGGTAGCCATGTCGGATCACCGCAGCTCCAACATCACCGGCGAAGAACTGATCCGCTTGGGCACCCTGGCCCGTCGGGGCGGTATGCTGGCAGGCTGCGCCGGTCTGGTCACCATCCATACAGGAAGCGGAAAAGCCGGATTGGCTCCGATTTTTTACGCCTTAGAAAATAGCGATCTACCCCTCTCCACTTTCCTGCCCACCCATGTAGGCCGGAATGATGATCTGTTCTCCCAGGCTCTCACTTATGCCAAGATGGGAGGCCGAATCGACATCACTGCCGGTTCTTCAAAAGAAGCCAATGAAAAGGTCGCAGACAAAATCTGCCAGTATCTGGAAAAGGATCCCCTGCTGCTGCAGCTTTCCCTTTCCAGCGACGCCTATGGGAGCCAGCCCCGTTTCAATGAAAAGATGGAGTGTATCGGTCTCACTTATGCTACGCCTCACTCCCTCCATGAAGTCATCCGGATCCTGGTAAAAGAGCGCCAGGTTCCGCTGGAAACCGCCCTCCGTCTCCTGACCACCAATCCCGCCCAGAACATGGGGCTGCAGCAAATCAAGGGAAAGATCGCCCCGGGGTATGATGCTGATTTTGTGGTTTACGATGATGATTTGGCGATTACCGGCGTCCTGGCCAAAGGGAAAAAGGCCGTCTGGGATGAAAAAGTCCTGATGAAAGGGACATTTGAAGAGTGACGAGGAGAGCAGAAATGGATTCCCTGATAGAGAAAATCAAAAACATGGAACTTTCCAAAGTGGAAGTACAGATTGCCAACTATATCCTGAATCAAATCGATACGGTAGGGATGATGACGTCTTCTTCTTTGGCCCAGGCCATTGGTGTCAGCGATACTTCGGTCATCCGTTTCATCCGGAAACTGGGTTTTGAGAAATACGGAGATTTCCGCAAACAAATGAACGAACAGCTGACAAAACGGTACGAAGCCAAGCAAAATGCCCAGACTCCCAGTGCCAAATATCGGCTGACCAAAGAACGGCTCCAGCAGAGCGATTTCATGGAAAAAGTCAGCGGCTGGGTCCTGAACAATATCGAGGGCAGCTTGCTGAAAATCACGCCGGATCTGCTGCAGCAGATTACACGGACCCTGCTCCAGAGCCAGCATATCTATGTAGCTGGCTTCCGGGGGACGGTCAGCTGCGTGATGTATCTGTGCAGCAAGCTGAATTTGCTGCTGCCCCATGTGCAACCCATTGTCCATGCGGATTCTTCTGCCTTGGAAACAATGGTGGATATAGGAAAACAAGACTGCCTTTTTTTGATCAGTTTTTCCCGATATTCCGAGATGTCCGAGAAAATCATCAGGATTGCAAAGCAGAATGGTTCTAAGATCATTCTGCTGACGGATTACGAAACAGCTCCGTTTGCCCGCTATGCAGATCTCCTATTGACGGCCAAAGTGGAAGGGATGGGGTTTACCAATTCCTATATCGCACCCTTCTGCATCATCGAACTGATCATCCTGGCCCTGACTTCTGCAAATATCCCTTCCGTTGAAAAACGTCTGAACCAGCTGGATGCCCTGGTAGTCAAAGAAAAACTTTACTGAGGAAGGGAGGCTGCCTTTCCATATAAAAATGCTGTGAAACAGGCCGAGGTATGCTGCTCGGCAATGATTTCACAGCTTTTTGTATCAGGAAACCAATGAAAAGGGAAAGAGCTGATCCAGGACGGTCTTGTAGCGCTGGAATTCGTCCCGGATCAGTACTTTCATCGCTTCCGCATAGTCTGGCAAGGGATGGTCCTTCAAAGTGACGATGCTGATCTTGGTGGAAATGATGTCGTTGGTCAGTTTGACGATCTGGGGCAGTCCCAGAGCTAAAGACTGGGTTTCATAACAGATATAGAGATAAATCGGGGTGATGATGCCCACCCCGTACTGGGCCAGGGACAGCATCAGGCGCTGGTTGTTGGTTTCTAAGATGCAGTGGGGATATAGGGCGTGGCTGGCGTAGAGACGGTCCACTGCAACCCGGATCTGGTTTTCCTGGGGTCGGTGGAAAAAAGGCAGGTCCTGCAGTTCCAGCAGATCTACCCCTTCCCGTACATATCGCTGGAAATCTTCCTGTCCCGTTGCCGGCCGGTAATGCATCAAGAGTGACTGGCTGAGGGAACAGCAGAGATGCTCTTCTACCAAAGGTTCGATTTGGAGATCCCGGTCTTCCGGAACATTGACGCCGATGCAGAGGTCCAACTGGTGGGTGCGGAGCCGGTTCAGCAGTTCCTCGCTGTTCTGTTCCTTCAATAAAATTTCAATATGGGGATATCTTTCGTGATATCGTTCCCAGATATGGGTAAAGAAGGCTTCCCCTCTCTGCCGGGAAATCCCGAAACGCAGTTCCCCATGGTAATCCTTGACCAAATCGGTGAACTGAGCCGTCATTTGATCTTCTGCCTGGAGGATCTGCTGGGCATAGAACAGCATGGCCTTCCCGGCTGGGGTCAGACGCAGCACCGGTTTGCGTTCAAATAAGGTCACCCCGTACTGGGCTTCCAACCGTTTGATATGGGCACTGAGGGACTGCTGGCTGACATACAATTTTTCGGCAGCCCGGGAGATATTCCCTTCTTTGGCCACTGTGACGAAATAGGCAAAACCCAAAAGACTCATTCCCCATCTCTCCTTTCGAACACAATAAAAATACTGTGAAAAATTGATTTAAATACTGTTTTTCAATTGGTTTGTACCATGATACCATATCTTTATAAAAAGGAAAATTGCCCGCTGCAGGGAAAACGGGGCTGAAAGAAGGATGTTGAAAATGCTGAAAATCATGGATTGTACGTTACGGGATGGCGCCAATGTTGTGGGAAAAGGCTTTCCTGCTGATTTGACAGACAGTATGATCAAAGCGCTGCTGGCTGCCAATGTGGATTATATCGAAATGGGAAATGCCGGTGGCATCGGGGCCTATGAAGTGGCCGGATTCACCAAAGCGGAAACCGATGAAACCTACCTGGATCTGATCCAGCCCTACGTTGCTACCGGAAAAGTGGGGATGTTCCTGAATGCCAAGCGGTATCGGGAAAAATATGTGGAGCTGGGGGCCCAGAAAGGCCTGGCTTTCCTTCGGGTAGGTGTGGATGCCGATGAACCGGATCTGGCCCTGGAACCGATCCGTGCCATCAAAGCCAGAGGAGTGAAAGCCTTCTATTCTGCCATGAAAGCCTATCTGGTCACGCCGGAAGAATTGGCAGAATCGGCCAAGAAGCTGGAGGCTGCCGGGCTGGACGAATTTACGGTGATGGATTCCGCCGGCTGCATGCTGCCGGAAGAAGTGGCCAAGACGGTGGAACTGCTGAAAAAGGCCGTCCATATCCCCATTGCCTTCCACTGTCACAACAATCTGGCGCTTTCTGCAGCCAACGCACTGGCTGCCTACCGGGCCGGGGCAGATATCCTGGACGGCGGGCTGATGGGAATGGCCCGGAGCGCCGGGAATCTGCCTACAGAAGCGGGCATCGCCCTTCTGCAGAAATACGGGGAACTCCAGGATGTGAACCTGTACGGTTTGCTTTCCTATATTGCAGAAGAGCTGGAACCGCAAATGAAGGAGCGGTATGACTATCACAATCCTCTGACGCCCTTTGATCTGGTGCTGGGGATCACCGGACTCCATTCTTCCAAAGGTAAGCTGTTCAAGCAGGTCGCCAAGGAAACGGGTGTCAATCTATACCAGCTGATGGTCCATGTGGGAAAGATCGACCGGAAGAATCCTTCTGAGGAACTAATCCGGTCCGTGGCAGCGGAAATCAAGGAGGGAAAGTAAATGCTGGAAGTATTGCTGGCAGGGACATTCCCTGCAGGGACACTGGAAAAAATGCAGCAGGCTGTAGCTGGAACGGATATCCACATCCGAGCGGTAGTGACGGAAGAAGAATTTGCTCGGGAAAATGACGTAGATGCCATCATCCTGCGGATCCTCAAGATGCCCCGGCCTGTGATCCAGCGTTTTTCTTCCCGCTTGAAGATGATCATGCGCTGGGGTGTGGGGTATGATGCCGTGGATATCAAGACCGCCCGGGAACAGGGCATCGATGTGTGCAATACCCCGGGGGCCAATGCCTACGCCGTCAGTGAAATGGCCGTCCTGCTGATGCTGGCAGTGGGCAGGAAGCTGCTCTGCCATGAACAGAAACTGGAAGCAGGCATCTGGAGCCGGGAACTGTTTACCGCACAGACCCGTTCCCTGAACCATAAGCTGGTGGGAATCGTGGGCGGAGGCCATATCGGGCGGCAGGTAGCCCGGAAGGTACAGGCTTTTGGGGCTCATGTCCAATATTATGACCCCTATCGCCTTCCTGCTGAAATGGAAAAAGAGTTTGAAATGGATTATGTGGACTATCCGGAACTCCTGGCAACTTCTGATGTGATTTCCTATCATGTGCCTCTGCTGGACAGCACCCGCCATATGCTGAACAAGGAAAACATCAAAACAGTGAAGCCGGGGGCCATCATCATCAACACCTCCCGCAGCGGCATTGTGGAAGATGATGCCTTGGTGGAAGCCAAAAAGGCAGGGCTGATTTCCGGGGCCGGTCTGGACTGCACGGAAGAAACCCCCATTACCAAAGAAAATCCACTGCTGCAGGATCCGGACATCATCGTAACACCCCATGTAGGCGGCTCCACCAATGATATCAGTGAAGCAATCATGCCCATGATTGTGGAGAATCTGAAGCTTTTGGCAGCCGGAGAAAAAGTGAAGTATGTGGTGAATGGGTGAAGAGCCACTGCCCATTCCAAAAAAACATCATGACAAAAAGCTGTGAAAGATCATGGAAACATCTTTCACAGCCTTTTCTTTTTTAGGGAACCCGCTTCCCGCCATCTGCAAGAGGGGAAGGGACCCGTTTATTTGATGATCATCCACATATAGAACAGCATGCAGGCTCCGATCCCGTACATAGCTGCCGGTACCGTTTTGGCCTTTCCTGCGGCAATCTTCATGACCAGATAAGAAATGATGGAAAGAGCCATACCGTTTGCGATGTTGTAAGTCAGTACGGTCATGGCTACAGCAATGAAAGCGGGCAGGAATTCCGTCACATCGGTGTAATCAATGGCCCGCATGGAGGTGAGCATCTGGAAACCGATGATGGTCAGGACAGGACCGGTGGCAACGCCCGGTACCATCAGGGCAAGAGGGGTGAAAAGGAGCATAAGGGCAAACAGGACACAGGTACTCAGTGCCGTCAGCCCGGTCCGTCCCCCATCGGCGACCCCGCTGGCCGATTCAAGATAGGTGGTCATGACCGGCATGCAGAAGAAGCTGCCCAGTACAGTAGATGAGGAGTCCACCTTGAAACATTTATCGATGCCATCCATATCCCCATGCTGATCCAGCCAGCCTGCCTGGTTGGCAATCCCCAGGATAATGCCCATGGTCCCGAAGAAATCCGGTACGAAGAAGGTCAGCAGCCAAGGAAAGTATTCCGGTTTCATGGCATCCATCACATTCAGCCTGCCGATCAGAGGAAAGATGCTTCCCGGAGCATTGAAGAAGCTGGTGGGAAGCTTCGTGATCTGCAGGGGAATGCCGATCAGCGTCACAATGATGATGGAAAGCAGCATGCTCCCCTTGATTTTCCGGGCTTCAAAAATCAAGATCAAAAGGAATCCAATCAAAAACATAAAGGCTTTGGCGGTATGGAGATTGCCGAATACCAAGGTGTTTTTGGCAGAGGCGACGACGATCCCGCCGGATTTCAGGCCGATCAAAGAAATCCAGAGACCGATGCCCCCGCTCAATGCAATCTTGACGCTGGCAGGGATGGCCTTGGCAATGATTTCCCGCATGCCGGCAAAAGAAATGATGACAAAGATCACTCCTTCGATGAAGATGATGCCAAAAGCTGTTTCAACGGACATCCCGATGGAATCCAGGTTGCTGATGATGGCTACGGAACTCATACCGGGAGCCAAACAGAAGGGGCGGTTGGTATAAATCGCCATGGCCCCGCTGCAGATTACAACCATCAGGATCAGTGCTGTCAGTGCACCGGCTTTGTCGATGCCGGATTTGCTGAGCATGTTGGGTACCACTGCCAAGACATATGACATGGTTGCAAAGGTGGTCAGCCCGGCCAGTAATTCAGTTTTTACATCTGTGCCGTTTTCTTTTAAATGGAAACGGCGTTCTGCAAAAGAAGCAAATGAACTATCTCCTTGATCTTTCATCATGACCCCATCCTTTCTTCCAACTTGAAAAATCTTCCGACCTGCAGCCCTCTCCTATTTTGGTTTGGCCCCACCTCCTAAGAAAAACAGGAAAGATCTCTAGAATCTCTCCTTTTATGGGTATTACTTCTTGTTTTGGAATCGAAAACCCTTTAAAGTAAATGAAAAATATATGCGTAAAGATATATCACAATATTTATGTAAACTTTGTTACTGTATTGCAATAAGATTTTGCTGCCGATTTCTATGACAAGTTCATCTTTCCAAACAATCTGTCTCCACTTTTTCCCTGGATGACTGCATAAGCGCCTTCATAGGACAAAAAAGAGGCCGCCGGCAAATCCAGCAGCCTCCCTATCATCCATATATTTCTCTTATTTTGAAAACTGGCTTCTCTTCCGTCCCACTCCGGTCAGGATACTCAAAAGGAAAATCAGCAGCAGGCCCCAGCAATGGTATGTATAAGGGGCGATATCCAAGAAGGAAAAAGTATCTGAAACGCCGGGCAGTCCTGCACAGACTCCGGTAATGACCAACATGGGATTCCCATAAGGGATCAATCCGTTGGTCCCGCAGGCTACCCCATCCAAGATATTGGCGCTCCGGCAGCCGTCAGCCTGTTCCTTATAGCCATCCATCAGTTTCTTTACAAAGGGTCCAAAAAATAGGATGGTGTTGGTGGAACTGTGGGTAGCGATGACGCCAAAGACGGAAGCGAAATAAGCAATCAGCTCAGCATCCCGGATCTTGCTGCATTTTTGCATCAGCCACCCGGCAAAAGCATCAAAGCCGCCGCACATAACGGGAATCTGCAGCATCATCAGCATCAGGAAGGAAATGATGGCTACATTGGCCATGCTTGCCATCCCGGTAACGATCGGACTCTTATCACTGAACATCTTGCCCACAGGGATGACTCCCAGCACCAGGCACAAGGCCACCGCCATGGCATTGGCCAAGAGCAGGGAAGAAACCAAGCCCCATCCCTTATGCATCAGATAAATCAGGACAACGGGAATGGCCAGGAAGACAAGAGATTTGGCATACTGGGCGTTGTTGGCAAACTGCACAGCAGATCCAGAAATCATGGTCAGACCGCAATATACATACAGGACGGCGGAAATCCCTGCAGCCAGCAGAGAATAAGGCAGCCGGCTCCGGACCACATCCCGAAGATTCGCCCCTTGGGTCTGAGAAGATGCAATCGTCGTATCAGAAATAGGGGCCAGGTTATCTCCAAAAATGGACCCGCTGATGATGGCTCCGCACATCAATCCCATGTTGATGCCCAGTTCTGCCCCAATGGGACACATCACAGCCGATACGGCAGTTACCGTTCCCGTTGAAGTCCCACAGGCCGTAGAGATCACTACACAAACCAGGAACGCCACAAGGGGAAGAAGCGAAATGGGCGTATGGGTCTCCCCCACTGCCCACAGCAGTGCCTGGATCAGCCCGCAGCTTTTCAGCAGGGCTGAAAGCAGACCGGCCATAAAGAAAGCCATACAGATCGTAGTAACCATGGATTCCTTCAGGCCTTTCAGCATCTCATCCCCATAACCGACTTTGTCTTTGGCCAGTACAAGTCCCAATACCAGAGAGACGAACAGTGCCACCATGATGCTTTTTGTCCCGCCGCCTCGGATCAGCAGCATATACATAATACCTGCAATGGCCAGGATCAAACAAGACCAGGCCCCTAGATATCCGCCATAAAACTGGACCGGATATTTTTTCCCTTCACCCATACTGCTTTCCTCCCTTTCAATCTTTTTTATTCCATCGCTGCCAGGGCTTCTGCCAACCCTTTGACGCCTTTTTCCAGATTATCCAAAGAATTGGAATAGGACAGCCGGATGGTCCCTGGAGCAAAGAAGGCATCTCCCGGCACCACGGCTACTCGTTTCGTATCCAGGAGATATGGGGCGAATTCCAACGCATCGTGGATGATCTTCCCATTCCCTTTTTTCCCAAAATACCAGGAAATATCCACCAGATAATAGAACGCGCCCTGGGGTTCACTGAAGGAGATATGGGGAATCTTTCCCAGCATCTCACTCATCTTGATCCGTCTCTCGTCAAAGGCCCTGCGCATGGTTTCCACACTCTCCTGAGGGCCATTCAAGGCTTCTACACCGGCTTTCTGTGTAATGGAAGTAATCCCGCCGGTAATATGGCTTTGGAGGCTTCTCAGTTTCTTGATGGCGGCGGCCGGTCCTGCTGCATACCCCAGTCTCCACCCAGTCATGGCATAGGTCTTGGAACATCCATTGATCACGATGGAGCGATTCCATGCGTCATCTGAAATGGCTGCCATGCAGATATGCTCTGCTCCGTCATACAGGAGTTTTTCATAGACTTCATCGGAGATGATCCAGAAATCATGGGCAGCAGCCAATTCCGCCAATTCAGTCAATTCTTTCCGGGTATAGACGACGCCAGTGGGGTTATTGGGGGTGTTGATGATGATGGCTTTGGTCCGGGGTGTGATGGCTTTCCGGATGGCTTCCAGATCCAAATGGTTCCTTTCAGGGCCGCTTTTCTGGACAGGCACCTGGACTGGAACCGCATCGGCCAGTTTGACCATTTCCACATAGCAGACCCAGCAGGGAACCGGGATGATGACCTCATCCCCCTGGCCGGCCAGGGTCAGGACGGCCTCGTACAGTGCCTGTTTGGCGCCGGAAGCAGCACAGATTTCATCCGGGGTATACTCTACGCCGTTATCCCGTTTGAATTTGCGGGCAATGGCTTCCCGCAAATCAAAGATCCCATTGACCGGAGTATATCTGGTGAAATGCTCATCAATGGCTGCTTTGGCGGCCGCATTGATATTGTCCGGCGTGTGGAAATCAGGTTCACCGATGTTGAGCCGGACCACTTCGATTCCGTTTCGTTTCATATCGGCGATTTTGGCATTCAGCTCCGTGGTAAAAGCAGGCGATACATGATTGGCTTTGGCACTAAACATACTATTCCTCCTCATCAAATTGATTCTTTTCATTAATTCATAACATTTTATAAAATTTTATTTTAATCATACGAATATTATTGAACGTTATTTTATAAAATCTTTATAAAGTTTGTTTATAGTCGTAGTATATTACGAATATTTTTATTCGTCAATTATATGTTGAAAATATTTATATACTTTAAGGTTTTCGTTTAAAAGTGTTACATTCCGTGCAAAGTTTTGTTTATCAGCCCTTTTTGAATATTTTTATTTTTATTTTTTTAATAAGACTATATTTATTCTTATATCATTTTCACTTCTTTCTGTCAATTACGTAGTAAGAAGAATACAGAATTCATTCTTCTTTTATATACAAAAAAGAAGGACCCTTTTCTCCAAAGGTCCTTCTCTGTCTGCACTTTTCTCAGCAACTGGTCCCCATTAGCTTTTCCGGGTTCGTTTTCAGCATGGTTTCCAGATCGGAAGGAGTGAATCCTTCTCCAAGCAAAGCCTCCGCCAGCTGGCTCAATCCTTCTTCCGGATAGGGGGAGCCGGGCTGCCCGAAATCAGAAGACAGCAGCACGTTGTCACAGCCTACCAGACGGATCTGACGAGCCAATTCCCCAATAGGGGTCTGTCCAGTAAAAACGTTGAAACAGCAGTGTTCGATGACGGCGCCCATTTTTACACAGGCCAGCTGATCTGCATCCGTATAGAAATCCGCCGGATTATCGGCATGGGTGATGATGATTTTCCGTACACCGGCTTCCCGAGCTGCTGCAGCCACCTTTTTCCCTTCTTCTGCACTGATATGGCCGGTAGCTACGGTCATATCCGCTTGGGCAGCCAAATACAGCACTTCTCTGACAGCCGGGAGGAGATTTCCTCTTTCATCCAGCAGGTACAGATACTTTTTCGTCTCTTCCCGTTTCATATCCGGATGCTTGCACAGCTGATAGGTACGGGCGTCCAGGGTAGGCATCCAGAGGAACTTCCCGCCCAGGGCAATACAGTTTTCCACTGCGTAGGGATTGATGCCCCCATTAGGACGGTTCAGTACGATTCCCCCTGCGACTTTCAGCTGAGGAAACTGCTGCTGCAAAAGCGCAGCTCGGCAGGCTGTTTCAGAAAAATGGTTCTTGATCACCACTCCCTGCATTCCTGCTTCGAGAAGGCGGCCCGCCAGTTCCGGATCCGTGAATTTTCTTTTCTTTACATCCGGAGAGGGATGGACATGGAGGTCATAGAAACCTTTCAAGGAATACATCTATTTTCTCCTTTCTCAATAGGGCAGGAAAATGGGGATCAGACCTACGATTACCAGATATGTCAGCACCACCATGGGCAGGCCGATCTTCAGGAAATCCAAAAATTTGTACTGGGTCCAGCCCACCGTCATCATGTTCTGGGGTGCGGCAAAAGGCGTGGCATAAGAAGCTGCCCCTGCCAGGGTGATGATCATAGCCACCGGATACGGGCTGACCCCGATCTGCTGGGCAATGGACACCCCGATGGGCATGAATACCAGGATGGTGGGAATGTTGGACATAATCTGGGTCAATGCAGCAGCCGCCCAGAAAATCACTGTAGAAATCATAAAGGGACTGGGATTGTCACCCAAGATATGGATGATCAGATCAGCCACGGCCTGGCCGGCCCCGCTGTTCTTAACCCCAGCGGAAATCACGCTCAGGGCGCCCACCAGGATCAAGCAGTTCCAGTCAATGGCTTTCAGGGCCTCTTTCAAAGTCATGCAGCGGGTAGCTATAATGACGCAGGCGCCCAGCACCGCTGCCACATGCATGGGGATCAGCTTGCTGCCGGAAGCGATGACTGCCAGCACCACTAGCATGGTCACAGAAGCAATCACTGCTTTGGATTTGTTCAGTTCTTTCTTTTCTGTTTTGGCAAATTCAGGGATATAGCCCGTATCGGGGATCATCTTGGCTCCGATAAAGGTAAAATACAAAGTCCCTACGATGCACACCCCGATGCCAAAGGGGGTAATGCTGAAGAACCCGAAGGGCGTCAGTCCCAGTTCTCCCATGGAAGCCGCTCCGGCTGCATTGGACCCCACCCCTACCAGGGTGACGAAGCCTCCGAACTGAGCCCCGAACAGAAGCCCCAGGAGAGCCCGGGAAGGCCCTACATCTGCCGCAACGCACATAGCGGTCACCAGCGGTGCCAAGGCCACCATGACCCCGATGTTGCTGCAGACGGAACTCAGGATACAGGAAACGATCAACGTAGCCAGGATGATATTCCGCTCACTCTTCCCGGTCACTGCCACCATCTTTTTCCCGATGGCATCGGTGATGCCCGTATGGAACAGGGATGAACCTACGATCATCATGCCGGCCAGCAGGATGTTAGTATTGTTGTCATAGGATGCAAAGACCGTATTCATTTTCACGATTCCCAGGAAACCGTAAGAAATGGAAGCCAGTACGGCAGTTACCGCGATGGGGAACGGTTCCCAGATAAATAGGACGATGGTGATGGCCAGGATTCCCAGAGCCAATGTCATTGGTGTCATTTTGTTTTTTCCTCCTGTATGTATAAATATAAATCCAGTATTCAGTCATATGATAGATTCCAGATCATACAAAGTAAAACAGTTTAAATTTTGATACGTAACAAATACATTTTGTTATCGTGAAATTGCAAAAAGAGAAGCTGTCTGCAGAGGGGTGCGGACAGCTTCTCTTTCTTTTAGAAACGGACAGGAACTTTGCTTATTCCAGTTTCCTGTGGGTGTTGAAGAAAATGAACCCGATGGCCATGAATACCACGAAGATGGCAGCACCTACCCCAGCGGTCAGGCCAACCCCAGTGCTCAGCCAGATGGGGGTCAGTCCCACGAAGATATCTTTCCAGGACATCAAGGTTGCGTAAATCCCATGGCTGTCCCCGGCATGAGATTCTGAGTTGGGATCGATGGAACGGACCAGGGCCAGGCCAGTGGAGGTATTGCCGGTGGCTGCTCCGAAGCACATGCAGGCTTTTTCGAACCATTCTTCCTTGGCGAATTTCCGGGCGCAGAATACCACCAGAGGCAGGGTCAAGACAGTCAGTACCACACAGTAGATGGCCAGAGGCGCTGCATAGGTGGAAACGAATTTCAGGTTCAGGGTAGCCATGGCCGTGAACACTACCAGTTCCAGGAAGAACCCGGACAGCAGTTTGATGGTCTTCAGATCAACGAATTTTTGCAGATGGAGCAGTTCGATCAGGTACCACATCACGGCACCGCCTACCACGCCGTGGAGCACGCTGGGCAGGTGCAAGGCCTTGAAGGCCGGGAAGGTGTTCAAAGCGGCAAAGATCTGCTGCCCAATGAACAGGGCACCCATCAGCCAGGCAAACTGCAGGGCCAGATGGTTGATGCTGATGGAAGTGGTCACCGTGGTCCCCACGGATTTCCGCTGGTCAGCAGGCAGAGCCCCGCCGTAGAAGTAATCCGGCTGTTTGGTGGGTTCTTTCACATACGTCCCCCAGCCTTTCCGGACCCCGTAGTTTACCAGGCCCATCCCTACGGTCATGGCTACGATCAGACCCACGGTGGACAGTACCATGGCAATGGCCATATGGCCTTCGTAGCCCAGCTTTTCAAAGGAAGCAGCGGCGGCAGCAGCTGTCCCATGGCCCCCATGGAAAGAGAATACCCCCAGGACCCCCCAGCCTACAGGAAGGCCTGGCCAGGCTCCTCTCAGGAACGCTCCCAGCAGGGTGCCTACGCACATCTGCATCCCATACGCCGGCATAGGAAGGCACACATAATCCAGATAGGAATGGAGCATCTTCCGGTTGAAGCTGACCCCGAAAACCAGGGAAACCATGACGATATCGATCAAAACGCCCGGGACGCTGCCCAGGACTTTGGGAACGGTGATCAGGCCCAGGCCCTGCTGCCCCAGGGCCAGCATCACCAAGCCGCCCACCAGGGAAGCAGGCAGGAACAGTTTCTGCAGGGGTTTCACGAATTCTCGGACGAAGAAGCCCAGGAGGATGAACATGCTTACGGCGGTCATCATATTCATTAATGCACGGATAGTCATATGGCACCTCGAATGATTCCAGTATAAATTCAAGAATTTGATTAAATGGATAAAAATTCTGATTTTTACAACGGGTCAGAGGCGGGAACAGTACATCCTGTTCCCGTCCGACTCTATAGGTTAGGGGTATTGCTTCCTGCAATTACTCATTGTAGGCTTTGTCGATGATTTCTACTTCTTTCTTTTCGATCAGGGCATCCACCCATTCCCGCTTGGCTCTGCCTTCCTGGGCAGCCAGCAGTTTGGCTTCGTCCTTTTCCTGGAAAGCCCGGGCATTTTTCAGCACCGTTTCGGCTTCCTGGAGGGGGATCACGATGACCCCGTCTTCATCCATGACGATGATGTCTCCCGGATTCACGCTGATGCCGCCGCAGGAGATGGGCACGTTGATTTCGCCGGGGCCTTCTTTATAAGGGCCGGCCGGGTTGGTCCCGGTGGCGTAAATGGGCATTTCCATTTTCCGGACTGCATCGATATCCCGGATGGGCCCGTCGATGATGATCCCTGCAGCTCCCGTGGAAGCCAGGTAGGTGAACATGATTTCCCCGATCAGGGAACGGTAGCTTTCGCCTCCGTCATTGGAAACGATCAGTACATCCCCCGGTTTGGCCATATTCAGGGCCTTGTGCAGCATCAGGTTATCCCCGCTGCGGGTCTTGATGGTGAGAGCTCTCCCCACGTTGATGGGGTTCTTGGGTGCGCTCTGGAGTTTGATCCGGGGATGCATCCCTACCAGACGCCCCATGGTATCTGAAATATTGGCACAGGGGATGGTGCTGAATGCCTTCAGCAGTGCTTCCGGTGCTTCCGGTTTTTTCAAGAAAATACGATTTCCAATGGACATATCGATGGCCTCCTATTTATTATGCAGTCTTTCTTTTTGATCCAATATTTATTTCTCAGTAATCGAACATCCCAGCAGGTTTCCGGTCCGATTTCTTCACATCGGTATAGGTCTTGGCCGTTTCATAATCGATGTCGTGGATGGGCCAGGTGGGTTGTTTCCCTTCGTATACTTCTTCGATTCCCATGGCGGAAAAGTAAGAAGCTCTGTGGGCGGCTTCCGTGGTATTCCCACCGATGTGAGGATAGATGATCACATTGTCCAGGGTCAACAGAGGGTTGGCGGGGTCCACCGGTTCTTTCCGGATGGCATCCAGGCCGGCCCCGGCGATGACACCGTTCTTGCAGGCTTCATACAGGTCTTCTTCCACCACCAGAGCGCCCCGGGCAGTGTTGATCAGGAAAGCGGTGGGTTTCATCTTGGCCAGGGCTTCTTTGTTGATCATGTTCCGGGTCACAGGAGTGTTGGGCGCATGGAGGGAAACGTAATCGCTTTCGGTAAGGATCCGGTCCAGATCCCGGACCACTTCCACCCCATCGGGGAAATCTTTGGCCGGTTTGTAGGGGTCATAGCACAGGACGTTCATTTCCATGGCCAGGCACCGTTTGGCCAGCCGGCTGCCGATGTTGCCGCAGCCTACGATTCCCACGGTCTTGCCGTTCAGGGTGTTCTTCCGGACCTTCAGTTTGGCTTTGTAGTAATCATCCACCCAGGTCTTGTGGAGCACCGTGACGTTCCGGCTGCATTCCAGCATCAGCAAGAGAGCGGTTTCAGCTACGGAGGTGCTGTTGGCCACCGGTGCATACAGGGCCTGTACCCCATTGTCGTGGCAGGCTTTCACATCCAGGGCATCGAATCCGGCCCCGTGGCGGACGATGACTTTCAGGTTCGGGTTCGATTCAATGACTTCCCGGGTGATGGGAGTGATCCGGACAATCATGGCGTCCGGCTGGTATTCTTTGAAGTCGGCCAGCACATCAGCCGTTTCAAAGCCCCGTCCTTTGATGATGGTATGGCCGTTCTTTTCCAGCAGTTCCCGGCCTTCATCCATAATTTCCTGCGGCAGTAAAATCTTCCAGCCCATGTTCTTTTCCTCCATTTTCCATGTATTCAGTAAGTTCTTGCTTTTCTTTCATTTCTTTTGACACCTGTATGATACCCCCTTGACTGAACAAAGTAAAACAGTATATATTTAATTTATCAACAAATAAACTTTGTGGAGAGAATACTATGGATATTGAAAGCCTGCACTATTTCAAAGAACTGACCAAAGACATGAACATGACCCAGACGGCCAAGAAGCTCTATCTGTCCCAGCAGACCCTGAGCAACCACATCGCCCGTCTGGAAAAGCAGTGCGGCACGGCCCTATTCTACCGCAAGCCCCACCTGGCCCTGACGGCTGCCGGGATGGCCTTGTTGGAATTTGCTGACAAGGTCCTGTCCAGCGAACAAGATTTCAAAGGGTCCCTGGCAGATATCCTGGATGAATCCAGCGGCGTCATCCGGTTCGGCGCCAGCTTCATCCGCTACTACGTAACCCTGCCGGCCATCCTTCCCACCTTCACCAAACGGTATCCCCATGTTTCCATCCAGCTCACCGACGATACCACCAACCATCTCCTGGCCGATCTCCAGGAGGACAAGCTGGATGTGGTCCTGACCGTGGAAAAGGAAGATCTGCCCGGCTACTCTTCCGTCCCCCTCCTGTCCAACCAAGTCTATCTGCTGGCAGCGGATCGGCTGCTGCGGACCTATTATGGAAATGATCTTGCCCGGATCAAAACAAAAGCCCGCCGGGGTGCACACCTGGCGGACTTCCTGAAGCTTCCCTTTTATATCATTACACCCCCCAACCACCTGGGGACTATCATCAGCAACTGTTTCAAAGAGGCCGGTGCTCCGCCCCGGATCTATCTCCAGTCGGCCCAGATGCGCATGAGCACCCAGATTGCCTCCAAAGCACTGGCCGCTACCTTCACCACCTCCATGCCCCTGATTACCGAACGGGAACAGCTGGCAGAAGACGTAAATGTGTTCCCCCTCCTGTACAAAAACAATATCGTGGATCACAACCTGTATCTGTCTTATAATGAAAACCACTACATCCCCAAATACATCCATTACTTCATCGGCCTGATCAAGGAGTATTTCTACAATGTGAATGCCATGGATCTAACGAGGATTGTATAAAAAGGGGATATTGCACGTTCTGTGCAACATCCCCTTTGCTTCATTTCACTTCCAGCATCTTTTTGGCTTCTTGGAGGAAGGTTTCCTGCCGGAGCAGGGCTTTTTCGGCCTGGGTCAGATTGACCAGCTGGAAGTACACGTTCTGTCCCGGCTTCATCTGTCCCAGCCGGGGCAGGTCAGCCTGGATCACCTGGCCGATCTTGGGATAGCCGCCGGTAGTCTGCCGGTCCGCCATCAGGATGATGGGATTCCCGTCAGCCGGCACCTGGATAGAGCCGAAAGTCACCGGTTCAGAGATCAGCTGCCGGCCCTCTTCTTTATACTCCAGCTTTGCGCCCGCCATCCGGTAGCCCATCCGGTCTGCCTGGGCCGTGATGGCATAGGGGGTATTGAAGAAGGTCCAGACGCTTTCGTCTTTGAACCAGTCGAACTGGAGCCCTTCCGCTACCCGGATGGGCGCTGCTGAAAACAGTTCGCTTTCTGGGATGGACCAGCCGAAAGTGGAAAATTTCTTTCCAGGCATCTTGGCCAGCCGCTGGGCCAGGGTTTCCTGGTCTGCCGCCAGGCTGCCCGTTTCCAATTCATCTCCGTCAGCCAAAGGACGGCCCTGGAAGCCCCCCAGTTTAGCCCGCAGATAGGTGCTCTTGCTCCCCATCACTTTGGGGACAGCAAAACCGCCGGCCACGGCCAGGTAGCCCCGGCAGCCCTCCTGGGCGAACCCGAAGGTCAGCAGGCTGTCTTCCTTCACATAGACCGCCCGGTTCCGAGGCACTGAGGCGCCGCCCAATTTGGCCTGGAGGTCCGCCCCAGTCAGAGCGATGACCAGACCGGCGGGCAGTTTCAGGGCCGGACCGCTCATGGTCATTTCCAGTGCGCCTTCCCCTTCTTCATTGCCCACCAGCAGATTCCCTAAACGCAGGGAAACCGTATCCATGGCCCCACTGACCAGGACTCCATATTTCTGATAGCCATACCGGCCCAAATCCTGCAGAGTCGTCAAAGGGCCGCCTTTCTTTACCAGGATCTTCATTTTCCGGCACCCTCTTTCTGCTGTTCTGCAGCGATCTTCTTATATTCTTCCAAGGTAATGGCATAGAACTGCACCTTATCCCCTGCCTGGAGCACGGTGGGATGGGCCTCGTCTTCCGGATGGAACAGTTCCAGGGGGGTACGGCCCAAAAGCTGCCAGCCTCCAGGGGTCTCCAGGGGATAGACCCCTGCCTGGCTCCCTGCCAAGGCCACCGTCCCTTTGGGGATCTTCAGCCGGGGCGTTTTCCGCCGGGGCGTGGAGATTTCTTCCGGCAGTCCGCCCATGTAGGGATATCCAGGGGCGAACCCAATCATGTAGACCAGATAGGTGGCCCCGCTGTGGATGCGGATCACATCTTCCGGGGTCATGTGGTGGTATTCCGCCACATAGTCCAGATCCGGCCCGAATTCTCCCCCATAGCAGACGGGGATCCGTACCGTAGGACGGCCCCCTTCTTTATTGATCTTGGCTTTCTGCAGCAGGGCTTCCAGCCGGGCCTTGGCTTCCCGGTATCCCTTGGAAAGAGTCCCGTCTTCCGGCAGGCTGGAATGCTGGGCCAGGACCAGCGGATCATAGAAGATCGTCACTCCCGTATAGGAGGATTCAAATTCCCGGAGGCCGGGAAAAGGTTCTTTTTCCAGGGCCTCGGAAAGAGCCTGGGCACAGTAGAACAGATCCGGGTCCACAATATCTCCAAAGGAGACCATCACGGCCGCCTCGCCTACCGGGCGGATCTGTGCGTGGGCCAGATATTCATTTGCTTTATCCATGTAGTCACACCTCTTACGCAATCAGTTTCAGGAAGGTCTTGGCTGCCATATAGGTCATGATGGCAAAGACCAGCCAACCGGAAACCAGCAAAAATTTTGGATGGTGATAGTCTCCCACAATCTGTTTCTTTTGAGAGGCCAGCAGCATGCAGGCCATGACCAGAGGCAGGATCAGCCCGTTCAGGGCGCCTACCACGATCAGGACCTTCACCGGCTGTCCAATGAAGGAAAAGACGGCAGCAGAGAAGACAATGAAGGCAATGATCATGTACCGGTAATTCCGGTTCAGGGTTTCGCTGAAGCTCCGCAGGAAGGAAACGGAAGTGTAAGCACAGCCGATGATGGAAGTCACCGCAGCCGACCACATGACGATGCCGAAGATCTTATACCCTGCATCTCCGGCGGCCAGCTGGAAGACGGAAGCCGGCGGATTGGCCGGATTCAGGGTCAGTCCCTGGGAGATGACCCCCAGGGCCGCCAGGAACAGGAAGATCCGCATCAGGCTGGTGATCCCGATCCCAGAAAGGGCGCTCCGGGTCACTTCCGGCAGCTTTTCTTTCCCGCAGATCCCGGCATCCAACAGCCGGTGCCCGCCGGAAAAGGTAATGTAGCCGCCTACGCTGCCGCCCACCAGGGTCACGATGGAAGTGATGTCGATCTTGCTGGGGACGAAGGTCCGGCTAAGAGCCAACCCTACAGGAGGATGAGAAGTCAGCGCCACATAAATGGTCAGCAGCACCATGACGCCCCCGGCGATCTGGGCGAATTTGTCCATCAGGGATCCGGCCGATTTGCTGGAAAAGATGAAGATAGCAATGGCGGAACTGATGAGCGCCCCGGCAATGGGGCTGATCCCGAAGAGCACGTTCAATCCCAGCCCCGCACCGCCTACGTTTCCGATATTGAAGGCCAGGCCCCCGGCGCAGACCAGGGCCGAAACCACATAGCCCAGGCCTGGCAGGACCATGTTGGCGATGTCCTGCCCCGGCCGCCGGGCCACGGCGATGATGCGCCAGGCATTCAGCTGGGCGATGGCATCGATGATGATCATGGCCAGGATGGCGAAACCAAAGTCAGCCCCCTGTTGGGAGGTAAATACAACGGTCTGTGTCAGGAAACCAGGTCCAATAGCAGAAGTGGCCATCAGGAAGGCCGCTCCCAGCAATACACTGAGTGTAGATTCTTTCTTCATGAGAATGTCTCCTTGTCTATCTCTTGTCTGCCGTAAAAATGCATCTGCTAGAAGGGAATGCTGTTATTCACTTCTTTTTTTAATTCAGTTTTTTGCGTTCATTTGATGAAGGTGCCGGAAGCAGCGACTTTCACGCCGTTTTCCAGGAGTACGGAACGGATCTTGTTGGCGAACACCAGGGCCTTGGGGCCATCGCCATGGAGACAGATGGAATCGGCTTTCACCGGGATCACCTTGCCGCTGAGGGCCGTCACTTTCCCTTCCAGGACCATGGACAGTACCTGGGCGATGGATTTCTCTTCATCGGTGATCATAGCACCGGGCTGGCTCCGGGGAGTCAGGGTCCCGTCATCCTGGTAGCTGCGGTCAGCAAAGACTTCCGAAGCGGTGCGCAGGCCGATTTTTTCCGCTGCCTTGATGCTTTCTGTCCCGCCCTGGGCATAGAGGATCAGATCCTTGTCCACATCATAGACGGCCTGGGCAATGGCTTCCGCCAGCTTGGCATTTTTGGCAGCCATATTGTACATGGCACCATGGGGTTTCACATGCTGGAGACGGGTGCCGGCGGCTTTAGCAAAAGCGGCCAGGGCTCCGACCTGATAGACCACCATATTGTATACATCAGAAGGAGCGATATCCATCTTCCGACGGCCGAAACCCACCAGATCCGGATAGCCGGGATGGGCCCCCAGAGCAACCCCGTTCTTCACGGCCAGAGCCACCGTTTTCTGCATCACGGAAGGATCCCCTGCATGGAAGCCGCAGGCGATGTTGGCGGACGTGACGATTTCCAGGATCTTATCATCCATTCCCAGTTTGTAATTGCCAAAGCTCTCTCCCAGATCAGAATTCATATCGACAATTTTCATGTCAATTCCTCCTCCAAAAGTAATATAGTAAAGTATGTTACTGTTTTATTATATCCACTTTAGAACGTTAAAGTACTTTTTCACGATTTTGTCAAAGAATTATGTATACAAAGCCAAAAACTGTATCATTTTGAATAAAAATTCATTTTTTAGGAAGAAAAAAGGGAGAACTGCATGCTATGAAATTGTCATACCATACAATCCTCCCATTTTTTATTTTGACTTTATTGAGTGATTCCCACTTTTTAATAAGCCTGGGTCATAGCACCATCACAGAGGAGGTATTGCCCAGAGACACCTGTGTTTGCCGGAGAGCACAGGAACACAGCCGTCCGCCCGTATTCTTCAACAGTCTGATACCGTTTCTGGGGGAAGGACGCACAGTCTCTCTTGGTGTATTCCTCTTCCGTCAAGTCGGCCTTCTGGGCCCGGATTCCGTTCAGATAGGCGATCCGAGCGGTATAGATACGGCCGGGGCCCATGGTGTTCACCAGTACGCCATACTGTCCCAATTCCCGGGCCAGAGTCTTGCTCATGCCCACCACACCCATACGGAAGGTGTTGGACAGGATCAGATTGTCCAAGGCTTGTTTGATGGAAGAAGAAGTGCTGTTCAGGATCCGGCCTTCTCCAGCAGCTTTCATGAAAGGCAGGGCTGCCCGGATGGCGAAAGTATAGCTGTGGAGACATTTTTCATAGCCGTCCGCCCAATCAGCTTCCGTCAGGTTTTCGAACGTCCCAGCCTTGGGCCCCGGGCAGTGGTTCACCAAGGCATACAGACCGCCCAGGTCATTTCCCACCGCCGTCACCATCTTGGTGATGCTGTCCGGATCTTTTACATCATAGAAATACGTATAGGGACGGTTGCCCGTTTCCTTTTCGATGTCCTGCTGGGCTTTTTCCAGGTCTGCCTTATAGGCTTCTGCCGTAGCGATGACCACTTTGGCCCCTTCTCTGGCAAATTCCGTGGCAATCCCTTTGCCGATACCGGAAGCAGAAGACAATACCAATGCAACTTTTCCTTTTAATCCTAAATCCATAATGAGTAATACCTCCCTTATTCTTTTTCAGGATGCAGTTTCAGATCAACCACGGGATTGACCAACGGTCTCATGGTGAAGCCGTCCGGTCCGTAGATCCGGCACTCCGCCTGGTCTCCATCCAGGATATGGAAAGCCCGGGGGGTCCCAGTAGACAGTACATCGCCGGCGAACCAGCCCTGGATCTTGCTGTGGAGGGAAATCAGCTTCGGAGGCTGATGGATCATATGGTCCACAGTATTCTTGGCATGGATCTCTCCATTGTGGACACTCTGGATCTCCAGCTTCAGCACGTCGGGCACTTCATCCGGGGTCACCAGTTCCGGACCGAAGGAGAAGAAAGTGGGGAAGTTCTTGACGATGGTCAGGTACCGAGGGTTCCCGTCCACATAGTCATTCCCTTTCAGGATGGATTCTTCCGTCATATCCAGGATGGTGGTATAGCCCACGATGACGGATTCCCAGTCTTCTTCTGCTACATCTCGGCAGTCCTTCCCCAGGATGATTCCCAGTTCAGCTTCTGCCGTGGTTTTCTGGGCTTCCTTCATTTTGGGGATATGGATTTCATCTTCCGGCCCGATCAGGGTATCCGCCTGCTTGAAGAAGCTGCCCGGGAAGCCCTTGGGAGGAGCCATCCCGATATCACCGGCGTGATCCCGATAGTTCAGGCCGATCCCGAAGATCCGTTTGGGGTTCCGGTAGAGAGGCCCATAGACCACCTTGTCCTGGGGGACCAGCCCCGGCAGGGTTTCCAGTTCTTCCTTGCCGCCCTTGTTGTACCAGGCGGTGAGACCGGGAACTTCCTGACTCTGGATCAGTTCCATCATCTCTTCTTTCCAGGCAGTCCCTTTGGCTGCATTGAGCATGGCAATGGGGAATACACCTTTCGGGGTGACGATCCCTGCCTGTTCTTTTCCATTCAGTTTAATGGTTGCCAGACGCATAAATCAAATCCTCCTTTTTCTTTTTCCAGCTATAGGCTCAAAGCAGGCCTTCCGGTTTTTTGCCGGAAAGGACGTCCAGGATATTCTGGGCCGCTGCTTTGGATACATTCATAGCACTTTCTCGGGTGGTGGGAGCATAGTGGGGGGTCAGGATCACATTTTCCATCTGGAACAGGGGGCTGTCCGGTTCACAGGGTTCGCTCCAGGTCACATCCAGGCCGGCTCCTGCAATCTTTTTGCTCTGCAGGGCTTCGATCAGGGCCGGTTCATCCACCAGAGGGCCTCTTCCGCAGTTGATGAAATAGGCGGTGGGCTTCATCATGGCCAGTTCTTTTGGGCCGATGATGTTCCGGGTCTCTTCATTCAATACCGGATGCAGGGTCAGGACATCGGCCTGACGGACCACATCCTCCTTATCGGTGCACAGGACCACCCCTTCCGGAACGGAAGATACATAAGGGTCGTAAGCCAGGACTTTCATCCCCAGGCCCAAGCCCATCTTGGCTACCCGGCTCCCGATGTGTCCTACGCCGATGATCCCCAGGGTCTTCCCCAGGATCTCCATGCCTGGAAAGGTATTCTTGGCGGCAAAGCCGATTTCCTTATAGGCATGGGTCACGATCATCAGGTTCTTGGCCAGGGCCAGCATCAAGGTGATGGTGTGTTCCGCCACGGACTGGCTGTTGGCTCCCGGGGTGATGGTCACGGCGATGCCATGGGCCTTGCACCATTCCACCGGGATATTGTCATACCCGACGCCGTGTTTGCTGACGATTTTCAGATTGGCGGCCGTCTCCAACAGCTCCGTCGGCAGCTCATAGATCCGTGTCACCACAGCCGCAGCTGTCTGGATTTCTTTCCGGATGAGGGCATCATCTCTGTCGGCCATCACCACTTCGCAGCCGGCTGCCTTCAGGAGCTCCGGTCCCACCGGATCCACATTCTCTGTAAAGAGCACTTTGGTCATTTTGCTACTCCTTTCCCCGCGATATGATTCATTTACCCTTTACAGCATATAAGGAATCCTGGATTTTGTAAAAGACGTTTTTCTGTATACTCCTATAAATCATTGCCTATATTCTTTTCCATTATCCCTTGAAAAACCGTGCATCTCGTTTTTTCTATAGTCATTTGGTTATAGTGATATACATAGTTTCCTGTTGGAAACAGAGCAGATTTTTCTGATAAGATACGAGAAGAAAGAATAGTCCGGAAATAATATGCAAGGAGGAACTGTGTAATGACTTCAACCTATGTCTTCGTCGTCCTGATCGTTTCTGTAGGCGCCTTGGTGTTCATGGTCAGCAAACTGAAATTCCATGCGGTCCTGGCCCTGTACCTGGCTTCCCTGATGCTGGCCCTCCTGGTGGGCACTCCCATTGAAAAGATCCCCAAGATGATCAATACTGGATTCGGCAACACCTGCAAAAGCGTAGCCCTGGTCATCTTCCTGGGATCCCTGTTGGGGATCATCCTGAATAAGACCGGTGCCATCGTGAAGCTGACGGACTCTCTGGTCAAATTCTTCGGCAAGAAAAAAGTCCTATGGGCCATCGGCACCAGCTGCTGCATCCTGGGCATCCCGGTCTTCCCGGATACCGTGAGCCTGCTGGTGATTCCCCTGTGCACCAACCTGGCTAAAAAAACGGGGATTTCCATGATGGCTTTCGCGTCCGTCATCCAGATCAGCATCACCACCAGCTCCCTGGTTCCTCCCACCCCCGGTCCGGTAGCCGCAGCGGCTGCTCTGGGCCTGCCTCTGGGGGTCGCCATCCCCTGGGGGATCCTGGTTGCCATCCCCGGCCTTTTGGCCACGGTCCTTTACGCCAATACCCTGAAGGATAAACAAGTTCCCCTCAATGAAGCCTTCCTGGAAGATACCGCCAATTCTACCACGGCGGATTTGTCCATGGGCTTTGTCCGAGCCATCACTCCGGTGCTGCTGCCGGTGGTGCTGATCATCCTGCAGACCGTCAGCGGCGTGATGATGCCCAAATCTTCCTTTGCGAAAGTCATGACTTTCATCGGGGACCCGCTTTCCGCTTTGTTCATCGGCTGTTTTTCCGCCGTATTCCTCCAGGCCCGGAACTGGGTCCACAATCTGGATATCCGGGATAAATGGATCAACTCCGCCGTGCTGGACTGCGCCGGCCCCGTATTCATCACTGCTTTGGGCGGATCCCTGGCAGCCTTCATCAAAAGTGCCGGTGCCGCCAAGATCCTGGCCGAAAGCATCGTGGCCGCCCATATCCCTGGGATCTTCGTCCCCATGCTGATCGGCTTCATGATCCGTACTGCCACCGGTTCCAATACCCTGGGTGTGGCTACGGCCGCCGCGCTCTGTGAACCCATGCTGGACATCCTGGGGATTTCCAAACTGGCCGCCTTCTTGGCCATGTGCTCCGGGGCCATTGCCTTCAGCCATGCCAACAGCTCCGGATTCTGGCTCACCTGTTCCCTGTCCAAGCTGAACTTCAACCAGGGTTTCCGGGCCATCGGCGGATCCACCGCCCTGTCCGGCCTGGCTACCAGTATCTTCACCCTGATCCTGTATTTTGCCGGGATCATCTGATCCGGGGCCCTTACTTCCCTCGATCCTCTTCCACCGAAAAGTAAATGCAGCAAAACCCTGCTGCATTTACTTTTCGGTTTTTTTATGCAAAAATAGAATGAACCAATTCAGGACTGCACCAAAGTGAGGAAAAGGGACATGATCTATAAAAACACCACACCGGAATACTTTCTCATGGTGGCCCGAGAACGGAACATCACCCGGGCTGCAGAAAAGCTGTTCATCACCCAGCCCAGCCTGAGCCAGCACATCGCCAAGCTGGAGAGATCCCTGGGCTGTCAGCTCTTCGACCGTTCCAAGATCCCCCTGGAGCTGACCTCCGCTGGGAAGATCTATTACCATTACCTGGAAAGCTGTCATTACCTGGACGAAAAACTGAAGGCCGAATTGAACAACGAAAAACTCCAGCAGCTGAATATCGGGATCGGGACCTGGCGGGGTTCTCTGCTGATGCCCGCCATCCTGCCGGGATTCCTGAAGGACCATCCGGCGGTGAAGGTCAATCTGCTGGAATTCCCGGTCAGCGAGCTGCCCGTACTCCTGGAAGACAACCGGATCGACTTTGCCGTCATGAATGCCATGATTTCCCAGCTGCCCCAAGAGATCATCGCCGAAACCATCAAGGAAGAACGGGTGCTGCTGATCCTGGCCAAGGACCATCCCCTGTGCAGGGTATTCCTGCAGGAACAGGAAAAGGGAGAGCCCTTGGACCTGCACCTCCTGGAACAGGAATCCTTCGTGAATTTGGGGCAGCAGCAGACCGTGGGAAAATTCATCAACAATTACCTGATGAAACAGAAGCTGTCCTTCAGCCGGAAACTCACCACCACCAACAATGCCACCCTGCTGCGGCTCATCGCCAACGGGCTGGGATTCGGGTTCATGATCGAAGCGGGGCTCCAGGATCCGGCCACGGAAAGGCTGGAGTTCTTCGACCTGAAAGCCCCGGAACTGATGCTCCCCCTGACCCTCCTGACCAAGGAAAATGTTTATCTGTCCCCCGCCGCCAGAGACCTGCTCCAGGCGATCCGGGAGTATTATCAATAAAAAATAGAGGTGCTGCACGTTCTGTGCAGCACCTCTATTTTTTATTCCTTCACTTCCCTACTGCAGCCAGGAGGGAGATCTCCACTGGTGCTTTTTTCGGCAGGGTTCCCATCCCCAGGGCGCAGCGGGCGCAGATGCCTGCATCCCCCAGTTCTGCTACCAGGTATTCGGAAGCAAAGTCCGCCAATTTGGCATGTTCTACGAAATCCTGTTCCGCATTGATGTATACATGCATCAGCATGACCCGGGCGATCTTTTCCCCTTCCTGGAGCTGGTTCCGGGCTGCCGTCAAGGCATTGGCCGCCGCCTGGACCACCGCTTCTTTGTAGGTCTCCAGGGGTACATCCGCCCGTACTTTGCCGCTGAGCATCAGGACGCCGTCCTTCCGGGGCGTCATCCCCGCTGTCACGATCAAATCTCCATTCCGGACAGCAGGTACATATTTCCCTTGTGGTACTGGATTCTTCATTTCATTCTCCTTTTATTTTTTGGCAAATTCAGCAGCGATGGCAGCCGTCACTTTCAGATACTGGTCAATGTCTCCAAAATCATGGCAATGGATGGGGGAAACCCGGATCAAGCCGGTCTGTCCCAGGGATTCCACGATCCGCTTGGAATAGATGCTGGTGTTGATCCGTTCAAAGACCAGGACCCCTCTGCGGCCGTATTCTTCCCGCAGGGCCGTGTAATCCATCCCTTTGATTCCCATGGCCACCACCAGGTCCCGTTCCGGAGAAACCGGCCCGTCGAAATACACTTCCACCCCCGGGATATGCCGCAGCCCTGGCACTTCTGCCGAGCCTTCCAGCATCCGGATCAAAAGGGCCGTTTCCTGTTCATGGGCTTTCTGCATCCCCACTACATACTGGGTCCGGCGGTCCTCCGCCTGGGTGAAATGGCGCCCCAGCCAGCAGACATAGTCCACCATGGCACTCATGGCTGCGAAATTCCCATGGGGATAGGTCCCCAGCTCCCATTCCTTGGGGTCCTTGCCTTCCAGTTTGTCATGGGGCAGGACTGCTGCCCGGTCGGAAACATAGCCATAGCCGCAGCCCCGGATGCCAAAGGCCTTATAGGGGGCGATGACCAGGGCATCGATGCCCAGATCATGGGCGTAGAGGGCCTGATGGGGCTGGTGCTGGACCGCATCGGAAACCACATACAGATCTGGTTTGATGGCCCGGGCCCGGGTGATGATTTCCTTCATGGGGAACACATAGCCGGAAATATTGGAAGCGCTCATCACGCTGAGCACGCAGGTATCTTTGTCCACCAAGGACAGGATGTCATCCACATCCACTCCGCCGGTTTTGGGATTGGCCTGGGCCACCCGGAATTCCATGCCTCTCTTTTCCGCATAGATCTTCAGGGCATCATAGGCGGAAGGATGTTCCAGGGAGGTGGTCACCACATTTTTCCCCGGGACATTCTCCACAATGGCCCGCATGATGCTGAAGGTAGTCCGGGAAGGAGTCAGTTCCGTCACCAGAGCCCCTTCTCCGGGAGCCGCCCCGAAGATGACTTCCATCAGGTCCCGGACCCCATTGGCCTTCACTTCATGGAGTTTTTGGGACACATCGTGGTACCGCATGGGGCAGTCCGGGATCATCTCATATTTCGCCTTGGCCTCCACACAGGCCTTCAGGCGCAGGGAACCGCCAGAATTCTCGAAGAACAGGCGTTTTTTCCCAAAGGGATCCTCGTCCACATAATAGAATTTGCTTTTGATTTCTTTTTGCAGCTCAGGGCTGAATACCGGTTTGTTTTCCATTCTGCCGTCTCCTTTATCCAAATTCCAGCTTGCTGGTTATTTGCTTCTGTACCGTTCCATGATCTGCAGGACCCGATCGATGGCATCGTGGGTATTCTTGGGATCCTGGGAGAAGTTCACCCGGAAGCTGTGGGTGAACTGGGGTCCGAATTCCGTCCCCGGGGTAATGGTCACCCCCGTGAGTTTCCGTACGATTTTGGCAAAGTCGCTGATGCTCACATCCATGGGAGGCAGGGTCGGGAAGATGTAGCTGCCTCCTTCCGTTTTCCGGACACTGCAGCCTTCATGGCTGCGCACCAGAGCGATCAGGTCGTCCCGGATGGCCTGATGGGTGGCGATCCGATCCTTCAGCCAGCCTTCCGGTTCTTCGAACCAGCGTTTGAAGACATACTGGCAGTATCCAGGAGCCCGCAGGGTCACGATAGCCTGGAGCTTTTCCATCCGTTCGATGATCCAGGAAGTGCCAAAAGCTGTCCCCAGCCGGAAGCCGCTGAGAGATTCCGTCTTGGAAGGCCCCATGATGGTCAGCATGTTATCCGGCCGTTCCGGCAGGGCCCGGAGATGGGTATAGGGATGATTGTCGAAGATTTGCCGGGAATACAGCTGGTCCACCAAGAGGATCACATTGTACTTTTTTGCCAGCCGGGCGATTTCCCGAGTCTCTTCCTCGGAGAAGATGACCCCAGTAGGGTTGTTGGGGTTGGAATACAGGAACAGTTTCACGCCCTGTTTGAAAGATTCTTCCAAGGCCGCCAGATTGACCCCGGCATTCTTGTCCTGGCTCAGGTAATCCAGTTTCACCGGGACCAGTTCCCCCTCGAAGAATTCCACCAGTTTCCGGTTGTCGAAGTAATCCGGTTCCACGATGGCCACTTTGTCTCCCCGGCCTACCAGGCAGCCCAGGGCCAGGAACAGGGCCCCTTGGGTCCCAGGTGTCAGGATCAGTTCCGTTTCTGGGTCGATGGGGGCACCGGTAAAGGCTGCCAGCTTGGCTGCCACATCTTTGCGGATCTCATCCCCGCCCCGGTATTCCGTATAGGCCACACAGCCGCCCTTCTTGTACCCTTCGATGAAGGTATCCAGACTGCCGGGGATCGGCTCATGGGCGTCCACATCCCCGTGGGAGAAATTCACTGCCGGCCCCGGCAGCGGTTCCCCCCGCAGATCCAGTTCCGTATGGGCCTGCCGGCTTTCCTGCCCCGGTGCGTTGTCGATGCCCAGCCGTTTGAATTTTTCTGTCAAGATATCCATTCCACTAGCTCCCTTCTTTACTTTGGTCAAGATTTCAGCTCTTTTCTATTATAAAAAATTTTTCAGTCTTTTTCCAATTTATAATCCCATATCTGATTATACGGATTCCCTTATGCCTCCCCGGTATAAACGTTTGTCTATAGAAGTTTAGGAAATAATGAATTAGATATTACATCTATAACCATTTATAATGGAGCTGTAATATATTTTGATTCTCAGGATTTCTCCAGTCCAGGAGACCTGAAGGGAGGGCATGGTTTATGTTGAAAAAACTCACATCGATGGCGTTATGGAAACAGATCCTGATCTGCATCGTTCTGGGTGCCATAGTGGGGATCTGGGCACCAGGAGTCGTCCCCCGCATCAAGTTCCTGGGAGATATCTTCCTGCGTCTGCTGAAAATGCTCATTGCCCCGCTGGTGCTCTTCACCCTGATCAGCGGCGTCTGCAAAATGGGGGATATCAAGCATCTGTACACGGTGGGGATCCGCATCGTGGCCTTTTACCTGATCACTTCCGCCCTGGCCGCCGCCTTGGGCCTGGTGTTTGCCCTCTTCACCCAGCCGGGGAAGGGTGTCACCGATCTGTTGACCAGCCAGAGCGGGAAAGCCGTCCAGTATGACTTCATCGGCAACATGGTCCAATGGATCCCGGACAACATCTTCAATGCCCTGACCACCGGCAATACCCTCCAGATCATCGTCTTTGCCCTCTTCACCGGTGTGGTCCTCCTGCTCCTGGGAGACCAGTGTGCTGATTTGATCCACCTGGTGGACAAAGCCGCCGATGTAATGCTGAAGATGACGGACCTGGTCATGAAATACTCCCCCATCGGGATCTTCGCCCTGGTGGCCGACATGATGACCCATCTCAGCGGAGCCATGCTGAAGCAGGTGCTGAACTTCATCCTCACCGACTGGGCTGCCTGCCTGGTGATCCTCTTTATCTTCCAACCCCTTTTGGTCAAATTCCTGGCCGGGATCAAGCCTCTCAAATACTTCAAACACATGTCCCCCATCATGATCGTAGCCGCTTCCACCACCTCTTCCGCCGCCACCTTGCCCCTGGAGCTGAAGATTGCCGATGAAGACCTGGGGATCCCGGAAAATATCTATGGGTTCTGCCTGCCTTTGGGCAACACTTGCAACATGAACGGCATGGCCTGCGCCATCGGGGTCATCTCCGTCTTTGCTTCCAACCTGTTCGGCCGTCCCATCACCCTGGGATCCTGCATCGAATTCATCTTCCTGGGTCTGGTGCTCTCTGTAGGCGCCGCCGGAGTCAAAGGAGCCGGGATCGTCATGTCCTCCGTGCTCCTGCAGACCGTAGGCATGCCCTTGACCCTGGTCCCCATCCTGGCTGCCGTATGGCCCATCATCGATATCTGCCATACCACCTGCAATGTATCCGGGGACGTGGCCGGAACCATCATCGTCGCCAAATCCTTGAACGAACTGGACGTGGACCGGATCAACCAGTAAAAAAATAAAGAGGGAATGTCACATGAAGAGAGAAATGATGTGACCCCAAAAAGTTAGACCTTAGTAACGAGATGGTTTTTACTGTCTCGT
>ENA-ORTI01000026-ORTI01000026.1-human-gut-metagenome-genome-assembly--contig:-NODE-26-length-171679-cov-15.929806_pt1 | contig 171679 bp, 140 predicted proteins | sample MGYA00242071_ERZ509191 | MGnify/ENA primary metagenome ERZ509191 (study PRJEB26280, sample SAMEA2338832) | human gut metagenome | biome: human gut; feature: human-associated habitat; material...
GAGACAGTAAAAACCATCTCGTTACTAAGGTCTAACTTTTTGGGGTCACATCATTGCGCATGCAACAGCCCTTTTTTTTATTTTCTCCCCGGATACTTTTTCAGTCCTTCTTCCAGGATCCGCATGGCTTTTTTCAAGTCTTCGGTATTGAGCACGTAGGCCAGCCGGGCTTCATCCTGTCCCCGCTTCACATCGGAGGCATAGAATCCGTTGCCGGGGGTGATCATCACCGTTTCCCCGTCGATATCAAAGTCTTCCAAGAGCCATTTGGCAAATTTTTCCGTATCATCGATGGGCATCTTCACCATCACATAGAAGGCCCCCTTGGGATCAGAAGAAATCACCCCAGGCATCCGGGACAGGCAGGCTTTGATGGTATCCCGCCGTTTGGTATATTCCTTTTTCACATCCTCCCAATAAGATTTGGGGGTGGTGTAAAGGGCAGCAGCTCCCAGCTGTTCGATGTTGGGGCAGGAAAGCCGGGCCTGGCAGCACTTCAGCAGTTCCTGCTGGAGTGCTTTGTTCCGGGTGATCACGCAGCCGCTCCGTGCGCCGCAGGCACTGTACCGTTTGGAAACGGAATCGATGAGGACCAGGTAGTCATCCAATTCCCGGAGCTGTCCGAAGCTGGTATAGACCCCATCATAGACGAATTCCCGGTATACTTCATCGGCGATCAGGGTCAGATCGTATTTCCGGACGATCCGGGACAGCATATCCATTTCCGCCCGGGTGTAGATCACTCCGGTGGGATTCCCTGGGTTGCAGATCAGGATGGCTCGGGTCCGGTCGTTGATGTATTTTTCTACTGTCGCCTCATCCGGCAGATGGTAGCCGGTATCAGGAGAAGTGGGGACCCCGTTGATTTCCACATTGTAAGCCCCAGTGAAGCTCTTATAGTTGGCATAGAAAGGCTCGAACATCAGGATGTTGTCCCCAGGATCGCAGGTGGTCATCACCGCAAAAGAAACGGCTTCACTGCCCCCATTGGTCACAAAGATGTCATCCAGGTCGTACTCCATGCCCCAGCCGGCATAATAATTCCGGATCCCCTGGAGCAGCTTCTCGTTCCCTTGGGATTTTCCATAGGCCACCACTTTTGGATGATAGGATGCCACCCCTTCAAAAAAACTATCCGGGGTGGGGATATCCGGCTGTCCAATATTCAAATGATAGATTTTCTTTGTCTTTTCCACCCGGTTGGCAATGGGAGCCAGTTTCCGGATGGGAGAAGTGGGAATGTGCAGCGTCCGCTGAGAAATATGCATGTTGTTCTCCTTATAACAAATCTCCAAAAATCGAATGGCCGATGAATTCCCGGATAATGGAGTTATTGGGAATGGCCTTATCATCAATGGGTTCCACAATCTGCAGCATGTCCAGGAAATTCCGCGCCACCGGATATTCTGCTGCGTCCCGGGGAATCTGTTCCAGGAGCGGGCAGGCATATTTCTTGAAGACAGCCAATTCATAGATCAGGGTGGTATTGAACATGATGTCCGCTTCCTCGCTGAAGGGGAAAATATTCTCCTCTTCCCCATCCCGGACCTTGCTCCAGTTCTGGATGGTCTGCCGGGCATCGTGGGACCGGAACTGGGAATCCCGCACCATCCGCCGCAGCAGCCGCATGTCCGTGGTGGGAATGCGGTTGTAATCATCAAAGGATAAGGGCGTCAGGGCACTGATGTAGATTTTCATCTTGTTCCGGCGCCGGACCCGGGAAGACAGTTTTTCATTCATCCCGTGGATTCCTTCCACCACCAGGACCCCGTCATCTCCCAGGAATTCTTTCTGGCCCCGGTATTCCCGGTGGCCGGTCTTGAAGTTGAAGTAGGGGATCTCTACCGTCTCATCCCGGAGCAGCCGTTCCATATGATCATTGAACAGTTCCGTATCCAGAGCTTCAATAGATTCGAAATCGTAGCTTCCGTCCGGCAGGCGGGGAGTCTGCTCCCGTTCCTTGAAATAGTTGTCCAGAGAAATGGGGATGGGACGCAGCCCATTCACCCGCATCTGTACTGCCAGCCGCTGGGAAAAGGTGGTCTTTCCGGAAGAAGAAGGGCCGGCGATCAGGACCAGCCGTACATTCCGGTCATCCGCATTGATTTCATCAGCGATCCGGGCAATGGATTTTTCATGGTAGGCCTCGCACATCTGGATGATGCCCCGGCTGTTGCCTTCCCGGATATACCGATTCAGGGCAGCTACCGTAGGACAGTGCATCACCTGTCCCATCTTTTCAGAATCGGCATAGACTTGGGCCAGTTTCTTCCGTTCCACATAAGGTTCCAGTTTCTCCAGCTGTTCCTGCCGCCCGTACCGGAGCAGGATCCCGGACCCCATCCACACCAGCTGGAAAGCTTTCAGGCAGCCCAGATTGGGCAGCAGGGGGGTAACAGAATAGGCATATTGATCCCCCAGCTGATAGATGTTGATCTTGTGGTTCTCCGGAAGGGCCTCTAAGAGCGGAGCTTCATCCTGATACAGCTGCGGGTTCACATAGGGCCAGGCCCCGTCCCGCTCCACCTGTTTCACCTGGATGGGTTCCTGGTCCCGGATCATCTCTTCCATGCAGAGGGTGATGTCTTCCAAATCATACTTGCTCAGGAAGATTTTATTCTTCACGGCACAGTACAGCCCATGGCCGAAGGTGTTTTCCACCTCCAGGCGGATTTCCGGCCGCTGCCGGGCCATGGCCGCAATCAGGGCGAACTGGAAGGTGGCGATGTAGGCCCGGTAGCCGGTTTCGCTGTCCAGAGGATAGAAGCCCACATGATCTCCCTCCCCAGGGCACAGCTGCAAGGGCTGTATCTCACCGTTGATCACCCCCACGGCAATGGGACTGTCATACTGTTCCTGATGATCCCTGGCTATGGTCAAAAGTGGTGTCCCCGTCTGATACTGTCTCCTGGCTCCGTCCGGTCCAATGATCTCCATCTCTTCCGCTCCCCTTTTTCTTATTGTTTTTTCAGTCTTCCCCCACTGCATCCATGGCTTCCTTGATTTTGGCAGCCATGCCGTAGATCTTCTTCTTGGGCACGCCGCACACGGCCACCCGTACTCCCGCTGCCAGCGGCACACAGAAGATATTGTCTTCATGGAGCTTGCTGCAGACGGCTTCCGGATCTTTCGCCGGAATGGACAGGAAGAAGCCAGAAATGTACGGCAGCATCTTCAGCCCGCACTGCCGGGCTTCTTCCGTGAAAATATCTCCCCGTTCCTGGATCATGCTGTAATAATGGGCCCGTTCTTTCTGGATGGTATCCAAGAGTTCCGGATCGCTGTAAATGGTATCCAGGGTATCCATGGCACCTCGGTTGCAGTTGGACCAGCAGGCCCGGCTGGTGTACTTGTTCACGTTGATGAATTCCAGGATCTGTTTTTCATCGCTGGTGACCCCGATCAGGGCACCGCAGCGCTGTCCGTACATGGAAAAACTCTTGGACAGGCTGTAGGCAATGAGCCCAAAGATATTGCTGGGCAGATTGGACAGCTTCCGGAAGATCTTCCGGACCTCTTCCCGTTCCCCGGCATAATCGATGTATGCCACATCCAGGCAGAGGGCAGCGGACTTGTCCGTACCAGCCAGGACATCTTCCAGCATCTTCACCACATTCTCGATTTCCTCCGGAGTGAGACTGAACCCGGTGGGATTATGGGCCGGGGTATTGATGATCAAGAGGATCCGGTCCTGCTTGGCCAGGATTTCCCGGACTTTCTTTTCACAGCCAGCCAGGTTGAACTTATGGTCTGCCGTGACCATGGGATATGTATCCAGGTGACGGTCCATATCTTCACAGATTTGTTTGTAGGCCCCCCAGTACCATTCGGAAGTCAGGATGGTATCTCCGGATTCCGTATAGTTCCAAACCGCATGATGGATGGCCCCTGTACCGCCGGCAGTAGCAATAGCAGCCGTAAAGCCTTCCGGACGGGACTTGCAGAAGCAGGCGTTCTGCACCAGTTCCAGGTATTCCGGCAGACCCATGATGGGAGCGTATTGGAAATACTCTGCATCTTTCAGGCTCCGGTAGACCTTGCTGACGGTGGGCAGCACCACAAAGTTTTCATCATTGTCCAGGATGCAGCCGATGGTGGCATTGACCACGGATTCCGCTCCAATTTCACTGATCCTTTTTTGGGCGGCTTCACTGGCTCCAAAAATCCGGTCCTTTGACGTTTTGGTTTTCTTCTGTGCATGTGGTGCAACACAGCTGTTGATCATAATATAGGTCCTCCCCTCGGTAAAAAGCGAACGTTCCACAACAGGAAATAATCGTTCTACATTACATTATCTCATTATTAACGAAATCGGTCAATAACTCCGGACTATTTATCTTGATTTGGAACTTTTCATCGGCCCAGAAAGGAATTTTCCCTGAAAGACCAATGTTTTCCCCATTTCCCGGCTCTCCAAGCGCCCCTCCCGGGTCCACGTACCCGGAAAAGCTGCCTCCCACTGCTGGAAAAAAGCCAAGAAACTGGGGTAGGAACCTTCTAAGACAACTTCTGCACCAATTTCTCCTGTCTTTCCGTTTTTGTCCAAAGGAAGCAGGCGCAGACACCGGATCTGACTGCAGTCAGCTGTACGGGCCAGGGCTTCCAGCCAGTGTTCCCGGGACTGGGGAGCTTCCAGTTCCTTCCCGTTCCCTGCCAGCTGTCGGGCAGCCTCCTGCGCCTCCTGAGGATCCCATTGCCGGGCAAAAGCTGCCAGGATCTGGAGCTGCTGCTGGATTTGCTGCTGCTGCCTGCAGCCTTCCTGGATCTTTCTCCCTAAGGGGAAAAGGACCCCGCTCCACAGCAGGAACAGGGCCAGGAAGATCCCTACAGGGCGGGCGCTCTTTCGGCACCTGTTCCAAAAGATCGTTTTTTTCTCAAGTTCCATGGTTTTCCCCTTTCCATTGCAGCCGGATGGTGAATTCTTCCGTTCCGGAAACTTCTTCCTGATGTTCCAGCCGTTCCAGCCCCACACCGGCCGCCTGGGGCTGCTGTTGGAGACGGCGGACCAGCTGGAGTATGCTCTCCCGTTCCAGGCTTTTTCCTTCCAGAAGGAGTACCTGTCCCCCCTGCCCCTCTTCCTGTTCCACTCGGGTTATCCAGCAGCTGGAGGGAAAAGTGCGGCCCAAAAGGGGAAGCATTTCTCCCCAGGGCAGCTGCCGGTGCAGCAGTTCCGCCCGGTTCTTTTCCTGCCGTTTCTGCACTTTCTGGGCTTCCTGCTGTTCCCGCCAAAGCCGTTCCCAGCCGGCAGCCTGACGGAGCTGCTGCCGGCATTTTCCCAGGTTCCGTTCCACCAAGAAATGAGCGCCGGTCCCGGCCAGCCAGACCGCCAGGGAACAAGCCAACAGCCCTTTTCCCACCCGGGTCCAGCGCTCCGGATCCAGGAAACCGCTTCCCGAAGGAGAAGCATAACAAAAAGGCCCCTTTTCCTTCCCAGGGAGGATGCTGCCCAAAGCGCTCCACAGTCCGAGAGAAAGGCGCTTCTTGTTCCCGTCTCTATAATAAGGAGCCCACTGGCAAAGAGGTTCCACCTCCAAACAGGCTGCCGGGCAGTCCCACAAGCTCTGGAGATGATCCAGCCAGGCCTGCTGTTCCTCCGGGGAGCCTCCGGCCAGAAAGACAGCAGAGGGCCCTTCCTGGAACCGTTCCCCTATGGCAGGACCGGCTTTTTCCCAAACCTGCTGGAAGAGGGATTCCCGGTCTTCAGTCCAAGCATCCCTCCCGGCCTCTCCTCTCTCCAATCGGCAGGTCCCCAACAGCCTGCCGGCTCCATACCAGGCTCCTTGGAGGGAATTCTCTGCCAGGACCAGCAGGAAAGGCGCTGCTGCTTCTTCCAGCCAGCGTCCCCAGGCCTGGGGAGCCGCTTCCAAACGCAGGAGCCGCCAGTCCATCCCTTCAGCCAGAGTCCTGCAGGTTTCCAAGATTTCCTCAGGGACGGCCCCGGCCAGAAGGGTTTCCGGATGGTCCGGAAAAGGAGAAAGGGCCAGCTGGAAAGTGCCGGGACCATAGGGGATCTGCTGGAGGATTTCCCAAGGAGCAGCCTCCTGCTGTTCCCGAAAGGACATCCCTGGCAGGGACAGTTCCTGGAAAGCCATCAAGTCCGGTTCCAAGGAAAAGACGGCCTCCCGTACCGTAATTCCCCGTTTGGCGCAGACCTCTCGGAGCCATAGGACCGCATCTTCGGTCTGCTGCCGTGCCAGCCCTTTCCGGATCCGGTCCGGCCAGCAAAGTTCCAGGAACCGCTCTACTTCCCAGTGCTCATCCTGCTGCCGGACCTGGACCAAGGTCACTTCTTCCTTTCCGATCTGGACGCCCAACAGCTGGGCTGGCCAAGGTGCCAATTTCCTCCGGAGCCAGCCACCGGCCTGTGCCAGTTTTCTCCAGCTAGGAAAGGCTCCCCCTTCCAGCATCCCCAACATGGGCAGCAGATCCGTTTCCGAGAAGGATTCCATAGGCCCTGTCAATTCCAAGATCTGGAGCAGCAGTGCACAGCCGCAGAAAAAAGGAGCCAGGGGCACCGGTTCCCGCATTTTGGCCCGACGGTCTTCCCGGGCCCGGAGGCCCTTGGCCAACACAAAAGAAAGAGCCATTCCCATAGCCAGGAAAAAGCTCCTGAATCCCTGGACCGGTCCCAGCCAGAGGCCTAGGACGGCGGCCAGCTTCGGATCTCCCTCCCCCATCCCTCGGGGAGAAAGGCAGCGGATCAGCTGCAGGAAACCGCCCAAAAGGACCGCGCCGGCAAGACCAGGGAGCAGTGACTGCCCTTTAAGGACCCGTAGGACCAGGAACAGGATCCCCAGCGGGCAGAACAGGCCTTCATATAACTGGAGTTCTTCCATATCCAGCCAGGATAGGAGCAGCAGCAGTGACAAAGAGAGCCAGCGGACTCCCAATACCGGCAGCGTGCCTGGGAACCAAGCGGCCAGGAGAAACAGACAGCCTGTCAGCGCTTCCCACCAGAAAAGAGAAACGGGCAGTTTTTCTCCACAGTAACGGCAGCGGCCTCTCTGGCACAGATAACTGAAGAGGGGCACCAGATCCCGAGGTGCCAGGGGATGGCCGCAGGTTTCGCAGTGGGACCGGGGAAAGAGCACTGATCCGTCCCGTTGGAACCGGTCCGCGCAGAGGCACAGGAAACTGCCGGCACAGCAGCCCAGGATGAAGGAAAGCAAGTATTTCGCCATTTCCATCTGCTCCTTTCTATCCTTGGATGCTGGTCCGCAGCTGGATGGCCTCTCCCAGATGGAGAGCGGTGATCTCCTGGCTGCCGGCCAAGTCTGCGATGGTCCGAGCCACTTTGATGATCCGATCATGGCTCCGGGCACTGAGTCCCAGGTTCACGAAATATTTTTCCAACAGGGCTTCCGCCTGGGGTGTCAGCGGGCAGCATGCCTTCACTTCCCGGCGTCCCATGCTGGCATTGCAGAACAGATGGGTCCCTTTCAGCCGCTCCCGCTGGATCTGCCGGGCCGCCACCACCCGCTGCCGGATGGAGGCCGAACTTTCTTCCCGTTTCCGGCTTTTCATTTCCTGGTATTGGAGCCGGGGCACATGGATCTGGATATCGATCCGATCCAATAGAGGTCCGGAAATCTTTTTTTGATACCGGGCAATGTCTCCCGGCCGGCAGGTGCACTGGTGCAGCTGGTCTTCTTCTCCCCAGAAGCCGCAGGGGCAGGGATTTTGGGCCGCCACCAGGATGAACCGAGCTGGATAGGTCAGGGAAGCCTGGACCCGGCTGATGGTGACCATCCCATCTTCCAGTGGCTGCCGAAGCACTTCCAAAGCGCTCCGGGAAAACTCAGGGAGTTCATCCAGGAACAGGACCCCATGGTGGCTGAGGGTCACTTCTCCCGGCCGTGGGATGCTCCCTCCCCCGATTAGGGCGGATTGGGACACGGTGTGATGGGGGCTGCGGAAAGGCCGTTCTGCCATGATGCCGTGACGGCCCTGGAGGAGACCGGAAATGCTGTAGATCTTCGTGACTTCCAGGGCCTCCTCTTCTGTCATGGGAGGCAGGATGGTGGACAGCCTCCGGGCCAGCATGGTTTTCCCTGCGCCGGGTGCTCCCACCATCAGCACATTGTGCCCTCCGGCAGCAGCAATCTCCAGTGCCCGTTTGGCCACTTTCTGCCCCTGGACATCGGCAAAATCCACCAATCCCTCCTGGGGTTTTTCCAATTCCAATATTTTCTTGGCCAGAGGCTGGAGGGGATGCCGTCCCTGGAAATGGTCGATGATTTCTCCCAGATTCCCAGCTGTATACACGGCGATGCCATCCACCAGCTCCCCTTCAGCCCGGTTGCCGGAGGGGATGAAGATGGCCGGCATCCCTTCCTCCCTGGCCCGGAGGATCATGGGAAGGATACCGTTCACCGGCCGCAGGGAACCATCCAAAGCCAGTTCTCCAGCAAAGACGGGCATGGGATCCGGCAGTGTGACATACTGTTTGGCAGCCAGGACTCCCATGGCGATGGGCAGATCCAGCCCGGCCCCATCTTTTTTTAGGTCTGCGGGAGCCAGGTTCACGGTGATATGGGTATCGGGGAACCGGAAACCGGAATTCTTCACTGCTGCCTTGACCCGTTCTCGGGCCTCTTTTACTGCCACATCCGGCAGGCCTACCATTTCAAAAGCCGGCATACCGTTGGTCACATCCACTTCTACCGTAACCATTTCTCCGTTGATGCCTCGGGTGGTCTCCCCCCAGGTCCGTGCATACATGGGATCAGCTCCTTTGTAGTGAATCGTTCATCGTGTGTCGTTTTGTTGGAAGCCAGCTGGGCCGGCTTCCTTCGGCAGTTGACCATTGATAATTGACAGATTTTATCTTTAAAAGCAATTCTTCAAATGATTCAGAGAAATTTCTCCATACAGATCTAAGATTTCAATGATATCGAACCGGCACCGGCAGCGGAATACCGGATGTTCCCGGAGATAACACCAGGCCGTTTTCCGCAGGCGGAGCTGCTTGGTCCGGGTCACTGCGGCTGCCGGACGGCCGAATTTCAGGCTGTGCCGGCTCTTCACTTCTACAAAAGCCACCACCCCCTGGTGCCGGGCCACAATATCCAATTCTCCCCAAGCACAGCTGTAGTTCCGGTCCAGGATCTCATAGCCCTGCCTTTCCAGATACCGGACCGCCCTGTCTTCTCCCCAGTTCCCGAACCGGCGGCGCTGGTGGACCATGCATATCACTCCTTTCATAGCTGTAGAGCCGCTCACGGCTCAGTCGGAAGTCTGAAGTCGGGAGTCCTTGGATAAATTTGCAAGCAAATTTTAGAATATGTATAACCGTTGGGCGAAATGAAATCTTTGAACACTTCCGATTCTGGTTCTACATAATCAGAAGGACCTGACATCAAGACAGGTCCTGTCCTGAGGCTTCAGACTTCTGACTCCCGACTGATGGCTGTTGCCCTGGCAACAGCCCCCTACTTCAGTTTCAGCAGTTTGTTTTCACTGACGGCGGGTTCTTTCAGCCCCATGGATTTCAGGGGTTCATAACTTCTCCGGTGCCAGGGACAGGGACCGCAGTCCAGGATGGCCTGGATGTGCTGGGCCGTTCCGTATCCTTTGTGCTGGGCAAAGCCGAACTGGGGATACTGGCTGTCCAGTTCCTGCATCAGATGATCCCTTGTCACTTTAGCAATGATGGAAGCTGCCGCCACCGCCGCACTTTTGCTGTCCCCATGGACCAGGTCCTCCACCGCCATCCCAGGGATTTCCAGAGGCATGGCATCGGTAATGGCCGCCTGGGGCCGTACCTTCAGGTGGGTCAGACAAAGAGTCATGGCCTTTTTCGCCGCCTGGTAGATATTCAGCCGGTCGATTTCCCGGGGCCCCAAGATGCTGACGGTCACACTCACTGCCTGTTCCAAGATTTCTTGATACAAAGTCTCCCGCCGGGCAGCCGTCACTTTTTTCGAATCGTTCAGCCCCGGCAGCCAGATGGTGTGGGGCAGGATCACTGCCGCCGTGACCAAGGGACCGGCCAAAGGGCCTCGGCCCGCTTCATCGCAGCCAGCTACCTGCTCCAGGCCTTTTTCCCAGAAGGCCCGTTCCAGATCCTGGAGACGGTCCAGCCTTTCCCGTTCTGCCGCCCGAGCCGCCTGTTTCCGTTCATAGGCTTCCAGCAGCTTCCGGACTCCAGCCCGGGAGTCCTGCCGCCAGACAGCCAGTTCTTCCGGAGCAGGGCCCGCCTTCAGCTTTTCTCGGATAGCCTGGATGCTTTCTCCCCGGGTCATGATTCTGCGCTTCCCCCAGGGGCTTTTTCCAGGCTGAAGGCCCCCAGCTTCCCCATCTTGAAATCCCGGAGGATCATCTGGATGGTCTTGTTCAGGTCCAGGTTCCCGCCGGCCTTCAGACAGCCCCGGGCCCGGGCAATCTTTTCCTCCACGGTTTCTACCGTGTCTTCCGGTGCCAGTTCGATCCGGTAGCTGGCAGCCAGTTCCTGGGGATACAGCTTCACCAGCCGCTGGACCAGGATGTGGACGGCCGTTTCTTGATCGAAGACTTCTTCCCGGATGGCCCCGGTGACAGCCAGACTGAAACCGGTTTCTGGGTTGTCGAATTTGGGCCAGAGGACCCCTGGCGTATCCAGCAGTTCCAGTCCCTTTCCCAGGATCACCCACTGGGGTCCCCTCGTCACCCCCGGCTTATTCTGGGCCGCAGCTTTGTTCTTTCCCAGGAGACGGTTGATCAGGGTGGATTTTCCCACATTGGGGATGCCTACGATCATCACCCGGATAGAACGGTTCCGGACCCCCTTCTTCCGCCATTTTTCCAGGGTAGGTTCTCCCGCTTTCTGGATGGCGCTGATGAGGGCTTTGATCCCTTTGCCCTTTTGGCAGTCCACTTCCAAGGCCGTGAAACTGTGTTTCTTGAAATAAGCCAGCCAGTCCCGGGTCCGGTCCGGATCGGCCATATCCGTTTTGTTCAGGACCACGATTTTCTGCTTGCTGCCGATCAGCTGCTGGAGCATAGGGTTGGCACTGGATCGGGGAATCCGGGCATCCAAGAGTTCTACCACCACATCCACCAGTTTCAGGTTGGCTTCCATCATCCGTTTGGCCTTGGTCATGTGGCCGGGGAACCACTGGATATGGAATTTCTTTCCGCCGATTGTATTTTCCATGGAAACTTCCTTTCTATTAGAAAAACAGGCACGTCCGTGCCCGGTCTGTTTGCATAGGCCCCATTATACCATGATTCCCCAAGAGAAGCGAATGATGGAAAAAGCAGGTCATTAATGGGAATTTGGTGCAGTAAAGGGGCTGTGAAAAAATGAAAGATCATTTTTTCACAGCCCCTTCTTTCACGGCAGCGCTCTTACTTGTCCCAAGGGCCAGAAGATGAAGCTGGCCTTGCCTTTCACCAGGCTCAGGTCCACGAAGCCCACATCCCGGAACCGGCTGTCTTCGGAGTTATTCCGGTTGTCCCCCATGACAAAGATATGGCCGGCAGGGACGGTGGTCTTAGGCAGGTTGGTATGGAAGGGTTCCCGGATGTAGCTTTCATCCAAGGCCTGCCCGTTCACATAGGTCTTCCCGTCTCGGATCTCGATGGTGTCTCCCCCTACGGCGATGACCCGTTTGATGAAGTCCCTGCGGGTATCGCTGGGATATTTGAACACGATGATCTCTCCCCGTTTGGGCTGGCGGGTGTAGTAGACCAGTTTATTCACCAGGAGCCGTTCCTGATCCTGGAGGGTGTTCATCATGGAAGGGCCGGAAACCATATAGGGTTCCACCAGGAAAGTGCGGATCCCGAAGGCCAACACCACCGCCACGATGATGGAAATCAGCCAATCGCTGACAGTATCCTGCCAGGAGCCGGATTTCTTTTCTTCGCTCATGAATATCTCCTTCACAGAAAAAAAGGCAGTTGCCGGAGCAACTGCCTCATTGATCCGATTACCGACGTTCTCTGATACGAGCGGCTTTACCGGTCAGTTTACGCAGATAGTACAGTTTTGCTCTGCGTACCACACCTCTGTGAGATACCACGATCTTTTCCAGACGCGGGGAATGCACAGGGAACATTCTTTCCACACCCACACCGGAAGCAATGCGGCGAACGGTGAACATTTCCCGGGAGCCAGCACCGCTCCGGGCAATGCAGACGCCTTCAAACAGCTGAACACGTTCACGGGTACCTTCGACAACCTTCACATAGACTTTCAGGGTATCGCCAGGACGGAATTCAGGAATGTCGGAACGCAGCTGTTCCTTTTCAATTGCTTCAATAACGTTCATTTATAATTTCCTCCTCAGAATCCAAGACGTTCATGTCTAGCCACGTGCTAACAGCGGACCGCCCGTTAATGCATACGCTGTATTATACCATACAGCCGGCTCTCGGTGCAACCAGAAAGTCAGGATTCCTGGCTTTTTCCGGCTGCCCGGGACTTCTCTTTTTCTTCTTCTTCCATGGCCAAGAACAGTTTCCCGTCCCCTTTCTGCCACTGCATGCTCCGCAGCAGCTCCGGGCGGTGGCGGAACGTAGCCCGCAGGCTTTCCTTCCGCCGCCACTGGCCGATTTTTGCGTGGTCTCCGGAGAGCAGGATCTCCGGTACGGTTTTGCCCTGATATTCCACAGGGCGGGTATACTGGGGGTATTCCAGCAGGCTGTCCTGGAAAGAATCTTCTTCTGCACTCACCTGCTTGCCCAGTACGCCGGGGATGAATCGGGCCACGGCATCCATGATGCACAGGGCAGGCAGTTCACCTCCGGTAAGGACGAAATCCCCGATGGAAAGCCGGAGATCAGCTTCTTCAAGGATCCGTTCGTCAAAACCTTCATAATGGCCGCAGAGAAAGATCAGGTCCCTGCCACTCCGGGCCAGCCGGCAGACCCGATCCTGGCGGAGGGGTTCCCCCACCGGGGTCAGGGCAGCCACAAGGGCGTCGGGAGCCAATTTCCGGGCCCGGTCCAAGGCTGCCAAAAAGGTCTGGGGCTTCAGGACCATGCCGGCACCGCCGCCGCAGGTGGTATCGTCCACGCTCCGGTGCCGGTCCGTAGCATAGTCCCGAGGATCCACACAGTCTACTGTGAGCAGCCCTTCTTGGGCTGCCCGTCCCAGGATGCTCCAGGCGCTGGCACTCCTGATCATCTCCGGAAAGAGAGTGATAAAGACGAATTTCATATCAAATCCACTCCGGCAGGACGACCACGATCTGTTTCTTTTCCCAGTCGATATTCCGGATGTTGTCCGCAATGGCAGCCACCAGGATTTCTTCTCCCTGGGGCGGAGCAATGACGAACACATCGGTGGATCCCGGACTGATCACGTCCTTCAGGGTGCCCACAGGCTCCCCTTCCGGCGTAACTGCGGCAAAACCGATGATATCCCGGACATAGAACTGGCCTTCCGGCAGAGGGGGGAGTTCTTCCGGGCGCAGGACCAAAGTCCGTCCCCGGAGGGTTTCTGCATCGTCCATGGTGTCAATGCCCTCCACCTTCATCAGGTATACATTCTTGTGCTGGCGCAGGCTCACCACGTTGAATTCCCGGCCATTGTCCAGGGTGATCTTTTTCATTTTGGCGTACCGCTCCGGATGGTCCGTCTGCGGCATAATGCGAAATTCGCCCCGCACGCCATGCGGGGCGACAATTTTGCCAATCACGATATGCTGTTCCATAGGCTTACGCTCTGAATCCGACGACTTTGCCGTCTTCCACGACGATTTCCGCCCCCATGAGGGCTTCCAGGTCGCTGCCGATGGTAATCTCTACGGAACGTTCCAGTGTACCATGACCGACTTCACTGCCGATTTCCAGGTTTTCGGCCCGTTCCAGCTTGTCTTTCAGTTCCTGGAGAGCATGGCCCCGCTGGGCCTTTTCATACTCGATCTGCTCCTGGAGCCCCCGGACAGCTTCCGGACCGGCCGCGGACTGTTCATTCAGCGCCCGCTTGGCATTGAACTGGAACTGTTCGAAATCCAGTTCAGCAGCCTGGACCTGACGTTTCATATCTGCAATGATCTTGGCTTTCAGGTCTTCTGTGACCTTGGCCTTGATGACTACAGGCACCCGAACGATCATTTTATCCATGGTAACCACCTTTAATCGATATCAACGATGACTTTTACGTTTTCGCGGGTAGCAGCTGCTTTCATCACCAGACGGATGGCCTTGGCAATGCGGCCTTGCTTGCCGATCACTTTACCCATATCTTCAGGCGCCACGTGGAGTTTCAGGATCACGGAAGATCCGGTCCTTTCCTCCTCCACCTGGACCTCGGAGGGATTATTCACGATAGCCTTAGCAATCACTTCAACTATCTCTTTCATAGTCGTCCTCCTTATTTTGCTGCCTTTTCGCCAGCCAGTTTCGCCATCAGACCCTGTTTGCTGAACATGGAGCGGACCGTATCAGTCGGCTGTGCTCCCTTCTTCATCCAGGACAGAGCTTTTTCTTCATCGATGGTAACCACAGCAGGATCAACGGTAGAATCGTAAGTCCCTACGGTTTCGATGAAACGGCCGTCACGAGGAGCGCGTTCATCAGCGACCACGATACGGTAGAAAGGGCTCTTTTTGGCACCCATACGTTTCAGACGGATTTTAACTGCCACAACATTCACCTCCTTGCCAGATTGTTTTTATTGCATGAAAGGCAGTTTGAATCTGCCCTTCCGTGCATACTTGTTCATGCCCTGCATGGTCTTCATGAGCTTCTTGCTCTCTTCGAACTGCTTCAGCAGCCGGTTCACATCCTGGACCCTCTGGCCGCAGCCGGCTGCAATGCGTTTGCGCCGGGACCCGTTGATGATCCGGGGATTCTGCCGCTCCTGGGGCGTCATGGAATAGATGATGGCTTCCAGCCGGCGGACTTCCTTGCCGTCCAGATCCACCCCTTCCAGCTGCTTGGCAAATTTACCCATGCCGGGGATCATGCTGAGAATGGATTCCAGGGACCCCAGTTTCTTGACCTGTTTCATCTGGTCCAGGAACATGTCCAGTGTGAATTCATTCTTCTTCAGGGATTCCGCCATTTTTTTGGCCGAATCCACATCGATGGCTTCCTGAGCCTTTTCGATCAGGGAGAGCACGTCCCCCATGCCCAGGATCCGGGAAGCCATACGGTCAGGATAGAAGGGCTGGAGGGCATCCAGTTTTTCTCCCATCCCCACAAACTTCACCGGGCAGTTGGTCACTGCCTTGACGCTGAGTACGGCGCCCCCTCGGGCATCGCCGTCCAGCTTGGTCACGATCAGCCCTGTAATGCCCAGGGCTTTGTTGAAGGAATCGGCCACCGTAACGGCGTCCTGGCCGGTCATGGCATCCACCACCAGCAGGATTTCGTCCGGATGGACCGCGGCTTTCATGTCTTTCAGCTCATTCATCAGGGTCTCGTCCACATGGAGACGGCCGGCGGTATCGATGAGCACGGTATCGCACAGGAGGGCATTGGCCCGCTTCAGGGATTCTTTGGCGATTTCCACCGGAGAAACCTGGTCCCCCAGGGAGAACACCGGCATATCCAGCTGTTTGCCGATGACTTCCAGCTGGGTAATGGCGGCAGGACGGTACACGTCCCCGGCCACCATCAGCGGCTTCTTCCCGTTTTTCCGCAGGTAGTTGGCCAGCTTGCCCAGAGTGGTGGTCTTGCCGGCGCCCTGGAGCCCCACCAGCATGATTACCGTAGGCGGATTGGCCGCCTGGTTCAGCTTGCTCTGGGTGCCCCCCAGGAGCTCGATGAGCTCCTCATGGACGATCTTCACAATATATTGGCCTGGAGTGAGATTGGGGTCAACCTGCTGCCCCATGGCCCGCTCCTTGATTTTGGCGGTAAATTCTTTGACGACCTTGAAGTTCACATCCGCTTCCAGCAGGGCCAGCCGGACTTCCCGGAGGGTCTCTTTCAGATCCTGTTCGGAAACCGTCTTCTGTCCCCGGAGCTTCTGGATGGCTGCCGTCAGTTTGTCGGTTAGGATTTCAAAAGCCATAGTTACCTGCTTTCGTCAATGATGCTTTTCAGGATATCTTCCACCTTCCCCAAACGGGGATCGGTGCTGTCACTGATCCGGCAGGCTTCCAGGAGTTTTACCGCTCCCCGGAGCTTGAACTGCCGTTCCTGATCCTGGTGCAGCAGGTGAAGTCTGTTTTCGTACTTTTCCAGGGTCTGTTCCACACGCCGCAGCAGATCATAGACCGCCTGACGGCTGGTCTGGGTATTTTCCGCGATTTCTCCCAATGACAGGTCATCGTAGAAATACTCTTCCATGATTTTCTGCTGTTTCTCCGTGAGCAGCCCGCCGTAGATGGCATAGAGCTGACCGAACCGGATCCTTTTTTCAAAGCCTTCATCCTGCATGAATATCACCGGGTGCTATTGTACTATAAAGAGAAAAACCTGTCAAGGATTTTTCCTTGACAGGCAAAGTTTTTTCTCAGAAGAGGCTCTCCTGGTCCGGCCCCTTCTTTTTGGGGACTTTCCGTTCCTCACCGGATTTGGCCGGCTGGGGCGTAAACAGGTCCCGGTCCCCGTAAAGGACTTTTTTCTGGACTTCCAAGTCCTCCTTCTCCCACCGGACCGCATGGCGGGTGTATTTCTTCAAAAGAGGAGACTGGGGATGGGTTTCCTTGTTCAGGTTCACCAGATCATAGGCTTCGGTGATCATCCGGCCCAGGACGGAATTCACTCCGTTGGGGCTGCTGTCCCGGACCAGAGCCTGGTATTCCTCATAAAGTTCCGGATCCTGCTGGAGGAACAGGAACACCTGGTCCGTCAGCTGCCGGGTGAACCGGGACAGGAGCTTCTTCCCCAGTTTTTCCGTTTTCAGGTCGCTTGCCATGGCTGCCTCCCGTCACTGCTGCCGGGCCTGGATAAGGGCCTTCATCCGGCTGACAGCGGCGGTGATGTCCGGAGCTCCCAGGATGGCGCTGATCATGGCACAGCCGGCGGCGCCTTGGTCCATCACCTGATCCAGCTGAGCTTCATGGATGCCCCCGATGCCTACCACGGGAATCTGTACTGCCTGGATGATTTCCTGGAACCTGCCCGGAGCCAGTACCGAAGCATCTTTCTTGCTGCCAGTGGGATAGAGAGCCCCTACACCCAAGTAATCCGCCCCCTGGGCTTGTGCTTCCAGCGCCTCTTCCAGATTGTGGGCAGAAATGCCGATGATGGCCTCCTGTCCCAATACTGCCCGGGCTTTTTGGATGGCTTCATCCTCCTGGCCCAGATGGACCCCATCTGCTCCCAGGATCTTGGCCGCTTCCACATTGTCGTCCACTAGGAAGGGCACTTTGTACTTCCGGCAAAGGGCCTTCACCTTCTCTCCCTCTGCCAGGAGCTCTTCCATACCCAGTTCTTTTTCCCGAAGCTGGAGCAGGGTGACGCCAGCCCGGAGAGCTTCTTCCACGGCTTCATAAAAATCCCTGCCTCGGAGGCAGTGCCGGTCCGTCACCAAATACAGGCTTAAATCGAACTGCTTCATGGCATATCACTCCCAACCGGCTTTCCGGTACAGATTTACAAAATGATGGATGGGACCGTGGCCATGGCCTACGGCCAAACCGTTCTGGATACCCAAGGCCACATAGGCTTTGGCCTTTTCCACTGCTTCTGGCAGGGAGCAGCCTGCCGCCAGTTCCGCAGCCAGGGCGGAAGAAAGGCTGCAGCCGGTACCGTGGGTATTGGGGTTGGCGAACCGCTGGCCGGAGAACCATTTTCCCTGGAGCCAGCTGCCTTCTCCCGGATACAGCAGATAATCATCGGCGGTATCCGCCAGATGACCCCCTTTCAGGAGCACGGCCCGGGCTCCTTTTTGACAAATAGCGGCTGCTGCCTTTTCCATATCTTCCTGGCTGTGGATGGAAAGGCCGGACAGCACTTCCCCCTCCTGCATATTGGGAGTGATCAATGTAGCCAGGGGCAGCAGCTTTTCCTGCAGATCCTTCCGGGCGTCCTTTTCCAGGAGATAGCTTCCAGAAGTAGCCACCATCACCGGATCCACCACCAGTACTTTGGGGGCATACTGCTCCATTTTTCGGGCGATGGCCCGGATCAGGGCAGAATTGGACACCATTCCCACCTTCACCCCGTCCACCCGGATATCTTGGAATACCGCGTCGATCTGGGCTTCCACCACTTCCGGGTCGATGTTCTGGATGGCTGTGACCCCAGTGGTATTTTGGGCCGTCACGGCAGTGATTACGCTCATGCCGTAGCAGCCATGAGCGGCAAATGTCTTCAAGTCCGCCTGGATGCCGGCGCCGCCGGAAGAATCCGACCCGGCAATGGTCAACAGATGGAACATGTTTTTCTCCTTCTTTCTGAAAAAGGCTGCCGCCTGAGCGACAGCCTTTTTTCTTCCAATTATTTCAGTTTCTTCACCATTTCCACCACATGGTCCACAGTGAAGCCGAATTCTTTGTAGACGGTCTTACCGGGAGCAGAGGCACCGAACCGATCAATGCCCAGGACTCTGTCTTCGCTGCCGGTATACCGGGCCCAGCCGGTGCGTACCCCAGCTTCCAGGGCGATGGCAGGCACATCCTTGGGCAGGACTTTCTTCTTGTACGCGCTGCTCTGCTGTTCGAACACATCCCAGCTGGGCATGGAGACCACCTGGACACCGATGTGTTTTTCTTCCAAAGCTTTCTGGGCTTCCAGGGCCAGATGGACTTCGCTGCCGGTGGCAATAAGCACAGCCTTCAGCTTCTCTTTGGGAGAGGGGCTCAGCACATAGGCTCCTTTGGGAGCGCCTTTGGCGATGACTTTTTCATAGCCGTGGAGCACAGGCAATCCCTGACGGGTCAGGAGCAGGCAGGTTGGCTGCTTCCGGTTTTCGCAGGCAGCCTTCCAGGCCACTGCCGTTTCCAAGGCATCTGCCGGCCGGAATACGGAGACATTGGGGATCAGCCGCAGGCTCATGGCCTGTTCGATGGGTTCATGGGTGGGACCATCTTCCCCTACGAACACGCTGTCATGGGTATAGACGAACACGCTGCCGATGCCCATGAGGGCTGCCATCCGCACAGCCGGACGCATGAAATCGGCAAACACCAGGAAGGTGGCCCCAAAGGGCAGGATCCCGCCATGGAGGCAGAGGCCATTGACGATGCAGCCCATAGCATGCTCCCGGATCCCGAAATGGATGTTCCGGCCGGTCCGGTCATCAGCAGAGAAGAATCCCTTCCCCTTCATTTCCGTCTTGTTGGAAGGACCTAAGTCAGCACTGCCCCCGATGAGAGCCGGAATCTTGTCTGCCAGCAGCTGGAGCACCGTACCGGAAGCTGCGCGGGTAGCCACACTGTCCGTGTCTTTAAAGGCGGCCAGCAGATCCTTCAGGTCCAGATCCATTTTTCCGTCGATCCGGTCTGCTAATTCCTGGGCCAGTTCCGGATAGGCCTTGGCATAATCCACCATCAGCTGGTTCCAGTCTCCTTCCTTTTTCTGGCACTGGGGCAGCTTGTCCGCAAAATGCTTCTTCACTTCTTCCGGCACCACGAAGGACTGGCTGCCGTCCCAGCCAGCGGCTTCCTTGGTCTTAGCCACATTTTCAGGTCCCAGGGGTTCCCCATGGGCACTGGCCATATCCTGCCGGGGGCTGCCGAAACCGATATGGGTCTTCACGATGATCAGGGAAGGTTTCCGGGTTTCTTTCTTGGCCGCTTCGATGGCTTTGGTCAGGGCTTCCACATCTTCGGAAGAAGCCACCCGGAGCACCTGCCAGCCATAAGCCTTGAACCGGGCGCCTACATCTTCCCGGAAGGCGATGTCCGTGCTGCCTTCGATGGTGATCTTATTGTCATCATAGAGGAAAATCAGTTTCCCCAGACCCAGAGTGCCTGCCAGAGAAGCGGCTTCAGATGCCACCCCTTCCATCTGATCCCCGTCGGAAGTGATGCCGTAGGTATAGTGATCCACCACCTGGTAGCCTTCTTTATTGTAGCGGGCCGCCAGCATCTCTTCGGCCATAGCCAGCCCCACCGCCATGGCAAAGCCGTGGCCCAGAGGACCGGTTGACACATCCACCCCAGGAGTCACCCCATATTCGGGATGGCCCGGAGTTTTGCTGCCCCACTGCCGGAAATTCTTCAGATCTTCCAGGGACAGGTCATATCCGGCCACATGGAGCATGGCATAGAGCAGGGCGCTGCCATGGCCTGGAGACAGGACGAACCGGTCCCGGTTGAACCAGTTGGGATTTTCAGGATTGTATTTCATGAACCGGTCCCAGATGGTATACATCAAAGGAGCCGTCCCCAGAGGCAGGCCCGGATGGCCGGAATTGGCCGCCTGCACTTCATCGATGGACAAAAAACGCAGGGTGTTGATGCTTTCAGTATCAATATTTTGCATGAAAATAATCCCTCCATACCGGATGTAAAAAAGTAGTATACACAGTCATTCATTCTGATTATAGGCCATTTGAGGGGGTAACGCAAGGGGTGCTGCTGCCTATGCAGCGACACCCTTCACTGTCTCAGCAGCGCCACGCTCCCCAAGACGATGAGAAGCCCTCCTACCCAGGAATATAGGGTGAGGCTTTCTCCCCACAAAAGGGCCCCGGCCAGGATGTGGAACAGGATACCTGTGTACATCAGGAAATTCACCATAGTGGGATGGATGTGGGTGCAGCCCCAGGTCAGGCATACCTGGCCCAGCAGCGCCGACAAGGCCAGTTCCCCGATCCACCCCCATTCCCAGCCGGAAGGCAGGGTCCATTGGCCGGTGGCTCCCATGATCACCAGTCCGCCCAGGGTACTGTAAAGCTGGAAGTAAAAGACCAGCTCCGTCTGGGTATGGCCTCCGTTCTCCGTCATCTTCCCGATGCACACATAGGCACTGGCCGCAAAGAAGGCGGATAGGATCCCAAAGATGGCATACACATTGAAGGAATGGAAATTCCACACCTGGAGGACGATGGCCGCTCCCAGGGCAATCATCCCCAGCCAGGGGACTTCCCGTCCCTGGAGACGCCCTTTCAGGAAAACTGGGGACAGGAGGCACATGAAGAAAGCAGACAGCTGGGTAAGGATCTCCGCATCCCCCAGGGTCAGCCCATTGAGACAGTAGAAAAAGAACAGCAGGCAGACGCCCCCGAACAGTCCCCGGAGATGGAGCAGCCCCCGGTCTTTTCCGGAAAACACCGGCAGGGATTCCACCCGGGCCAGGAAAGGCAGGAACAGCATACCCAACAGCCCCCGGAAGAAAGTGATCTCCCCGGTGCCCAGGTACAGCAGCTTTTTGGCCCCGATATCCATGGTGGTAAAGAATACGGCTGCCAGGATGGAAGCCAAGATGCCTTTTTTGGTGGTAGAAAAAGTCACGGATCCTTCCTCCTTGTGAAAACGATTCCCCCTCAGTTTACACAAAAACCGGACCTCCTGCAATGGCCAGGAGGTCCGTTGGATGCAAATCCTTTTTACTTTTTGGCAGCTTCTGCCTTTGCCTTGGCATCTGCCACGATCTTTTCTGCCAGTTTGGGCGGCACATCCTCATAGTGGTCGAATTTCATCTCGAAGGTCCCGGTCCCCTGGGTCAAGGCCCGGAGATCCACGGCGTAATCCAGGATTTCCGCATAGGGTACCTGGGCCTTCACCACAGCCCGGCCGTCTTCTGCGGACTGCATCCCCAGGATCCGGCCCCGTTTGCCGTTCAGGTCGGAAATGATGTCCCCCGTCATCCGTTCGTCGCAGTACACATCCAGGTTGTAATAGGGTTCCATAAGCACGGGTTTGGATTGTTCCGCAGCTTTCTGGAAAGCCATATGGGAAGCCACCTTGAAGGCCATTTCTGAAGAGTCCACCGTATGGTAGGACCCATCCAGCAGGGTGATTTTCAGATCCACCACAGGGTAGCCGGCCAGGATCCCGTGCTCCATGGATTCCTTCATGCCCTTTTCCACCGCTGGGATGTACTGGCGGGGCACGGCACCCCCGAAGATCTTGTCCACGAACTCGAAGCCGCTGCCCGGAGGCAGAGGTTCCATCTTGATGACCACATGGCCGTACTGGCCATGGCCGCCGGTCTGTTTCTTGTACTTGCCTTCTACTTCTGCAGACCCCCGGATGGTTTCCCGATATTCCACCATGGGCGGTTTCAGCACTGCATCCACGCCGAATTTCCGTTTCATCCGTTCCATAAGGATTTCCAGATGCTGATCTCCCATGCCACTGATCAGGGTTTCCTTGGTCACCGGGTTCCGGCTGACGATGAAGGTAGGATCCTCGTCCATCAGTTTGCCCAGAGCTGCGGCGATTTTGTCTTCATCCCCCTTCTTCTTGGGAGAGATGGCCCGGCTGTACATGGGCAGCGGATATTCGATGGGCGCAAACTGCACCGGTTCCTCCTTGGCACTGAGGGTATCTCCGGTCATGGTGAACTGGAGGCGGGAAATGACCCCGATGTCTCCGGCCACGATCTGTTTCATGGGCAGAGGATTCTTGCCTCGAAGGGTGTTGATATTCCCCACTTTTTCCATTTCATCCCGGCTGGCATTGTATACAGTGCTGTCGGCCTTGATGATGCCGGAGAACACCCGGACAAAGCTCATCCGCCCCACGAAAGGATCGGAAGTGGTCTTGAACACAAGGGCAGCCAGCGGAGCATTGGAGTCCCGCCGTTCCACCTGACCGGTCTTCAGGTTGGTCACATGGTATTCGTTCAGGACAGCAGGGAAGGTGTAGTCCACAATGGCGGAGAGGGTCCGGCCCAGGCCGATGTTCTTGAAAGCAGAACCGCAGAGCACCGGGAAGATGATGCCCTGCCGGATGCCCTTCACCAGACAGTGCATCACTTCTTCATCGGAAATGGTCTCCCCTTCCAGATACCGTTCCATCACCTCATCATCGGCTTCCACCGCCGCTTCCACCATTTTGTCATGGGCATCCTGGACCCAGGCTTTCAGGTCTTCAGGGACTTCAATCTCGTCCGCTCCGTTCCCGTTGCCCTTATAGGCTTTTTGGTTGAACACATCGATGACCCCGCAGAAATCCTCTTCCTTCCCCAAAGGCAGTTCCAGGGGCAGGATCCGTTTGCCGATCTTGGCCCGGAGATTGTCCAGGATATTGTCGTAATCGGCGTTTTCCCGGTCCATCTTGTTCACGAAGATCAGACGGGGCAGACCGGCTTCTTCCGCCAGTTTCCAGCATTGTTCCGTCCCGATCTGGACCCCGCTGGTAGCACTGACCACGATCAATACGCTGTCCACGGCCCGGAAAGCCCCTTTGACCTCCGCCACGAAATCGGCAAAGCCCGGGGTATCGATGAAATTGATCTTCACATCCCGCCATTCCACGGGAGCCAGAGTAGCGCTCACGGAAACTCCCCGCTTGATTTCTTCCGGTTCGAAGTCCGTGGTGGTCTGCCCATCTTCCACCTTGCACATACGGCTGATGGCACCGCTGCGGTAGAGCAGTGCTTCCGTAAGGGAAGTGGTCCCTGCACCTCCATGCCCAACAATTGCCACGTTCCTGATTTTATCGCCTGTATACTCTTTCACTGTACAGCCCCCTTTATTCCGTAAGATGCGGGATTCCCGGCTGCCAGGAGCAGCCTTCCCAAGATTCTTGTCTGATGGTACTCTTTTTCGGGGAATAGGCACTGTTTTCCTGCTTTTAACAGAAAACTTTCGAAATTCCCACAAAATAAAAAGGAATGTGTAACGATAGATACACATTCCTTTACAGATGGTTTGCCATGCTTTGACAATCCTGCCGTCCTTTATGCATTCCGGTCCTTGTACCGATTGTACAACAGCAGTCCATAAGCCAAGATCACCAAGGTGGCCAGGATGGCCAGCCGGTCCATATGCTGCCGGAAATGGATGATGTCGTGGCCTACCACCACTTCCAAGGCTGTGGAAGGGAATTTTCCTACAAAAGTGGCAATGATGTAATCCCGGAGCTTCATCCGGCTGATGGCCCCCAAACAGGTGAGGATCCCAGAAGGGAAATAGGGCAAGGTCCGGGCCAGGGCCATGGCCACTAGGCCGTTGTCGCTGCTCATTTCATCCAGCCGCTGGAGATTGTTGCTCTTAGCGATGACTTTTTCCGCCGTGGACCGGAGAAAATACCGCATGATCAGAAAACTGAGGATGACCCCCACACTTTCCGCCGCCCAGGAAATCAAGATCCCCAAGGGCAGTCCGAACACCACCCCATTGGCGGTGGAAAGGAAGATCGACGGGATACAGCCTGCTGCATTGATGAAAACATCCAGCAGGAAACTGATGGCCACCGCCCAAGGCCCGAAGGAACGGAGGAAGCCCACCGTTTCCTGGATATTCCCGCCTCTGGCCAGGTGGATGATCTGTGGATAGAAACTGGGATCCAGGAAATGGATCAGAGCCAGGACCCCCAGGAGGCCGGCAAACGCGATGATCTTAAAAGTCCCTTCAGAACCATGATCTTTGGTAGGGACCGGGGATTGTACAGGTGTTTCCATGATGTATGTGCTCCTTCTGACAGAATGGATGAGGGTTCGATTTGGATTTTCTTTATTATAATGTGCCATTGTTACAGAAATGAAAACTACCTGTAAATAGAGCTTAAAAAAACGAGGATGCTATTGTATGGACAGAAGCTTCTGACTGGACGGTGCTGCCCATGAGCCACCCTCCTACGCATTGAAGATCCGCTCGAACCGCTCATCGAACTGGGTAGTGGCGGCGGCCCGGATCACTTCCTGTTCCGTCTTGGGGTCACTCATGGCCCACTGGGCTGCCTTCCGGGCTTCCAGCAGGGTGTCCGTGTCTCGAAGGATATCCGCAATGTACAGATCCGACAGCCCATGCTGCCGCAGTCCGAAGAACTGACCGGCCCCCCGGAGTTCCAGGTCTTTTTCCGCCAGGAGGAAGCCGTCGCTGCAGCTGCGCATGATCTGGAGCCGTTCCAAGGTCACTGGATTGGTGGAAGAAGTCAGCAGCACACAGTAGGACTGGGCGCTTCCCCGTCCCACCCGGCCCCGGAGCTGGTGCATCTGGGCCAAGCCGAACCGATCCGCTCCCTCGATGATCATCAGGGTAGCATTGGGCACGTTCACCCCCACTTCCACCACCGTGGTGGTGATCAGCACCTTGATTTCATTCCGGGCAAAACTTTCCATCACCGCGTCCTTCTCTTCCGGTTTCAGCCGTCCGTGGAGCAGGCCGCAGGGAATCCCCCGGAGATAGGTGGAGGTCAATTCTTCATACAGGTCCGCAGCCGCCTTGGCATCCACCCCTTCGCTTTCTTCGATAAGGGGGCAGACCACATAGGCCTGGTGCCCTTCCTGGACCTGGTGGACCAAGCCCTTATACACCGCTCCCCGCTTATCTTCCGTATAGCACAGGGTCTGGACCGGTTTCCGACCCGGGGGCAGCCCCTTCATCAGGGACACATCCAGATCCCCATATACCGTAAGGGCCAGGGTCCGAGGGATGGGAGTGGCGGTCATGACCAGCACATGGGGCGCATAGGGACTCTTATCCTGGAGTTTCGCCCGCTGGGCCACCCCGAACCGATGCTGTTCATCGGTGATGGCCAAGGCCAGGGAATGGAACACCACCGCATCCTGGATCAGGGCATAGGTCCCCACCACCGCCTGGATGGAACCGTCCGCCAGACCTTCCAGTACCTCCCGCCGGGCTTTGGCCGTCAGGCCCCCGGTCAAAAGCGCCGTCCGGATCCCCGCTGGTTCCAGTACCTTCTGCATTTCTTGGTAATGCTGCTCCGCCAGGATTTCTGTAGGAGCCATCAGACATCCCTGATACCCGTTTTCCACGGTTTTGGCCAAGGCCAGGAGAGCCAGGGCCGTTTTCCCAGATCCTACATCCCCTTGGACCAGCCGGTTCATGGGTTCCGGGCTCTGCATATCATCATCGATTTCCTGCCAGGCTTTTTTCTGGCTGTCCGTCAGGGAAAAACCCAGGAGTCCCCGGACCTTCCGGACCAGTTCTCCGCACCGGGCCATCTTGATGCCCCTGCTGTCCCGCTTGATTTCCACCCGATGATGGAGCAGCCCGCACTGGAGGAAGAACAGTTCCTCAAAGATCAGCCGCTGCCGGGCTTTTTCCAAGAGTTCCGGACTTTTGGGAAAATGGATGTTTTCCAGGGCTTCCAGCCGGGGCAGGAAATGTCTGGCCTGGAGGATTTTCTCCGGCAGGCATTCCGGCAGTTCTTTCCGCGCCAAGGCCAAAGCCTGGCGCACCGCCCCCCGCACCTGATTCTGGGTCAAGCTGCCGGTAAGGGCATAGGTGGGGAGGATGCCCGGGGCTTCCGCCTTTTCTTCCTTCACATGGGAGAGGCTGGCACTGGTGACGCTTTTGGCGGTACGGCCCAGGTTCACTTTCCCGATGACGAACACTTCATCCCCTGTATGATAGACCCGGGTCATATAGGTCTGGGCCCCGAACAGGACGATTTCCGCGAAGCCGGTGCCATCCCCCACGGTAATGGTGGCATATTTCATGTTCCGGGCACTCCTGCGGTTGTTCAGCCGCACGATGGTCCCTCGGAACAGCTGCATCTCCCCGGCTGTGGTCAGTTCGCTGATGGTCTTTACATGGGAATAGTCCAGATAGCAGCCTTGCCGGGGAAAATGGTTCAGCAGGTCACCGATGGTCACAACATTGATATTTTCAAATTCCTGGGCCTTTTTGGGCCCGATGCCTTTGAGTTTGGTTACTGGTTCCTGCCACCACATGGCTCTTTTCTCCTTTTCTCATGGTTTCTACTTGCAATTATAATCCAATTTGTGTTAAAATAGCTACATTGAGTTTTAAAAATAACGCATTGCCTTATAACTTGAAGGAGGTGGGACCATGGCATGCATCTGTGAAATCTGCAACAAAGGTGAGCTGTCCGGCAACAACGTCAGCCATTCCAATAGACATGTAAAACGTTCTTGGAAACCTAACGTTCAAAAGGTCAAAGCGGTGGTAGACGGTGAAGTGAAGAGCATCAACGTGTGCACTCGCTGCTTACGTTCCGGCAAGGTAACCCGCGCCATCTAAGCTATAGGTTACAGCATAAAAAAGGGGGTGTGAAATAATAGCCCCATGAAAACGAAAAGGACTTTCGATTCTTGCGAATCGAAAGTCCTTTTTCGTGTTAGAATTTAACTGCGATGAAAAACCTAACTGTGTATTATAGTACTCCCAAACAGGGAATTTTACCAGCATTTTTTTCTGAGTGCCTGGATATCACAGATCCGGTTTTCACGTTTGACAGATTTATGGAGGAAATCGATTTACGCAAATATCTGAGTAAACTTCCTGCTCATGAGTTAGGAAGAATCAGATATAATCCCGTCAATATGTTGAAAACGGTTCTGTTCGGGTTTATGGATGAAGGATGCATCTCTCTCAGAAAGCTGGAAGACAATTGCAAAGTCAATATCCGCTATCAATACCTTATGAACGGTAAACGCCCGTCCTATCGGACTTTCGGATATTTCATCAATACTGTCCTGATGAATCAAGCCGAATCGCTCTTTTATGAAATCACCCAGGAAATCATCACCAAAGAGCATGTGGATTTCGACCATATCTATATCGATGGCTCCAAATTCGAAGCCAATGCCAATAAGTATTCCTGGGTCTGGAAAAAAGGTACGGAGAAATCGAGATTCCGGCTGTTTGCCAAAATCTCAGCACTCCTGGAAGAAATCAACGAGATGCTGAGCTGTAGTGGACTAAAAGCCGAAATCAATTCAGAATATGCTCCTGAATATCTGGAGCTCATCCTGAGCCAGCTTCATGAAATCTGGAACCTGGACGAGGATAGATTTGTCCATGGCAGAGGGCACCATAAGAGTCCGGAACAGCGGAATTACGAAAAACTAAAAGTATATCTGCAGAAACTTAAGGAATATGGAAAAAAGTTGAGTATCTGTGGAGAGAATCGTAATAGCTATTCTAAAACGGATCATTCAGCTACGTTCATGCGGATCAAGAGAGACTACATGGGAAACGACCAGCTGCTGCCGGCATATAACATCCAAGTTGGCATAGCTGATGAATACATAGCGGTCCTTGACGTAAACCAGTACAGGTCAGATATGGACTGCTTCGTTCCCCTTCTGGAAAAGTTTTATGAGCACCATGGGATCTATCCGAAATATCCAGTAGCTGACGCAGGGTATGGTTCATTCAATAACTATCTGTACTGCAACGAACATGGGATGGAAGCCTGTATGAAATTCCCCATGTTCTTCAAGGAAACGACGGACAAGAAGTATCACGAGAACCCATTCCGTGCGGTCAATTTCAAGACGACAGCCGATGGAACATTAATCTGTCCCAACGGAAAGAAGTTCAAATTCGTCTACAGGAAAAACATTCAAGGCAATCAATATGGCCGTCAGGAAGAAATCTATGAATGTGAGGACTGCAATGGATGTCCTTATGCAGAACGTTGCAAGAAAACACCTCATAACAGACGGATCAGCCTGAATCGTGAACTTACAAAGGTCCATGCTGACGTCATTGGACGATTGACAGATACCCGCGGATTTCTGTTGAGAAGGAACCGTGCAATCCAGGCAGAAGGTACTTTCGGAGTGATGAAGCACGACCGGGAGTATGACCGAATTGTCCGAAGAGGCATGGATTCAGTGAAAATGGAAGTTTTTTTAGTTTCTATTGGCTTCAACCTGTATAAATACCATAGGAAGCAGCAGGTACATATGGATATGGCAGCTTGATTTTAAAAAGCTGATTTTTGGGGGAAAGGGGGAAGTATACCCTTTTTCTCTTGCTTTTCACTGCCAGAAGTGAAAAGAGACAAAAAACAGGGGATGTGAAAAAATGAGAAATCATTTTTTCACATCTCCCCTGTCAACGGTCAGCTGTCTACGGTCAACGGCCGGATGATAAATTTGCAGGCAAATTTCATGAATATGTAAATCATTTCCGCAGGGGCAGCAGGCCCGGCCGCCCGCCAGATCAGCGTTGTCCGTGCATGCTGCAGGCCCCCTGCAGTTTGTTCCAGTTCAAAATCAATTTGGCAAAATTGATTTCCAACGGCCGCTGACCATTGACCATTGACCGCTGACAAAAAAAAGAGATGTCACACAGGACGCATGACATCTCCTTCTATTAAAACTTGTACGATACCCCCACATTCACTTCATGGGTCTTGGCATCGATGTCTCCCTTGAAATCTTTGTACTTGCTGTCGTTGTAGGATACGTTGGCTTCCCAGTTGTCAGTGAAGGCGTAGCCAACCCCCAGTTCGTACTGGGTGATGTTGTTGCCGGCGCCGAACTTGGCCCAGCCGGTGGTCTTTTCCGTAATGGGCAGCCGGCCGATGGCCCCCACCTGATACCCGCTGTTGTTGTCATGGTAGCCATGCTGTTTCAGCCGGTTCCGCACATAGCCCCCGTACCCGTACAGATAGGGGTTGAACTGGTAAATCAGGCTCACCTGATGGGACTGGGCGGACGCATCGTCGTCCCCTTCATGGGCCGCATACCGGTAATCCAGCCCCAGGTTGTCGGCGATCCCGATGGTGCCCCCCACCCGGTACCGAGTGTCACCGCCGAAATCCCTGGTTTCTCCGTTCTGTTTCCATTTCAGAGTATTGCCCACCGTGACGTTGGCATCGATCTTTGCAGCGCCAGGAGCAATCTTGGCCAGGGGAGAAGCACAGGCCACGGTCAAAGGCAGCAGGCTCAGCACTGCAGTGGCCATCATCATTTTTTTCATGGGAAATCCCTCCTTCAATGGATTCAAACATTCATCATTCTTTCATTATACACTTTTTCATCAATTTTCGCAAAATTTCACTGCCGGACTCCGGTAAGTTTCACCGCACCCATGGCCGCTGCCAGGGCCGCCAGAGTGGGCAGCAGCCAGCTCATCCCCAGAGCAAACAGGGGCAGCTGGTGGTAGCAGCCCAGCAAAGCCTGGACCGGCGCCGTACCCTGGAGCCCTTTGGGCAGCACGCTGAGGGCATCCCCAAAGGCTGCCAGGCCCGCCAGCACCATAGGCCACCGGTACAGCCGCCGATCCTTCCCCAAAAGAGCGGAAGCAAAGGAAGCCAGGATCAGGGTAATGGCCATGGGATACAGGAACATAAGGATGGGCACCGCCAGCACGATGATCTGGGTGAGCCCCACATTCCCGATCAGGAAGGAGATCCCTGCAAAGACCGCACAATAGGTTTTATAGCTCAGACTCCCGGGAAACAGTTCCTGGAAGGTGTTGGCACAGGCGGTGATCAGGCCGATGGCGGTCTTCAGGCAGGCAAAGGTCACAATGGCCGCCAGCAGCATGCCTCCCACCGGGCCGAAATAGCTGTGGGCGATCTGGGCCAGGGCGATGCCCCCGTTGGCGGAGACCGCCAGCTGTCCCAAGCTGGAAGTGCCCAGCCAGGTAATCAGGGTATAGATCAGGGACATGAGGAACACCACAATGACCCCCACCTTCAGCAAGTCCACGGAAATGGTCTCCACATCCCGGACCCCCAGATCTTTCAGGGTGTTGATCACCACCACGGAAAAGGCCAGCATGGCCAGCACGTCCATGGTGTTGTACCCTTCCTTGAACCCGGTAAGGAAGGCGTGTTCCACGTAGTCCCCCTGGGGAAGGCTGCCGGCAATGGAGCCCATGGGATGGACCAGGGCCACCGCCACCAGGATGGCCAGGAAGGCCAGGAACACCGGGTTCAGGAATTTCCCGATGTACACCACCAGTTTGGAAGGCTTCAGGGAAAACAGCAGGGCCACAGCCATGAACAGGAAGGTGAACCCGGCCAGGAACAGGGTCTGGTTCTCCCCTACAAAGGGCACGATTCCGATCTGGTAGGACACGGTGGCCGTCCGGGGCAGGGCAAAAGCCGGCCCGATGGTCAGATACAGCAGCACCGTAAAGATCCGGGCAAAGACGGGATGCACATTCCCCGCCAGTTCTTCCAGGCTGCCGCTGCCGGAAAGGCCGAAGGCGATCAAGGCCAGGAAGGGCATCAGCACCCCGGTGGAAATGAAGCCAATGTTGGCACTCCAGAAATGGGCGCCGGCCAATTGACCCATGTGCACCGGGAAGATCAGGTTCCCGGCTCCGAACAGCATCCCGAACAGCATGGAGCCCACAAAGAGATATTCAGCAGAAGTCAGTTTGTGCTTGTTCATAGCGCCTCCTTATTTGGCGGTCAGGCCGCCGTCCACGGAAACGACGGCGCCGGTCATAAAGCCGTTCATAGGGGACAGTACCGCACAGATCATATGGGCCGCTTCTTCCGGCTTCCCGATCCGGCCCATGGGATACACAGAAGCCATGGATTCCCGGGAATAGCCTCCTTCCGCCAGCTGTTTTTCCACCAGAGGGGTATCCACATCCCCCGGGCACAGGCAGTTCACCCGGATCCAGGGAGCCAGATCCAGGGCCAGGGACCGGGTAAAGGCCACCACCGCCCCTTTGGAAGCGGCGTACAGGCAGCAGCCGTAATTTCCTTCCAGGGCCGCGTCAGAAGCGATGTTCACAATGGAAGGACCGTCCTGGACAAAAAGATCCAGCAGGGCCTGGGTGAGGAAAATGGTCCCCTTCACATTCACATCCATCAGCTGCTGGTACTCTTCTTCCGTTACGTCCTGGAAAGGCTTTTCCTGATAGATCCCGGCGCTGTTCACCAGAAAATCCAGTTCCTGGTGCTGTGCCTGGAGTTCCCCGGCGATTTTCCGGCAGCCTTCCACGGTACTTACATCTCCCTGAAGATACCGGGCCTCTCCCGGCAGCCCGGCCAGGCTCTCCACCGCCTTTTGGCCCCGTTCCGGATCCCGGCCCACCAGCCACACCGTAGCTCCGTCCTGAGCCAGCAGCCTGGCTGCTGCCAGACCGATGCCCGAAGTTCCCCCGCTGATGATACCCCTTTTCTTCTCCATTCCGTATCCAATCATACTCCCGACTCCCTTCCTGCAGCTCTGGTTACCACACAAGAAAAAAGGAGATACCGTTTCCACGATATCCCCTCTTTGTTTGCGTTTGTTGTTTCTGTGCAGATATCTATCTTACAGTTTCACAACGTTAGCAGCCTGTTCACCACGGTTGCCTTCGACAACGTCGAATTCTACAGCCTGGCCTTCTTCCAGAGTCTTGAAGCCTTCACCCTGGATTGCGGAGAAATGAACGAATACATCGCCGCCATCTTCCCGTTCAATGAAACCATAACCCTTTTCAGCATTAAACCATTTAACTTTGCCAGTCATCTTTACTTGGCCTCCTAAAAATTATTGCGAAAAACGATCCAACTATATGTGATACCTGCGTGAGTTCAACATTCAGTAAGTCCGTTGTTTCTGTGTTCCATTCTAGCATAACCCCTGGACTTTTACAAGCAAAAGAATTGCAACAGTACAGATAACTCAGGGTATTTTCAAAGATTTTCGAGAAAATTGACAAACCAGCTCTTCCTTTTGTTTTTTTGCCAACTGTTTCAGGGCATATTCCCGGCGAAGAGCCGCCTTTTTGTCCGGCAGTTCCTCGTAATAAGCCAGTTCCACCGCCCCGAAAGCCCGGGTGTATTTCGCCCCGGACCCGCTGCGGTGCATGGCCAGACGATGGGCTAGATCATTGGTCCAGCCGGTATAGAGGGCTCCATTGGCACAGCGCACCATATAGACGTAAGCGGTCATTCCTTTACGATTTCTACCTTTTCCATCACCACATCTTCCAGGGGACGGTCGGCGAAATCCGTAGGGGTGGAACCGATCTTATGGACCACATCCATCCCTTCGGTGATTTTCCCGAAGATGGCATGATGGCCGTCCAGCCAGGGGGTGGGCACCAAGGTGATGAAGAACTGGCTGCCCCCGGTATTGGGGCCGGCATTGGCCATGGAGAGGATCCCTTCGCTGCTGTGAGCCAGTCCAGGCCCGAATTCATCGTCGATGGTGTAACCGGGACCGCCCATGCCGGTGCCGGTGGGATCGCCGCCCTGGATCATGAAATCGTCGATGACCCGGTGGAAGATGACCCCGTCATAGAATCCCTTCTCCACCAGTTCCAGGAAGTTCCCTGCAGTCTTGGGGGCTTTGTCCTCAAAGAGTTCCGCTGTAAAATCTCCTAAATTCGTGTGGAAATGCACTTTTCTGTTCATGTTGTTCACCTCGTTGTTGTTATAAAGGGGGAGTGTTGTACATTCTGTGCAACATCCTCTCAAAACTCCCTGATCACCAAATCTGACAGATCCAGTGGGACCCGGCCGCCTTCTCCCTGGGATACGGAAGCCAGAGCTACCAGCTTCCCTTGGGGCTCGATGTAGAAGTTGTCCTTTTGGAGCCGAGCCCAAGCTTCCAGGGATCCCAATTTTTCCTGGATGGCTTCCTGCTGGCTGCTGCCCAGGAAATGGTCCAGGGTCAGCCGGTTCCCCGTATTGAGATCGAATACCATGGCATACTGGAAATCCGTCTTCCGGGCCAGGAGCAGGCTGCTGTCCGCCCCTCCCATCAGGGGAGACACCCAGGCATAGTTCTTCAGCCGGGTCCAGGACGCCAGATTGTTCACCTCTGTCACCGGATAATTCCGGTACAGGACCGGTTTCCCCTGGAATACCAAACTCAGGAGATGGTTCCGGTTGTAGGTCACCCGGCACTGGAGTTCGCTTTCCACCGGTCCGGTGATATGCCGGTACACGGAAATATAATTCCCCAGTTCCTGATTGATCCGGTCTTGGACCTGGGGCGTCACGCCTCCGGTCACTTGGGGATAGGTATTCTGGTATCCATCATGGGTAATCTTCAGGGCTTCCCGTTTCTCTCCCCGGGGAGCCCCGGGTCTTGCAGGCACGGTATACCAGCCAGTGACACCATCCCGGGTAGCCACCTTGGCCCATTCCAGTCCATTGATTTCCCGTTTGCCGAAGATCATGCCCAAAGCGCCGGCAGGAGCCGGACGCAGGATGGTTTCTGGTTTTTCTTCCGGCAGGCTGCGCAGATAGCCGCCGCTGAACAGGACCCGTTCCATCTTATGCTCCCGGGTCACAAATTCCACCCGGGCACCTTGTTCCCCTTCTCCCGGAGCAATGGCCTTAGTCTCCTGGGGAGCCGCCGGTTCCTGTACCGGCAGTGCCCCGGGATTCTCCTGATGTTTTGGATTCTGACAGCCGCCCAAGGCCAGGGAAACTGTCAGGAAAAGGACCAGACAGACAGGCTTCCAACCCGTCATACCGGATTCTCCCGCAGCCAAGAAGCCGCAGAAAGCAGAGCCTTCTGGCCTTCTCCGGCCGCCTTGTTGATCTGCCAGGGATAACCGGCTGCATCACCGGCCGCAAAGACCCCAGGCACCGAGGTTGCCATTTTCTCATCCACCTGGATGAACCGGCCCTTCAGCGCCAGACCCGGCAAAAGCTTCTCCAGGGGATCGGTTTCCCGCAGCAGGAAAAGTCCGTCCATATCAACCGTTCCTGCTGTAGTCTCCAAGGCTTCCGTTTTTTCTTCCCCCAGGATTTTAAGAGGTTTGCCTTCCATGATCCGGAGATTCCCCGGTTTCTTTTCCGGCAGGGGAAAATCAGCCCAAAGCTTGACTTCTTTCGCCAGTCCGGCCAGGAATTCCACTTCTTCCCAAGCCGATGGCAAATTGGTCACCACCCCGATGGTCCTGCCTTTGTACAGGTATCCATCACAGGTGGCACAGTAACTGACGCCCCGTCCCAGATACGCCTCTTCTCCGTCCAGGGCTTTGCCGTGGGCCGCTCCCGGACACAGGAGGATGCTCCGGGCCTGGTACACATCTCCAGGCGTTGCCAGATAAAAGCTGGCCTTCCCGGGCATGATGCTCAAGACCTTGTGAGGCACTACAGCCGTCCCGGCAGCCCTCATATGGGCAGTAAAGGCATCCATCAGGGCAGCACCGGACTGGTCCGGCAGTCCCAAGTAATTCTTCACCAACGGGCTTTTCCGCAGGGCCAGCCCAAAATCTCCTGTGTCGAACAGCACCGCAGAAAGAGACCGGTTGGCAGCCGTCACCGCCGCACTGCAGCCCGCCGGTCCGCCTCCCACAATAGCAATATCATACAGCATATCGGATCTCCTTTTTTTCTGCCAGGATTATTTGAATTCTGCTACTTTCTCCAGAGGCAGTTTGGGTACATAATAATCACGGTTTTCATCCACATAATAGTCCAGGGATTTTCCTTTTTCTCCGGAGACCAGGTTGCTTTTATGGGCCGGATAACCCAGTGCCAGGACGATATTGACCTCCAGTTCTTCCGGGATTTCCAGCAGAGCAGCTATTTTTTTCCGGTCCACAGCAGCCAGGATAGCGCTCCCTACCCCCTTCTGCCAGGCCGTGATGGCCATGGCATCCAGGGCGATCCCCAGATCGATGTCGCTGATCATGGGCGAGGCATTCCGGGGTTTGGCCACCACCACAAAAGCCACTGGCTGTTCCCCTTCCTTCGGGGTCCCGATTTCTTTCGGCAATGCTGCAGCCCAATGGAGCAGAGGCTGCATGGCTTTGACATTTTCCGGCTGCTCCACAGCCACAAAGCGCAGCCACTGGCTGTTCCGTCCGCAGCTCCGTTTCCGTGCCACGTCCACCAAAGTCCGCAGCAGACCGGGTTCCAGTGGTTTTTGCAAGAAGCGCCGGTAGGTCCGGCAGGAATCATATAATACAGGTAAATCCATCGTAATCACTCCTTATCGATCATTGCACTGAGGTAGCATATCCGTTTTCCCCATCTGCCTGTAGTACCAGTACATGGGGGGCCTGTTCCAGGAAAAGGACCGCCTCCTGCTGCCGGATCTGGAGTGGGCTGTTGAATACATCCACCGGGGAAAAGCCCACCACCGGCAGCTGCCGGATGACGCCCAGGGAATCCTCTCCGATTACAGACACCTCATTCAAGTGAGTTTTCCCGGTCCCCCTGTGGCCGTAACTGAGTATCAGGATATCCTGTTTTCCCGGCCGGAAATCCAGCCGGTACAGGGCATATTCCACTCCTTTCTGAAGGGTACACAGCCCTACTCCGTCCCCCACCTGCCAGCCCAGGACCAGGACTTTTTCCGAGCCGGCAGCACCAGTCAGGCTGGCACTGATCTTCTGGGGCATCCCTTTGCGGAATTCTACCGTCAGGGGAGGCTGCAGCTGTCCGTTGGCGCTGAGGCTGTACCGGGGGGCAAAATACTGGGCTGCCTCCACTGCCGGCCCGCCCATTCCCAGGAATACGGCCAAAAGAGCGATCTCCCAGGCATTTTTCATACATCCACCCCCTGTTTTCCCTGCTCTGCAGGCATTTCTGTATCCTTTTTATTATACCCTACCCAGAAGGAAGAAAACAATTGTCTTTTCTTCACCCCACCAACGCCTCCCGCAGAGCTTCCACCCCTTCCTGGATTTTTTCTTCGGCGATCCCGGCAAAGGAAAGGAGGAATTCCGGCGGCCTGCCGGCATCCGTTCCCTGGACAGGGATGATCTTTACGCCCTGATCCATAGCCTTCTCCGCCAGATCACCTGCCGTCCCAGGCAGATCCAAAGCAATGTGGAGATGGAGTCCGGATCCGTAGCTCAAGAGCTGCACCTGGTTCCCAAATACCCTCAGGAGAGCTTCCTGGAGCTTCTGGCTCTTGGTCCGGTACAGGCTCCGCAGTTTGCGGATGTGCCTTGTCAGATGGCCTTCCTCGATGTAAGCCGCCAGGGCCAGCTGCTCCACCGTGGAAGAAGTCTGATTGTACCGGTCGGCGATTGCCCGATAGGCGGGCAGCAGCTTTTCCGGCAGGACCAGATAGCTGATCCGCAGGGACGGGAGCATGGTGCGGGAGAAAGATCCCAGATAGATGATCTGTTCCCGGTTCCCGAAACTGTGGAGGGCCGGAGTGGGCCGATGGAGATAGCGGAATTCTCCGTTGTAGTCATCTTCCAACAGATATACCCGTTCCAGCTGGGTGGCCACGATCAGATTGTTCCTTTCTTTTTCCGTCAGGGCTCTTCCTTTGTACGGATTGGCAGGAGAAATCATCAGGAGCCCCGGCCAATCCGCCTTGGGATCTGCCGGATCAAAGGTGCGGACAGCCCATCCCATCAGCCGGAAAATCTGTTCCGCCTGAGGGAATCCAGGAGGTTCCAATCCCACCACCTTCTGTTCCAGAGGCAGCAAGGGCAGCAGCACCAGCAAAAGGGTCTGGAGACCGGCCCCCACCAGGATCTGTTCCGGTCGGCAAACCACCCCCCGGGAAGCATAACTGTACCGGGCCAGGACCTGCCGCAGTTCCGGCTCTCCCTGGGGATCCCCATACCCTGCAATGGAAGGCGGATCCCGGAGCACGGCATTGAGACAGCGCCGCCAGAGTACGGTATCGAAAGTGGAGGTATCGATGTAATTATTGGAAAAATTATAACGCACAGCCGGTTTGGCCTTTCCATTCGCAGGGACGGTCTCTGCCCTGGCTTCCTGGGGAACATAGGCCGCCACCTGGTAGCCCCGGTTGGGCAGATTGTCTACATACCCTTGATCGATGAGGATCTGATAGGCGGCCTCCACCGTGGTCCGGCTCAGTTTCAGATCCCGGGTCAGCTTGCGGATGGAAGGAAGGAAATCCGGAGCGGCCAGATGCTGCAGCCGGATCTCTTCCCGGAAGTAATCGGCCAGCTGCCGGTAAAGCGGTTCCCTCCCCGGCTGTGCTCGAAAATTAAAAGTGGTCAGCACAGAACTGTGCTCCTTTCAGTACCGTTTTTCAGCAAGATTTATAATCACGGATATTGTAGCATAAAAAAACCGGGGCTGTGAAGAAATGAAATTCTCATTTCTTCACAGCCCCTATTTTTCACGCCTGTTTCGCCATGATTTCCTTGGCTTTCATCAGGCGCACCGTACTGGCTCTTTCGTTTTCGCTGAGCTTCATGGTGATGTACTTGATGCTTTCCTGCATTTCCGGGATCATCACATATTCCAACGCGTTGACCCGCCGGCGAGTCTTTTCGATTTCATCCGCCAGCATGTTGCAGGTCTTTTCCACTTCCGCCAATTCCAAAAGATCCGGCAGGCAGGTGGTCAGTTCGGTCACCGCTGTATCCAGTTCCCCGGTGGTGAACACGAAGGAATAGGGCACCTGGGCCGCATCATCCGCCGTAGCCCCGGTGTAGGTCAGGGTGGGCACATCCACGCTCATCACATTCTTGCTCCCCACTTCGAACTCGGCACTCCGGGCCGGATACAGCAGGGCTTCGTTCATGGTCAAGTACCCCATATGGGCCCGGGCCACCACGAAATGATGGGACACATTCTGGAGGGCCTTTTCCATTTTCAGCCGCAGTTCGTGGTTCCGGCGGATGTAGATCATGAACTGCCGGACCATTTCGTCCCGTTTGTCTTTCAGCAGTTTATGCCCCCGGACGGCAGTGGCAAGCCGGCGTTTCAGCCGGGTCAGCTCCATCCGGGTAGGGTTTACGTTCGTAGCCATGGGTTATTCCCCCTCGCTGCCGTCCGCCGGTTTGTAGTATTTGTCCAGGTATTCATCCCGGATCCGCTTCAGCTCGCTGCGGGGCAGGATCCCCAGCAGCTTCCAGCCCAGATCCAGGGTCTCCTCGATGGACCGGTTGGTCCGGTACCCCTGGGAGACATATTCCTTTTCAAAGGCATCGGCAAATCGGGCATACAGCTTGTCCACCTTGCTGAGAGCCGAATCCCCCAGGATGGTGGCCAGTTCTTTGGCCTGTTTCCCTCGGGAATAAGCCGCGAACAGCTGGTTCATGGTGTCTGCATGGTCTTCCCGGGTCTTGCCCTTGCCCACCCCTTTATCTTTCAGACGGGACAGGGAAGGCAGCACGTCGATGGGCGGCGTCAGCCCCTTCCGGTACAGTTCCCGGGAGAGGATGATCTGCCCCTCGGTGATGTACCCAGTCAGGTCGGGGATGGGATGGGTCTTGTCGTCTTCGGGCATGGACAGGATGGGGATCATGGTGATGGATCCCTTCTTCCCCCGGATCCGGCCAGCCCGTTCGTACATGGTAGCCAAGTCCGTATACAGATATCCAGGATAGCCCCGGCGTCCGGGGACTTCCTTCCGGGCAGCAGATACTTCCCGGAGGGCATCGGCATAGTTGGTGATATCCGTGATGATGACCAGCACATGCATATCCAGTTCAAAGGCCAGATATTCTGCCGCCGTAATGGCCATACGGGGGGTGGCGATCCGTTCTACCGCCGGATCGTTGGCCAGGTTGATGAACATCACCGCCCGGCTCAGCGCCCCGGTCCGGTTGAAGTCCTGCATGAAGAAGTTGGCTTCTTCAAAGGTGATCCCTACGGCGGCGAACACTACGGCGAATTTTTCATCGGTGCCCCGGACTCTGGCCTGCCGGGCGATCTGGGCGGCCAGCTGGGCATGGGGCAGACCGGAACCGGAGAACACCGGCAGTTTCTGTCCCCGGACCAGGGTGTTCAGACCGTCGATGGCGCTGACCCCGGTCTGGATGAATTCGGAAGGATATTCACGGGCTGCCGGATTCATGGGTTCTCCGTTGATGTCCTTGTATTCTTCCGGGATGATGGCCGGCCCGCCGTCAATGGGGCTGCCCATACCGTCGAATACACGGCCCAGCATGGCAGGGGATACCCCCAGCTGGATCCCGTGGCCCAGGAACCGGGCTTTGGCCGTAGCCGGCTGCAGCCCCTGGGAATCTTCGAACAGCTGGACCAGGGCTTTGTCCCCGTCCACGGTGAGTACCTTGCCGTTCCGGATTTCCCCATTCTGCTGGTGGATTTCCACCAGTTCGTCATAGGTTGCACCTTTTACCTGGTCCACCAGCATCAGAGGGCCCACCACTTCTCGGATGGTTTTGTAGTCCTTACGCATTTTCTTCACCCTCTTCCGTCAGTTCTGCAAAGGCCTGCTCCAGATCCCGGTTCAGCTGGCCGAACTTTTCCTTCCGGTCTTTTTCCGGAATGTATTTGGCACGGCCGATCTGTTCCCGGATAGGCATTTCGATCAGCTTATCCAGCTTCACATGTTTGGTCATGGCATCCAAGGCCTTTTCATACCAGGTGATAATCAATTTCAACATATCGTACTGTTTTTCCAAAGAAGTGTAGGTATCCACTTCATGGAAGGAGTTCTGGTGCAGGAAGTCTTCCCGGATGGACCGGGCACATTCCATGGTGATCCGGTCCTTGAAGCCCAGGGCATCGATTCCGACCAGACGGACGATTTCGTTCAGGTTGGATTCTTCCTGGAGGATTTCCATGGCCGTCCCCACCAGTTTGGACCAGTCGGGAGCCACTTTGGCATCATAGTAGGCACGGAGCCGATCGGAATACAAGGAATAGCTCTGGAGCCAGTCGATGGCCGGGAAATGGCGGGCATAAGCCAGCGCTGAAGACAGACACCAGAACACCTTGACGATCCGCAGGGTAGCCTGGGAGACCGGTTCGGAAATATCCCCGCCAGGAGGGGACACAGCCCCGATGGCGGAAACAGCGCCGATCCGGTCGTCCTGGCCCAGGCATTCCACTTCCCCGGCCCGTTCATAGTATTCCGCCAAACGGGAGGACAAGTATGCCGGGTATCCTTCTTCACCGGGCATTTCTTCGAGACGGGAGGACATTTCCCGGAGGGCTTCTGCCCAGCGGGAAGTGGAGTCAGCCATAATGGCCACCTTATACCCCATATCCCGGTAATATTCTGCAATGGTGATGCCCGTATAGATAGAAGCTTCCCGGGCCGCCACCGGCATATCGGAAGTATTGGCGATCAGCACCGTCCGCTTCATCAGAGGCAGGCCAGTGCGGGGGTCATTCAGGGCCGGGAATTCATTCAGTACGTCGGTCATTTCATTCCCACGTTCTCCACAGCCTACATACACGATGATATCCGCGTCCGCCCATTTGGCCAGCTGGTGCTGGATGACGGTCTTGCCGCTGCCAAAGGGCCCGGGCACGGCCGCCACACCGCCTTTGGCAATGGGGAACAGGGTATCGATGACCCGCTGGCCGGTAACCATGGGTTCTTCCGGAGGCAGCTTGGTCTTGTAAGGACGGGCCACACGGACCGGCCACTGCTGGAGCATGGGATAGGACTCTACCTCCCCCTTGCTGTCTTTTAGTTTGTATACCGGATCCAAGATGGTAGCTTCTCCTGCATAGACCCATTCCACAGTTCCGCTTTTGCCAGGTGGCACCATGATTTTATGGAGTACAGCAGGAGTTTCCTGGACGGTGCCGATTACGTCGCCGCCGGATACCTGATCTCCCACTTTGGCCACCGGTACGAACTGCCATTTCTTTTCCCGATCCAGACGGGGGACTTCGATGCCACGGCTGATCCGGTCGCCAGCCAGTTCATAGATTTTTTCCAGGGGACGCTGGATCCCGTCGAAGATGCTTTCGATCAGCCCGGGAGCCAGTTCCACGCTCATGGGAGACCCAGTGGATTCCACCGGTTCCCCCGGCCCCAGGCCAGCAGTCTCTTCGTACACCTGGATAGAAGCTTTATCATCACGAAGCTCGATGACTTCACCGATCAGGCGTTTGTCACTGACGCGGACCATATCATGGAGCTGCACGTCTTTCATACCTTCGGCGACAATCAGCGGGCCGGATACTTTCACGATCTTTCCACTCACGATTGTTCCCTACCCTTCCTTGAATAGAATATCGGCGCCCACTGCTTTTTCCACGTTTTCCCGGACACGCTTCATGCCCAGACCCAGGGATCTGTTCCCGGCAGGAATGGGAATGATAGCGGGAAAGGTAGCGGTAGCATATTCTGCGATCACGGCCTGGGCCTTCTGGGCAGCGGTTTCCGTAATGTAGATCACGGCATAGCCCTCATCGGCCAGGTGGTGGATCCTGCGCTCAATCTGTTCCTGTTCTTCTTCGTAGAATACATCGAACCCTACGGCTTTGAAGATCATCACGGAGCTGGGATCACCGATCACTGCGATTTTCTTTTTATCCATCTTGCTGCCTCCCATGCTTCCTGTGATTATGCATAGACGCTGGGCAGCTGGGGTTCAAACCCGCCCTGGATGGCTCCGAAGATCATCCGCAGGGCTTCTGCCTCGGTTTCCCGGGCTTCCAGATACCCTATGATGGGTCCCAGGGAATGGGTATCCCATCTGGCCCGGCGGAGGATCAGGCTCAGACCCTCTTCCATCCGACGGGAAATGACCCCCAGTTCATTGGTCTGTGCAAATTCGTTGATGGCCTGGACCAGTTCAGATCCATGGCTCCCCTGGTTCAGCCGGGCTCCCAGCTGTTCCGGAGGCACATCCAGGCTTTCTTCGAACACCTCTTTGGAGATGTCCCCGCAGTCCACCAGTACCAAACGCAGCTGAGCCAGTTCCCAGTGGAGGTTCTGGGCCCGGATCAGGCTGATGGTGTTCTGGCAATCCGCCCACAGGGAGAAATACTCCCGGATGAAGCCTTTTTCCTTTTTCCGGTCCAGCACCTCTTTGGCCTGGCGGAACAAGGCTCCGTCCAAAAGTGCGCTGAGCCGGAAGGGATCCGCTTCCCGGGCCAGGTCCCCTTCGATTTCGTTGAGTACCTGGCAGTAGATGGGCGGCAGGTCCTCATAATACTTGGTATGGACCATATCCTTCAGCAGGTTCAGGTCGAAATTGCCTCCCTCCCGAAGGATGTCATCGGCCTGGATTCCCAGCAGCCGGGCCTTCAGCAGGCATTTCAGGTTGTGGGTATCCACCGGCAGCAGGAACAGGCCGGTAAGTTCCGGATCTGGGGTCAGTTCCTGGATCCGTTTCCGGGTCAGCTGCATCTGGGCCCGGATGATCAGGTCGATTTCTCCCTGGGCCAGTTCCTGTTCCGTAGCCACATTTTCCCCATAGCCGGTTTCCAGCAGCAGCTTCATGGCTGTCTTGGTACTGTCCGCTTCTGCGATCCGCCGCAGCTGGGCGGCGGTCAGCAGATGGGTGGACAGGACGCTGATCCGGCCCAGGGCATATTCATAACTGGGCTGGGGCATATCACTTCACCTCCGCGCCAAACAGGAGCTCTGCCACGCGGTATTCCTCCCCGGTCCGTACATCTTCCAGCAGGGTTGCGAAGGAGCCGTCATAATCGCAGGTTTCTCCTTCGATGAGTACACCATCGGTGAACCCAGCAGTTCGATCCGACAAGGTCAAAGACCCTTCCCGGCCCTGGTCCTTCAGCTCTTTGTTGAGCTGGGCCAGCAGCCCCTGTTCATACCGAGGACGGTCCTTGGCCGGGACCACCAGCTTTTCATGGCCGATGAGATCCGATCCCAGGACGATCCGCCCGATCAGTTTCTCCCACTGTTCCTGGGGCAGTGCTTCCAGCTGCTCCGCTGCCCGGTCAAAGGCTTCCTGGAGCACTTTCCGCTTGCTGGCCAGGTTCTCTTTCCGGCTCTGCAGTTCGGCAATCAGCTGCAGACGGCCTGCAGCCTCTTTGGCATCCACTTGGGATTTGGCCTGGATCTCCCGGACCTGTTCCTGGGCTTTGGCCAGGATCTGTTCCTTTTCCTTCCGGGCCTTTTCCTGGGCTGCTGCTCCGATGGCTGCCGCGTCCTGCTTCGCTTCTTCTTCTATTTTCTGAATGATTTTATCGCCAGACACGACGGGTCACCCTTTCTTATAATTTGATCCCGTTCACCATGATGAAGGAAATCAGCAGACTCAGTACGGCGTAGGTTTCTACCATGGCCGTCAGGATAATGCCTTTACCAGTTTCTTCCGGCCGTTTGGCGGTCAGGTAAATGCCGGAAGCAGCCACTTTCCCCTGATAGATGGCGGACAGCAGGCCGCCCAGGCCCATGGGCAGAGCAGCAAATAGGTAAGCCAGCCCCTGGAAGGTGGTCAGATCTTTTACATTCCCGTCAATGACCCCCAGGTTCAGGATGATGATGAAGGCGATCAGCAGACCATAGATTCCCTGGGTCCCAGGCAGTGCCTGGAGCACCAGCACGTTACCGAATTTATCCGGATCTTCGCTGACCACGCCGGAAGCGGCCTGCCCGGCAATGGCCACACCGATGGCACTGCCAACCCCTGCCAGACCAGCAGCCGTTGCTGCGCCGCCAAATGCCAGAGCTGTTCCTAAAGTAATCATAATGAAATCCTCCCTTATTTCGTAATATCCGTATACTTGGTCCGGAGTGCCAAGGGCAGGAACGCCCGGCCGCCGGCTTCATAAAACTTGCCGAAGAACTCGATGTACTGCAGACGGCTGCTGTGCACGAAAGCACCCAGCACGTTGATGACGATGTTGAAGTAATGGCCGGCCAAAAGCACCAGGATGGCTGCCACAATGCCCACAGGTCCTGCACTCCAGAGCATCTGAGCCACGGTGTTGATGACCATGGCGATGACCCCGGTGGCCAGCCCCAGCGCAAAGATCCGGGAATAGCTCAAGAGATCGCTGAGATACCCACTGATGTTGTACAGCGTCAGGAGCCCGCCGATCAGCCGGCTGATGATCCCTTTCCGGTCACGGCCTCCAAAGAGGACGATGATCCCAGCTCCCAGCCAGGCCAGATATTTGCCAATGGGCCCTGGTACCAGCGCCATCAGGAAGAACCCCAGGAACATGATGAGCCAGCTGATCTGGTCACAGACCGCGCCCATCACATCTCCCTCCCGGAACAGCATCTTTGTCTTGATCAGCATGCCGGTGATCAGGTGGATGGCCCCCAGGCCAAAGCACAGAGCCAGCATCTTCAGCGGTTCATTCATAGGTACGAACAGCAGAGGATGCCATTCCAAACCGAACCAGCCACCGAACATGGCGCCCCAAAGGGTGGTGGAAATACCGCCAAAGAAGATGACCAGGGCCAACTGCCGGGCAAAGCCCGTGGGCTTGAACTTCTTCAAGGCGAAATACAGCATGATGGTCAGCACCAGACCATAGCCTGCATCGGACATCATCATGCCGAAAAAGATGAAGTGGAAAGGAGCCATGATCATGTCCGGATCCACGGAACCTGCTTTGGGCAGGGAGTACAGCTCCACCACGCTTTCGTAAGGTTCCACCAGCCTGCCGTTTTCCAGCACCGTAGGCGGGATTTCTCCTTCTTCCGGGTCTGCAAAGGTCAGCTGATAAGCGTCGGTCACGCCTTGGACCACCTGTTCCACCCGCTGGGCCCGATCTTTCCGGACCCAGCCCTGTACCTTGAAAGCACTGACCGTTTCCACCCCGCCGTTCTGGAGACGGTCATGGGCAGCATTCAGCTGGTCATAGTACAGTTCCACCTGCTGTTTCTGAGGGATGCTCTCTCGGGTTTCCTCTTTCAGCCGGGCGATCCGATTTTCCTTTTCTTCCGCTTCCTGGAGCAGTTCCTTCCGGACATCCGCCGCCAGGCCGCTGCGCTTGGGCAGCACTGCCTCGCTGAAATCATGTTCCTTCAGGAGATGCTTCACATCATTGTCGGCGTCTTCGTAAGCCAGGATCACCATGGCCTGCCCGTCCTGGGTCAGTTCGTACAGGCTCATATCCGCCAAGAGGCCGCTGATGGCCTTCTGGAATTCCGGCAGTTCCTTTTCCGGCAGGAAACCCACATGGCAGCGAGTGGTTTCCGTAAAGCTCAGCTGTTCCAAGGGAATGTCCAATTTCAGCCAAGGGTCCAGGCTTTCCGCCTGAGTCCGGAGAGCTGCCGCCTCACTTTCCAAAGAGGCGATCTTGCTGGCGGTGGTATCCAGTTTTTCCGTCAGATGCCGGCCTTCTTGGGTCTCTTTCAGGAAATTTCCATAAGAAATGGCTTCTTTCTGGGGAAACAGGGGATTCTTGGCACCGTTCTGGACCAAGAACTGGAGCACCTGGCCGGTTTTATCCAGCTGGGCACTGACCTTTTCTGATCCGGGCAGGGCCTTGCTTCCCGCTTCCGGTTCCAGCATCACACTCCCGTCCTTTTGGAGCGCCAGGAGCAGGGCATCGCGATCAGCTTTCAAGGCATAGAGTGTCAGTTTTTGCATAGGTACTAACATTCGATCACGACCTTCTTCATAATATACTGGACTGCCGCATCCAGATTTTTCCGGGCTTCCGCCGCCTGGGCTTCATCCCGTTTCCGGTTTTCTTCCACCAGGGCGTCCGCTTCCTGTTTTGCCTGGGCTTCTGCCTGGGCAATGGCTGCCGCCGCCTGTTTCCGAGCTTCCGCAATCAGGGCGTCTGCTTCCTTGTGGGCTTCCGCCTGGGCATCCCGGACGGTGTTCCTGGCTTCCAGGGTGGCCTGTTTCTTCAGGTCATCGGCTTTCTGCTCGGCAGCCTTGATATCTTCCAGCATGGACATGTTTTCACCACCTTTGCTCAGGGAAGGTTTTGCCTTCCAAATTTCAATGAAAAGAATAAAATGCAGTAACAATATAGTATTTCAACAAAGACAAAAAAATCCCTGCTGTATACTATAGCCCCATTATACTATACTGTTTCTATTTTTGTAACAAATTATTTGGATGATTTTAAGAATTTTTCTTGACTTTGTTCCATTATTGAAAAGTTTTGTTGCATTTGATACATTTAACCGAAAATTAAAAAGAGATACTGACTGTTCAGTCAGCATCTCTTCACTCTTTCCGGTTTTCTCTTCACTCTTCACTCTTCACTCTTCAACGTTTCCAGCAGATAATCCGTGAACTCTTCCGCCGTGGCTCCGTCTTTGTCGGTGGTGATCACTACTTTCCGTTCCGTCCGGGTGCAGATGTCCAGAGCCTTTACCAGCTTTTCCTTCTTGTCCGCATACCCGATGTGGCTGATCATCTCTCCCATGGCCCGGATCAGGCTGCAGGGATCCGCATACTGGGCCCGATGGTGCCGGACCAGGAAGTTCCCCACCCCGTGGATGGCTTCGAACAGGGCGTACTGGTCCCCGATGTTGGAACTGCTGGCGGTGCCCAGCCCTCCCTGGTATTCCGCCGCTACATCCGTCACAATATCCCCGTACAGGTTGGGCAGCAGGAACACCTCCATCCCTTTGGTGAATTCCGGATCCGTAATCTTGGCGGCCATGGCGTCCACCAGTTCTTCCCGGACGGTGATCCCGGGATATTCCTTTTCTAGGGCATGGGCGGTCTTCAAGAAGTTCCCGTCCACCAGTTTCACGATATTGGCCTTGGTGACCACGGTCACGTTGGTCTTCCCATTGTTCTTGGCGAATTCGAAGGCAGCCCGGCAGATCCGTTCCGCTCCGGGACGGGTCAGTACCTTGAAGTCCACCGCCAGGTCATCATTCACCTGGATGCCCTTGTTCCCCCAGATGTATTCCCCTTCGATGTTTTCCCGGAAGAAGGTCCAGTCGATGCCCTTTTCCGGGATCCGTACCGGCCGTACCGCCGCATACAGCTGGAGGGCCCGGCGGAGCAGACTGTTGGCGCTGACCAGGTTGGGCCAGGGATCCCCCGCCCGGGGCGTCACAAAGGGTCCTTTCACCAGCACATCGCAGGCTTTGCAGGCTTCCAGCACTTCCGCCGGCAGGCTCTCGTTCTTTTTGGCCCGCTCTTCGATGGTCATGCCGGGGATGGTCCGGAATTCCACCTTCCCGGAAGCCACTTCTTCTTGCAGCAGGTATTTTGCCACCCGCAGGGCCTGTTCCATGATGTAAGGCCCGATCCCGTCCCCGGGCAGGATCCCTACGGTGATGTGATCCAGCTTCTTGAAGTCCTTCCGGCCGGGGGCCTGTTTCATACCGTCGATCCGCTTGAAATCCTCCCGGATCAGAGCCCCGAATCTCTCCATGGCCTTCCGGATGGTTTCTTCTCGGACCTGTTCTTCCGTTCCCAATTCTTTCATAGCCTGATACCCTCTTTTCTCTAGAATATGATTTTGTAGAAGCCCACACCGGCCAGCAGGGTCAGGCACACCAGGATGCCCAGGGCCCATACCGTCAGTTCCATGAACAGCTTCATTTCTTCGCCTTTTTTGTCCGTCCCTTCTTCATCCGCCATCAGGGTGGCCATGATCAGGCCGCCGGTGGTTGAGATGGGGCTGATTCCCGTAATGGTTCCCCCGATCAGGACCATGGACCCCAGTTCCACCGGATTGACCCCGATGGACCGTCCCAGTTCCGCCACCGTAGGCAGCAGGGTGGGGAACACCACGCCCAGCCCGGAAGAAAACAGGCTCATGATCCCGGCGGTGGCTGCCATCACAGCCGGAGCCGTATAGCCGTTCATCAGGGTAGAAAGGCCCCCGATCAGCACTTTCAGTCCTCCCGTTTTGATGACGATGTTCATCAGCATGCTCACCCCGGACACCATCAGCAGTACGCCCCAGGGAATGGCTTTCAGGCTCTGCTTTTCATCGGCTGCATGGCAGCACAGGAGAACAGCGCTGATGGCAAAACACACCAGCCCCACATTCTGCTTCAAGGCAATGACCATCACCGCCATGGTCAGCAGCCCCAGCAGGGACAGCCACTGGACCCCGGTAAAAGAAGTTCCTTTTTCCTCCAGTTCTTCCTGGACCGGCTGGGGCCGGTACCCTTTGTAGTAAATGAACGCCGCCACAGCCATCATCACCCCGGTCACCAGCTGGGCCGTATAAATGGGCCCCAAGGCCTGGGCCGTATCGATGCCTCCCTGCCGGAGAAGTTCATAGCTCAGGATTCCTTCCGGAGTAATGGAAGACATCCGGCCTCCGAAACAGCCAAAGCAACCGATCATGGCCAGCATCAGGGGATTGTACCCGTGGGCTTTGGCCAGAGGAATAGCAAAGGCCGGCATAATAGCCAAAAGGGGAATGGACCCCGGTCCGATGGTGGTGAGTCCCATGCCCATGAGGAACACGGCCACCGGGATCAGATAGTTGTTTTTCCCGGCCAGCCCCACGATTTTCCGGGCCAGCAGCTCGATGGTCCCATTTTTGTTCAGGATACTGAACAGCAGAGTCACCCCCATCAGGTTGATGAACAGATTGGGCTTGAATCCCTTCAGAATCTCTCCATTGGGGATTCCGGCCAATTTGCCCATGACCACTGCAAACAGCATGCATACCAGTCCTACATTGGTCTTCCGGAAAAAACCGATGGCAATGGACACCGCCAGCAGCAGCAGTGAAACAATACCCAGATTCATTTTTCTCCCTCCTTACCGGAACACCAGGGCACAGGGGCTTTCCGTCTTTACGGTTTTTCCTGTGAACCGGGGCCGTCCATTCCCTTCCACAGAAAAGAACTGCAGAGTATCACTGTCCATGTTGGCCACCACCAGTTCCTTCCCATCGGGAGTCAGTGTCATGAACCGGGGGGTATACCCTTCACAACTGACCCACTGGGGCTTTTTCAGCATCCCGTCCTCTTTGTCCACTTCGTAGGAAACCAGGGTTTCCTGGCCCCGGAAGGCTCCATAGGCCGGATCTTCCCCTTCCGGAGGGATTCCTTCGTGGATCCGGTTGGTGGCATACACAAACCGGCCGTCCTGGCTCATGACAATGGCACTTGCCATATTGGGCCCCACATAGGTTTCCGGCAGGGTGGTCACCACCTGTTCCGGGGTCAGGATGCCTTTGTCAGCATCAAAGGCAAACATCCGGAGGGTGCTCCCTTTTTCATTGACCAGATAGACCCGCCGGTTGTCAGGAGAAAAGGCCAGATGACGGGGTTCATCATAGGTCCGGCTGTCAGCGGAAGAAACCAGGTCCAATTTTCCCGTTTCCTGGTCCACCTGGAATACCCAGACCCGCTCATATCCCACACCCCGGGCCTGAGTGGGCACCAGCAGGAACTTTCCGGTCCGGTCCAGGACACAGGCATGGGCATGGGAAACCCCTTTCCCCGGTTTTCCTTCCAGATGAGCCGTACTCACCGCTTCTCCCAGGCTGCCGTCTTCCCGGATGGGGAGACTGGCCACTGCCCCGCCCTGGAGGGTTGCCACAAACAGGAACCGGTTGTTGAAAGAAGGCACGGCGTAAACCGGGTTCTTTCCCTGGGCCTCCACCGTATTGAGGAATTCCAGGTTCCCGTCCGGCTGGATCTTGAACGCACTGACCTGATGGCCGTCCCCATGGACGGTGTACAGGGCCTTCCGGTCCCGGTCCAGGGTCAGGAAAGCAGGATTGTCCAGGGTGGGGGCAATGGACTGAAGCTTCCAGTCCCCCTTTGCATCGATGGCATAGACCGAGATCCCTTTCCCATGGGCATACCGTTTGGCCGTGGTACGGCACCCAACATATGCGTAGTTCATTTTTGTTTCGCTCCCCTTTCTTTTTTCCGTCCCTTCTGCAGCCAGGACTGTACTGGAACCAAGTACCATCAGTACCATAGCCGCTGCGCTGAATCGTATCAGTTTCCGTGCAGTCTGCAGTTTCATCTGTTGTTTCCTCACTTTCCTTCCGCCAGTCTGCCCTTGTAATACCGGAGCTTGCCGCCGGCCAGGAGGATTTCCACTTCCTGGTCCGTCAGTTCCAGTTTTACGGTGAATTCCGTCCCTTTGGTCAGGTTCTTCACCTGGATTTTCTTCTTTTTCATCTGTTCCCGGAGCCCGTCGATATGGAGAGTATCATCCAGTCCGATGCCCTCATAGGCAGCCGGATCCCCAAACACGGCCGGAATGACCCCATGGTTGATCAGGTTCCCTTTATGGATCCGGGCAAAGCTCTTGGCGATCACCATCTTCACACCCAGATACATGGGAGTAATGGCCGCATGTTCCCGGGAAGAACCCTGGCCGTAGTTTTCGCCCCCTACAATGAAGCTTTTTCCATCCTTCTGGGCCCGTTTGGCAAAATCCGGGTCATACCGGCAGAAGGCGTACTGGGCCATGGCGGGCATATTGGACCGCATGGAAGAGAACTGGGCGCTGGCCGGGGTAATGTCGTCAGTGGAAACATTGTCCCGGGCTTTCAGGCTGACTTTGGCTTCCAGGGTTTCTTCCAGAGGATCGGCCACCGGCAGAGGTTTGATATTGGGTCCCCGGACAATGGGTACCTCTCGTCCGTCTTCCGGAGGCAGCAGGAACAGGTTGTCGTTGATGGGATAGCTGTCCGGTTCCTTCACCCCGGCCAATACACTCACATCCTCCATCACTTCCTGAGGCAGAGCCAGAGTTCCCTTGATGGCCGTGGCAGCCGCCACTTCCGGGCTTACCAGGTACAGGCTGGCGTCAGCGGTGGAACTGCGTCCCTTGAAATTCCGGTTGGAAGTCCGTACGGAGATCCCCTTGCTGGAAGGAGCGATGCCGATGCCGCAGCAGGGTCCGCAGGCGAATTCCGTGATCCGGGCCCCGGAGTTCACCAGATCCCCGATGACCCCGTCCTGGAGCAGCCGGAGATAGATCTGCCGGGAACTGATGCCCAGTACCAGGCTCACATCCGGATTGATCTTCTGGCCCTTCAGCACCAGAGCCACTTTTTTGAAATCACTGTAGGACCCGTTGGTGCAGCTGCCGATGAACACCTGCTGGACCGGGACCTTGGGCACATCCGCCACCTTCATTACATTGTCCGGCATATGGGGGCAGGCCACCAGAGGTTCCAGGGTATCCAGATCCAGCTGTATCTCTTCATCGTAGCTGCATCCTGCATCCGGCAGCCATTCCGTGTAATCCTGTTCCCGGCCCTGGGCCTTCAGGAACGCCCGGACCTGCCCATCTGCCGGGAATACGGAAGTGGTGGCTCCCATTTCCGCCCCCATATTGGCAATGGTCAGCCGTTCCGGGATGGACAGGGTCTCCACCCCTTCTCCCACATATTCATAGACTTTGCCCACCCCGCCTTTTACGGTAGTCCGGCGGAGCATTTCCAGGATAATGTCCTTGGCGGCCGTTCCCGGCTGGAGACGGCCCTTCAGTTCCACCTTCACCACCTTGGGCATTTTCATCACATAAGGGAAACCGGCCAGAGCCACGGCAATGTCCATGCCCCCCACCCCAATGGCCAGCATTCCCAGGGCACCGCAGCTGGGAGTATGGCTGTCCCCGCCCAGAAGGAGCGCTCCCGGCTTTCCGAACCGGCTGCACTGGAGGGCATGGCAGATCCCATTCCCTGCTTTGGACAGGATCAGTCCGTATTTCTGGGCAATGGACTGGAGATAGATATGGTCATCCGGGGTCTTGTTGTCGATCTGGAGCAGGTTATGGTCGATATAACTTACGGACAGTTTGGTCCGCACCCGGTCCAGGTCCAGGGCTTCGAACGCCAGATAAGCCATCACCGCATTGATGTCGTGGGTCAGGGTCTGATCCACCATTACCTTGATTTCCCTGCCCGGCACCAGTTCCGCCGGTTCTGCCAGATGAGCCTCGAACAGTTTCTGCGTCAGATTCTTTGCCATGGAAAGCACACTCCTTTGCTTCTGTCTGTTAATTTTCTTAATTTCAGTAATATTTCATACTATTCTTTCTTTTTCTGTTATCACTGTACCACAGGGGTTGCTTTTTGCATAATATTAAATTATGATTTATTTATAACTTTATATTATAAGGAGAGGATACCTATGGATTCCCGGGACCTGGAATATGTAACGGCCATTGCCCGGACCGGCAGTTTTTCCCAGAGTGCCCGGCTGCTGTTCATCAGCCAGCCCGCTCTGAGCCAGTACATCCGCCGGCTGGAAAAGAATCTGGGGGTCACCCTGTTCTACCGGAGCCGGAGCAAAGTGGAACTGACCCCCGCCGGGGCATACTATGTAAAAAAGGGAGAAGCCATCCTCCGGCAGATGCAAGAACTGGAACAGACCATCCGGCACTGGCAGCAGGCGGATCAGCAGCAGGTGAGCATCGGAGTTTCCCAGTTCTACGGAAAATGGTTCCTGACCCCCTATCTCCAGGACATCCAGAAACTGCTCCCCGGATACCGGATCCAAATCGTGGACGGGGAATCCCGTCAGCTGGAGCTGCAGATGGTCCAGCGGAAGCTGGATTTTGCCATTTTCCCGGAACCGGTGATCCACAAAGAGATCCGCTTCCTGCCATTGGGGACGGAAGAGATCCTTTTTGCCTTCAGCGAAGAAAATCTGGAAGCCACCGGCCTGCTGTCCCAGGCCTTCCATGACGGTTTCCTGGATCTCCGGTACTACCAGGATTTTCCCTTTGTACTGCCCAAAGAAGGGCTGAAAATGCACAAGGCGGCTCTTACCATCTGCCGCCATCTGGGCTTCCAGCCCCAGTCCGTCTATTCTTCTGAAAATCTGGATACGGTGTATTCCCTGATCAACCACAATTACGGAGTGGGATTCCTCCCCGATGTGATTGCCCGGAACTACAATCCAAAGACCAATCATGTGGAGTTCTTCCATTTCCAGAGCCGCAGCAATCACCGGACCATCGGACTGGCTTTCCGGGAAGATTTTCCCCACCAGGACCTGGTCCCCAAACTGATCCAGGCCATCAAAAAAGGGACTGTTGCCTAAGCAACAGCCCCGTCAACGGTCAACGGTCAGCTGTCAACGGTCAACGGCCGTTGGATGCCGGCTCCGCCGGCTTTGAATAATAAAAGATGTCAGACTCGCTCTTCACTCTTCACTCTTCAACGTCTCCAGCAGATAATCCGTGAACTCTTCTGCCGTGGCTCCGTCCTTGTCGGTGGTAATCACTACTTTCCGTTCCGTCCGGGTGCAGATGTCCAGGGCCTTTGCCAGCTTTTCTTTCTTGTCCGCATACCCGATGTGGCTGATCATTTCTCCCATGGCCCGGATCAGGCTGCAGGGGTCTGCATACTGGGCCCGATTGTGCTGGACCAGGAAGTTCCCCACCCCGTGGATGGCTTCGAACAGGGCATACTGGTCCCCGATGTTGGAAGAACTGGCGGTGCCCAGGCCTCCCTGGTATTCCGCCGCCACATCCGTCACGATGTCTCCGTACAGGTTGGGCAGCAGGAACACCTCCATCCCTTTGGTGAATTCCGGATCCGTAATCTTGGCGGCCATGGCGTCCACCAGTTCTTCCCGGACGGTGATCCCGGGATATTCCTTTTCTAGGGCATGGGCGGTCTTCAAGAAGTTCCCGTCCACCAGTTTCACGATATTGGCCTTGGTGACCACGGTCACGTTGGTCTTCCCATTGTTCTTGGCGAATTCGAAGGCAGCCCGGCAGATCCGTTCCGCTCCGGGACGGGTCAGTACCTTGAAGTCCACCGCCAGGTCATCATTCACCTGGATGCCCTTGTTCCCCCAGATGTATTCCCCTTCGATGTTTTCCCGGAAGAAGGTCCAGTCGATGCCCTTTTCCGGGATCCGTACCGGCCGTACCGCCGCATACAGCTGGAGGGCCCGGCGGAGCAGACTGTTGGCGCTGACCAGGTTGGGCCAGGGATCCCCCGCCCGGGGCGTCACAAAGGGTCCTTTCACCAGCACATCGCAGGCTTTGCAGGCTTCCAGCACTTCCGCCGGCAGGCTCTCGTTCTTTTTGGCCCGCTCTTCGATGGTCATGCCGGGGATGGTCCGGAATTCCACCTTCCCGGAAGCCACTTCTTCTTGCAGCAGGTATTTTGCCACCCGCAGGGCCTGTTCCATGATGTAAGGCCCGATCCCGTCCCCGGGCAGGATCCCTACGGTGATGTGATCCAGCTTCTTGAAGTCCTTCCGGCCGGGGGCCTGTTTCATACCGTCGATCCGCTTGAAATCCTCCCGGATCAGAGCCCCGAATCTCTCCATGGCCTTCCGGATGGTTTCTTCTCGGACCTGTTCTTCGTAACCCATTTCGTCCATATGTTCCATGCTGTATTCCTCCTCTATTCAAAGCCAGCGAAGCTGGCATCCTTCGGCAGTTGGCCGTTGACAGCTGACCGCTGACACGCTTTTTATATCTCCGGCAGCCGTTCCATTTCTCCCAGATGGAGCAGTTTGATGGCCACCTGCCGTCCCCGTCCGGGATAAACATGTTCCAGCAGGCCCTCCGCCTTGTTCAGCAGAGCTTCCTGGGGCAGAGGCTTCCGATAGGACCCGGTGGGATCTTGGATGAACTGTTCCAGCTCCCGTCCGTCCTGCAGACGGATCTTCACCCGGCAGCTCCAGTGGCCGGGATAAGCTGCGGTCAATTCCGGATCTTCCCGGACGGTGATCCGCTGGATCAGGGCCCGGATGGCCGGATCCTGCACTTTTTCCGGCGTAAACATGCTTTGATCCACTTTGCCGTACAGCAGGCTGCAGGCCAGACCGTAGGGCAGAGAAATTTTGGCGTCCAGGGGCGTCCGGGGATGGAGGCACCCTTCGCTGACCGCGCACTGCTGGTAGCCGATTTTATAGGTCCCCGCCTCCAGCCTTGCCACCTGTCCCAGGATCCGTTCCGCCGCATCTTCGAAAGGCAGCACTCCTTCTCCCAGGATGGCCTTCCGCAGGAACAGGGCCCCGTCGATACCGGCGTGGGCACTGCGGCAGCAGGGATAGGGCTTCATGTCCATATTGAGGATTTCCCAGCGGGTCCCCAGCCCTTCCGTGAGCTTTTCCACATGGCCCCCGTCGCTCATGGCACGGAACAGACCACCGTCTTCTGCTTCCAGGATATGGATGGGGCCCCTCATACCGTACCGGGCCAAAAAAGTGCAGCGGATCCCGGTCATGGCCGCCTGTCCGGGATTCAGTACCTTGGAATTGGTCCCGTCTCCCAGGAAGGCCCACACCCCGGTGGTCTGGGACCCGGCCAGACCCAGGGCACTGGCGGTGCCTTCTCCGTCAAGGCCCAAAAGATGGCTGCAAGCGGTGGCCGCCCCGAAGGTCCCGCAGGTGGACGTGGCATGCCAGCCCCGTTTCCGGTGAGCCGCCACGTCCATGGCCATGCCCACCCGATGAGCCACTTCATATCCGGCCACCAGGGCCGTCAGGAACTCTTTTCCCGTGCTGCCCAGCTGCTGTCCCAGGCACCAGGCCGCCGGGATCATGCTGGCGGAAATATGGGTCTTGGAGGCCGGATGCACATCATCCAGTTCCAGGGTATGGGCCAGCATGGCATTGAGCATGGCCCCGTCGGTCACGGGCCATTTTTGTTCCAGAGGCTGTCCCCATAGAGTCACTCCCTGGGTCCGGTTCTGGGGGTCCAGTGCCTGGAGGGCCTGTTTCATCTGTTCCACCAGCGGATTCCCCACTGCCCCCATGGCAGCGCTGATCAAATCCAGGGCCCGGCAGACCGCTGCTTTTTGGACCGCTTCCGGCAGCGTATCCCAGGAAAGGCCGGCCGCAAAGCGGGCCAGCCTCCCCAAAGGTGCTGCCAGCACCTTGTTTTCCATTTTCCTGCCTCAGCTTTCTTTGAACAGATTGATCATGGAACCGGCCAGCAGTGTCTTCCGTTCCGTATCGTTGAGGATCTTCAGATCCAGATGGAGGGTCCGGGTACTGCCGTCAATGCCGATCACCGTGGCATCGATTCCTCCCTTGTTTTCCGCCACCACCTGACGGATATTGGGCAGCCAGAGGAATTCTCCCACTTTCAGGTCGACTTCCGGATCTGGATGGGTGAAGGGCAGCATCCCCCAGTTCACACAGTTGCTCCGGTACCGTTTGGTGGCATATTCGATGCAGATGTTGGCCAGTCCCCCCAGCACCTTCTGGCAAGAAGCGGCATATTCACGGGCGGAACCGTCCCCGGGTCGTTTGGCATAGAGCACGGAACCGATGCCGGTGGTCTCCATCAAGGTATCCAGGTCTTTTTCCACATCCACTCCGGCATTTTTCAAAGGAGCGTAGAAAGCTTCTGCCGTCTTTTTATCCCCAGCCAGACGGGCTTTTTCGTAAGCCTGGGCGGCTTTGGCCCGCCCCACATATTTCGGATCCTTCCGCAGCAGGGTGAATTCGGAAATTTTATAAGGGTTGGACCGATAGGAAGCGGTTTCCCCGGAAGGGATCAATTCGTCAGTTGTGGTCACTTCGTCCCGGATCACCGAAGCTACCTGGAGCAGCAGGTTTTCGGTGAGATGTTCCATAGCCGGCCAGTCCTTGATGAAGGGGCCATAGACGATTTCCACATCCGGCTGGGCTTTGCCGAATCCGTTGTACACCACATTGTCATAGATCTTTTTGTTGAAAGTGAAGGCCGGCAGGGCTTCCGGTTGGAACACGTCCTTGATTTCTTCCGCGGAAGTCAGATACCCACCATTGAAAGCAGTGGCAGCAATGGACTTAGAGTCCATGAGGGCGGCGGAAGCCACCTGGCCCATGTTCGGTTTGGACCCTTCCCGGTTGGGATAGTTCCGGGTGGAATGGCGCAGGACGAAAGCGTTGTTTTCCGGGCAGTCGCTGGCGCCGAAGCAGGGGCCGCAGAAGGCAGTCTTGATCCGGACCCCTTCGGTCATCAAGTCGTTGCTGATACCAACCCGGTTCAGTTCCGTCAGCACCGGCTGGGAAGCAGGATAGATATTCAGAGGGAACATGCCCAGGCCCCGTTTTTCCGCCTTAGCCACCTGGTCCACATAGGCGATGTTCTCGAAAGAACCGGCGGCGCAGCCGGCAATGGCTGCCTGATCCACCAGGATCCGGCCGTTCTTCTGGATCTTGCTCATCATATCCGGATGGATGTCCGGGTTGTTTTCGAAGACGGTCTTGGCATTGTCTTCCACATACTTCATGTATTTTCTCGGATTGGCGATTACTTCTTTCAGAGGGAAGGCGTTGGAAGGATGGTAGGGCAGGGCGATCATGGGCTCCACCGTATCCAGGTCGATGTGGATGAAGCTGTCGTAAAGAGCCTTGTCTTTGGGAGCCAGATGCTTGTAGTCCCCTTCCCGGTCATGGATCCGGTAATCTTCCCGGACCGTATCGTCGGTTTCCCAGATGGAAGTCAGGCAGGCGGATTCCGTGGTCATGGTGTCGATGCCGTTCCGGAAATCCATGGACAGAGAATGGACCCCGGGGCCCACGAATTCCAGGACTTTATTCTTAACAAAGCCGTTCTTGAACACGGCACCGATGAGGGTCAGAGCCACATCCATGGGGCCCACCCAAGCTTTGGGCGCCCCGGTGAGATACACCCCCACCACCTGGGGATATTTCAGTTCATAGGTCTTGTCCAGCATGGCTTTAGCCACTTCCGGCCCCCCTTCCCCGATGGCCAGACAGCCCTGGCTGCCGTACCGGGTGTGGGAATCGGAAACGATGGCCATGCTGCCGCCTTTGACGATCATTTCCCGCATATAGGAATGGATCACCGCTTCATGGGGCGGTACGAAGATGCCCCCGTATTTCTTGCAGATGGTTTCCGCATATTTGTGCACATCGGAGTTGATGGTACCCCCTACGGCGCACAGGCAGTTGTGGCAGTTGGTGAACACCGTGGGCACCGGGAACTTTTTCAGCCCGGAAGCGCAGGCGGTCTGCATGATGCCCACATAGGTGTTGTCATAGACCCCGATGGCATCGAACTTCAACTGCAGGTTGGCCGGATCTCCGCTGGTGTTGTGGTCTGCGATGATCTGGTACGCAATGGTATTCTTCCGGCCATCTTCCGGATCCCATTCCAGATGGTCCTTGGCCGGTACAAAGGTTTTGCCACCGTCCAGGACATAATAGGCTTCATTTACACACTGAATCATGATTCTTCTCCTTTTCTATCCCTTCAGCGGATATATACAAATCCATCCATGATCCGGCGGGCCGTACGGACCACGCCGCCCTGGAGTACTTTTTCTCCGTCCATTTTCATCAGCACATCGGTGACCCCGCTGGCGTGGCCCAGCCGGACACAGTCGCTCTTATGCTCCCCCAGGATGTCGCTGACAATGGTCCCGGGGATCTTGGCAGCCGCCCCGGTGGCCACAGCCACGGTCATGGGATAGGCCTTGTGGAGGGCTCCCACGGAAATGGCCCGGACGCACAGATCCATTTCACTGGCCTTCACCACATTTCCGTCCATGTTTTTGTAATCCTGGGCCGGGCTGACGATGGCCACCTTGGGGGCGGAAGTGGATTCCGTCCGGGCTTTCATGAAGTCATCCACGAAACCGAACTTCTGGGCAGTGATGCCCCGGATCCGCTCGATGTGTTCCATCACGTCCCTGTTCTGGTTCAGCTCCGTCAGTTCCGTGCCGGTGATGCCCAGGTCTTTGGCCTTGATGAAGACCACCGGGTTGGAGCAGTCGATCATGGTCACTTCCGCCGGTCCGTACCCGGGCACGTCGATGGTTTCCTTTTTCAGGCCGGTGGGGAACAGTTTCCCGGTCTTGGCCCCGGCGGGGTCTTCGAAATACATGTCGATCCGGGACCCAGTGCCCGGTACCCCCTGGATCTGGGCATCTCCGTTGACACAGGCTTTCCCGTCCTGGACCCGGACATGCTCTTCGATGACCTTATTTGTGTTTACATTGTAGACCCGGACCTGGGTGATCCCTTCCACCGGTTCCACCAGCCCTTCGTCAATGGCATAAGGCCCCACCGCGGAGGAAATGTTCCCACAGTTGGCGGAATCATCCACCCGGGGAATTACGATATCCACCTGGTAGAAGTGATAGTCCACGTCGATGCCGGGCCGGTCAGACTTGCTGATCACCGCCACTTTGGAAGTGGAGCTTACCGTGCCTCCCATGCCGTCGATCTGCTTCACATCCGGGGTCCCCATCACCTTCAGGAAGATTTCCGGCCACTGTTTTTCATCCGCCGGCAGATCCTCCTTGTGGAAAAAGACCGCCTTGCTGGTGCCGCCCCGCATATATACACAGGGGAATTTCCGCTGTTTCTGATTCATGGTATTTCCTCCTTTTTTATCCTTGTTCCACTGTCTGTTCTTGTTGTCTCCAGTATAATTCTTTCTATTCATTATGAAAAATGATAGAATATGCTTAAAATTCATTCCTATTTGGAATATAGAAGGGAGTCTTTTTGATGGATGAACGGGATATCCAGATTTTCCAGAGCCTTATGGAAACCCGGAATGTGACCAAAACCGCCCAGGCCCTGTATATGACCCAGAGTGCCATTACCAAGCGGCTCCACAAACTGGAAGAGGAACTGGGAGCCCCTCTTTTCCTCCGCTCCGTCAAGGGACTGATCCCGGCTCCTTCCGCCGATGCCATCGGGGAAGAAATGGGCCGGCTCCAGGCATCCCTTCAGCGGCTGAAGACCCTGTCCCAGTATGCTCAGGGCCGGATTGCCGGCCATCTGAAGTTCGGTGTTTCCGTAAACTATGCCCGGTATACCCTGCCCCCTTTGCTGAAGCAGTACATGACCGACTATCCGGAAGTCCGCATCGACGTGACCACCGGCCAGAGCCTGGACCTGTTCACCAAGCTCCAGGAAAACCGGCTGTCCATGGCCGTGCTCCGGGGCCATTTTCCCTGGGCGGGGGAAAGCCTGCTGCTGTCCCAGGAACGGGTCTATGCGGTGACCAGCCGGGCCAACGAGGGCATGGCCCTGTCCCAGCTCCCCTACATCCACCGGCAGTCCGACAAGCCCTTCATGTCCCGGATCCAGCGGTGGAAGCTGGAGCAGCACATTACAGAAGCCGCCTCCTCCATCCAGGTCAACGACATTTCCACCTGTCTTTCCATGATCACCAGCGGTATCGGGTGGTCCGTGCTGCCGGAAATCTGCCTGAAGGACCGGGAGGACCTGTTGCGCCAGCCCCTCACCTTCCAGGACGGTACCCCCTTCACCCGTTCCACCTTCGCCCTGTACCGGGAAGAATACGCCCAGCCGCCCCAGGTGAAGATTTTTTTGGAGAGACTGAAAGGGGCTGTGAAAAAATAATTTCTCATTTTTCACAGCCCCTTTGGTCGCGGGCCCATGCTCTTCACTCTGCACTCTTCACTCTGCACTGTTTTCCTTTCCTGGCCGTCCCATCCCTCTTCCATTGGCCCGGTAGTTTTTTTCCGCTATAATAGATTCATACTGACACTGTAAAGGAGAGATTTTCCATGGATATACAAGAAACCCTGAACCGGCAGCTGCCTTTGTATGCCCGGGTGCTGGTGAAAAAAGGGATCTGCCTCCAGAAGGACCAGATCCTGGTGATCAACGCCCCGGTGGAAGCCAGCTCCTTCGCCACCTTGCTTACGAAAGAAGCCTACCAGGCCGGTGCTTCCCAGGTGGTGTTCAACTGGTACTGCAATGGGACCACCCGGCTCCGGTACGAATATGAGACCCAGGACAAGTTCGAATCCGTTCCCCACTGGCGCAGTGAATTCAACCTGTACTACTACCGGAAGGGTGCGGCCTTCCTGAGCCTGATCTCCGCCGATCCCTATGCCATGAAGGGCATCGACCGGAACAAGATCATGGCCTGGCAGAAGGCTTTCCACCAGGCGGTAAAGGAGTATTCCGACGGGATGATGGCTTCCAAAACCAACTGGCTGGTGGCTGCCGTCCCCAGTACTGTGTGGGCCAAGTTGCTGTATCCGGAGCTGCCGGAACAGGAAGGAATGGCCCGCCTGTGGATCCAGCTGCTGGATGCAGCCCGGTGCCTGGGAAAAGACCCCCTGGCCGACTGGGCCCAGCACTTGGCAGAGCTGAAACAGCGGCGGGAATGGCTGACCGCCCAGCAGTTCGCCGCCCTGGAATATGAAAACAGCCTAGGTACCCATCTCACCGTAGGCCTGCCGGACCATCACCTCTGGCAGGGAGGCGCCGAAAATACGGCCCGGGGCTTTTTGTTCAACGCCAACATCCCCACAGAAGAAGTGTATTCCGCTCCCCAGGCGGACCAGGTGGACGGGGTGGTGTACAGCACCCGGCCTCTGGTGTACAGTGGGAATCTCATCGAAAATTTCCGGTTGACTTTTAAAAACGGAAAAGTGGTGGAAGCCACTGCAGAAAAAGGCGAGGAAATCCTGAAAGACCTGCTGAAAATGGACGAAGGAGCCTGCCGGCTGGGAGAAGTGGCCCTCATCCCCTACCACTCCCCCATTTCTCTCATGGACAAAGTCTTCTACGAAACCTTGCTGGATGAAAATGCCTCCTGCCACCTGGCCCTGGGAGATGCCTATCCCACCTGTGTGGAAAAAGGGGCGGACATGAGCGAGGAAGAACAGAAAAAAGCCGGCCTCAACGATTCCATGATCCACGTGGACTTCATGGTGGGCAGCCCGGACCTTACCATCACCGGGATCCGAAAAGACGGTACACGGGTTCCGGTGTTCGTGGACGGGGATTGGGCGTAAAAAAAGCCGCTGCTTACGCAGCGGTCTTTTTTGTCAGCTGTCAATGGTCAGCGGTCAACGGCCGATGGAAATCAATTTTTGCAAATTGATCTTGATGTGAATTTTTTCACACCCCCTTTTTTTACTTCCCGTGCCGTTCCCACACAGCCTGAGGAATGAATACCAGGTGCTGGTTCACGAAGGTATCGAACCCGCTCCGGGACAGTTCGTGGCCGTAGCCGGAGTTCTTTACGCCTCCAAAGGGCAGTTCCGGCAGGGATGTCCAGCCATGATTGATGAAGCTCATGCCGGTTTCGATCCGGGCTGCCACCCGGCCAGCATGGTCCATATCACTGCTGAACACCGTATTTCCCAATCCGTAACTGGAATCATTGGCCAGGGCAATGGCTTCCTCTTCATCCCGTACTTTGTACACCACGCCTACCGGGCCGAAGACTTCTTTGTTGTAGAGAGGGTTGTCTTTCGTCACATCGGTCAGGATGGTGGGCATCACAAAATAACCGGGACTCTCGATGGGCTGGTTCCCGTACACCACCCGGGCACCAGCCTGGACAGCCTGATCGATGGCTGCCAGCACATCCCGCTTGGCCGTGGCGGAGGACAGCGGTGCCAGCGTGGTAGCCGGATCCATGGGATCTCCCCATTGGGCGGACGCAAAGACTTCCGTCAGGTCCTGGAGGAACCGGTGATAGTTCTTTTCCGTCACGATGAACCGTTTGGAAGAGACGCAGACCTGCCCCGCATTGTACAGACGGGCAGCAAACAGCTGGGATTTCACTTCGTCCATATCCGCATCATCCAGGACAATGAAGGCATCGTTGCCCCCCAGTTCCAGGGAAGAAGGCTTCAGCGCCTTCCCGGCATGCTCTGCCACGGAAGAACCGCCCCGTTCCGACCCGGTCAGGCAGGCACCGGCTACCCGGGGATCCTCAATAATCCGGGACACCTGGCCATAGCTGGCAAAAAGGTTCTGGAAGGCCCCTTCCGGAGCTCCTGCTTCCCGGACCAGGGCTTCAAAAGCCAGCGCGGAACCGGGACAGTTGGAAGCATGTTTCAGCAGCAGTGGATTGCCGATGATGAAGTTGGGAGCAAATACACGCATCACCTGATAGAAGGGGAAGTTCCAGGGTTCCACCGCCATGATCACCCCACGGGCCTGTTTCAGGATATAGGCTTTGCCGGCAGGAGTCTCCACCGGTTCCCTGGCCAGGAACTCATCGGCCTTGTCCGCGTAATATTCTGCAATGGCCGCACAGAGCGCCACTTCTCCCCGTGCTTCCACAAACAGTTTGCCCATGTCTTTGGTCATAGTTTCCGCATACCGGTCAAGGTCCCGCCGGAGCAGGGCAGCCACCTGGCGCAGGATTTGCTTCCGGACTTCCACATCATTGTATTTCTGCCAGGCCTGGTATTGTCCATGGGCCCGTGCCAGGGCTTCTTCCATCCCTGCATCGGACAGATTTTCATAGGACCGGAGCACTTCATTGGTATAGGGGTAAATCGTCTGATAAGCCATCATCGTTCCTCCTTTGTTTTCTAATTGTATTTATATTGTTTACAGTTAGCCATATTATATGATACAACTTCCAAAAGCGCAAGTATTTTTAAAAATTTTTATCAATTAAAAAGGAACTGCCGCATATGCAACAGTTCCTGCAGAAACCCCCGTATCTTCTTTATTCCTCCATTCCCCAGGCATACCCGGTCATGGCCATGGATCCCAGGTTGCAGACTTTGTTGAACACCTGGGATTGGTCGGTACCGGCGGCACCCAGGCACACCAGAAGAGGCAGGTAATGGTCCGGAGTGGGTACGGCATACCCTGCATCCGGATGGGAGGCGAAGCCGATCACCTTGTCCGTTTCTCCCTGGAGCACCGCTTCGGTGATATAGTCGTTGAACCGGAGGGTGGCGGCAGAACCGCCTTCATTGTCCCATTCCACTTCCCGGAGGTTGTGGACCACATTGCCACTGCCCAGGATCAGGTACCCCTGTTCCCGGAGCGGTGCCAACTTCCGGCCCAGTTCGAATTCTTCCTGATAGGAAAGATCCCCGTCCACGGACAGCTGGACCACAGGGATGTCCGCCTTGGGGAACATATGCACCAGCACCGTCCAGGCCCCGTGGTCGATGCCCCAGTCGTCATTGACGGCTACGGCAGAGCCCAGCAGTCCTTCCACCTGCCGGGTCAGTTCCCGATCCCCTTTAGCAGGATACTTCACCTGGTACAGTTCCTTGGGGAATCCGTACATGTCATAGACCTGCCGAGGTTCCGGGGCGCTCTGGACGAAAGTCCCGTGGGTGTACCAGTGGGCGGATACCATGAGGATGGCCTTGGGTCTGCCGAACTGCTTTTCCACCGCCCGGCCGATCCGATCCATCCCTTCCGTGATCTCATTGTGTTCCAAGGCAATCATGGGACTGCCATGGCCGGAAAACACCACCGGCATGATTTTCTGTTCTCCCATAGTTTATCTCCTTTTATTTCAGATACTGATCAAAGAAATCTCCGATGACCTGGAGCACCTTATCCTGGACCCAATACACGCCTCCATGGGCGGCTCCGGGAATTTCGTACCGTTCCGCCGGCACTCCTTTGGCTTTCAGGGCCTGATACAGCAGGTCCGTCTGGCCCGGGGATACCACTTTGTCCGCTGTCCCGTGCATCAACAGCATGGGCGCACTGTTTTTCCCGATATAGGCAATGGGGTTGGCTGCTTCCGTGGCTTTGGGATCGGCGCTGACCCCGCCGTCTTTCCCGCCGAATACCGGGCTGCCGTTGATCCACAGGGCTTCTGTGGCACCGGCAGACTGATGGAGTTTTTGGTTTTCCGGGCTGTAGTCCATGCCCACCCGGCTCAGGTCCGACAGACCGTAGAGATCCACGGCACAGTTCACCTGGCTGGACTCCTGGAGGTTCTCTCCCTTGTCAAAAGTTCTTGTACCGCTGGTGGTCCCTGCAAAAGCGGACAGATAGCCCCCAGCACTGCCCCCTACGATGCCGATCCGGGTTTTGTCGATGTTCCACTTGTCCGCATGGGCCCGGAGATACCGGATGGAAGCCTTCACGTCTTCCAGAGGTTCCGGGAACCGGGCGGTAGGAGCCACCCGATAAGTGATGCTGGCCACCACATAGCCTTTTTCCGCCAGATAGTTCCGCAGCTGGACCCCGTTGTCCCGGTTGGCGTTGATGAAACCGCCTCCGGTCACATAGACGATGGCGGGCATTTTTTCTTTTTTCTGGGGCTGGAGCAGATCCATGGCCATGGGCACATTGGGATAGCCCCGGGTGGGCACCTGTTCATAGACCACGCCGGAAATCTGCTTCACTTCCGTTTTCACCGGAGTCACCTCCAGGGTCTTACTGGCGTAATGCTCCGCCGCCTCCGCTCCGGAAACTCCCGTCATGCCCAGCAGCAACAGGCTGGACAGCACCAGCCACCTCAGTCCTCCCTCGATTTTCATAGAATTTTTTCTCCTTTTTAGACAGCCGTCTGCGAAGCAGACTGAAAAATGTAATTATTTACATACTTATCATTGCAACGAGTGTAGCATGTTTATTGACTCATGTCAATCTTTACACGTTTTCTTTCCAATATGGTATAATCACAAAAGAAAGGAGCGGATTCCATGGCAAAAGGAAACAATCTCCAGTATGTGCTGCTGGGCCTTCTGGCCAAACAAGATCTGACAGGCTACGATATCAAAAAACTCTTTGCACAGGAAGTAGGGGATTTCTGGTGTGCCCGGCACAGCCAGGTGTATCCGGAACTCCGGAAGCTGGAAGAAAGCGGACAGATCACCAGCTATACCGGCACCGTGGGCACCAAGCTCCAGAAAAAATACTACCGCCTGGCCCCTTCCGGCCGCCAGCGGCTTCGGGACTGGCTGACCCAGCCCTTGGGAGACATGATGCCCACCCGGGATGAATTCACCATGAAACTGTACCTGATCCGCAGCCGGAAGGATCCCCAGCTCCGTCAGCTGTTCCAGGAAGACATCCGCCGTCACGAAGAACACCTGGCCCACCTCCGGCTCCGTTGGCAGCTGCTTTTCCCCACCCAAAAATCCCAGGAAAAAGACTGGGGGCATGCCCTGATCCTCCAGGAAGCCATCCAGCGGGAAACCCGGAAACTGGAATGGGAAAAGAAGCAGTTGGCGGAGATTTAACAATTTGTAAATTTTTTTGGTAAACGGTTGAATACCCCGGATTTTCGCGTTAAAATATTGACTCGGTAGTCAAGATGTGCAGAACAATCGAAGAGTTGTACAGGACGTGCCGCCGGCACGTTCTTTTTGTAAGGAGCAAGTATGGAAAAGAAAGAACTGACGGAGAAACTCAAAGGACTGAAGGGGCTGCTGCCTTCCGGACGCCTGGTGGGAGCCGGCTTCTCTTTCCAGTGGAAGGATGAAGAAGGCCATATCCAGGAGTTCCACGCCGGTCCCAAGCTGCTGATCGGCTTTGGCGGAGCCTTCCTAGCCAGCCTCATGGGCCTGGCCGTCTGTGCCGGGCTGCTGTTCAAGGCCTGGGACGAGCAGACGGAACTGGCCAACTATCGGGCAGACTATGGGGTCTATACGGAACGGCTGGCCAAATTGATGGACGACAACGAAAAACTCCAGCGGGAACTGGCCCAGGTGGTCCAAGTGGAAAACGCTGTCCGGCAAAAACTGGCCAAGGACGGCGTGAAGATTGGGGAACAGACCGTAGACCAAAAATCCAAGGAACTGGACAAAAAGGGCCAAGGGGGCTCCACCACTGCGGACCAACTGACCGTACTGGAAGTCCAGGATGAAATCAACTGGAAGAAACTGGCCTATAAAAAAGAAAACCTCACCAACATGCTGCTGGCCCTCTCCGATACTGGCGATGGCACCTATGGCTGGCCGGTGAGCGGCGGAGAAATCAGTTCTTTCTTCGGGCTCCGGGCAGATCCTTTTGGAGGCGGAAGCGATTACCATCCCGGCATCGACATTGCCGTGGACTATGGGACTCCCATCAAGGCTTCGGCAGCCGGAACGGTGGAAGAAGCCCAGTGGAACGGAGGCTATGGCCGATTCGTCAGCATCGACCACGGCAACGGACTCACCACCTGCTACGGCCACATGAGTGCCATCGCCGTCCAACCAGGGCAGACCGTCCGCCGGGGAGATGTAATCGGCTACGCCGGCAGCAGCGGCTACAGCACCGGTCCCCATGTGCATTTCGAAGTGCGCCAGAACGGGAGTCCGGTGAACCCGTTGAATTTCGCAAGACCGATAGGATAAAAAAAGCTGTGAAAAAATGATTTCTTATTTTTTCACAGCTTTTTTATAATAACTTCAGTTTCTTCCCCACCCTCACCATTCTCCTTCCCAGGAAGGGGATCTGGTTCAGTTCTTCTTCCGGCATGGTCTTCAGCACCAGCAGCAGGATCCCGTAAACCGGTACGGCCACCGCCATGCCTCCCAGGATGCTCCAGGCACCCCAATTGGGCACCAGAGCCAGGAAGCCCTGGACCGCAGCCCCCATGGCCGCAGCAGCCAAGGCGGTCTTCCCCAGCTGTTTCAGCTCCAAGGAGAAGCCGGTATATTTTTTAATGAAGAAAAGGTTCAGGATGGCAGCGATTCCGATATCTGCCACGGTGGCCCAGGAGGATCCCACGATGCCCAGGGTAGGAGTCAGGTTCCAGTTCAGGAACACCTTGGAAGCTGCCGCAATGATCATGTTGATCACCGGGATCTTGGTCTTCCCCAGCCCCTGTAGGATGCCGGTACTTACCTGATGGAGACCCAGGAGAAAAATGGCCCAGCTCATGGTCTCGATAGAAGGTCCGGCTTTGGGAGCGTTGTAGATGAGGGCTGCCACCCGGCCTCCCAGCACATGGAGACCGATGCTGCAGGGGATGGTGATCACGGCCGCCACCGAAAAAGCCGTGGCCACTTTTTCCCGGATCCCTTCCGTATCTTCCAGCACCCGGGATTCACTGATGGCCGGCACCAAACTGATGGAAAGGGCCGCCGTCAAAATGGTGGACATATTGATGAGAGGCACCGCCATACCGGTGAGATATCCGAACAGGGTGGTGGCTTCGGACATGGACCAGCCCCCCACCATGAGCCGCCGAGGTACGATCATCATATCCAGATTGGAAACGATGGGCAGCATCAGACTGGACATGGATACGGGCAGGGCCAGGGCAATGAGCCGGCGGATGATCTTCCCAGCAGGTTCCTGTTCCTTTTCCGCCACAGTTCCTTCCCCCTGGGGAAAGAATTTATGCTTCAGCCGGAAATAGAACACCTGGAGGAGCAGCAGCCCGCAAAGCGCACCAGCCCCTGCCCCCATGCTGGCCCCGGCTGCCGCATAAGTCAATCCGTAGGGCATCAGCAGATAGGAAAATGCGATCATGGTGACCACCCGTACCAGCTGTTCCGTAATTTCTGAACAGGCGGTGGGCGTCATGATCTGCCAGCCCTGGAAGTATCCCCGGAAGCTGGACAGGAAGGTTACGAAGAATACTGCCGGAGCCAGGGCAATAATGGAATAATAAGCCCGGGGATCCGGGATGATCCCGGAAGTGACCAGCCATTTGGCCATCACCAGGAGGCACAGGGAAAAAAACAGCCCGGTGCAGAACAGCATCCGCAGGGAGACCCGGAACACCCGCTGGGCTCCGGTATAGTCTTCCTTGGCCACCTTTTCCGCTGTAATGATGGAAATGGCCACCGGGATCCCAGCAGAAGAAACGGTGATGGCCATGAGATAGATGGGGAACCCCATCTGGTACAGGCCGATGCCTTCTCCGCCCATGACCCGGGAGAGGATGACCCAGTTCAGAGCTCCGATGACCTTTACCACGATACTGGAAATGGTCAGGATCAGGGTCCCTTTCAGGAATTTTTTGGTTTTGCTGTTTGCGGGAGTTTGTCCTTGCTGCTCCATGCTATCCATCCTTTATGCCGCCAGTGGGAAGGCCGGTCCATGTATCCTTCCTCCCCAACTGCGTTTTTTACTGTAATTGTATTATTTTATCATATTTTGGCAGCTTATGCGCATTTCTCCCTCAGGCTCAGGGAAATAAATGGGCACCGTCCAGCTGGTACACATCTTCCTGTCCCTGGTCTTCTGGACTGTAACGGATCTTGATGAAAACATCCGGCCGGGTGCCTGGATGCAGCCATACCCCAAAGGAGGCAAGGGTCTGAGGCCCATCCGGCCGGCTGCCCAGCCGCCAGATGCTGTTGTCCGGTCCTTCTGTCCTGTCCTGGCTGAAGCGCATCAAATCTTTCAATATATATGGTGTCTGCTGGCTTTCCAGCAGTTCTTCGATCCGCCGGTACCGATGCCGGGCCGATACGGTCTCTTTCAAATTCAGCCGCTGGAAGCCCGGGCTCAGATAGAAATTGGTATGGGAAAGGCTCCCATTGCTGACCCGGCGGACAGCCACCTGGTCCCTGTCTCCCACTTCCATCCAAGCCAGTTCAGAAGCATCTGCCAGCAGCAGGAATTTGGGTCCTCCCAAATCCGTACCGCTGGCCAAAGCTTCCTCTACGGTGGCACAGCTGCCCAGGAGTTTTTTCAAGGCTCCCTTACTCCCACCCCCCATGGCCAGCCGTTCCTTCCGGGGGATGCTGCTGGCTGCAGCCGAGAACACCGCCAGGCCTGCTTCATTCACTCCACCTTTCAGGGCCATTTTATTTTCCGTTCCCCCATAGATCCCGTAATACCGGTAAAGGGGTCCCTGGACCATCCGCATTTCCTGGTATTCCGGCCGCCAGTCCCGATTTTTGACAATCAGGCTTCCCCCTCCCAAGACCCGGCTGCCCTGGGCGCCGAACAGGGTACAGCCCCAGGCAGCAGCAGCCGGGAGCCAGATGGCCAGGCAGACCGGAAGGATCCTTCTGCTGAAAAGATGCACCTTTATCCCTTCCCTCCCTAGTTTCTTCCGCCATTGTACCACAGGGTCTCCAAGCTGCCTACTGAAAGTCCCATTCCGGATGCCCAGACCCTTCAAACACCGTTAAAAAAAGTGTACCGAAATCTGCGTCCTCCTGCCCTCCTGCAGTGAATCCCCGCCACGCCGCGTCTTTGTAAGAAGCGTCCGAAACACGCATGGGACGGGCTTCCACAGCTGTTTATATACTTCCATCTGGTATTTCTTGGGCAATGTGCTATAATTAAATACACTTTAAGATGAGGTGCATTATGAGTACGTATCGTGTAGGTTTAGACATCGGGTCCACCACGTGCAAAATCGTCGTGCTGGACAATCATTCCCATGTGGTTTTTTCCCGCTACAAGCGCCACCAGGCCAATGTAGCTGGCGTTTTGCGGGAAGAACTGCAGACTTTGCGTTCCCAGATCGGAGCCGCCAGCCTGAAGCTGAAGATCACCGGTTCCGTGGGCATGGGGGTAGCGGAAAAATTCCAGCTTCCGTTTGAACAGGAAGTAATCGCTGCCACCAAATTCGTCAAAGCCAAATATCCAGAAGTGGCTACGCTGATCGACATCGGTGGAGAAGACGCAAAAATCGTGTACATCAAAGCCGATGGAAGCTGCGATCTGCGCATGAACGGCAACTGCGCCGGGGGCACCGGAGCTTTTCTGGACCAGATGGCTGTACTTCTGGGGATCCCCATCGAACAGCTGAACGGCCTGGCTGAAAAAGCCCGGCATGTCCACTATATCGCCTCTCGCTGCGGTGTTTTCGCCAAAACGGATATCCAGAACCTGCTGGCCAAAAATGTCAGCCGGGAAGATATTGCCATTTCCATTTTCCATGCAGTGGCGGTCCAGGTGATTTCCACCCTGAGCCATGGCTGCACCATCGAGCCCAAGATCCTGCTCTGCGGAGGACCTTTGACCTTCATGCCCGCCCTGCGGAAGGCCCTGATGGACTGTCTCCAGATTCCCTATGTGAACTTCATCGTCCCGGAAAACGCCAATCTGATCCCCGCTTATGGGACGGCCCTCAGTGCGGCGGACGCCCCTGCCATTTCCTTCGACAAATTGGTAGAAAAGCTGGAAAACGCCCCCAAAGTCACCGTCCGTTCCGACGATGTGCTGCCGCCGATCTTTACTTCTCCGGAGAACTATGCCGCCTGGAAAAAAGCCAAGGAAGCCGATACCATCCAGCTGACGCCCCTGACGGCGGAAACAGATGCGGTCTACGTGGGCATCGATTCCGGTTCCACCACCACCAAACTGGTGGTCACGGATCCGGAAGACCGGATCCTGTTTACCCATTATGCGCCCAATAACGGCAATCCCATCGGAGCCGTCCAAAATGCTTTTGAAGCTTTCTATGCGGAATGCCTGAAAGTGGGAGCCAATCCCCGGATCCTGGGCAGCTGCTCCACCGGTTACGGGGAAGATCTGATCAAAGCGGCCTTCGATCTGAAGACCGGCATCATTGAAACCATCGCCCATTATCTGGCAGCCCGTAAGATCAATAAGGATGTTTCCTTTATCCTGGACATCGGGGGCCAGGACATGAAAGCCATTTTCGTGGATCATGGGGTCCTGAACCGGATGGAACTGAACGAATCCTGTTCTTCCGGCTGCGGCACCTTCTTGGAAACCTTTGCCAAAGGGCTCAACTACTCTGTCAGCGACTTTGCCAAACTGGCCTGCGAAGCCAAGGAACCCTGTGACCTGGGCACCCGATGCACCGTATTCATGAACTCCAAAGTGAAGCAGAGCCTCCGGGAAGGGGTCACCATCGGGGATATTTCCGCTGGGCTGGCCTATTCCGTTATCAAGAACTGCCTGTACAAGGTGCTGAAGCTCCAGAACACCCATGACTTGGGGACTGACATCGTCCTCCAGGGAGGCACCATGAAAAACGATGCAGTGGTCCGGGCCTTTGAACGGCTCACCGGCACCACGGTCCACCGGAGCAACATCCCGGAAATCATGGGAGCCTACGGCTGTGCCCTCTTTGCCCGGAGCCGGGCGGAAGGTTCCGTGACCCTGGACGAAATGATCCATGTGGCCAATTACACCGACAGCCAGCTCCAGTGCCATGGCTGCGAAAACAACTGTCTGATCAAAAAATACAATTTCAGCAACGGCAGCATCTACTTCTCTGGGAACAAGTGTGAAAAATTCTTCACCAACAACGGCGAAGACTGCAAACCGGGAGAAAATATCTACGACTACAAATACAAGCTGCTCTTCGACCGTCCGGTAAAAGAAGATGCCCAGCGGGTGATCGGGATTCCCCGCTGCCTGAACATCTATGAGGACTATCCCTTCTGGCATGCCCTCTTCACCGCCTGTGGCCTGAAGGTCCAGCTGTCCGACCCCTCCACCTTCAAGAACTATGAGGGCGGCATCCATGATGTAATGAGCGACAACATCTGCTTCCCGGCCAAGCTGGTCCACGGGCACATCAACAACCTGATCCGGAAACGAGTGAACCGGATCTTCATGCCCTATGTGATCTACGAACACCAGGACGACAAACGGCAGCTGAACAGCTACAACTGCCCGGTGGTCTCTGGCTATTCCGACGTGATCAAAAGCGTCACCAATACAGAGATCCCCATCGATTCCCCGCCCATCAACTTCCAGGATGCCAAACTCCTGAAGCAGCAGATCCGGAAATACCTGAGCTACATCGGGTTCGACCGTTTCACGGCGGACAAGGCCCTGAAAGCAGCGGTCAAAGCCCAGGAAGAATACGGCCGTGCCATCAAGGCAAAGAATGAAGAGATCCTCCAGAAGAGCCGTGCCCATAAACAGCTGACCATCCTGCTGGCGGGCCGGCCCTACCATACGGACCCTCTCATCCAGCACAAGCTCAGTGAATCCATTGCGGCCATGGGCATCAATGTGATCAACGAGGATCTGGTCCGGGACGACAGCACCATCACCATCGATGATTCCTATCTGGTCCGCCAGTGGGCCTACATCAACCGGATTTCCAAGGCCGCCGACTGGGTGGCCCGGCAGGACAACAGCGTCCACTTCATGGAAATGACTTCCTTCGGCTGCGGCCCGGATGCCTTCCTCCAGGACGAAGTCCGGGGCATCCTCCAGCGCCACGGCAAAGCCCTGACCCTGCTGAAGATCGATGATGTGTCCAATATCGGCTCTCTGAAGCTGCGGGTCCGTTCCGTGGTGGAAAACATCCGGTACAACCGGGATGCCAAATTCGAACCCACACCGTTCGAACAGCCTCCCCGCTTTGAAAAGAGCATGCGGGACTACACCATCCTGGCGCCTTACTTTACGCCGTTCATTTCTCCCCTGATCCCCTCGGTCCTGAAAAACGTAGGGTTCCATGTAGAGACCCTGCCGGAAAGCACTGTCCAAAGTGCGGATCTGGGGCTGAAATTCGCCAACAATGAAGTGTGCTACCCGGCTACGTTGGTGGTGGGGAACTTTATCCGGGCTCTCCAGTCTGGAAAGTATGACCCCAAAAAGACAGCGGTAGCCATTACCCAGACCGGGGGGCAGTGCCGTGCTTCCAACTATTTTGGCCTGATCAAGCATGCCCTGATTGCAGCCGGGTTCAAAGATACCCCGGTCATCTCTCTGGCCACCAGCAAGAACATCCAGAACGACCAGCCGGGCTTTGAACTGAACTGGCTGAAGATCGCCAGGATCACCATTTCCACGGTGCTGTTCTCCGATTGTCTCTCCAAGTTCTTCAATGCCTCTGTGGTCCGGGAAAACGTGAAAGGCAAAGCCGTAGAACTGAAGGACAAATACCTGGAACTGGCCAAAAAGGAAATCGAGGCCAACAATTCCAACGGGCTGCTGAAACTCCTGAAAGAGGCCGCCGCTGAATTCAACGACCTGGCCAAGCCGGATGTGCGGCTGCCCCAGGTGGGGATCGTAGGTGAAATCTACTTGAAGTTCAACGCCTTCGCCCACAAAAACATCACCGGCTGGCTCATGGACCATTCCATCGAAGTGATGCCGCCGCTCCTGACGCCTTTCTTCATGCAGGCTTTCGTCAACCGGATCACCAACCGGAAATTCGGCCTGGAACGGCATCATATGCCCAGCCTGATCGTAGATGTACTCTATATGTGGGTCACCAAACAGATCCGGAAATTCAACGAAATCGGAGAACAGTTCCGGTACTTCACCCCCATCGAAGACATCTTCGAACTGGCCAATGACGGCAAGGGCATCATCAACATGGCCGCCCAGTTCGGGGAAGGCTGGCTGCTGCCGGCGGAAGTGGTGAACTTCGCCAAGCACGGCATCGAGAACGTGATCAGCCTCCAGCCCTTCGGCTGCATTGCCAACCACATCATCTCCAAGGGGATCGAAAAGAAGATCAAATCCCTCTATCCTCATATGAACCTGCTGAGCCTGGATTTTGACAGCGGGGTCAGTGATGTGAACGTGACCAACCGGCTGCTGCTGTTTGTGGAAAACATCCGCACCGCAGCGGCTCCCGCACCAGCTGAAAAAGAAAAGAAGAAGGAAAGCTTCTTTGATGAGAACCTGGCAAGACGGGAAATCATGATTTGAAAGAAGAGACTGCTGCCTGCGCAGGCAGCAGTCCCTTCTGCTATTCCCTCAGGCTATGGCACTCGGTTGTTTTTCGGTATTATCCAAATCCCTACACCCATGGTATACTTTTCCCATGAACAATCCATGAATGCTACGGGAGGAAAAGTGACATGAGTGTAAAAAATAGACCGCCGTTCCGGTATGATATCGTTGGCAGCTTCCTGCGTCCAGCTGCCCTGAAAGAAAAACGAGAAGCGTTTGCCGCCGGGAAAATCTCCGCTGCTGATCTGAAAGAGGCGGAAGATGCTGCCATCCAGGATCTGGTAGCCAAAGAAAAAGAAGTAGGCCTCCATGCCGTCACCGATGGAGAATTCCGCCGCCGGTACTGGCATTTGGATTTCCTGACAGAACTGGAAGGGGTCACGGAAATCTCTGCGGAAAATTGGTCCGTCCATTTCAAAGGGGCTCAGCCCAAGGCCCGCACGGCAAAGATCACCGGTCCCATCAGCTTCGGGAACCATCCTTTCCTGGATCATTTCCGTTTCCTGAAAGAGACAGCGGGAGATACCTTGGCCAAGATGACCATTCCCTCCCCCAGCATGCTCCACCTGATCTGCTGCGTCCGGGAAAAACACTACGAACCCATTCCCCAGTACCAGGATCAGAACCGGCTGTTCACGGACATCGCCTTGGCCTACCAGCAGGCCATCCGCTCTTTCTACGCCGCCGGCTGCCGGTATCTGCAGCTGGATGACACCAGCTGGGGAGAATTCTGCGACGCCGACAAACGGCAGGCTTATGCAGAACGGGGTTTCGACCTGGATGAACTGGCCAGCCATTATGTGGATATGATCAACCGAGCCCTGGAAGCCAAACCCGATGACATGACCATCACCATGCACATCTGCCGGGGGAACTTCCGTTCCACCTGGTTCTCCAGCGGCGGCTATGGACCTGTAGCAGAAACCCTCTTCGGCCGCTGCCATGTGGACGGATTCTTCCTGGAATACGACAGCGACCGGGCTGGCGGCTTCGAACCTCTGCAGTACATCAAAGACCAGCAGGTAGTCCTGGGCCTGGTGACCTCTAAGACTCCGGAACTGGAAAAAGAAGAAGACATCATCGCCCGGATCCGGGAAGCGGAAAGATATGTTCCCCTGGACCAGCTGTGCCTGAGTCCCCAATGCGGTTTCTCCTCCACAGAAGAAGGGAACCTGCTGACGGAAAAAGAACAGTGGGCCAAGCTCCGGCTGATCCGGTCCATTGCGGAAAAAGTCTGGGAAGATGCATGAAAACAAGGGGCTGTCGCGCGGGCGACAGCCCCCTTGTTTTACCGTCCTTTTGCGGTCAGCTGATCGATCAGGGCACTTTGGCGGCTGACGATGGCTTTCAGTTCTTCCATGTTGCTGCGGAGGATGCTGATTTCCTTGGCCATGGCCACTTTAGACCTTGTTACATGGTTCTGCTGCCCCAGTTTGAAGGTGACCCCGGCATTGACCATATTCTCGCCTCCGCCGAAAGAGCCGCCCACACTAAACATCACGTCTTCCGTAGGCCGGTAGTAGGCTCCGATGGCTACCGCATGAGCACCGGCATAATTCCCATAGCCGGCGGCAAAGTCCCATTTGTCATCCGGATCAAAGTCCAGGGGCTGGAGCGCAGCCAGGGCGGCGGCACCGGCCCCCACCCGGTTCACCCGGGCATCCAGCTTGTTCAGAGAATTCCCCAGTTGGGTGATGTTTTGCCGATTTTCCTGGACCATTTGGTTGGTAGCATGGAGCTGGCTGCCGTTCACTGCATCTGTGGAGGTAGCGGAAATTTCACCCGGTGCCACATGGGCGATGGTCAGATCCTTCATATCCAGACCTGTTTGATCCAGCTTCGGTCCATCTCTGCCAATGGATACGCTGTCCACGTTAATGTCCCTTTTCAGATTGATATGGATGGTATCCACGCTACGGTTGTTTTCATCCGTAGCGGAGCTGGAAGCTGTATCGATATTGTCCCCGCCAAGCACATTGATGGTCCCTCCATCGTTGAGTTTGGCGGTATTCCCGTCGTCAGTGGCAAAATCTACTTCGTTGGCCACATAGCCCACATGGACCGGTCCTCCGTCATCGGTTTCCGGTTCTGCTGCCGCCCGCAGGACAGCGTCCTGGAGGGCAGGAAGCTCACTGGGATCGGACAGGATGTGTACCGTGCCATGTTCGTTGCTCAGTCCGTTAAGATTGGCTTTGATGGTATATTCCGACCCCAGCTTCTCCACGACGATCCCTTCGCCTGCGTGGATGGAGATCCGGACATCCCCCATGGCTTCCTTCAGCTGGGCTACGTTCACCGCATCGGTATCTTCCGTCCCGGCTGCCAGGTTGATGATCTGCCGGGTCTGCTGGGGAATCCACCTGCCATTTTCATCCTGAGAAGGTCCGGCTCCTACGGAGACCGCACCCCAGCTGGACTGCCAGGCAGGAGAAGCATCCTGTATCTGCCCGTACACCGGATGATATCCCTGCCAGCCAGCTTCCCTGTCAGCCACAGATTCCATGCCCAAAGCCACGGACCCAGAGACAGCAGCACGGCTCAGGATACCGGCCGCTGTTCCCCCTTCTCCTTCTGCCAGACTGGCGGCTCCCACCGCCGTCCCTCGCAGGCCGGCTCCACTGGCATACCCCAGGGAAGTGGCAAATTTCTCAGTGGCTTTGCTGAAGCCCCCCAGGGCTGCAGAAGCCAGTCCGGAAGATTCGGAATAGGCCCCCACTGCGGTGGAGTGATTCCCGGCGGTTCCACCTTCTCGGCCATCCTCGCACATACCGTTGGCCATAAACCCAAGGCTGGTACTGTAGTCCCCTTTGCTCTTGGCCTGCTGGCCCAGGGACACTGCACCATCTGCTATTGCTTCGGAATAACTGCCTACTGCAGTGGTGAACGCCCCTTTGGCATGGCTCTGCTCCCCAATGGCAATGGCATTGGTACCATTGGCTTCTCCCTGAGATCCAGTGCCGATGGCAATGGCATCCAGTCCTATGGCCTGGGATCCACTCCCTATGGCCAGGGCCCGTTCTCCGTCCGCATGGGCATCGTTGCCCAAAGCCGTGGCCCCCATGGTTCCATCTGCATAAGCCCCGGCTCCAACAGCCAGAGAATCCGTTCCCACCGCACCATCATTGAGGTAATTCCGATCCCGGTTGCCATCTTCCGGATTTACGCTGAAATAATGAACGGCAGCCGGGGGACTTTCTGCACTTTCTCCGGCTTCCGCCGCCAGAACCGGTCCGGCGTTCAGCAGCGTCAGCCCGCAAAAGGCCGCCAGCAGCAGTTTTTTCAGACTGGCGCTCTGCCGCTCCCGGGTTTTGCTGCGGCATCCGGAACAACTGGAAATCAGTTCGGACCCTACCATATAGCAGTTCCGGGATTTGTTCCACACCACTTTGAAGATCCTGTTCATACCCCTGCACCTCCTTATGAAGCCATGGTCAGAAGAAAAATTGAATTTTCTGTCTTTGTTTTATATTTTTTCACTTCCGTCCTTTAGGTGCTTTTATTATAAAAAAATAATCTGCCGTTGACACTGTACTATAGTACAGGTTTTCAACAGATTTTTTCTGTTTTTCTTCTGTCTTGACTTTTCTAAAAAAAAGAAAGGGATTGCTGGATGCGTGTAATTTTCACGCATCCAGCAATCCCTTCGTCAGGAGTCGGAAGCCTCAGGGTTCCTTTTTCTCCCGACGGCATTCCACTCCCAGCAGATCTTCGTAAAACCGGATCATAGCTCCTTTGTACAATTCCCCTTCCCCATGCCGGAGGGCCAGCTGGTAAGTCTGCATGGTTCCCTGGAGGGTGGGCAGCGGCACCTGGAACCGGGTGGTCAGTTCCGCCATATGGGCCATGTCCTTATAGGCCCGCTCCAGAGAAAAGCCGTAGGCAAAATCCCCTTCCAGCACCTTGGGGATCAGATGGCAGGAAGCATAGCTGGACCCAGAAGCCGTCATCAGGACCTTTCCCAGTTTCTCCGGAGACAGCCCCATTTTCACCCCCAAGGGCATCAGTTCACAAAAAGCGGCCGTACAGATATTCAGGGCACAGTTGTTGATCATCTTGGTCAGCTGCCCGCTGCCGCTTTCTCCCATATACAGGATGGTGCTTCCCACCGCTTCCAGGAGGGGCTTCACCTGCCGGAAGGCCTCTTCCCGTCCTCCCACCATGATGGTCAGTGTCCCGTCCTCTGCTTTGGCTTGGTGCCCGGAAACCGGTGCGTCCAGGTACGCCACACCCCGTTTGCTGCAAAGGCCTGCCAGTTCCCGGGCTTCCAGATAGCCCAAGGTACTGCAGTCCACCAAGACCGTACCCGGCTCCAGGCATTCCAGCAGCCCTTCTTCTCCCAAAAGGACCTGTCTGACCGCTGCTCCATCCGGCAGACAGAGGAAAATGACCGGACTGTCCGCCGCGTCCCGGTTCCGGGTACTGATGGCCGCCCCGGCCTGCTGGAAAGCCAGCAGATGTTCTTTCTTCCTAGCAATGGCCCGGACCTTCAGCCCCTTTTTCAGCAGATTCCGGCACATGCCGCCGCCCATGATGCCCACACCGATAAAGCTGATTTCCATAGCTTCCCTCCATTCCGTTTTCCCTTATCCTTCAACTCTGCAAGCTTGGAAATCCATTATACACCTTTCTTTTCCCTCTTTTGCAGGATTTTTTATGCATTCCTTTTCCTTTGTTTAAGGTTCCTTTATTTTCTCCTCCTATACTGGAACCACCAAACAGGAGGAGGAATGTTCCATGGAATACTGGGAAAATGACAGGACCCCGCTGCTGCGGGTCTACCACAGGCACTGGCCGGCTTTTTTGCTGTTCCTGCTTTGCCTGCTCCTGTTCTTTGCAGCCAACAGCCAGCTGCTGATCACGGACCCAGTAGAATCCAATTACGCCTTGACCGCCAAAGAAATGCTGGCTTCCGGAGACTGGCTCTCTCCCCGGATCTACGGGAATTACTGGTACGATAAACCTTGGATGTTCTACGGCGAGCTGCTGGTGGCCTTCCAGCTCTTCGGGGAGACTTCCTTCGCAGCCCGTTTCTTCCCTGCAGTCTTTGGCACCATCGGGGTCCTCCAGACTTATTGGTTCGCCCAGAAATTGTACAACCGGAACATCGGATTCCTCAGCGGGCTGATCATGGCCACCAGTGTGGAATATTTCTACCTGGCCAAAGCCGTGATCACCGATATGACCCTGTTCGTGGCCATGGATGGAGCCCTGATGCTGTTCTACCTGGCCAAAAGGGAAAACCGGCCCCTTCTTTATTACGGAGCCTATGCCCTGGCCGGCCTGGCCATCCTGACCAAAGGGCCCCTGGGGTTGGTGCTGCCGGGGCTGATCATCCTGGCCTATCTGGCCGGCAACCGAGATTTCCGGACCCTGGCCCATATGAAGCTGTTCCGTGGCCTCATCCTGACCCTGGCCATCGCTGCCCTTTGGTACGTCCCTATGACAGTCCTCCACGGCAGCGCCTTCCTGGATGGGTTCATCGGGGTCCACAATGTGCTCCGGGCTACAGTCTCCGAACATCCTCGGAACAATACCTGGTGGTATTATTTCCTGATTTTCCTCATCGGCTGCTTCCCCTGGAGCCTGAGCCTGCCCTGGCTCTGGAAAAAATACGGCAAGACCCTGATCGCCCGGATCAAAAACCGGACCCTCTGGCAAAGCTTGGATGACCGGCAGCGGTTCCTGTTCCTGTGGGTTTTCCTCACTTGGTTCTTCTTTGAATGCATGGCCACCAAATACCCCACTTACACCTTCCCCTATCTGCCGCCTTTGGCCATCGGTCTGGCCTGTGCCGCCGGCCGGCTGGACCTGCAGTATTGGATCAAGCGGGCCGCCCTGGCCATGGCCCTGCTCTTTACGGTCCTGTCCTATGCCTTGGCCATCCCCCTGTGCCGGCAGGCTTCTGCCTGGGATGTGGCCCAGATGGTCACCTCCCACCATGTGTCCGGTGTCCCGGTGTACGTGTATGGAGGCCGCTATCCGGTTTCCTTCACCTATTACAGCGGTATCCCCGCTCCCCGTCTGGTGACCCGGGAACGGCTGCAGGAAATGCGCCCGGCAGGGATCAGCTGGAATGCCAAGAATATGATGCCCTTCGAAACCCTGGAAGACCTGCCAGATACAGGAAGGATCATCGTCCTATTAGACCAGAGCAGCCAGAAGGACTTTCTCCAGACCGTCCCAGGAAACTGGGAAAAACTGGGAGAAGGAGGCCGCTGGACCGTGTGGGGAAGAAACTGAATCTCCTGGAAGCAAAAAGGACTGTCCCTGTTACAGGGCAGTCCCTTTTTTCGGTATGGTGAAACCGGAGGCTTTCAGATTGATGCCTTCATGTTCCAGCAGCCACACTTTCCGGGGCATACCGCCGCCGTATCCGGTCAGGCTTCCGCTGGTCCCCACCACCCGATGGCAGGGAATGATCAAGCTGATGGGATTGTGGCCCACCGCTCCTCCCACGGCCTGTGCCGACATCCGCTCCTTACCCTCCCTCCGGGCCATTTCCCGGGCAATGGCGCCATAGGTCATGGTCTTTCCGTAAGGAATGGTCAGCATGATCCGCCCTACCTGCTGCCGGAAATCACTGCCGGACAGTTCAAGGGGAGGCGTGAAGCCTGGATCTTTCCCCTGGAAATACAGGTCCAGCCAACGCCGGGTTTCCTGGAATACAGGGAGATCCGGCCGTTCTTCCACACCGTCTTCGTTTTTCATCCGGATTTCTTCATACTTCTCTCCCTGGAACCACAGCCCGTTCAGCTTTTCTCCATGGCTGCTCAGGAGGATCGTTCCCAGAGGACTATCTACTTTTGTGATGTACAGCATTTTTTTCGACTCCTTCCTGTTTTCCCTGCCAGAGGCAGAGGGTGGCATAACTCCGCCAGGGCCTCCAGGCTTCTGCCAATACCCTGCGCTCCTTTTCCGTCCGAGGCGCCAGGACTTTCCGGATGGCCAGATCCGTCACCGGAAAGGCATCCGACCAGCCCAGGGCCCGCATCACCGTATAGTGCGCGGTCCAGGGTCCGATTCCTGGAATTTCCTGCAATTCTTCCGCCACCTGTTCCGGCGGTCCAGCCAGCCAATGGGTATCCTGCCGCTCCGCCAGGAAAGCGGCCAGCCGGACAATGGCCCGGGACCTTTGGCGGATGATGCCCAGCGGCCCCAGCTGCTGTTCCCCCACTGCTTCCTCCCAAAGGAAATCTTCTGCCAGAGGAAAAGCCCGCCGGATCCCTTCCGGGGCCCCTTCGATTTCGGCTCCGTACCGGTCAGCCAGACGCCCGGCCAGCCGGGAAGCCGCCTCTGTACTGATCTGCTGCCCCAAGATGGCCCGGACCCCCATTTCGAAAAGTTCCGGACAGCCGGGAATCCGGATACCTGGAATGAAATCCCGTCCTGTGGTGTCCCGGAACCCTTCAAAGCCCTGGAGGATGCTCTGGGGCTCACAATCCAAGTCAAAGAGACGATGGACCCGGCTCAGGACTTGGGGCAGCACGGGCAGAAGGGAAGCACTGAGCCGCAGTTCCAAACGGTTCCGAGACGGCAGATCCCTGACCTGGAACCAGCCTTTGACCCGTTTTCCTGTTCCCGCAGCCAGTTGGATGCCCCGGCTGTAGATCCCCTTTTGGATCGTTTCGATTCCTGGAAGAAGCCGAGGTTTCCAGAATTCCAGCAGCAGGTCATACCGGAAGGGAGGACGATAGCCCAGCGCCATCACAAAACTGTCCTCCTCCTGACTGCTTCCTTTCCCTTCCAGCTGTTTCCGCAGAGCCGTGGGAGCCAGCCGGTATCTTTCCCGAAAAGCCTCATTGAACCGCCGGAGACTGCGGAAGCCGGAAGCAAAAGCGATTTCCGTCACCGGCAGCCGGGTATCCGTGAGCAGGCTCTTAGCCAGCAGCAGCCGGCAGGTAGTCAGATATTCCACCGGCCGCACCTGGTACGCTTCTTCAAAGGTCCTCCGCAAGTGGCGGGGGCTGCATCCCAGGCTTTCTGCCAGCGCGGCCAGGCTGATCCCGCTGCCGCAGGTTTCCCGGAGACAGCGGGCTGCCTGCTGGGCCAGAAAATCACAAGCATCTACCGGAGCACAGCCAGGGGCCAGTTCCGGCCGGCACTGGAGGCAGGGCCGGTAGCCTGCCTTTTCCGCTTCCGCCGCGCTGGCAAAGAATTCACAGTTCTCCAGCTTCGGCTTCCGGGCGTGGCAAACTGGACGGCAGTAGATCCCGGTGGAACGCACCCCTATAAAATATTTTCCGTCAAACCGGGAGTCCCGGGCACAAAAAGCCCGGTACAGCCGTTCTCTGTCCGTATCGTCCATGGTTTTCCCTCCTTTTTTACTTCTATTGTACCAGAAAACAAAGAAAAAACCGGCGGTTTTCGGACATGAAAAAGAGGCTGTTGCAGGCGCAACAGCCCCGTCAATGACTCCCCAAATACCACTGGACGAACTGTTTGGCGATCCGTCCATTCCGGCCGGAATGTTCCATTTCCCAGCGGACGCCCTGGATCCGCAGCTCCTCCGGAGACAGTTTGATACCTTCTTTCTGGAGCTCATGGTCGATGATGGCCAGATATTCCTGCTGGGTGGGAGCCCCGAAATGGAGGATCAGGCCGAACCGGTCTGACAGAGAGATAGATTCATTGGTGGCATCCTCCCGGTACACTTCCGCTTCCAGCTCGTCACTCCGGTCCGCCCAGGTTTCCTTCAGCAGATGGCGCCGGTTGCTGGTGGCGCACAGCATCACATTGTCCGGCTGGGGAGCAGCTCCGCCGTCAATGGCGGATTTCAGGTATTTGTATTCCTTTTCGTTCTCATCAAAGGACAGATCGTCAAAGAAAAACAGGAACCGGTGGCTGCGGATCCGCCCGGCCCGTTCCATGGCAGCCGCCAGCAGATGGAGCTGATCCCGTTTGATCTGGACCAGCCGCAGCCCTTGGGCACTGAAAAGAGGGATCAGGGCCTTGATGGAAGTGGATTTCCCCGTGCCCCGGCTCCCAGTAGAAAGGACATTGTTGCAGCCCCGCCCTGCCATGAACTGCCGGGTATTGGCCAGGAGCTTCTCCTTCTGTTCCTCATAGCCCAGGATATCCTCCCAGGCCGTGTGGGGAAAATCGGCGATTCCCTGGAAATGTCCCCTGGCATCCAGGCAAAAAGCTTCATACCGGGCCATCTTCCCCCGGCCGTACCGTTTGTAATGCTGGAGCAGGATTTCCGCCTGCCGGGCCGCTTCGGGCGCCGCCAGCAGCTGCTGGGCCAGCTGTTTTTCCAGACCGTCCCGAGGGGCCGGGGAAATAGGTTCATAATGATCGTAGAACCCGTCTCCCAGGACAGAACGGCCGGAAAGGGTCAGGAAGGGACGGATTTTCTCCAAGTCCCGGGTCAGGGCAGACAGGATCCCGCTTCCCACATTTCCCCGGGCTTCCACCATCTGCCCGGCCAGGTTGTTCCCTTCACACAGGAGATGGAAGAAATAGCCCTGCCACAGGTTGCCGGAAAGTCCCAGCTCTTCCGCCTGTTCCAGCAGAGCCTCTCGGGCCCGGGCCAGATACTTCTCCCGTTCCGGATGCTGCTGGGCCCGGCTCAGGTTTTTGATCACCGGATCCCGATGGAGGGACCGGAGCACCGTCAGTGTGAAAAAGACCTGGAAATCTGCTGCCGTTTCCGGAAAGGCCTGTTTCATGGCTGTCCTCCCTCTGTTTCCGGTGCCTCAGCAGCCGGCTCCTGGGGTTCCAGCAGGCTGTCTTTGACGGTCTGGGGGCCTCTCCCCAGCGCAATCTGCCCGGTGGTGGCGATTTCCAAGATGGTGTAATTCTGGAGCATCTGCTGCAGAGCCTGGATATGATCCTGCCGGCCCGTCAGACGCAGGATCAGGGATTCCGGATGTACATCCACGATCTTGGCATGGAAGAGGCTGGCGATATTGGTCAGTTCCTCTCGGATCTGGGGAGTGGGCGCGCTGACCTTGATCATGGTCAGTTCACAGCTGACCAGCGGGGCATCATCCAGGTTCACCACCTTGATCACATCGATCAGATGGCTCAGCTGATGGATGGCCTGGTCCAGCTGGAACCGGCTTTCCACCCCTACCACCAGATTGATCCGGCTGATCTCCGGGATTTCCGTATACCCCACATTCAGGCATTCGATGTTGATGTTCCGGCGGGCGATAAGCCCAGCCACATGGGACAGGACTCCCGGCCGATTGTTGACCAGGAGTGCCATATGCTGCCATTTCATAGTTTTTCTCCTTTATCCTTGTTTTGCACGTTCTTCGTTTTGTTCATCCTTCCCGTCCCAGGATCATCTGGTCCAGCCCCTTGCTGCCCGGGACCACAGGATAGACCCGTTCGTCTTCCGGGATGGCGATTTCTAAAAGAGCTGAATCGTCTCCGCCGAACAGGAAATCCAGTCCTGCTTCCAGTTCTTCCGGACGGGAGATGCTCCGGGAAGGGATCCCCATGGCTTCTGCGATTTTTGCCATGGAGGGTTTCCGGATCAGTTCCGTCTGGGAATATCGGCCGCCACGGAACAGGCCCTGGAGCCTCCGGACCAGACCCAGTTGGCCGTTCTTCAGGACAATGGTCTTCACGTGGATGCCATAGGTGGGCAGGGTGGTGAATTCCTGGCAGTTCATCAGAACACTGCCGTCGCCGGTGATCAGCAGGACCGTTTTGTCCGGTTCTCCCACTTTGGCTCCCAGGGCGGCCGGCAGGCCGAAGCCCATGGTGCCCAGCCCGCCGGAAGTGATGAAATGGCGGGCTTCCCGGGTGGGAAAGAATTGGGCTGCCCACATCTGATGCTGGCCCACATCGGTGACCACAATGGTGTCTTGGGGAGCCCGGGCCGCCGCTTTTTTCAAAGCCGTTTCCGGCGAGATCCCTCCCCTGCAGGCATGGGCCGTACAGGGGACTTCTTCCTTCATGGCTTCACCCTGTTCCCGCCAGGGCGCTGTCTGTTCTTTGCAGGCGGCAGCCAGAGGTTCCGCCAGCTGGGCAAACAGGGGCAGGGATTCCCGCAGGTCTCCAGGAACGGCCACCTGGACGGGGATGATCTTGTTGATTTCCCCCGGTTCCACATTGAAGTGGACGATCCGAGCAGCCGGAGCAAATAGGCTGGCCTTAGCAGTAGACCTTTCATCGAACCGGACCCCGAAAGCCAGCAGCAGATCACAGCCGGAAACCGCCATATTGGCCGCATAGCTGCCGTGCATCCCCAGCATGCCCAGATGCTGGGGCAGAGTATCCGGCACGGCGCCTTTTCCCATCAAGGTGGTGACCACCGGGATCCCGGTCTTTTCCGCCAGCCGGGTCAGTTCCCCTCCCGTATCCGACAGGACCACCCCGCCTCCGGCCATGATCACCGGTCTGCGGGCCCGGCGCAAGGCTTCCGCAGCCCGCTGCACATCGGCCCGGCGGGGATGCTGGCTGCCCTGGTAGCCCAATAGATGGACTTCTTTGGGGTAGTGGAAATCCAGCCGGGCATCGAACACATCTGTGACGATATCGATGAGCACCGGACCGGGCCTTCCTGTACGGGCGATATAAAAAGCTTCTTTCAATACCTGGGGCAGGTTCTCCACCTTCCGGACCAGATAATTGTATTTGGTGATGGGGGTGGTGATCCCCGCCGTGTCCGCTTCCTGGAAGGCATCCTGGCCGATCAGGGAAGTGGCCACCTGGCCGCTGATGATCACCAGAGGGATGGAATCCATATTGGCGGTGGCGATCCCGGTGACCATATTGCAGACTCCGGGACCGCTGGTAGCGATGCAGACCCCCACTTTTCCCGTAGCCCGGGCATACCCATCCGCTGCATGGACCGCCCCTTGTTCATGGCCAGTGAGGATATGGGGGAACCCTGTGCGGTAAATGGCATCATACAGGCCCAGGACAGCGCCTCCGGGATACCCGAAGACCACCGGGACCTGTTCTTCTTTCAAACTTGCAAGGATGGCTTCTGCGCCGGTCATTTCCATAAGGTTCCTCCTTTTAGCACTCTGTCCTTTTCAAATGGGCTCTGGTATCGAAGCCCGTATCCTTTTCAAATGGGTCCTGGTATCGTGACCCTAGTCTGTGGAAAGTCGATTTGACAGTGCCGCAGAAATAAAAAATCCGTCCCTGGAAAAGGGACGGAAAGCTCCGCGGTACCACCCTGATTCCCCGGGCATTGCTGCTCCGGGACACTTTGCCACGTACAATCATACGCGCTTCCTGTAACGGGGAATGCCGTCCAGGCCTACTGCCAGTGGGTTCAGCCTGTCTCCTCCGGGACCAGTTTCCTCCTGCCCGGCCTGACAGCTCTCACCATCCGCTGCCTCTCTGCAAAGCCCTTCAGAAGTACTTTTTCCCATCCTGGGATTGGGATTTGAAATTGTGAATTGGGTATATTCTAGCCTTTGCCTGGACGAATGTCAATAAAAGAAAGTATAAAAGTTGCAAAATCAGGAATTTGCTTTTCAAAATGTAAAGGAATATACACTGTATGGATTTAAAATCTTTTGAAACAATGGAACCATACTGGGGCCAGGCAAAAGAAAATGGTATAATACAAAGCAGAAAGACTTTGCAAAGAAAGGAGTGCCTCCGCCCTGGGACCGGAGGCTGGAACCATGATGCGCTGGAAAGACCTTCCCATCCGAAAACGGCTGCTGGCAGCCAACTACCTGATGATCCTGACCCCCGTCCTCTGCTTCATGCTGCTCAGTGTGGGGATTTTCTGGATCTTCGGGATGGAGAACCTGAACCGCAGCAGCGTCTTATCCTTTATCTGGCCAGAAAGCGGCCCCACCCTGTCCATCCAGTTCGAACTGACCCGGCTCCGGGTCCGGTCGGACCATTATGATCCGGACAAACCCCGTCCCCTCCTGCTGGTAAGCGATCACCTGGAGGACCAGGGACTGCGGGTGCTGCTGGAACGGAATGGGCAGCCCTTCTACGTGACAGAAGGACAGCAGCCCGACGAAATCCGCACTTCCACCCTCCAGCAGGTTCCGGAAGGCCGAGGCGGCATCAGCTGGGGGAAAAAGGGCGTTGCCTTCTACTACCATTCCCTCCAGAGCGGGGTAGAATGTTATGTGATAGGGGCGGATCCCCTGGTGGAAAGCGATGACCGGTTCTCCATGTATTCCAAGGAACTGTTCAAGGGCAGCTTCATCGGTGCCTTCCTCCTGGTCATGCTGGCAGCGGCCCTGGTGGGACTGGCCCTCAGCCGGCTCATGGCCGTCCAGCTGCTGAAGCCTCTGGGCAAGCTGCGTCAGGTGGCCTCCCAAGTAAGCCGAGGGGACTTAGATACCCCGGTGAAGGCTGACAGCCGGGATGAAATCGGGGACACCCTCCGTGCCTTCGAACTGACCCGTCAAGAGCTGCGCCACGCCCGGGAGAGACGGGAACAGTATGACCGGAGCCGGAAGGAAATGCTGGCGGGAATCGCCCATGACCTGGCTACGCCCCTCACCAAGATCCAGGGCTATGCCTCAGGACTCCAGGACGGGATTGCCGATACGCCGGAAAAACAGCAGCGCTATCTCCAAAAAATCCTGGAAACCACAGAAAGCATGGCCAAACTGAACCAGACCCTTTTCCTCTTTTCCAAGCTGGACCTGGATCAAGTCCCTTTCCAATGGGAAACGGTGGATCTGTGCCGGTATCTGGCAGATTATGTAGAAGAGCAGCGGGACCACTGGGCGCAGAATGGTCTCCAGATTGTTTTGGAAAGTACGCTGGACCGTGCCCCGGTCCGTATGGATCGAGATCACTTCGCCCGGGTATTGGACAATCTCCTGAGCAACAGCTGGAAATATAAAACAGAAAAAACCGGCAAGGCCTGCTTCCGGATCACATCATCCGGCCTTGGCCGGGTACGGCTGGAACTGGCGGACAACGGGTCCGGCGTAGCTCCCGACCAGTTGGACCGGATCTTTGAAAGCTTTTACCGGACGGACCGGGCCCGGAGCCATGTGGCAGCCGGCAGCGGACTGGGACTGGCCGTAGTCCGGAAGATCGTAGAAACCATGAAAGGTAAGATTTGGGCCGAGGCCAACGAGCCCCAGGGCCTGAAAATCTGCATGGAATTTTCTTTGGAGGAATCGAACCAATGCAAAAGATCTTGATAGTGGAAGATGACCAGGATATCGCAGAATTGGAACGAGATTATCTGGAAGCCAACGGCTATGGGGTGGAGATCGCCAGTGATGGAAAAGAAGGGATCCGCAAGGCTCTGGAAGCCGATGTGGATCTGGTCCTGCTGGATATCATGCTGCCGGGCCTGGACGGATTCCAGGTCTGCCGGCAGATCCGGGAAAAAAGGAACATCCCCATCCTATTGGTTTCCGCCCGGCAGGAAGATGTGGACAAGATCCGGGGGCTGGGCCTGGGTGCCGATGACTACATCGTGAAGCCTTTCAGCCCAGGAGAATTGGTGGCCCGGGTCAAGGCCCATCTCCACCGGTACCAGCAGCTGACCGGGCAGCATACCGGGAACCAGCTGCTCCAACGGGGAGACCTGTCCATCGATCGGGAGGGCCATCGGGTCTATCTCAAGGGAAAAGAAGTCCCCATGCCCAACAAGGAATTTTCCCTGCTGCTGTTCCTGGCAGAAAATCCCGGGGTGGTTTTCAGCAAGGAAACCCTGTTCGAACGGATCTGGGGAGAAGATTCCCTGGGAGACACCGCCACGGTCTCCGTCCACGTGAACCGGATCCGGGAAAAGATCGAATCCTCCACCACCAAGCCGGAATATATCGAAACGGTGTGGGGTGTGGGCTACCGGTTCCGGAAATAGGAAGCAGCGGTTATTACAATCTTTACATTTTTCGTTATTTACTTTTCGTTTTGGAACTTTTTTCAAAAATCCTGTTGACATCTGTTCACGCGCCATGTATACTGAGCACATCCTTTTCAAACCAAGTGAACAAGGCAAATCCCATGAAGGGAACGAGTACTTTGCCTCCCGTTTCTCCCAGAGAGCTGACAAGTGGTGAGAGTCAGCAGAAACCGGCAAACGAAAATCCTCCCCCAGGAGCCTGCTGAAAGCCAGTAAGCATGGACGGTATTCCCCCGTTAGACGGAACGCGTATGTTAGTACGTTGCAGAGTGCTTCGCGCCAGCAATGGCCGGAGAACCAGGGTGGTATCGCGGAAATGTTTCCGTCCCTATTTCTATAGGGACGGATTTTTTTATACGAGAAACCCGACTCTGCTGCGTATCCCCCCATTTTATTTCTATTTTCAAAGGAGATGTTTCCCATGGCAAAAGTATTTTATGACAAGGACGTTAACTGGAGCGTACTGAAAGACAAGACGGTGGCCATCATCGGTTACGGCAGCCAGGGCCATGCCCATGCCCTGAACCTGAAAGAAAGCGGCGTCAATGTGGTGGTCGGCCTGTACAAAGGCAGCAAATCTGCCGCTGTGGCCCGTGCCGCCGGCCTGGAAGTCAAGACCGTTCCGGAAGCCGTTGCAGCCGCCGATGTGACCATGATCCTGATCCCGGATGAAAAACAAGCCGATGTATACAAAGCCGAAATCGCTCCCAACCTGAAGAGCGGCAGCGCCCTGGCTTTTGCCCATGGCTTCAACATCCATTTCAAACAGATCGTCCCTCCCGCTGATGTGGACGTATTCATGGTCGCCCCCAAAGGCCCGGGCCATCTGGTCCGCCGGACTTTCGTGGAAGGCGGCGGCGTGCCTGACGTATTCGCCGTGGAACAGGATGCCACGGGCAAATGCTTCGATCTGGCCCTGGCCTATGCCAGAGGCATCGGCGGCACCCGTGCCGGGGTCATCCAGACCACTTTCCAGGAAGAAACGGAAACCGACCTGTTCGGGGAACAAGCTGTCCTGTGCGGCGGGGTCTGCCAATTGATCACCAACGGGTTCGAAACCCTGTGCGAAGCCGGCTATCAGCCTGAAATCGCTTATTTTGAAACCTTCCATGAAATGAAATTGATCGTGGACCTGATGTACGAAGGCGGCATGGCCAAGATGCGCAAATCCATCTCTGACACCGCGGAATACGGGGACTACACTGCCGGCCCGAAAGTGGTCAGCCAGGATTCCAAGGCTGCTATGAAACAGGTCCTGAAAGACATCCAAGACGGCACTTTCGCCAAAGACTGGCTGCTGGAAAACCGTGCAGGAGGCCGGGCTCACTTCCTGGCTATGCGCCGCCAGCATGCCGAACATCCTATCGAAAAAGTCGGGGAAAAACTGCGCAGCATGATGCCCTGGCTCCATGAAAACGACAAGAACGAGTAATCCAAAAATCCAATTTTAAAGGAGGCAGGGGGAAGCCATGAAAATCACCGGCGCAGAAGCGGTCATAGAAAGTTTACGGAAAGAACAGGTCCAGGTCGTCTTCGGATATCCTGGAGGTGCGGTGCTGAGCCTGTATGATGCCCTGTACCGGATGAAATTCCCCCATATCCTCACCGGCCATGAACAGGGAGCCGTCCATGCAGCGGACGGGTATGCCCGGGCTACGGGAAAAGTAGGCGTCTGTTTCGCCACCAGCGGTCCCGGGGTCTGCAATATGGTCACCGGCATCGCTACCGCCAATATGGATTCCATCCCTTTGGTGGTGATCAGCGGTCAGGTAGCCACCCACCTCATTGGCCGGGATTCTTTCCAAGAAGCGGATATTTCCGGTATCACCACTCCCATCACCAAGCACAACTACCTGGTGAAAAAGGTCCAGGATCTGCCCCGGGTGCTGAAAGAAGCTTTCTACATCGCCCGGAGCGGCCGGCCGGGGCCGGTACTGGTGGACGTAGCAAAAGATGTGTTCGACACCTCTTTTGACTATGAATATCCGGAAACGGTTTCCCTCCGGGGCTACCAGCCTCTCCAGGAAGGCCGGGAGGAAGAAGTGGAAGCAGCCCTGGCAGCCCTGCGACAGGCCCACCGCCCTCTTTTGATGGTGGGAGGCGGAGTGGTCCTGTCCAATACGGCGGCCCCCCTGCGGAAGGTCGTCCAGGCAGCCAGCCTGCCGGTGGTCTATACCCTCATGGGCAAAGGTGCCATTCCCGATGCCTGGGAAGAAAACCTGGGCATGGCAGGGATGCACGGCACCTGGACGGCCAACATGGCCATCACCCAGTGTGATCTGCTGCTGACAGTGGGTGCCCGGTTCGACGACCGGGTCACCGGCTCCGTAGCCAATTTCGCTCCCAAAGCCCGGATTGTCCATTTCGACATCGACCAGGTGGAGATCAACAAGATTGTCCATGCAGATCTCAGTGTGAACGGGGATCTGCGCTGGTCCCTTCCGGCTTTCTGGAAGAAGCTGGAAGCCCATCCCATCCCGGCAGTCCAGACCGTCACCTGGCGCCAGGATCTCCAGGAAATGAAAGCCAGCCATCCCTCTGGAACCCGGCCCTCTTCTGCCAAAGGCCTCTCCCCCCAGGTGGTGCTGGAGCAGCTGGCCCGGAAAGCCGGTCCGGAAGCCATCGTGGCCACCGATGTGGGCCAGCACCAGATGTGGGCGGCCCAGTTCTATTCAGTGTCCCAGCCCCATCATTTCATCACTTCCGGCGGGCTTGGCACCATGGGCTACGGCCTGCCTGCCGCCCTGGGAGCCCAGCTGGGAGAACCGGACAAACCGGTGGTCCTTGTGACCGGGGATGGCAGCATCCTGATGAACTGTCAGGAATTTGCTACCCTCCACAAATACGGCATCGCCGTCAAGACCGTGGTCCTGCGGAACAACACCCTGGGCATGGTCCATCAGTGGCAGGGGATGTTCTACAAAGGACACTTTGCGGAATCCGATCTGACAGCCAATCCTTCCATCGCAGGGATTGCCCGGTCCATGGGCGTCCCAGCCTGGACGGTGGAAAAGGAGAACCAGTTGCCAGAAGCCCTGGGCCAGCTCTTTGCCCAGGAAGGCCCAGCTCTCCTGGAAGTCACCATTCCCCCGGACGAAAATGTCTATCCCATGGTCCCTGGCGGGAAGAAACTGGATGAAATGGTAGTAACAGGAGGCGACCAACCATGATCCGACAGCATCTGGCCATCCTGGCCGACAACAAGCCCGGGGTCCTGACCCATGTAGCCGGACTCATCAGCCGCCGGGCCATCAATATCGAGTTCATCAATGCCGGCTATACGGAAGAACGGGACGTGACCCGGATCAACATCGTGGTGTCCGTGGAGGACCGGTACGAGCTGGACCAAGCCATCAAGCAGCTGGCCAAGCTCATCGACGTGATCAAGGTGGTGAACCTGGACGACGCGCCTTTTGTCAGCTACGAACTGGCCATGATCAAGGTCAGCGCCCCCACTCCTCAGGTGCGGGAAGAACTGACCAACCTGGCAGAGCTGTTCCATGCCAAAGTGGTGGACGTGCAGAAAAAATCCCTGGTGCTCCGGCTCACCGGCCGAGAGGACCACATCGACGCCCTGCTGGAAGTCCTGGAGGACTACGAAATCATAGAAATCGCCCGGACCGGACAGATTTCCTTGGGACGGGGACTGGTGCCGGTGAAGAAGATGTAAATGAAAAAAAGCTGTTGCATGTGTGAGATTTTCACACATGCAACAGCTTTTTTTGTCGCGGGTCGCGACCGGGGGTGGATTCTTCACACTCCCTTTTGCCGCTCCAGCCAGCACCCCTTCTCATGGCTCCAGATGACTCCTACAGCCTGGAGGAGGGAATAGATCACCGTGGTTCCCACGAACTTCATACCCCGTTTCTTCAAGTCCTTAGACAGGGCATCGGACAGAGGGGAATGGGTGAGGCCGGTTTCCCGGAAGGTCTTCCCTTCGGTCCAGTGCCACAGGTACCGGTCAAAGCTTCTCCATTCCTGCCGGATGGCCAGGAACACCCGGGCGTTGGCCACCGCCGCCTGGATCTTCAGCCGGTTCCGGATAATGGCAGGATCCTGCCGGAGTGCTTCTATTTTTTCTTCTGTATAACGGGCAATGATTTCCGGATCGAAGCCGTCAAAGGCCTGCCGGAACCCGTCCCGTTTGTTAAGCACACATTCCCAGGAAAGGCCGGCCTGGAAGGTTTCCAAAAGCAGCATTTCGAACAGTTTCCGGTCCTCATGGACCGGCCGGCCCCATTCCTTATCATGGTATCGGATGTACCGGGGATTGTTGGGGTTGGCCCAGAAGCACCGCTGTTTTCCGTCCGCCCATTGGGTCATAATTTTCATCTCCTTCATCAAAAAAGCTGCCTTTCCAGGCAGCTTTTTCTCCTTCGGCCGCTGACCATTGACAGCTGACCGCTGACGGTCTGTTGCCCACGCAACAGACCCCTTATTTTCTCACCGCTTCCGCCACCAATCGGCCCATCTCCTTCGTGCCCACGGTGGTCAGACCTTCTCCGGCCAGATCCGGGGTCCGATAACCAGCTTTCATTACGTCGTCCACGGCCTTTTCGATGGCCCGGGCTGCTTCTTCCTGATGGAGGGAATAACGCAGCAGCATGGCGGCGGACAGGATGGTCCCCAGAGGGTTGGCGATGTCCTTCCCGGCTATATCCGGCGCACTGCCGTGGATGGGCTCATAGAGCCCGGTGCCGTCTCCCAGGCTGGCAGAAGGCAGGAGCCCGATACTGCCGGCAATGGTAGAAGCTTCATCGCTCAGGATGTCCCCGAAGATATTGTTGGTGAGGATCACGTCGAACTGTTTCGGGTTCAGCACCAGCTGCATGGCGCAGTTGTCCACGTAAAAATGGTTCAGTTCCACATCGGGATACTTGGCATCATGGAGTTCCTCCACGATTTTCCGCCACATCCGAGAAGACCCCAGCACATTGGCCTTATCCACGCTGGTGACTTTCCCCCGGCGCAGCCGGGCAGCCTCAAACGCCTTTACAGCGATCCGCTCCACTTCCGGACGGGTATATTTCTCCACGTCGGAAGCGGTCTCCACCCCGTCCACCAGGGCAGCTTCCTTGTGTTCCCCGAAATAGATGCCCCCGGTCAGTTCCCGGACGATGACCAGATCGGCCCCTTCTGCCCGATCCGTCTTCAGCGGAGAGAGATGGGCCATATAAGGCCGTACCTGGACCGGCCGCAGATTGCAGTAGAGTCCCAGAGCCTTCCGGATGCCCAACAGGCCCTTTTCCGGCCGTTTGGTCACATCTTCGATATGGTCCCACTTGGGGCCGCCCACAGCACTCAGCAGCACTCCGTCAGCCGCTTTGGCGCTGGCAACCGTTTCTTCCGGCAGAGGGGTGCCGAATCGGTCATAGGCACAGCCCCCCATGAGTTTATGATCATAGGAAATATCCAGTCCAAATACTTCCGCGGTTTTCTCCATGACAGCCAGAGCCGCATCGGTGATCTCGGGACCGATGCCGTCTCCCGCCAGTACTGTAATCTTCATCAGTCCTGCGCTCCTTTCACATAATTGACCAGACCGCCGGCTTCCGCGATTTTCCGGACAAAAGCCGGCAGCGGATGGGTCTTGATGGTCAGTCCCTTATTGACCACATGGATCTCCCCTTTGTCGAAATCCACTTCTACCTGGTCGCCAGCCTGGATCTTTTTGGCTTCCTCCCCGATTTCCAGCACCGGCAGGCCGATGTTAATGGCATTCCGATAAAAGATCCGGGCAAAGCTTTCTGCAATGATGCAGGCCACGCCTTTCTGCTGGATCACAATGGGAGCATGTTCCCGGGAAGACCCGCAGCCGAAGTTCCGGCCGGCCACGATGATGTCTCCGGGCTGCACATGGGGGGCAAAGGTGGTGTCGATGTCTTCCATGGCATGTTCACTCAGTTCTTTGAAATCGGAGATGTTCAGGTAGCGGGCAGGAATGATCACATCCGTATCCACATGGTCTCCGTAACGCCATACTTTACTCATTTCAATACCTCCCTGGGATCAGTGATGTGGCCGGTTACCGCACTGGCTGCTGCCGTCAGCGGGCTGGCCAGATAGACTTCGCTGTCCACATGGCCCATACGGCCCCGGAAATTCCGGTTGGTGGTGGAAACGCACCGTTCCCCAGCTGCCAGGATCCCCATGTAGCCGCCCAGGCAGGGGCCGCAGGTGGGGGTGGAAACCGCCGCGCCGGCATCGATGAAGATATCCAGCAGCCCATTGTCCATAGCCCGTTTGTAGATTTCCTGGGTAGCAGGGATGATGATGCAGCGCACCCGGGGATCCACTTTCCGTCCTTTCAGGATCCGGGCGGCAGAAACCAGATCTTCATACCGTCCGTTGGTGCAGGATCCGATCACCACCTGATCGATGGCGATGTCTTTGCCTTCTGCCGCCGGATGGGTGTTTTCCGGCAGATGGGGATAGGCCACCACCGGCACCAGTTCATCCAGTGCAATGGTCACGGTCCGGTCATAGACCGCATCTTCATCAGCTTCTACGGCTTCCCAAGGACGGGTGACCCCCCGTTCCTTCAAGTAAGCCCGGGTCTTGTCATCCACCGGGAAGATCCCGTTCTTGCCCCCCGCCTCGATGGCCATGTTGCAGATGGTGAACCGGTCCGCCATGGACAGTTCTCCTACCCCTTCCCCGAAGAATTCCAGGGACTGGTACAGGGCCCCATCCACACCGATCATCCCGATCAGGGTCAGGATCACATCCTTGCCGGAGATATAGTCCGGTTTCTTCCCGGTGAGCACCACTTTGATGGCCTTGGGGACCTTGAACCAGGTCTGGCCGCTGGCCATGGCAGCCCCCAGGTCCGTCTGGCCCACCCCAGTGGAAAAGGCATTGACGGCTCCGTAGGTACAGGTGTGGGAATCGGCCCCGATCACCAGTTCCCCAGGCGCCACCAGGCCGCTGTCCGGAACCAGAGCATGTTCGATGCCCATCCGGCCCACTTCAAAATAGTTGGTGATGTTGTGTTTCCGGGCGAAGTCCCGCATATGCTTGCACAGAGTAGCAGACTTGATGTCTTTGGGGGGAGAAAAGTGATCCGGCACCAAAGCAATCTTGTCCTTGTTGAATACAGGACGGCCGATCTTATCGAATTCATCGATGGCCGGAGGCCCGGTAATATCGTTGGCCAGGGTCAGATCGACCTGGGAAACCAGCAGTTCCCCTTCTTCCACCTCCGGACGGCCGGCATGGCGGGCCAGGATTTTTTGTGTTCTTGTCATTCCCATAATGTTTGACTCCCCTCTCTTCTTGCACCAAAAAGCCCCTACCTGCTGCAAAGCAGATAGGGGCGAAGGATCGCGGTACCACCCTATGTTGGTTCTCATTCAGTTTAACGCACTGCCGACGGCAGGAACTACTCACGTTCATCCCTGCGGTTCCCGGGTGAGAAGGCTCCCTGGAATTTACTGGCTCGCACCGGCCGCCAGCTCTCTGGAAATCCCTGAGGATCCGCTCCCGTTCATTACCTGTTTTCGTTTGAAATGGTATGGTTTACATTATGCCATTGACGGTTCTTTCTGTCAATAGTTTTTTGTAGCGATTTTTTGAATTCAGTCAAATATTCCAGCCTTGTCATATTGCGGAGAAATAACGATCTTGGCATTCTCGTCCACATAACCCCATTTCTTCTCTTTGGGATCCCGGTAGGCTGCCCGGTCCGCCGTAAGGGGCCCCAGTTCCCGCAGTTCGCTCCGGAAGGGAGCCACTGGATTGCCAGCCTTGTCGATGATGCCGCCTTTTTCCTTTTCCACGGCGGTGGTCCGGTCCTGGAAGAAGCTCTGGGCACTGTCGAACCGGTTGGGGATCACCACTTTGTTGGTTTCATCGATGAAGCCCCATTTTTTATCCGACTGGAAGGCTGCCAATCCTTCACTGAAAGGCAGCAGTCCATCGTAAGCAGCAGGGATCACCACCTGGCCTTTGGCATCCACCATGCCCCAGTGGCCATCATCCCGGATCAGAGCCAGTTTCCCATAGAAAGGAGACACATAGCTGTAAGTAGGAGAGATCACTTCCTGGGCCTGTTTGTTCACATAGCCCCGGTACAGGCTGGAAGGCATCACCGCTCCCGGAGAGATGCCGATACTGCCGCCCCAGCCGTGATGGTGGTGGTGATGGTAATAGCCGTAGTCTCCCCAATAGGGACCCCAGCCCGGGCCCACGCCCCAGTAGGGACCGCCCCAGCCCCAGCCGTCTCCCCAGCCCCAGCCGATAGAAATGTAATCCAGGAAGCTGTGGCTGGCCCGGCGGACTCCCACTTCCGCCAGTCCGTTTTCCTGGAAGTCCCCTACGAAGGCGTAGGATTTCAGCTTGGCGTACTTTTTTCCCTGGGTATCCATGAGCCAGCCTCCGTCCACCACAGCCACCCCCTGGTGGAAGTCCCCGGCCTTTTTCACGCTCATACTGGGCAGCAGGCTGCCGTCTTTATGGATATAGAACCACTGGCTATCCTTTTTCACAGCAGCCAGCCCTTCACTGAAACTGCGCACTTCTTTGTATTGGGGCTGGATCACCAGTTTCCCCGTCTTGTCTGCAAAGCCCCATTTGCCCTGGACCTTTACAGGAGCCATGCCCTCCTGGAAGGCTCTTGCTTCATCATATTCCCCAGGCAGCTTTTCTCCCTGGAGGGTATAGAAGTTCCATTTCTTTTCTACCGCTCCTCCGATGATCCCTTCATTGATATCGGTGATCTTCTTCAGGGTGGGTGCCAGCAGCTGTTTTCCGTTCCGGTCATAGAGGCCGTATTTGCCCTTCAGCTGGACCAGGATCACCGGATCTTCCTTGGGATCCCCCACCACGATTTTTTTATAGGCCAGGGGCAGGATTTCCTTGCCTGCCTGGTCGATCACGCCCTGTTTCCCGTCTTTCTCCACCACGGCCACATGATCGGCCGCAAAAGCCGTCTGTCCCAGGGCCAGAGAAAGTCCGAGCAGCAGAACCATCTGTTTTCTGTCCATGGAAAACACCTCCGTTTCCTGGCCCTATTGTACCATAGAAATCCCTTCGTCAGCAGGGAGGTTTTTCGGCTACGCTGCTCCGGATCAGTCCGCAGAGGGCCACCATAGCCCGGGTCAGATAGGCCCCCTTGCGGCTGGCCAGATACAGGGTCCTTTGCAAAGGCTGCTGGGGGACCTGGTAAAAGACCGACTGGTCCACTTTCTGCAGGGTGTGGAAGGCCAGCCCAGGGATCAGGGTGAACCCATGGTTTTCCAGGACCAGCCGGTGGGCCAATTCCACACTGTCCGTTTCCAAGATGATCCGGGGCTGGAGGTCTTCCTGCCGGAAGAAGTTTTCCGCCATATACCGCAGTCCCCGCCCTGGTTTCAGCAGGATGAAGGGTTGCTGCTGGAGACAGGCCGCTCCTTCCAGCACATTGCCAGTGCCGTACCTCCAGCCAGGCCGCTGCCGGTAGAAAAAAGGAGGGGCCTCCAGATATACCGTATCCGTCAGCAGCTCTGTATAGGCCAGTTCCGGGTCATCAGGGAAATAAGTCAGGGCCAGGTCCAGCCGTCCCTGGTGGAGCAGAGGATTCAAGTTCCTGATCAAGGTCTCCGTCAGCAGCAGTTCCACCCGAGGGTACAGGGCACGGAACTGCTCCAAGATCACCGGCAGCAGGGTTTCACTAGAGATCCGGGAAAGCCCCAGCCGGATCTGTCCGCTCCGGGAATCCCGGATATCATGGATTTCCTGGAGGGCTTCCCGGTATTCCTCCAGCAGTTTCCGGGCCATCCGGGCATAGATCTCCCCGGCTTGGGTCAGATAGACTCCGTTGGGATCCCGTACCAAAAGGGGCATCCCGGCTTCTTTTTCTACTGTTTTGACGATCCGGCTCAGAGAAGGCTGGGAAAGGCCCAGCTGCCTGGCCGCCCCCGTGATATTCCCCTTCTCACAGACCAGCAGGAAGTCCCGCAGGTATTTCTCATGGAACATAAAGTTCCCTCCTTCCTTTACCATATCATTTTTGCTATAGTCCTATTATACTATTAAGATTTTACACTATGGAACAGATTGTCTATAATAAAAGTATCTTACCGTACAAACAGCCATTTTGTACCGCCGGAAGGAGCCTTTATGATGAAAAGATTCACTGCATTCCTGGCTGCAGCCCTGATCGGATTCCTGCTGCGGCAGCTGGGTATCCCCATTCCCTATATGCTGGGCGGCATCGTCACCGGGTTTGCGGTCCGTTCCTTCCTGGACAATGCCTTCCAATGGCCCCGTTCCTGGAGGGGCCTGATGCTGGGGGTAGCCGGCTACGGCATCGGCAGCAACTGCACTCCTGACACATTTTTCAAGCTGAGCCAGGAAACCCTGGGGATTTTCGGAGCCTGTCTGTTCACCCTTGCCGTATCTGTAGGGGTTGCTGTCCATATGCACCGGCACACTTTTGCCAACCTGCTCAGCTCCATCATGGGCTGCCTGCCCGGGGGCCTGACAGCCATGACCGTGCTGATGGACGACTATGAGGAAGCGGATGAAAATGTGGTGGTAGTATCCCAATGCCTGCGCCTGTTCGTAGTAGAAGTCAGCGTGCCCTTCCTGGCCATCAACTTATTCGGCGGAGAAGTCACCCGCTCGGTAGGAGCCAGCCTATGGTCCACCTCCATGGCCGATTTCCTGAGCCTCTTCCATCCTGGCTGGCTGCTGGTAGTCCCCCTGGTCCTGATCGGCCGGTCCATCGCGAAAGCCATCCATATGCCTACCGGACAGCTGCTGGGCCCCATCATCGTCACTTCTCTGTTCGCTCTCTGGCAGGGCAGTGTGCCCCGAGTCCCGGCGCCCGCGATGGCCTTTGCCCAGCTCCACATCGGACTGTACATCGGCACCATGCTGGACCGGGAGAAGCTGCTGAAGACCCGGGAACTGATTCCCAATGTGCTCTTGGGTTCCCTGCTCATGGTAGCTTCCAGTGCCGCCCTGTCCGTCTTTATGTCCCGTCTGTACGGTTTTTCCACCCTCACGGGCTTCCTGGCCCTGGCTCCCGGGGGCATTGCAGAAATGTGCCTCACCGGCATGGAAATGCACCAGGATGTGGCCGTAATCCTCACCTATCAGCTGGTCCGGGTGCTGATGCTGGCCATGGGGGTGCCCTTTGTGATCCGGAGGTTCTTCAAGCCGGACAGCGGAAAAAAGGGGATGTTGCATGTGTGAGATTTTCACACATGCAACATCTTTCTTTTTTCTTCAGTTTTAAAGTCTTCAATGGAAAATCAAAAAAATATCTCAAATTCCCTAAAATTGAGTACAACAATATAAGCCGTCCATTTTGGCGGCTTTTTTCTTGCCACTTTTTAGTTCTTCAAGTGGGTTAGGCCAGATTTTTCAAGGGAAACAGATATCGGCCCTGGGTCCCGTTCTGGATCTTGTGGTGCAATTTGTTGAAGTTGTGCGCCAGGACACAGATCACGGTCTCTGTAAGCGCGTTCAGATGCCCGGTCCCCAGGAAGCGGCGGAACAGCTGGGTTTCCTTCACATCCGCAAAGGCTCCTTCTGACTGAATCGACCGGTTCATCCTCAGCATTTTTCCCTCTTCCGACGCTATCCGTTCCTTGTCTTCTGCCCGCAGTTCCAGGAAACGTTTTGAAACTTCAAAATGTTTCTCTCTCTGTTCTAGTGGCAGCTTGGAGTTGTTGCCCCGGATGCAGTCCTTCTTGTACGGACATCCTGCACAGTCATGGCACGCATATACCGTTTTTTCAGTTACGTACCCGTTCCGGCTCTTTCCTTTTTTGGTCCCTTGGCATTCCACCCGTTTCCCGTTGGCACAGATATAGCTGTCCGTAACCCTATCATAGGTCATGTTTTCCCGGTTGCCGATGGCATTCTTGAAAGACCGCTTTTTCTCACATTCGTAGGTCTTTGGCTTAATGTAGGAAGTCATGTCGTTTTTCTTGAGATATTCGTAATTTTCTTCGCTTTCGTATCCCGCATCAGCCACTATCTTTCGGTAGTTGGTTCCCAAATGGTTCCGCATATCTTCAAGGAAAGGAATCAGCGTCTTCATAGCAGATTCCGAAAGACGTCTCCGTTTCCAGGAAGAATGCCGGAATCTCCTCCATCATTTTGCCCAGACGCTTGGTGACGCCTTTTTTCCACACAAACTTGTACTTGTTGGCAAAGGACTCGATCTTGGTCCCGTCGATGAACAGCGTATCAGCGGAGAGTTCACCGTGGTACCCCAGATAGCGGTCCATCTCTACCAGGACGTCTTTGGCACAGGCTGCCAGATGGAGGGAACGGAACCGGGCAATGGTGGAGTAGTCCGGGGCTTTCTTCTCATCCAGCAGGAGCCGGCAGTCGATCCGGTTCTGGCAGAAATCCTCGATGGCACGGGAACTGCGTACTCCGTGCATTGCAGCAAAGACAACGAGTTTCAGCATCTGACGAGGGGTCACTTCATTGCTTTCCAAATGAGCGTAGGTGCCATACAGCTTGCTTAAATCCATCCTTTCTACACCATCGTGGACCAGCCAGACCGGATTGTCTTTGTGGATCGAAAATTCAATATCCATGGGCAAATGAAGTTGCAAAACCATGCCCAATTTTGTATAATCTTTTTGTAAAATTTTTTTCTCTCATACTAAAATTTTACACCACTTTCGGCCTCCTGGAGACCGAAAGTCTTTTTTTTAGTTTTTTAGAAAGCAGTAGGCCAGAGCCAGGCGGGGTACCGCTGAACGACCCTTGAGCGGAGCGTGAAGAAATTTTCGGTTTCGCTCATCCGCTGGGATCCTCGTTCAAGCGTCAGCGCGTTGGCGGGAAGCGGATTCGAATGGCGAGGCCGAAAATTTTAGCGACGGGAAGCGGCGTCGGGCAGGGGTGCCCCGCCTGGCGGTGACAGCAACGGAGACAACCGGCGTCAATCGACAGACACCCCCACCACCGGGCAAGCCCGTTCCCCCGCCTCCAAGGGGGCGGACTGAAAATAAAGAAAGAGGCATCAAAAAATGATGGATCATTTTTCGATGCCTCTTTTAGTCCATAATGACAGGACACAGATAAAAGGGTTTTCAAGAGGTCTTATCGACCATTAACATGCAACAGCCCCTTTTATCTCTCATCACTGGATCACCACCAGCAGATCCCCGGACTGGATCCGGTTGCCGGCTTTGACCAGCACTTCCTTGACCAGGCCGTCCACCGGCGCCGTCAGGGTGGTTTCCATCTTCATGGCTTCCGTGACCATCAGCGGATCTCCCTGTTTCACTACAGTTCCCGGTTCCACCTGGACCCGGAGCACCGAGCCGGACAGGGTGGCTCCCACTTCTCCCGGCACCGTAGGATCTGCCTTCCGGGCCAGGCTGCTGCCTTCCGAAGCCTTGGCATCCCGGACTTTGATTTCCCGGGGCATCCCGTTGATTTCGAACTGGACCTCCCGATACCCTTCCGGATCCGGCCGGGTCAGGTAATTCAGCCGGACCAGCACCATTTTTCCATCCATGTGCACCCGGATCTCTTCCCCTGGCTTCATGCCGAAGAAGAACGTGGGCGTATCCAGGATGCTCATGTCCCCGTATTGATGGTACCTCTGCATATAGTCTTTATAGACCTTGGGATACAGGCAGCAGCTGCTGACAGCCTCCGGAGTATCCGGGATGTGCAGTTTCTTCAGATCCTCCCGGAGTTTGTCCAGATCGATGGGCTGGGGAGGCGTCTCCAAGTGAGGTTTGGCACCCCGCAGGATGATTTTCTGGAGCAGTTCTGGGAACCCGCCATAGGGCGTCCCCAATTTTCCGTCAAAGAAATCCACCACGCTCTGGGGAAAGTCCAGGGTATCTCCCCGCTGGTAGATGTCTTCCTCCGTCAGATGGTTCTGGACCATGAACAGGGACATATCCCCCACCACCTTAGAAGAAGGCGTGACTTTGATCACATCCCCGAACAGCTGGTTCACCCGTGCATACATCCGGCAGACTTCCGGCCAGCGGTCTCCCAGTCCCACCGCGGCAGCCTGCTGCTGCAGGTTGGAATACTGCCCGCCCGGCATTTCATGTTGGAACACCGTGGTGTTGGGACAGGTCATCCGGGCATCCACTCCGGCATAATACTTCCGGACCACCTGCCAATACCGGTCAATGGTCTCCAAGGCATCCAGATCCAGCTTCGGCTGCCGGGGCGTATGTTCCAGGGCATAGCACAGCGCCGTCATGGATGGCTGGCTGGTCCCGCCGGACAGGGCACTGGTGGCCACATCCAGGATATCCACCCCGGCTTCCACCGCTTTGGCATAGCTGTACAGGGTACAGCCGCCTCCTTCATGGCTGTGGAGATGGATGGGCAGATCCACTGCGTCCTTCAGTGCCGACACCAGAGCATAGGCCGCTTCCGGCTTCAAAAGCCCTGCCATATCCTTGATGGCGATGATATTGGCCCCGGCATCAGCCAGGGCTTTGGCCAGATCCGTATAATACTGCAGGGAATATTTCTGCCGCCGGTCGTCCAGGATATCCCCCGTATAGCAAATGGTCCCTTCTGCCACTTTCCCCAGCTTGCGGACCGCTTCGATGGAGAAAGTCATATGATCCAGCTGGTTCAAGCAGTCAAAGATCCGGAATACATCCACCCCGTTTTTCGCCGCCAAAGCCAGAAATTCCCGGATCACTTCCGGGGGATAATTGGTATAACCCACCGCATTGGCTCCCCGGGTCAGCATCTGGAACAGGATGTTGGGGGCTGCCTGGCGCATGAGCCGGAGCCGCTGCCAAGGATCTTCATCCAAGAAACGGTAAGCCACATCGAAGGTAGCACCGCCCCAGTTTTCAAAAGCATACAGCTGGGGCACCTTTTGGGCCGTATAATGGATGGCCCCCAGGATATCCCGGGTCCGGATCCGGGTGGCCAGGAGGGACTGGTGGGCATCCCGGTAGGTGGTATCCATCAGCAGCACCTGTTTCTGATCCAGGATCCAGCGGGCAAAAGCGTCCGGTCCCAGTTGATCCAGGAGCTGCTTCGTCCCGGCCGGGCAGGGGCTTCCGTCCGTTTCCAGCCGCACCGGCGGCGGGAATTCCGGTTTGGTATGATGGCCATTCCCCCGATATCCGTTCACCGTCACTTCTCCGATATAGGTCAGCATCCGGGTCCCTCTGTCACTGACTTCCTCGGGATCCACCAGCAGTTCCGGATGCCGGTCAATGTAGTTCACATCACAGGCCCCGGCCTGGAACGCTGGATCCTGGAGCATATTCTTCAGAAAGAAGATATTGGTCTTCACTCCGCTGATCCGGAATTCGTCCAGGCAGCGGAGCATCCGATGGATGGTGGCCAGCGGATCCATAGCATGGGCCGTCACCTTGACCAGCAGCGAATCATAATAAGGGGTGATGACCGCTCCCTGATACGCGGTCCCCGCATCCAGACGGATCCCCGGTCCGCCGCCGCTCCGGTAGGCAATGATTTTCCCCGTATCCGGCATGAACTGGTTCTGGGGATCTTCCGTGGTGATCCGGCATTGGATGGCCACCCCGTTGCAGGGGATGTCTCCCTGCCGCCCCGCATGGATCTCCGGATCATCCAAGCCATGTCCCTCGGCGATCAGGATCTGGGCCTTCACGATATCCACATCCGTAATGGCTTCGGTCACCGTGTGTTCTACCTGGACTCGGGGATTGACTTCGATGAAATAAAAATGCTTTTCGTCCTGATCCGCCAGGAATTCTACCGTCCCGGCATTCACATAATGGACATTCTCCATGAGTTTCAGAGCTGCCTGGCAGATGGCCTCCCGCAGTTCCCGAGGCAGGGACCAGGCCGGAGCCATCTCGATGACCTTCTGGTGCCGCCGCTGGATGGAGCAGTCCCGTTCATGGAGATGGACCACATGGCCCTGTTCATCTCCCAAAATCTGGACTTCGATGTGTTTGGGGTTCAGGATGCATTTCTCCACATAGATATCTTCGTCCCCAAAAGCCATCCGAGCCTCTGAACGGGCCCGGTTGTAAGCTTCTTCCAGGTCTTCCATCCGGTCCACATTCCGCATGCCTCGGCCGCCGCCTCCATTGACCGCCTTGATCATCACCGGCAGGCCCACTTCTTCCGCGAAGGCCTTCACTTCCGCAAAACTCTTCACCGCTCCTTTGGTGCCAGGGATCATGGGGATCCCCGCTTTCTCCGCCTGGATCCGGGCATTCACCTTATCCCCGAACATCTCCAAATGTTCCACCCGGGGACCGATGAAGATGATCCCTTCCTCCTCACAGCGGCGGGCCAGCTGGGCATTTTCTGCCAGGAACCCATAGCCTGGATGGATGGCATCCACCTCATGTTCTTTGCAGATCCGGATGATGTCTTCGATATCCAGATAAGCATCCACCGGTTTTTTCCCTTTTCCCACCAGATAGGCTTCATCTGCCCGGCTGCGGTGCAGAGACAGGATATCTTCCTGGGAATAGACGGCAACGGTACGGATGCCCAGTTCATGACAGGCCCGGAAAATCCGGATGGCGATTTCCCCTCGGTTGGGGACCAGGATCTTGTGGATGGCGCGCATAGGAGTTCCTCCTTCTGATTGCAAAGATTGTATAGGGCGAACGCTTTACACTTTACGTTTTTTATTATTCGTGTTGCCGTTTTATTGTAGCATATCTTTGGAGGATTGCAACATTTTTATTATATTTAGTATTGATTTATTCTTATATTGTTAATTGTTGTTACGGCCGTTACATTTCAAAAGAAAAAACAGGGGGCTGCTGCAGATGCAGCAGCCCCCTGTTTTCTTTTGGATCAATCCAAAGCGGCAAAAGCCTGTTTCAGGTCATCGATGATATCGTCAATATGTTCGGTCCCGATGGACAGCCGGATAGTAGCCGGGGTGATCCCGGAAGCGGCCAGCTCTTCTTCGTTCATCTGGGAATGGGTGGTGGAAGCCGGATGGATCACCAGGCTCTTCACATCGGCCACATTGGCCAAGAGGGAGAAGATCTTCAGATGATCGATGAACTTCTGGGCAGCGGCGGCACCGCCTTTGATTTCAAAGGTAAAGATGGAAATCCCGCCGTTGGGGAAGTACTTCTTGTACAGTTCATGATCAGGATGGTTGGGCAGGAAAGGATGGTTCACTTTGGCCACATGGGCATCGTGGGCCAGGAAGTCCACCACTTTCAGGGCATTTTCCACCTGACGTTCTACCCGCAGGGACAGGGTTTCGGTGCCCTGGAGCAGCAGGAAGGCATTGAAGGGAGAAATGGTAGCCCCCGTATCCCGCAGGATCAGGGTCCGGATATAGGTTACATAGGCAGCAGCGCCCACGTCCTTGGCAAAACTGATGCCATGGTAGCTGGGGTTGGGGTCAACCAGCCAAGGGAACCGGCCGGAAGCCACCCAGTCGAACTTGCCGCTGTCCACGATGATGCCGCCCAGGGTGGTACCATGACCGCCGATGAACTTGGTGGCAGAATGGACCACCACGTCAGCGCCGTGTTCAAAAGGACGCAGCAGATAGGGAGTGGCGAAAGTGCTGTCAACCACCAGAGGGATCTTATGCTTATGGGCAATGGCAGCCACTGCATCGATGTCGATCAGGTTGGCATTGGGGTTGCCCACGGATTCAATGTAGATGGCCTGGGTATTTTTCCGTACCGCATCTTCGAAGACCTGTACCCCTTTGGTAGGATCCACAAAAGTGGTTTCGATGCCAAAATCCGGAAAAGTATGTTCGAACAGGTTGTAGGTCCCGCCGTATACGGTAGTGGCGCAGACAATGTGCTGGCCTGCATGGACCAGTGCCTGCATGGCATAGGTCACGGCAGCAGCGCCGCTGGCCGTTGCCAGGGCCGCCACCCCGCCTTCCAGGGCTGCGATCCGTTTTTCAAAGACATCTTCCGTGGGGTTGGTGAGCCGGCCGTAAACGTTGCCTGCATCCTTCAGGGCAAACCGATCAGCGGCATGCTGGCTGTTCCGGAACACATAAGAAGTGGTCTGGTAGATGGGCACTGCCCGGGAATCCGTTGCCGGATCAGCTTGTTCCTGCCCCACATGGAGCTGCAGCGTCTCAAAATGATACTTCTTTTCTTCGCTCATTGTCATTGCCTCCCTATTCATTCCCGTTTTAATTACCACTGTTTTAGTATGATTTACATTATAGGCACTCAAATTCAGTCTGTCAATAGAATTTGTTTTCTTTTTTCCGCATCAGTCATTCCGTGCCAAGACGCCGACCATGACCATGATGCACAGAGCTCCCAGCATTTCTACCGGTCCCACCTTGTTGCCCATGACCACCACAGAAAAGAAATAAGCGGACAGGGGCTCGAACGCCGCCAGGGCCCCGGTTTCCGCCGGAGGGATGTACTTAGTGCTTTCCAGATACACGTAGTAAGCAACCAGCGTCCCCAGGACGAAGAGGATGCCGAACGCCTCCGCCGTATGGAGATCGAAGAGAGCGCCTTCCAAGGAAGGATGATTGAAGATTCCCAACAGCAGAGCATTCCCCAGGCTTCCCCAGCCCAGGATCAGGAAGCAGCTGTATTTTTTCAGCAGGACGGCTGCATAAGCTGTATAGAACGCCATCCCAAAAGCACCCAGGATCCCGTAAAACAGTGCCTCCTGCGAGATGGCCAAGGCCGCCCCTTCTCCCTTGGTGGCAATCAGCGCCGTCCCTACCAAGGCCAGGACCACAGCCACCACTTCCCGCCGGGTAGGCCGTCTCCTTTCCTTGATCAGGTACATGAACAGAAGGATGGCCGGCATGGTGTACTGGAGCACCGTAGCCGTCGCGGCATTGCTGTAATAGATGGATTTGAAAAAAGTGACCTGCATCAGGTACATCCCCAGCAGGACGAATTTCAGGAGCCATTTCCAGTCGTTTTTCAAAGGAGCCAGGAGGTCCTGCTTCTGATACAGGCAGGTGCCCAGGAATACCACACCGGTACAGACCATCCGCCAGAATAGGATAGCCGCCCAGGTAAAGTGCTGGTGCACCATCAGATATTCCACACTATTGCTGCTGCTTCCCCAGAGCCCGGCCCCCAAAAGGACCATGCCCACACCGATTTTCTTCCGCCGTTCCATTGCCCGTCTCCTTTCCGCCCTCCGGCCCCCTCCTTCAGACAGTTCTATTCTACCTTTTTTCCCGGGCTCTGGCCAGCTGGATTTTACCGTTTTCCCCAGCCCTTCCGGATAATGTCCTCCCCGAACCGCTGCTTCAGGGCATCCAGGATCCGGTTCCGTTTTTGCCGCCGTTCATCGTCCAAGGCCAGGCTTTGGGAACCTGCCGGCACCAGATGGCTGACGCTGACCCCCAGCAGCCGTACCGGCTGGCTCCAGGAAAGCTGCCGGGCCAGCAGGCGGATCTGTTCCATCAGCTCCTCATCCTGAGACAGAGGCTCCTCCACCGTCCGGCTCCGGGTCAGCAGCTGAAAAGTCCCGGTCTTCACCTTCAGGGTCACGGTGCAGCCGGAAAGGCCGGCGCAGCGCAGCCGCCATCCCACCTGTTGGCACAAGTCCCACAGGGCCCCCAGACAGGTTTCCATGCCCACCAGATCCACGGAAAAGGTATTCTCCTTCCCCAGGGATTTCCGCTGCTCATCCGGCACCACCGGCCGACTGTCCAAGCCTTGGGCCCGATTCCGGATTTCTTCCGCATTTTTCCCCAAGAGCGGCCGCAGCAGCCGGGGATCGCAGGCAGCCAGCTGTCCGATGGTCCGGATGCCCATTTTTTCCAGTGCAGCCACAGAGCGCTGTCCCAGTCCGAAGATCCGGCCCACTGGCAAGGGTGCGATTGCGGCAGCTGCTTCCTCCGGCCGGATGATTACCATTCCGTCCGGTTTCCGCAGGTCGCTGGCCAGTTTGGCCAGGAATTTGTTGGGAGCCAGCCCCACGGAAGCGGTGAGGCCGGTCCGTTCCCGGATTGCCTGTTTGATTTTCGGTCCCAGGGCATATACATCTCACGCCAGGGCTTCCATCCCCGTCAGGTCCAAGAAGGCTTCATCAATGGACAAGGGCTCTACCAGGGGAGAAAATTCTTGGAAGATCTTCCGGATCTCCCTGGATACTTCTTGATAGCGGCCATACCGGCCCTGGACATAAATGGCCTGGGGACAGAGCCGGTGGGCCGTAGCCATGGGCATGGCCGAATGGACCCCGAACTTCCGTGCTTCATAGGAGCAGGTGGAAACCACGCCCCGGCCGGAAAGACCTCCCACAATCACCGGTTTTCCCCGGTATTCCGGATGGTCCAGCTGTTCCACAGAAGCAAAAAATGCATCCATATCCACATGCATGATGTAACGTTGGCGGACCATCTTGATGCCTCCTTTTGGAAAAGGGCTGTTGCTTACGCAACAGCCCCCGTCAATGGTCGATTGTCAATGGCCAAAGGAAGCCAGCTCCGCTGGCTTAGAACAGAAACGGCGTCCAGTTGTCCAGGATCCCGTAATGCTCAATGACAGCCTTCAGGCCGATCAGCAGCAGCACAAAGCCGCCGGCTTTCTCCGCCCGTTCCTTGCCCCACATGCCAATCACCGATCCGCAGGCACAGCCCAGGAAAGAAAGGCAAAAGGTAATGGTGCCGATTTCCAGTACTGCCGGCAGGATCCGGATATCCAGGAAGGCAAAGCCCACGCCCACTCCCAAGGCATCCAGGCTGGTAGCCACCGCCAGTCCCAGCATAGTCCGGAAGCCAGTGACTTTTTCTTTTTCTTGGTCTTCTCCCGCTTCCTGGATCATGTTCCAGCCAATATAAGAAAGAATCAAGAAAATGATCCAATGGGAATAAGCCTCCGCTACCTTGGCAAAATGACTGCCCAGCTCGTAGCCGACCAGCGGCATCAGGGCCTGGAACACCCCGAACCAGGCACCGAAGATCAGCCCGCCTTTGAACCGCTCCCGGCCTTCCATTTTCAGCCCTCCGCAGACAGATACAGCGAAAGCATCCATGGAAAGGGACACTGCCAGCAGGAATAGGGTCAGCGCACTCATTTCCGGATCCCCTGGAGCACGAAATAGGTGAGGAATTTCAGCACCCGCAGTTCCTTTTCGTTATGCCGCTTGTCCTCGCTCATTTTCCCGAATACCGGCAGGGCGGTCTTCAGCATGGCCTTGGTGATGCCGTGCTGGCGGACGCCTCCTTGGAGGATGGATTTTTCGAACCCTTCCAGGACCTGCAGCGACTGCCGTTTCTGAGGCCCTGTCAATTTCCCATTCCCCAGGATCTGCTTTTTGATGACTTCTTTCTGTTCCAGGAAATCCTGTTTATCCAGGAGCCCATTTTCTTCTGTTGCCATATTTTTCTTTTACTCCCCTTGTTTCCAGGCTGCAGCCAACCCGCTGTCCTGAAAGATTTTATCTTGTTATTTTACCATTTCCGGCAAGGGAAAATCAACGGATGACCCGCAGCGGCTGGGATCCTCCCGTTAAACAGACCGGTCCCTCTGGTCCGATCCGGTAGGTGTTTTCCGTCCCTACCATACCCAGTCCCGGCAGGGCGATCTTGGGTTCCACCGCAAAAACCATGTTCTCCTCCACCCGATCTTTGACGCCGCCGGCGATCACCGGTGTCTCATCCATGCACATACCAATGCTGTGTCCCAGGAAACGGCCCCCGTTCATGAACATCTTTTCATAGTAGGGATCGAAATCAGCCATCACCTTGTCGTAGATTTCTCCCAAAACAGCCCCTGGTTTCAAAAGGGCCAGAGTCTGCTGTTCCAGGTCCAGGCAATAGTTGTAGGCCCGGAGGATTTCCTCTTTGGCCAGATCCCGTTCCAAATCCCCGAAATAATACACCACCGTTTTATCCGTATTGTACCCATCCACCCCACAGGGGATATCCAAGTAAACCAGACGGCCCGGCTTCAGCAGCCGGAAGGCTGAGCCAATGCTCTGGACCGCCACACAGGTACCGCTGGTCCCTCCAGGTCCGTCAAAGGCCGTCCGCACCAGCGCGCTCTTCCCAAAAGAAGCCAGACCGATGGCATCTTCTCCTGTGGGCCGATTGGTCCGGGCTACCCCCTGGCTGCCCTTCAGTACCATCCGCAGGTACAGCTGGATGGCCAATTCCGCTTCGCTGATCCCCACTTTCAGGAACACCGGAGCTTCTTCCATGAGCACATCGGCATGGATTTGTCCGCTGCGGCTCAAAAGTGCCAGCTCGTAGTCGCTTTTCACGCTCCGGAGGCCGCTGAGCACCGCATCCAAGTTTTTCCGGGTTTCGAAAGGAAAGTATTTCCGGAAGAACCGGAGCCATTCCAGAGAGGTGTGCTTTTCATCCAGATACACTTCTGATGGCAGATCCGCCCCATAGTATTCCGCCGGCTGCCGATAGCTGTGCATCCGGCGGATCCAGCCTTCCGGAAGGAGGCTTTCATTCAGGGCCCGGGCCAGGCTCCTGCGCACCCACAGGATGGCGTCCTGGGGCCGGACTATAAAAGCTCCTTCCTGCATGGTACCGGTAAAATAATACATATCCAATTTATCTGTGATCACGGCCATCTGCCAGCCTGGCTCTTGACGGTCCAGGGCTTCCCGCAGCCGTGTCAGCCGGTTTTCCAGTTCTTCCCGGGGAACCCGGCGCAAGTCTTCACTGATCAGGATATCATGTTCCAAAATAGCCATAGGATGTTCCTCCTGTTGTCTTCTATGATCATGCTCCCCCATCTTACCACGAAAAAGGAGCCGCTGCACGGAAAACGTACAGCAGCTCCTTTTGAGAGTTTCTCATGGGCCGATCCGGAGGGACGGATCAGGACGAAATCAGGCTCGTTGAATTCGTTGTCCTTAGTATAGGACAGATTACGTTTTATGTCAACCTTATTTTATTTTTGGTTTACCTTATCCCAGGCAGCCGGCTCTCAGGCCAGCACCTGTTCCAGGATATCCATGGCCTGGGTCAGTTCCGCCCGGGTAATGGTGAGAGGCGGGTTGAAATACAGTACATTTCCCAAAGGCCGGAGTACCATTCCCCGTTCCAGGGCCTTTTGATAGAAGTGATACCCCAGCCGTTTTTCCGCCGGGAAGGGGGCTTTGGTCTTTTTGTCCGCCACCAGTTCCAGGGCGTGGATCAGGCCGATGTGGCGGATTTCTCCCACCAGGGGATGGTTCCCGAACCGGGCTTCCATTTCTCCAGTGAGCCACCGGGCGGTTTCCCGGGCCCGGGGCAGGATCTGTTCCTGTTCCAGCACATCCAGCACCCCGTGGGCCGCCGCACACCCCAGGGGATTCCCGGCATAGGTGTGGCTGTGGAGGAAGGCCTTGTGCTTGCCGTAATCGTCGTAGAAAGCCTCATAGATCTCCCGGGTGGTCACCGTCAGGGACATGGGCATGTACCCTCCGGTCAGTCCTTTGGACAGGCACATCACATCCGGGGTGATCCCTGCCTGGCCGCAGGCGAACAGGGTACCGGTCCGGCCGAAGCCGGTAGCGATTTCGTCGGCGATCAGCTTCACCTCATAGGCATCGCACAGCGCCCGGAGCTTTTGGAGATAGAGAGCCGGGTACACCCGCATGCCGGCGCTGCCCTGGAGCAGGGGCTCCACAATCATGGCGGCAGTTTCCCGGCTGTGGAGGGCAAAGGCCTCTTCCGCTTTGGCGAAGCATTCACACTGGCAGTGGTCCCGGTCCTTTCCATAGGGGCAGCGGAAACAGTCCGGGGCTTCCACATGGATGTTGTCCATCATCATGGGCTTGTACAGTTTGGCGAACAGATCCATGCTCCCCACGGACAGAGCCCCGATGGTTTCTCCGTGGTACCCTTCCGTCAGGCACATGAACCGCTGTTTTTCCGGATGGCCGGTCTGGGCCCAGTACTGGAAACACAGCTTCAGAGCCGCTTCCACTGCCGCCGATCCGTTGTCGTGGAACTGGAACCGGCACAGCCCTTCCGGCACCAGGGCCTTCAGCCGTTCCGCCAGGGTAATGGCCGGGGCATGGGTGAAATTGGCAAAGATCACATGTTCCAGTTTGTCCAGCTGGTCTTTGATCCGTCCATTGAGCACCGGATTCCGGTGGCCTAGCAGATTGGCCCACCAGGAGCTGACAATGTCCAGATAGGCTTTGCCGTGGATGTCGTAGAACCAGACTCCCTGGGCATGATCGATGACCATGGGAGGCAGGGTTTCGTAATCTTTCATTTGTGAACAGGGATGCCAGATCAGGTCCAGGTCCCGCTGTTCCATTGTTTTGTGTTCCATTTTCGTCTCCTTAGGTATAAGCTTCCAGCAGTTTGTCCAGAGGGCCTTCCAGTTCCCGGTCCCCTTCCTTTACGCAGGCCAGCACCGGCAGGCCGGTAAGTTCTTCCACCATGATCCGGTTGTCTTCCTGCATCCGGTCTCCCGGTTTCCACCGGTTGAACAGGATTCCCCGGACTGGGATGGCCCGGTGCCGGAGATATTCCACCGTCAGCACCGTACTGTTGATGGTCCCCAGTCCCCCATCCGCCACCAGAAGGCAGCCCAGGTCCAGAGCCTGGATCATGTCCTCCAGCAGCAGGTGGTGATCCTTTTCCCAGCCCAGAGGACACAGGATGCCCCCGCTGCCTTCCATGGTGAGATACTGGTGCCGGTCTTTGGCCTTCCGGAAGGCCTGCCGGATCTTGTCCAGGTCCACCGGATGGTTGTTGATCCGGGCCGCCAGATGAGGAGACACCGCTTCCCGGTACACATAGGTCACCAGATCTTCCAGAGGGTCCGGGATCCCGGCGGTTTCCTTCACCCAGGCCGCATCCCCGGGCACCAGGTTCCCGTTTCCGTCCGGTCCCGCCCCGCTGAGGGCGGCCTTGTAGTAGCTGCCGTCCAGCCCCGCTTCCCGGATCTTCTTCACCAGAAGCCCGGTCACATAGGTCTTCCCCACATCCGTACCCGTTCCCGTAATGAATATCGCTTTACCCATTCCATTCCTCTCCTTACACCCAGATTCCCGCTTTCCGGCACCGGAGCCCTACAAAGGCCGCTCCCAGGCACAGGAGGAAATCCGGCACCACCTGGAGTACCCCGCAGTACCACAGGGCCGCCCAGAAGCCGATGGGGGCCTGGACCAGATAGTTGGAGGACAGCCAGAAATAGCTGATCCCCAGCACATAGACGATGACCATCCCCACCAGGTTGATCCCCAGGAGCCGGGACAGGGTCACCTCAGCAGCTCCCTGCCGGGCCAGCTTCCCGCAGACCCAGGCCTGGATGGTAAACCCCACCAGATACCCAAAGGTGGGCTGAAGCACATAGGAGGGCCCCCCTCCGGAAGCAAACACCGGGATTCCCACAAGGCCCATAACCACATAGGTCCCTACCGCCAGGGCCCCCAGCCGGGCTCCCAGCAGCAGTCCCGCCAGCAGGGTGAACATGAACTGCAGGGTGTACACATCGCTCCCCACCGGGATCCGGATCAGGGCCCCCACTGCCACCAGGGCAATGAACAGCCCGCACAACACCATTTCACGCAAACGCACAGCCTCACCTCCAGAATTTTCAGACTTCCTTACCATACAGGAAGCGGGCTATTTAGTCAACCTAGTATTTTAGTATAGTTAACGTAAAAGGGGCTATGAAAAAATGAGAAATTATTTTTTCACATTCCCTTTTTGTCACTGGTCAACGGTCACTGGTCACTGGCCGATGGAAAGAACCCGTGGCTGACGGGTTCTTCCGAATAAAAATAGGAATGTGCCTTTCTTTTAATCCGTTGCTTGTCTTGGTTTCTTCTGGAGAGGCAAGGACAAGCCAAAGGCGCGTCTGAGCCAGCATCATACAATGAAAGGCAGCCGCAGCCCGGCTGCCTTCCTTCGTCCAGTGACTAGTGACAAGAGACCAGTGACCGGGCTGCCAAAAGGCAGCCCCCTACACCTTCTCAAACCGGTACTTCTGCTTCACTTCCGGATACTTCTTATGGTCCACTTCACTGTAGAACATGGCGACCGGCCTGACATACAGGCCAAAGTCCCCATACAGGGCTTCATACACCATCAAAGGTTCCCGGGTTTCCGAATGGACCGCCGGTCCGATGATCCGGTACAGATACCGGTTGGTCCGTTTTTCCTCTTCCGTCAGCCGTTCCCGCTTGAAATGCCGCACGATATCCCCTGGATGAAAAATACGATTTTCCATTTATCTTCTCCTTTCCCCGCCGATCATGCCGCCCAGCACCAACAGGACCCCAGCCAGCTGCAGAATAGTGATGGGTTCCTGGAGAAGGAATACGGAAATACACACTGCAACCACCGGATCCACATAACTGAGCAGGGCAGTAGTCTGGGCCGGCACCTGGGTCAGGCTGCCGAAATAGATCCCGTAAGCCAGCCCCGTATGGACGATGCCCAAAAGCATCGTCAGACCCCACCCAGCCCCATCCATGGTGTGGAAATCCAGCTGCCCTGTCAGCAGACAGTAGAGCAGCAGGAAAAAGGCTGCCGTCCCCAGCTGTACGGAAGTCTGTTCATAAGGGTCCAGCCCGGTGATGGTCTTGCTGATGATGATGATCCCTGCATAAAAGAAGGCTCCTGCCAGGGCACAGAACACCCCAGTGATATCGCCCACGTCTCCGCTGCTGCCCAAGACCCCAGAAACCAGCAGCATGCCACCAACGGTAATGGCGCCGCACACCATTTTCCGCCGCGTGATCTGTTCCCGGAAGACCAGGGGTGCCGCCGCCAGCATGAACACCGGCGCCATATAATAACACAGGGTAGCGATGGCCACCGTGGTATGGTTAAAGGATTCAAAGAAAAACACCCAGTCCAACCCCAAAAGGAGCCCGCTGAGCAGAAGCTTCGGTGCCCGGTCCTTCAATTTATCCCAATGGAAGGGGATATGGCCCGCCCGCATCAGGAACAGCATGGTCAGGCAGCCCAGGGCAGCCCGCAGGAATGCCAGAGGCACGGACCCCAGGGGAATGTACCGGCGCACCAGGCCAATCGTCCCAAAAATGACCAGGGCCAGGAGCATCCGGGAACGGGGAGAAAGAAAAGTAAGATCCATGGAAACACCATCCTTTGCCGCAAGATTGTGAGTCCTTCTATTATAGCATAAAGGAAAGGAGGCGAAAAAACCTTCTGCGCCTCCTGTGCAACATGGTTGTACTACCGTTGTTTTAAGGTTGTATATGGTTCCTGTCTTACCGATAAGCCTTCTGATAAATGACCACACATTCTTCCCGGGAGGGAGACCGCCGATCATTCAGGAACAGTCCTTTCATGGCCGTGGAAGCATTTTCCACCATTTTGGGGAATTCTTCCGGCAAGATTCCATAATCGCTCATCTTCAGTCCGGCTACGCCGCATGCTTCCTGCAATTTTTGCAAAACTTCTAAAAACTCATGCGGTTTTTTGGCATTTTCTTTTCCTAAGAATCTGGCCATTTCTACGAACCGGTCATCACAGATATGCTGTTCCAGCATCCAGCCAAAATACGACAGGGTGATCATCAGCAGCCCGGCCCCATGAGGAAGGGTCTCGTGGTAGGCGCTCATGGCGTGTTCCAAGGAATGTTCACTGGTACAGCCTCCGGTGACCATAGCGTACCCGGACAGGGTGTTGGCAAAAGCCAGCTGGGTCCGAGCCTCCAGGTCCCTGCCATCCACTACGGCACGGGGCAGATACCGGCCTATCGCCCGGATGGCCGTAGACGCCACCATATCGCTGAGGGGGTTGGCCTTCCGGCTCACATAGGTCTCCAAGCTGTGGAACAGGGCATCGAAGCCCTGGTAAGCGGTGAGCCGAGGAGGGACGGTCAACATCAGTTCCGGATCGACGATAGCCAGCCAAGGAAACAGATCCGGCAGCTTCAGGCCGATCTTTTCATGGGTCCCCTGGTTGGTGATCACACTGCAGGCATCCACTTCCGAGCCAGTCCCTGCCGTAGTGGTGATGGCAATCACCGGCAGTGCCCGATGGGCATGCTGTACACCTTTTCCCGTTCCCGCATTGACATAATCCCACAGGCTCCCTTCATTGACAGCCATCAAGGCGATGGCTTTGGCTGCATCCATGACGGACCCGCCTCCCAGGGCCACCACCAGATCCGCTTCCATATCCCGGGCCGCCTGCGTCCCAGCTTCCACCGATGCCAGGGTAGGGTTGGCCTGGATCCGGTCGAACACTTCCGTCACAGCTCCGGCGGCAGCCAGTTCTTTTTCCGTCCGTTCCAGGTAGCCATTGACCCGGGTAGACTTGCCGGAAGAAATCACGATCAGTGCCCGTTTCCCTGGCAGTTCCTGGGCATGGAGCTGCCCCAGCTGACCAGGTCCGAACAGCACCTTGGTAGGAATATCGATTTGAAATGAGTCCATCAGCCTTCCTCCTCACAAAAGATACTTCGAGTATAGCAAAAAAGCCTCTGGGAAGCCAGTCCCATCCTTGCTCAGCCTGCGGCCTTCCTAGCTGCCTGCCGGGCTCCCCAGGCTGTCAGCCCCCCGCAGATATTGCCGCCGGTGATCACCAAGAGGCGCACCAGGGCTTCCTGATCCATCTGCCCGGCCATAAAATAATAGAACATATCAGCTACACTGTGCTCGTACCCACTCATGATGAATACCGTGATACCCACAAAAATGGCCAGGTATTTTCCCAGTGCCAGAGGAAATGTCTTATATCCTTCTACGGCGATGTAAACAAAAATGTTGCAGAAAAAGCCCAAGATGAACAGGCTCAAAAAGGTATCTCCATTTTTCCCTGCCACCAGGACCAAAGCCGCCTGCCGGGCCGCCGGCCCTACCCGGGTCAGGCCCAGCAGACTGGCTGCCAATCCGGCCCCCAGCCAGTTGCCGATCCAGATCAGGGGAAACCGGAACCAGCTCCATAACGGCTGTTCCAGCGCATAACAGACCCGGCCGGTAAACAGATGGAACTGCATCTCACAGATGGTATAAAGCCCTACACAGAATAGCAGCGCCCCCACCAGTTTTTCCGACTGGAGCAGGAACACGGCCCCGCCCAATCCGATGCAGAACCCGGCAGCGATGGCAGAAAGCAGTCCTTGCAAAATTTTCATCACGCACCTCCATGGTCGAAAAGGGATATTTGGCAAGACTATACCATAGAGGGTATCGGGAAATCGTCAAAAAAGAGCTGTTGCATACACAGCAGCTCCTTGCATCAAATGTTTATGCTTTCTCTTTGAAATATTTTTCCAAGGTATCCACGATGACCTGATGGTCTTCATAATGTTTCAACGCCGAAACACAGATGGTCCCCACCACTGCAGATCCCTTCAACCGCAGAGGGAATCCTCCGCCCTGGGCCAGATACTTCTTCTCGTCCAGTCTGCGCTCTTTCAGTCCCCTGCCGCCGCAGGCAATGTCAGCCCAAAAATGGTAGGTACTGATCCGCATGGTATCCACCGTATCCGCCTTGGCTTTCAGCCAGATGCATTGATTGGCACCGGTCCCTTCCGGCAGGAAACGGAACACGGTCAGATGATTGATCCGGATTTCTACAGCAATGGGTTTGCCGAATTCTTCCATACTTGTTTCATAAAGCATTTTTCCCAGCTGGAATGCATCGGTCTGGGTAAAAGTAGTAAATTGATATTTTTCTTCCTCTTCGATGCATTTTTTCAAGATTTCTTCATTGGTCATGGGGCTCTCCTTTCACAAAAAGGCGTGCCAGGGACGTTTTCATCCTTGGCACGCCCGTAGAGGCAGATTTTGAACTGAAGGCTCTTTTTCTTAGAAATGGAGTTCCGTCCGCTGGATCAGATCTTTCTGCAGTTTCTTGCCCAATTCTACGAAATACGCACTGTATCCGGCTACCCGTACCAGCATATCCTTGTAGTCTTCCGGATGTTTCTGGGCTGCACGCATGGTTGCGGAGCTCATGATATTGAACTGGACATGCATGGCCTGATCTGCCATATACTGGCGGATGAAATTCACCAGGTTATCCCGGCCGACAATCCCAGCAACACTGTCTTCAGTGAATTTCATATTCATCAGAGTCCCGTTGGTGGCCAGGCTGTGATCCACTTTCGTCAGGGAGTTGGTCAGCGCGGTCGGTCCTTGGATATCGTGGGAACCGCCATCGGTATGGACAGGTCCCATGTTGTCCGAAATGGCTTCCCCTTTGGTCCGTCCATCCAAAGAAGCATTGGTTGCCATGCCCATAGCCACGTTGGCGTTTACGGAATATACCCCAGGACTGAATTCTCCCCCCCGCTGATTCTTCCGGCCGGCAATGTGACGGCAGTAGCATTCGAACATATACTTGAACAGGGCATCTGCATAATCATCATCATTCCCATAATGATGGACTTTGGAGCTGTTGACCAGTGCATACAGTTTTTCATGGCCCTTCCAATTGTCTTTGATGGCTTGGAGCAATTCAGCTCCCGTTGCCTTCTTTTCATCGAACATCAGTTGTTTGATGGTAGCCAGGCTGTCAGCACAAGTCCCCAACCCGGAAGCCTGCGGCCCGATGCCGTTGACTTCGGCACCCCCATGAGCCAGATCTTTCCCGGTCCGGATGCAGTTCTGGAAGAAGCAAGATACATAGGGCAGCGGTTTCCGGTCTTGATGCGCCCGGTCGATGATATTTTCACTGCTGCACAGCTGATTGGTCCAGTATTCGAACTGCTGATCCACACTTTCCAGCACTTCGTCGAAGGACTTGTACGTCAGGAGGCTTCCCGTATTGGGCCCATACTGGGTCTTATCATCATCCAGGAATTTCCCGCCGTTGAGGACCATTTCCATCATCTTGGCAGTATTTACATAAGCTGCATCATGCCAGCCGTATTCTTTCCCCGGAACATCGATTTCCACACAGCCCACCACACAGTATTCCCGTGCATCTTCCAGGCTGAATCCTTTCCGGAGGCAGGCCTTGATAGCAGGACCGTCATTGTACAGTTTCGGATGGCCGCAGCCCACCCGGATGACTTCTGCCGTCTTCACATACAGTTCATAAGGGGTCTTTTCATGGAACCGGACGCACAGCCAAGGATTCATCATCCGTGTATGGGCCGTTGCTTCCAGGAACAGCATGGTCAGATCGTTGGTGGCATCATTGCCATCCCGGTCCACCCCGCCGATGGTCAGGCTTTCGCCCCCGAAACCACGGCCATTCCGTACAGCCATGGAACCGAAGTCTTTCAGCTTCGTAGGATAGTTGACCTTCACATATTGGTCCTCGATCAGTTCCAGGGCAAATTCTTTGGTAATCTTCCCAGCATCCAGGTCTGCTTTGTAGTAGGGATACAGCCACTGGTCCATCCGGCCATAGGAGATGGAATGGCCGTTGCCTTCAGTCTGGATCAGCACCGTAGCGATATTGAACAGCTGGAGTGCCTGCCAGAATGATTTTGCCGGTCCGCCGGCTACCTGGTTCAAGTTGGCAGCCATGGTTTCCAATTCCGCTTTCCGTTTGGCATCCTGGGTTTCTGCTGCCATCTTGGCTGCCAGATCCGCATACCGTTTAGTCCAAATCTTGGCTGCATTCATGCAGATGATCATGGCATCATAGGTATCCCGTTTATCAGCAAAATACGGATCATGCATATCCAGCAGTTTCTGCTGGGCAGAGATGTCTTCGATGATCCCGTCGAACCCTCTCCGCAGGATGTAGGCGTAATCAGCGGCCAAATGGCCCACGCCGGCATAATGGTACAGATTGGTCTGGAAGATCTTCTTGCCGGCTTCAGAACATTTCAGCTGGTCATAGCTCAGTCTGGATTCGATTTCGTCAGCCACAGTCTTGCCCTGCCACCATTTGCACAGTTCAACGGCTTCCGCCCGATCTTCATCGCTTTTGAAATAGAACTGATCGTGTTCCCGTTTTTCAAAAGGATGGTTATAGGCTTCATCGATGATCCAGTCTACAGAAAATTCCGGATAGATCGGCGCATCTTTAGGAGCAGCAGACAAATCCCCGGCAATCAGTTCTTCATCGTCAATATGCAGGGTTTCATTCTCCAGGACTTCCCGGAACGCATAGGCCACTTTCAGCATAGTTGGGCATTTTACATGTTCCTTGTAGGATTTGGTCACCAGTCTCAGACGGTCCAGGTCGATGTCATAAGGTCTGGCCAGGAACTGTTTCCGCAGACGGTTAATCCGCGGGAAAGGGGACCAATCCTTGTGATGGACCTGATAGCCTACTCCATACTCGTGGTCAAACGCTTCCGTTCCATCAGCGGTCGTGTGGGTAAAATTGTTTTCCATAATCAAAAACCTCCTTATCAAATACAGGGGACGATCAATCCCATTCCTTAGCACCTACTGAACAGTGGATTCCCCGGCTCCTGAAATAAGCAGCGTATTTTTCCATTCTTCTTTGGAAAGCCGGCCGGTTCATCCTAAGTCCCTTCATTTTATAGGGCATCCCCAGGGACTCATATTTTTCCTCGCCCAATCGCATAAAGCTCAACAGCTGAAGAGCTTTGACTTTCCCCTGGAGATCTTTTTCCAGGAAATCAGCGGTCGCTTCCATATTTTCCATGTTGTCATTGAATTTTGGGATCACCGGGATCCGCAGTACCAATGGAACGCCTGCCGCACAGATCTTTTTCATGTTCTCCAGGATCAGATCATTGTAAACGCCGGTCCTGGTTTTGTGGATTTCCCGATCCATATGCTTCAAGTCAGCAATGAACAAGTCCGTATGTGGAATGACTTTTTCCAGTTCTGACCAGCTGCAGTAAAAAGTGGATTCGCAGCAAGTTTGGATATTTTCCTGGTGACAGGCCCGGAAGAGCGCAGCGACGAAATCTGCCTGCATCAGGCACTCTCCTCCGGAAACCGTAACTCCGCCGCCGGATTTTTCATAATAGCCCCGGTCACGCCGGATGATTTCCATGCATGCTTCTACTGTCATCCATTTTCCCCAGGCCTTGATGGCATCTGAAGGGCATACCTCCTGGCATTTCATACAGTTGGTGCACTTTTCCCGGTCAATGCGGGTCAGTTTCCCCCGTTCGAACTGCAGAGCTCCGTACACTGGACAGACTTCCAAACAATCCTGACATACTTTTTCGCCCAGGCATTTTTTCCGATAAATGCCTGCCTGTACATAAGGTTGGAATCCCTCTGGGTTGCTGCACCATTCACAGCGCAGGGGACAGCCTTTTAGGAACAGTTCAGTCCGGAGTCCGGGACCATCATGGATGGTATACCGCTGGATGTTGAAGACATTTCCCCGAATGGGTTCCATCTCCAAAACCTCCCTTACGATTCTAGGAAAGCCTACTACTCTGCTTTCCTCTTGTTGTCTGAATTTTATCAATCTTCATTTAGAAAAGAAGCAGGTAAGTTGGCTATCTTTTCCTAAGGAATGTTCCTTAGAAGCCCATACAAAAAATACTGCCGCTGGACCCAAACCCAACGACAGTATTTTTTCTCATACAGACTAATTTTCCCGGCTTTCGATCCATTTGTACAACTGATACCGGCTTTGGATACCGCATTTGGCATAGATGTTTTCCACATGTTTCTTGATCGTATGGTAGCTGACCACCAGCCGCATGGCAATGGCCTTATAGGTCAGCCCCTGGTACATCAGTTCTGCCACCCGCTGTTCTGTAGCTGTCAGCGGCTCCAGGTTCCGGGTGAATTCCACATGCTTGCGGCTCCCCTTGCTGCTGATGGTAATCCAATGGTAGCGGTCGATGATCCGATTGGAATAACTTCGGTCATAGGTATAGATCCGGAATTGATAATTTTGGATCATCCGGATCCGTACTTTGTCCCCCTCTTCCTCTTTTTCTCCACTGCTCAGGAGAAAAGGCAGCCAGCCGCATACCCCTTCTCCTTCCAGCTGATTGCGCACGGAAGGGCCCAGAATGTCCTGCAGGCAAAGTTCTGCTTCTTTGTTGCAGTCCATTACGTGCATAAAGTCATCGGTGATCAGATAGGCTTTTTCTCCGGAATCAATGATATGATTCTTGATTTCCGAAATGATTTTTGCCTGTTCATATTTCTTGAAGTTCTTGTAGGAGTTTGCTATATAAGCATAGATTTCACTGAAATGCTGCATCTCTTCATCGGTGAAATCTCCCTTTTCTGCTTCCTTGAAAAATGTCATCTGGATATAGGCATTGATCCCGAAAGCCATGGTCACACTATATTTGGCCTGGAAATAGGTCTGGATGAACAGGACATAAGGATCACTGTCATATTGATTTGGCGGAATGACATCGGTGGACTTGTACAGCCGAGGAATCGTGTTGAAATAGGTCAGATGATCCCGCAGGGCATCCGTATAGACCACTTTCCGGACCGGATCCAGCGAGAAGATCTGACGGTAAGGATGCTTCTCCTCATCCAACAGCAGTCCCTCCTGATTCACCCAGGAAAGGAAATGATTCTGGGTATCAAAATAAAGGATGATCATCTGGTTCAGGTCAAAATTTTTATTGAGGAAGTTCAACAAAGTCGGACTGAAAAATTCACGGGCAGTGATCTGATGATGTTCCATTTCCAAGAAGAAGTTGGTCTGCCCTTGTTTTTCATATTTCATGGATGGGGTCCCTCCTTTACGGACTGGCTGTATCTTCATCATACCTTGTTTCTTCTAAAAGAGGAAATTTTCTTAAAATTATTTCTCATAGAAGAAGTGATTTTTGCATTGTGCAACTCCTGTTTCAAACTTGGAAACTCATTTTGTATCTTTCGAAAATCTGTCTAAAACCAATTGCTCCTGTCTCTCGTTATTTGCTATGATGCAGACAGATAATTCCGGAATTGTGTCAATTTTTTTCTGAAATTCAAGAATCTTCACAAACAGCTGATCCCTTTCACCCCCATTTCTGCTGCCGAATTTCATCCGTATCATTTTTCGTCCAAAAGGAGGACGGTGTCCATGATTATCAAAAACCGCACATTCCACATCTGGTTTGGCCCCATTCTTTTCGCCTGCTGCTACTTTGCTTTGCAGGGCATATTTACCCCCAAGGCAGCCAAAGCCATCGGTATTGCCCTCTGGATGATTTACTGGTGGGTATCCCGGCCTGTCAATATCACCGTTACGGCTTTCGTCCCCATCGTAGCCAATGCACTCTTCGATATCATTCCCATGAAGACCATCATCGCCCAGTATTTCTCTGAAAGCATCATCTTGATCCTGGGTTCTGGCTTCTTGACAGTTCCCTGGAGCGCCATCGGACTGGACAAGCGGATTTCCCTGAAAGCCCTGTCCCTGATCGGTCCTTCTATGAAAAGCCAGATTACCGTCTGGCTGCTGTCCAGCATCATCCTCAGCAACCTGATGCCCAATGTAGTGGTCTGTGCCCTGATGACCCCCATTGCTGTCGGCATGCTGAAGGCAGCCGGCTATGACGGAAAAAGTGAAGCAGCCATTCCCATCCTCTGTGCCATCGGCTGGGGCGTAGGGATTGGCGGTGTAGGGACACCCTTAGGCGGTGCCATGAACATTACCGCCATTGCCCTTCTCCAAGATTTTACGGGCAAAGAATTCATGTACATCGACTGGATGACCCATCTGACCCCATACACCCTGCTGGTGTCTGTGGCATGTCTGGCCGCCATGCTGCTGAATCCAGGAAAGATCAAACAGCTGGAAGGCACAAAAGAATATTTTAAAAAGGCCTATAACGATCTGGGGCCTATGAAAGGTGATGAAAAACTCTGTCTGGCCATGTTCCTGTTGGGACTGGCTGCCGTCTTTTTCCGTCCCTTGTATGCCCACATCCTGCCCCGCATGGTACCTGCCTATGTTTTCCTGATCCTTGGCTTCATTTGCTTTTTCCTGACTTCCAAAGATTCTGACCGTCCCCTGATGACTTGGGAAGAGGCCCAGAAAGAATCCATGTGGGGGATGATGATCCTCTTCGCCGGCGGTCTGGCCATGGGCGTTTTGCTCAGCGGTTCCGGAGCCAATGAAGAACTGGCCCAGATTGTAGCTGCGACCAATCTGCAGCCTGGCCTGCCTCTGATCATTGCCATTACCATCCTGGCCTGCCTGGTATCGGAAACCACCAACAGTACGGTTTCGGCTGCGGTTACGGTTCCCATCGTTATGAGTGTTACCGCTAAGATGCACCTGGATCTGATGACCTACTGGTACATCGCCGTCATGGCCTTCAACAGTGAATTCCTGCTGCCGGTCAGCGTCCGTTCCATCCCCGTAGCCTATGGATTGAGCCCGGATACCATGCTGCGCAAAGCATTGCCCGTTTTCCTGGTACGAGCTTTGGTGGTCATCATCTGCAGTTATGTAGCCCTGCAAATCCCTGGTTTTGGAAAATAACAGATTTTTCGTCTAAAGAAAATAAAGGAGGTTTTTGAAATCCAATGGAGCGAATCCCTGAAAAATTATGTACAAAAGTGATGTCGGCAGAAGATGCCGCAAGCCTTATCCAAACAGGAATGACCGTTGCTGTCAGCGGTTTTACCCGTACCAATTATCCCAAAGCAGTCCCTCAAGCCGTTGCCCGCCAGGGTACAGCCAAAGACCTGACCCTAATCGTAGGAGCCGCGGTGGGAGACTGCATCGATGGAGCCTGGACCCGGGCCGGCCTCCTGAAACGCCGTTACGGCCATCAATCCAATAAGGATCTGCGGAAAGCCATCAATGCAGATCAAGTGGAATTCAGCGATATCCACATTTCCCATCTGCCCAAATATATGAATGAACGGACAGGTCCCCATATCGACATCGCTCTGATCGAGTGCTGTGCCATTACAGAAGAAGGGCTGTACCTCGGTGCTTCCGGCGGTACGGCAGACGCAGCGGTCCGCAATGCAGACAAAGTCATTGTAGAAGTCAACCGGAGCCTTCCCCTGGGCTTTATGGGCATGCATGATATTTTCGAAGTAGGCGTGGCCCCCGCTTCCCGGATCATCCCCATTTCCCATCCCCAGGATCGGATCGGTACTCCCTATATTCCATGTCCCCTGGAGAAAATCGCTGCTGTGGTCTTTACCGACGAAGCCGATGAAGCCCAGACCTTCAAAGCTGTGACTCCTGCCACCGCCAAAATTGCAGAAAACATCGTGGACTTCCTGAAAAATGAAATCCAGCATGGCCGTCTGCCGGAAAATCCCGGTCCCCTGCAGTCCGGGGTAGGTTCCGTTGGCAATGCCGTCCTCGCCGGGCTGGCAACCAGTGGGTTCCATCATCTGAATATGTATACCGAAGTCATGCAGGATGCTGCCCTGGGGCTGCTGGACCAAGGTGTATTGGACTTCATCTCCACCAGTTCGGTAGCCCTGACAGATGAAAACAGGAAGAGATTCTACGAAACGATCCAGGATTACCATGATAAGATCCTGATCCGTCCCAACGAAATCTCCAACCATCCAGAAGTGATCCGGCGTCTGGGCGTGATTTCCCTGAATACCCCCATCGAGGTGGATCTGTATGGGAATGTGAATTCCACCCACATCGACGGGACTGCTATGATGAATGGACTGGGAGGCAGCGGAGATTTTGCCCGGAATGCCCGGATCAGCATCTTTGCTTCTGAATCAGTGGCCAAACATGGCGCCATCTCCTCCATCGTCCCCTTTGTCAGTCACGTGGACCAGACGGAACATGATGTGGATGTCATCGTCACCGAACAGGGGATTGCCGATCTGCGCTGGCTGACTCCCAAAGAACGGGCCCGGGTCCTGATCGATCATTGTACGCATCCGGATTACAGACCTATGCTGGAAGAATACTATCAGGAAGCCTATGCCTCTGCCAAGGGAAAACATACGCCCCATGTACTGGAAAAAGCCTTTTCCTGGCATTTGAAGTACCTGCAGACAGGCTCCATGAAATAACAGACCGAAGATAAAAGCAGGACTGTGGAACAGCAGCTGACAAACGGCAGCCGATCCATTTCACAGTCCTGTTTTCTCATGCCGGATAATACCCCAGTTTGCCGGAAATCTTTCCGGCCACCAGAGTGACTGTCCGGGCAAACCGTTCCTCATCCACCTGGGCCAGGAGACGGTGGCTCTGGGTAGAAATGCTGATGGCCCCTACCGGTCTCCGTGTCCAGTCGAATACCGGCGCTGCGATGGAACCTCTGCCCATATGCAGCTGATTGTTATTGGCACAATATCCCTTTTTCCGGATAATTTTCAGGGTCTCCATCAAGCCCCGCAGGTCTGTCTGGGTTTCCGGTGTATATTTCTGGAGATCACTGGCCTTCAGGATCCGCAGAGCTTCTTCTTCCGGCAGAAAGGCCAGCATGGCCCGTCCCATGGCCGAGCAATACAAAGGCTGCCGATGTCCCAGAGGAAACAATAGTTCAGTTTTATCTTCACAGCAGCAGCAAACCAAATGGACCACATCCAGTCCATCCGGAATGCCCAGATGGCTCAATACTTTCATATTGAAAGACAGCTGCTGCAGTTCCGGATAGGCATGACGGTAAATGCTTTTATTCTTCAAAGCAACACCAGCCAAGGTAATGATCTCCATTCCAGGATAATAATAACCGGTCGCATCATCCCGCTGCAGGAATCCCCCATCCAGCAAAGTATTCAAATGCTGGGAAACCGTGCTGATGTTCATCTGCAGCCGTTCTGCGATTTCTGAAGTCCGGAGCATCCGTTCCCCTTCTGAAAAAAGGGACAGGATGGCCAGTGTCTTACTGACGCTCTTGTTCCCTGAAACATATTTTGGTTTCTGTTCCAATGATAATCCCCCTCTTTGGTAAATTCCAAGCTGCCTCATGGCCGGTAAAAGCGAGGCCCCGGTTCTTTACTCCTGTACTATTTTACCATAGATCAAATTTTAAAGCTGTAAATGATTTGTTCACAATATCTTCAACAGTAACGCCAAGAAACCTGCTGCATCCTATGGTGCAGCAGGTCTTCCTGGCTGTGGTAAAGATTGCTCTGTCATTCCTTTCACAGAAAAGGGGGCTGTGAAAAGAATGTCCATGGGCAAAGGAGGTCGGACTTTAGAGACGCAGCCTCAGTCTTCCCAGGCTTTCGCTGGATCCGGCAGGTAGGAATGGTCCAGAGGATAACCTACCCGAGTCAGGTTCATCAGCAGCTTGTAGGTGAAGTTGCCGCTGAAACTGTTGTTGCCCCAGGATCCGCAGCCCAGTGTAGTGGTAGCGGTGAAACCGTTGGTGGGGCTGCCGCCGCCAGTGGTGCCGGCAGGCTGGTTGACGATCAGCCGGGACACCGGGCAGTGCAGGGCCGCATACTCTACATGTTCCGGAGTATTGGAGTGGACAGCCACACTGTGGCCCTTCCCTTCATAATCCAGGTTGATCAGGGCCATATTGACCGCATCTTCAAAGCTCCCTTCATAGGGGATGATATTGATCACCGGGCACATCTTTTCCCGGTTCAGATCATCACCCCGGCCCGGTTTGGTACCCCGTACCGCCAGTACACGGGCATCTTCCGGAACTCCGGGAAGACCGATGATTTCGGCAATCTTGGCCGGGCTCAAGCCCACCACTTTCCGGCTGATGGGACCGCCGGCTTCCGGGAACAGTCCTTTGCGGACGATATCTACCTCTTTGGGATCATCCACATAGTAAGCACCTGCTGCCCGGAAAGCTTCCAGGAATTCTTCAAACTTCTCTGCCGGGATATAAGCGGTCTGTTCGCCCAGGCAGATCAGACCATAATCGAAGCCTCTGCCCAGGACGATGTCTGCAGCAGCCTTTTGGATATCCGCATCGCTGTCTACGATGCACTGGACATTGCCCTGGCCCACCCCGTAGGCCGGTTTTCCGCTGGAATAAGCTGCCTTGACCATGCCCATGCCGCCGGTGGCTACGATGACATCCGCCATCTGCATCAGCTTATTGCTGTTTTCCATGGAAACCTCGTCCACTTCCAGGACCAGATCTTCTGGGAAACCCAGTTCCTTTAACGCAGCCCGGAACAATTTGACACATTCATGGCAGCACTGGATGCCCCGAGGATGGGGAGCAAAGATGATGGAATTGCGGGTCTTCAAAGCAAAGGCCGCATTGCTCATGGGCGTCACTACCGGGTTGGTGGAAGGGATGATGGAAGCGACCACACCCATGGGTTTAGCCACCTTGTACAGCCGTTTGGCTTCATCTTTCCCGACGATACCTACGGATTTCTTATCTTTCAGGTCTTCCCAGATCAGGGAGGACTTTGCCCGGCATTTGGAAATCTTGTCTTCTACTTTACCCATGCGGGAATCTACAACAGCCAGTTTTCCCAGCCGTTCCGCATTGTCATAGATGCTTTTGCAGATGGCTCTGGCAGCCGCATCCACCTGTTCCTGGGTGGCAAACTCAAATTTTTGCTGAGCTGCACGGCTCCGTTCAATCAATTCTTCAACAGTACTCATGGCAAAACTCCTTTCAGATTCGCAAAGTTCTATCAACACCGGATAATGGGATCTTTTCGATTATAAGCTCCCTACTTGGGAGAATGCGGGGATCTGCAGGCAGATGTAGCCCACAACGATGACGCTCAAGGCACGGATCAGCATGATGGGAAGGCCCCGCTTCATCTGTACATTGGGATCCAGCCCATTGCCGCAGGTAATGGCACGAACGCTGACCGGCAGCAGGAATTCAGAGTTGTAGGCCATGGCCGTGATGAAGAAATAAGGCATCAGCGGCAGACCAGCTCTCTGGGTATACGTGATGACAATGGGGACGACCACAGCGGCCGATACGGTGGAATTCGTAGATTCCGACACTGCCACAGCAAACACAGTGATGGCAATGATCATGGGCAGGCCAGGAGGCATATGCATATGGTTGGCAATCAGTTCTGCAATGGCTTTGTTGGCGCCGGAAGCTCCCAACAAGTTCCCCATGGCCAGACCGCCGGCAAACAGGATCATCATGCCCCAGAGCATATGCTTCTGTACATAATCCCAGTCCACCAGGGGCTTTCCGTCATCGCCGGTGATAAAGAATCCCAGGAAACCCAGGATGGCATACAGGAACGCAGGGACCAGGCCAGGGAGAATCGACGCATACAGAGGACGCAGGAAGGAACCAATCAGGGCAATCACGAATAGAGCCAAGCTGATTTTTTCCGTCCGTTTCATGGGCCCCAGGGCCTGATAAGCTTCAGTAAAGTATTCTTTCGTCCCTTCCAGAGACTTGACTCCCTGAGGCAGGAGCAGCTCCCCAATGATACAAGTAATCGAAGTGAAAATCAGGTAGGGGGCAATATGGATGACCCAGTCCATGAACAGGAATTCATGACCGGTTGTTTTTTCCAGCAAAGCGATGGCCACCACGTTCATGGCGCCGCCTACCGGAGTCCCTACGCCGCCGATGCCGGCACACCAGCCGATGGCACAGAGGATGGGAGCCGCAGCGGCACTTTTGCCGTCATAGCCGGCAGCTTTCAGCATAGCGATGGCGATAGGCGTAAAGAGTGCCACCACCACCACGTTGGGAAGTACAGTGGAGAACAGGATGGGGAAAATGGACCAGACAATGATCTGAGACCGCATGGAAGGCCCGATGACCGACAGGCATTTCAGGGCAACCCGCTGGTCCAGGCCAATCTTCGCCCAGGGCAGAGTCAGCAGTGTGGAACTGAATACTAGGATGATACTGGGGTTTGAATACTGGGAAACAAGCCCTCCCATAGGAACGATATTGAAAAGTGCATTACAAGCTACTGGGACAAATGCGGTAGTCGTGATGTCCACCGGGCGGGTGACCCACCAGAATACCATCCAGAGGGAAACCCCTACTGCCTGGGCTCCCTTTACGGTCAAGGCTGAAGCTCCTCCCATGCTGACCAGCAGATAGATTACCGGACCCAGCAGAGAAAGGATGATGCGGCGCGATGTGCTCATAAAAAAACGTACCTCCTTTGTTTTGGTTGGTCGGCCGACCACACGTACAAATGAATTCTTTTGGAATTATTTGTCTTTTCTTGCTTTTCATTATAATCAGCGTACTCATATTGACAATATGGCTTTTGAGGGTTTTGCGGCGAGCGAAAGGGATTTCCAGCCGATGATTTTGGTTTTTAAAATTTGACGATGGTCTTGCACCATATGCAACCGAAGTTTCGAAAGAAGAGAAACCCGGATTCTGGCCTTCCTTTTTCCCTGTGCTTCCATTACATTGTACCCATAGGAATCTTATTTTATTTTAAGGAGGAAATTTCTATGATCCGTGATTTCTCTTTCGCCGTTCCTCAAGCCATCCAATTTGGCCTGGGCAGCCTGAAAAAGCTCCCAGAAATCTTACAAGCCAATCAATCCAACCATGTATTCCTTGTATCCGACCCCGGCATCGAACAGATCGGTCTGGTCAAAAAAGTCCAGGATATCCTGGCAGCTGCACAAGTCGACTGCCATACCTACCTGGATGTGACCCCCAATCCGGCCATCGAGACCGTAGAGAACGCTGCCAAAGCTTTTGTAGAAAGCGGCTGCACCAGCATCATCGCCCTAGGAGGGGGCGCTCCCATGGATACAGGGAAGGCAGTAGGCATCCTGGCCCGTTATGGGGGCAAAGCCACGGATTATGAAGGGCTATCCAAGGTCCCAGGCCCCATCGTCCCTCTGATTGCCATTCCGACCACCGCTGGCACGGGCAGTGAAGTCAGTGCCTCCACTGTAGTAACGGATCCGGAACGGAATTTCAAGTTTTCCATCATTGACCACAACATTCTGCCCAAATACGCCCTTTTAGATCCGGAACTGATCATGACAGCTCCGGCCTCCGTCGCTGCCGCCTGCGGCCTGGATGCCCTGATCCATGCCATGGAAGCTTATCTGTCCCGTTTTGCCTCTCCCTATACCGATGCTATGGCCGAAAAAGCAATGGCCCTGATTGGCAAGAATCTCCGGGCCTTCGTCGCCAACCGACAGGATGCAGACGCCGCCTGTGCCATGATGCTGGGCTCCACCTTTGCCGCCATGGCCTTTGCCTGGAGCAAGCTGGGAGACATCCACGCCATGAGCCACCCGGTCAGTGCCTATTTCCATGTAGCCCATGGGGTCGCCAATGCCATCCTGATGCCCGCCGTCATGGAATTCAATGCTCTAGCTGACAAAGGCCGGTATGAAACCATCTATAATTTCATCCGAGAAGAAAAAGACCCGGCAGGCAACTTCCGTCCCCAGATGCTGGTAGACGCCCTTAAAAAGCTGAACCACGACCTGGATATCCCGACCCATCTGCAAGAAGTAGGCGTGACCCAGGACAAATTTGAAGCCATGGCAAAAGACGCCATGAAAGCGCCCAATACCCTGGCCAATCCCCGGCAGACGACCATAAAGGACTTCATCGCCCTCTATGAAAAAGCCTTCTGATTCTGAAAAGGACAAAAAATGGCATCTTTTACAGGAACAGATTCCTACATTGCCTCTGAAGAACTGCAACGCAGCGTAAACATTGCAGCCGCTCTGGAAAAGCCTCTGCTGCTCAAAGGGGAACCTGGCACCGGAAAAACAGTCCTGGCTGAAGCCGTAGCCGAAGAGCTGGGTCTTCCCCTCTTTATTTGGAGCATCAAATCGACCACCCGGGCCCAGGACGGACTGTATGTCTATGATACCGTCCAGCGGCTCTATGACAGTCAATTCGGCACCGCAGGCGTGGAGGATATCTCTCGTTATATCCGGCTGGGAAAACTGGGGGAAGCTTTCCTCAGTCCCCAGCGGGCGGTCCTCCTCATCGACGAAATCGATAAAGCCGACCTGGAATTCCCCAATGACCTGTTATGGGAACTGGACAAGATGGAATTCTATATCCCGGAAACGGGAGAAACCATCAAAGCCCGGCAAAATCCCCTGGTCATCATCACCTCCAATGCAGAAAAAGAGCTGCCGGACGCCTTTCTCCGCCGCTGCATCTTCCACTACATCGCTTTTCCCGATCCCGCCGCCATGGAGCAGATTGTCCATGCCAAATTCCCTCATCTGGAAGACGATTTGGTACAAAGTGCACTGGATGCTTTTTATCGATTGCGGAAGATTTCCGGGTTGAGCAAAAAGCCCAGCACGGCAGAACTGCTGGATTGGATCCAAGCCCTTGTGATCAGTGGCATCCCGCCGGAAAAGCTGACTGCGCAGCTTCCTTTCATCGGGATCCTGCTGAAAAAGACCGAAGATCTGAAACGGGCCGGTTACTGATATGTTTACGCCGTTTCTCTATTGTCTCAGAAGGTATGGTCTCCATACCACCCTGACCGAATGGACCGTCTTCCTCCGTGCGTTGGAACTGGGACTTCACAGGAACAGCCTGCTGGATTTCTATTATCTGGCCCGAACTGTCCTAGTCAAAAAAGAGACCGATTATGACCGCTTCGACCAAGCATTTTCTGCTTTTTTCCAGCATATGGAAAATCCTCGGGAGCTTCCTCTGGAATTCCAAGAGTGGCTGGCCCAAGCCAGTTCTCCCACTCCTTTTGATAAGGAAATGACGGACCTGACCTGGGGACGGTTCTCTCGGGAAGAGATCCAGCAATTGATGGAAGAACGTCTGAAACAGCAGAAGGAAGCTCATCATGGCGGCACCACCTGGATCGGGACCGGAGGCCAGACCGCTTTTGGCCATTCCGGATATGCGCCCAAAGGCATCCGGGTCTACGGAGAATCCCGCCAGCACCGTGCATTGGCAGTGGCAGGGGAAAGGCGCTTTGCGGATTTTCGGGATGACAGCATCCTGGAAATCCGTCAATTCCAGATGGCTCTGCGGAAACTTCGCCGTCTTTCCGACCAGGAAAATATCCCCAAGACGGAGTTGGACGTAAAAGGAACCATCAGTGCCACGTCCCAAAAAGGAGGCTTCCTGGATATCGTCCTGAAGCGCCCCAGGAAGAACCGGACCAAGCTGCTTCTCCTGATGGACAGCGGCGGTTCCATGTGGCCTTATATGGACCTTTCCCGCCGGCTTTTCCAAGCTGTAAGCCAGGGTTCTCCCTTCAAAGAACTGAAGATCTACTACTTCCACAACATTTTCTATGATCAGCTCTTTACCTCTCCTGATTGTGCTTGGGAACATCGGATTTCAACCCAGTGGGTGTTCCAGCAGTGCCCCCCGGAATACAAGGTCATCCTGGTAGGAGATGCCCGTATGGGAGAAGAAGAACTGATGGCAGTCAATGGGAACATTGAATACAAGCGGGGAAATGACCGCCCCGGGATTGCCTGGCTGGAAGAACTTCTCCAGAGGTATCCCGCCGTGGTTTGGCTGAATCCGGTAGAAAAGGACTATTGGCATTTTTATTACAGCACAGCCCGGATCCTGGAAAAAGGAATATCGATGTTTCCCCTGACCCTCAAAGGATTGGAAGAAAGTATGGAGCATCTGCGCAAGACTGGAGCATGAAAAATAGGGGCTGCGGCAACATTACATTGCCGCAGCCCCTATTTTTTACGCCTGCCTTCTACAGACACATTTCATAAATCTTCACCAAATCGGCTTCCTGCAGGTCTTTAAACCCTCTGACGATCCCGCCTTTTGTCCTGCAGGCTTTTTGTGCCATGACTGGAAAATCTTCTGGACGGATTCCCACTTCTGCCAGTGAAGACGGCAGCCCCAAAGTTCCATAAAAGAAAGCAGAAAGCTTCTGGATGCTTTCTTGGGCGATGGCCATCGGCTCTCCTGCCGGATCCAGTCCGAAAACATTGACGCCCAGACGGACATACCGGTCCACATTCTCCCGATCCAAACAGTATTCCAGGAAACGGGGCGTCACGATAGCCAGTCCCAAGCCGTGGGTAATGTCGTAGATGGCCGAAAGTTCATGTTCCAGGGCATGGCAGCTCCACACCTGGTTCTGACAGCTTTTGATGAAGCCATTGATGGCCCAGGTAGAAGTCCATAACAGATTCGCTCTTGCTTCATAGTCATCCGGCCGTTCTAGAGCAATGGGCGCATATTTCAGGACGGTCTTCATCAGTCCTTCCATGACCGTATCCAGCATATACATCCCTTCCCCTGGATTGAAATACGTTTCCAGAATATGGGACATGATATCCGCAGATCCGCAGGCTGTCTGGTATCGGCTGACAGAATACGTCAATTCCGGATCCAGGAAAGAAACCTTCGGCTGAATTGCCGGTGCAAAACGAGCCAGTTTTTCCTGAGTTTCCAGATTGCTGATGACGCCCCCATCATCCATTTCCGACCCGGTGGCCGCTATCGTCGGGATCGTAAGCAGCGGAAGAGCTTCTGTAAGAGGGGCCTTCCGGCTAAAGAATTCCCAAGGATCGAACTCTACACAGGCACCGGCTGCTACAAACTTTCCTGTATCCAGACAAGATCCTCCGCCTGCAGCCAGCACGACTTGGATTTTTTTCTCCTTGCACAGCGCAGTCCCTTGCCGTACAGACTGGATCCGGGGATTGGGATCGACCCCTGGAAGTTCAGTCAGTTCCAACTGGTATTTCTTGATTTCTGCCAAAATCTTATCATACAGGCCGCTTTTTTTAATGGAACCTCCTCCATAAATCAGCAGGACCCTGTCGCCGAACCTTTTCAGGTTCTCTCCCAGATGTTCCAGAGAATCCTTTCCAAAATAAATCTTGGTAGGGACATGATAGACAAAATCTTTCATACCCAAAACCTCCTTTTCTTCAATGGCAGATCTGCCTCTTGCCTGAGTTTCTTCCAGTATAACAAATCCGTCCAAGTAGGGGATCTACGGGCCAAAAAATTGCAGGACAGGAAGAGCCAGTTGCATTCTCTGCAACCCCCTCTGTTTCCTGACCTCTCTGTATGCTATAATAAGTTGGTAGATAATTTACACAATAATGCACCGGACAATGGAAGCACCAAGGGGGATGAAAGCATGGTCATGGACAAGGAAGAGATCCAGGCAATATTGGAAAAGGCACTGGCGGAAGGACGGAATGTGTTGTACGAAGGTAAGGTAGCCAGCTACATCCCGGAACTGGCCAAGGCCAACTCTGGGAATCTGGGAGTCTGTCTCATGCGCAAAGACGGCAGTGTGTACTGTGCCGGGGATTATGACATTCCCTTTACCATGCAGAGCATCTCCAAGACATTTTCCCTGATCCTGGCCCTCCAGACTGCCGGCTACGACAAGGTATTCAGCAAGATCGGCATGGAACCCACCGGGGACCGGTTCGACAGCATCCTCCAGCTGGAGCTGAAAGACTGGCGCCCCTTCAACCCTATGATCAATGCGGGGGCCATCGTGACGGCCAGCTGCATCGAGACGCCGGATCCCTACCAGTCCTTCCTGGAGCTGGTCCGGACCTTGTGCGGGAATCCCCAGATCGGACTCAATGAATCGGTGTACCGTTCGGAGAAAAAGACTGGGACCCGGAACCGATCCATCGCCTACCTGCTGAAAAGCGACAATGTGCTGGACGGAGAACCGGAGGAAGTCCTGGATGTGTATTTCCGGATGTGTTCCGTCATGGTGACGGCCCGGGATCTGGCCCACTACGGGATGATCCTGGCCAACCACGGAGTGGACCCTCAGACCGGAAAACAGCTGGTGGATTCCACCATCGTCCGGATCGTCACCACGTTGATGATGCTCTGCGGCATGTACGACGAATCGGGAGAATATGCGGTGAAGATCGGCCTGCCCAGCAAAAGCGGTGTGGGCGGCGGCATCTGTGCCATTGCCCGGCACGGCATCGGCATCGGTACCTTCGGCCCCATGCTGAACAAGAAGGGGAACAGCGTAGGGGGAGAACGGATCCTCCGGGTGCTGTCCGAATCCCTGGGGCTCCATGTATTCGATACGAAGGAATTTTAAAAAGGGGCTGTTGCACGTCCTGTGCAACAGCCCCTGCTTATTTACAGCGTCACGAAATCGGCGCTCTGGATCCCGTCCAGCCCAGCGATCATCTGCAGGGTCGCCTTTTCCACCGGGCTGTCCACGGTCATGATCATCATGGCATTGCCAGTCTTGGGTTTCCGAGCCACCTGCATATTGGCGATGTTCACATGGGCCGCCCCCAAGAGGGTCCCCATCTGGCCGATCATCCCGGGCTTGTCATCGTTCTTGGCCAAAATCATATAGCGTTCCGGCACCAGATCGTAATGATATCCCTGGACTTCCGTGATATGGGGTGTTTCATCCGGTGCCACCATCCCAGCCGCCGTGAACACCTTAGTGCCGCTGTAGAACTTCACAGCCACCCGGTTCAGCCGGTTCTCTCCGTTCATCTTGCCTTCCACCACGGCCACCCCGCGGGTTTCCGCAGCCAGTTCCGCATTGACCATATTGACCCGTTCCTTCAGGATGGGATCGAACAGTCCCTTCAGGATGCTCCGGGTGATCAGGGTCGTCTCCAAGTTGGCGGCCGGTCCTTCATAGACCACTTCCACCTTGTCCACCGGATCCTTTTCCATCTGGTAATACAGTTTGCCCAGGCATTCACCCAGCTGCAGATACCCCAGCATCCCTTCCAGTTCCTGGGGATGGAGAGCCGGCAGGTTCACCGCGTTGGGCACCATCTGGCCTTTCAGCACGTTCACCACTTCTTGGGCAATGGAGATGCCCACTTTGTCCTGGGCTTCCGCCGTATCGGCTCCCAGATGGGGAGTCAGGACGCACTGGTCCAAGCCGATCAGAGGCGAGATGGGTTTGGGTTCATCCACCAGCACATCCAGGCCGATGCTGGCCACCTGGCCTTCTTTGATGGCGTCCGCCACTGCCTGTTCATTGTAAAGGCCGCCCCGGGCGCAGTTCACCAGCCGGACCCCCTTCTTGCATTTCTTCAGTTCTTCCTTGCCGATCATGTTGATGGTTTCTTCGGTCTTGGGAGTATGGATGGTGATCACATCTGCCTTAGCCAGCAGTTCATCCAGGGTTTCGCATTTTTCCACCCCCAGCCGTTTGAACCGGGCATCGGGGATATAGGGATCATAAGCGATGACCTTCATTTCAAAAGCCTGCATCCGTTTGGTCACCAAGGTGCCGATCCGGCCCAGGCCGATGATGCCCAGGGTCTTGCGGTACAGTTCCACGCCCTTCAGGTTCTTCCGGTCCCACACCCGGCTTTCGATCATCTTCTGGGCCCGTACCGTGTTCCGGCAGGAAGCCAGCATCAAGCCGATGGTGTGTTCTGCCGCAGAGATCACATTGGCTTCCGGAGTATTCACCACGATGATCCCCCGTTTGGTGGCCCCTTCGATATCGATGTTGTCCACCCCGTTGCCGGCACGGCCCACCACTTTCAGATTCTTGGCTGCCTTGTAGAATTCTTCATTGACTTTGGTGACGCTGCGGACGATGATGGCATCATAATCCCCTACGATCTTCAGCAATTCTTCCCGGGGGATGTCGAATTTCACATCCACTTCCAGATCCGGCTGGGCTTTCAGCATTTCCACACCTTTGTCCGAAATCCGTTCCACCACGATGACTTTTTTCTTATCCATGCTTTTTCCTCTCCTTGTTTTCCGCCGAAAGGCAAAATAAAAACTCCCGTGCCTGACCCCCTAAACGGGTATGTCAAGGACGGGAGAACCTCTCACGTGGTGCCACCTTATTTCGCTGCAGTGCAGCCTCATTTCCAGGATAACGGCTTGGCCGGATGGGTTGCTGCCCCCATCGTCTCAGGAGTGGATTCCACAAAACCCTCCGCTGCTTCCCACAGCCAGCAGCTCTCTGTCAGAAAAGATCTTGTGTACTTGGTTCCTTCATGGACACTTTCTTCAGTATATCAATTTAGGCAGTTCAAGCACTTGCTTACGATTTTAGTCATTCTCCCCGCTATTGTCAAGAGCTTTCGTAAATTTTTCTGCCCGGTCCAGGTGTTTTTTTAGAATCCTCGTACGGTCTCCCACGGACTCCATAGCGGACTGGGCTTCCGCCAGTTTCTTTTCCGCCCGTTCCACCGCCGTTTCGAAAGCACCCAGGTCCGTATTGATCTGGGCCACCAGACGCCATATCTGGCTGGTCTGTTTCTGGACCACCAGGGTCCGAAAGCCCATCTGGAGGCTGTTCACTACAGCGGCCAGGGTGGTGGGGCCCACTAGGGTCACCCGGTATTTCCGCTGGAGCTCGCTGATGAGGCCGGGCCGGGACACCGCTTCTGCAAAAAGCCCCTCCAGGGGCAGATACAGCAGTCCAAAATCGGTGGAATAGGGTGGCGCGATATATTTATCCCGGATGTCCTTTGCCTCACTTTTCAGCCGGATTTCCAGCTGCTTCAGGGCCAGGGTCTCAGCATCGGCATCTCCCTCTTCCCGAGCCTGGACCAGCCGCTGGTAATCTTCCAGGGGGAATTTGGCATCGATGGGCAGCCACACCGGATTCTCCCCGGTCCGTCCCGGCAGGCGGATGGCAAATTCCACCCGTTCTTGGCTCCGGGGACGGATGGCCACATTGGTCCCGTACTGTTCTGGGGCCAGCATGTCCCCCAGGAGGTTCCCCAGCTGCATTTCTCCCCAGATCCCCCGGTTCTTCACATTGGTCAGGACCTTCTTTAAGTCTCCCACCCCCTGGGCCAGGGACTGCATGGATCCCAACCCCCGGTTCACCATGGCCAGCCGGTCGCTGACCACGCTCATGGAAAGGGTCACTTTCTGGTCCAGGCTGTCCCGGAGCCGGTCCGCCTCTTCCCGGGCCTGCTGGTTCCGGATTTCTTCCCCGGCCGTCAAGGAACGCTGGAGCTGTACCAGCAGTACAATCAAAACAAGGAGGGCGCACAGCACCGCCCCCAGCAAAAAGGTTTCCATGACAGTTTCCGCCTTTCGTAAAATTCTTCTTCCATTATAGCAAAAAAGAAGAGTGGCGAACAGGTGTTTTAATAGAGAGAACTGCTGCAGGACAACAGTCCTCTGCCGGCAGTCACTAGTCACCAGTCCGCAGCCGATGGAAGGAATCCGCCGGAGCGGGTTCCTTTGAAGGATTAAAACCGGCGGCCACGGACGGGCGGGCCTGCGGCTCACCCCTACACCGTTGGAGTCGGAGGTTCGGCTGCAACGGTCGGGAAAACGGGATTCCCGGTACCTTCGTTTCTTGGATTTTGTAAGAAAGTCTGACAGCAACGTTGTAGGGGCTTCCCGCAGGGAAGCCCGTCCCGGCCGCCCAGAGGGCATAAATTCAAAAAAGCCCCGCCTTCATAGGAGTCGGGTCTTTTCCTTCGGCTTTTGCTCGCTGACGGGGCTGTTGCTTATACAACAGCCCCTTTACCCCCTCCCTTTTCTGCGTTATAATTAAATTAATCACATAACTAATTATTTTAAGTAAAGAGGGGAGCAATCATGCATAGACGGAATTCAGAAGAAACCATGCAGCGGCTGATGGATGCTGGAGCGGAACTGTTCGACAAAAAAGGATATCACAATGTCTCCATCAAGGAAATCGGTCGGCTGGCCGGCTGCAACAGCGCCCTGATCTCCTATCATTTTGGGAGCAAGCAGGCCCTGTACCAGTCCATCATCGACAGCCAGCTGGAAGTGCTCCACCGATTGGAAGAAACCATTGAAAAAGAGGATAAACCGCCTCTCCAGCGGCTGAAGCAGTACCTCCACGCCATTTTGAAGAGCCAGTTGGATCCCCACCAGCACATGATCATCCTGTACCAAGAACTGCTCACTCCTTCCGGGCTCCTCAATGACGATTCCTGGCAACGGCTCACCCGGCTGGGGGATTACATCCAGAGCCTGCTGGTGAAAGGGGTGGCAGCAGAAGAACTCCAGACGCCCCAGCAGGACCACGGATATGAATATGTCGCCTTTATCCTGACGGCCATTACAGAAATGCTGTTCCTGATCAAAGACCGGCCTCTGTCCCTGAACCCGGAAGGCCATCCCGCAGAACAGCTGCTGGACAAATTGATTGGATTCGTACTGGAACCGTTGAAGCCGTAAAAAAAGGCTGTGAAGAAATGAAAAATACATTTCTTCACAGCTTCTTTTTACGCTTCCATCAGATCCGTCATGCTATGGAGACTGATGGCTATGGTCGATCCGTTGTGGAGCAGGGCTGTGGTGGCCGGGGGCAGGATGCCCATCACCCCCAGGCCGATCAGGCCTGCATTAAAAGATACCACAAAATCGTAGTTGAAGTTCACCCGCTTCATCAGCAGGGTGCTGATCTGTTTCAGCACCACCAGCTGCCGCAGGTCGTGGGCCGAAATGGTGATATCCGCGATTTCCCGGGCGATATCCGCCCCTTCGGCAATGGCCACACCGGCGTCCGCTTCGGACAGGGCCGGGGAGTCGTTGATCCCGTCTCCCACCATGACCACCCGGTGGCCGCTGGCTTTGGCCTCTTTCACGAACCGGGCCTTGTCTTCCGGCAGCACCTCTGCGTAGAACTTGTCCACGCCGATTTTCGCCGCCACCGCCGCCGCAGTCCGTTCGCTGTCCCCGGTCATCATCACCAGCTGCTTGAAGCCGGCTTTCCGCAGTTCCCGGAGCACTGCCGGCGCTTCCGGCCGGAGAGGATCCTGGATGCAGATGATGGCCACAAGTTTCCCGTCCAGGGCCATATAGATATGGGAATATTCTTCCGGACGGCTTTCGTACAAGGCTTCTTCCCCTGCAGGGATCACACATTTCTCGTCGTCGAAGATGAAATGGCCGGATCCGATCACGATCCGTTTCCCATCCACCCTGGAGGCGATCCCGTGGGCCACGATGTATTCCACTTTGCTGTGCATCTCTTCATGGGTGAGCCCTTCGTCCGCTGCCTGGCGCACTATGGCGTTGGCCACGGAATGGGGGAAATGTTCCTCCAGGCAGGCTGCATACCGGAGCACCGTGGCCCGGTCGTACCCGTTGAAGCAGAGTACGTCAGCCACTTTGGGCTTGGCCAGGGTCAGGGTACCGGTCTTGTCGAAGACGATGGTATCCGCCTGGGCCACCGCTTCCAGGAATTTGCCCCCTTTGACGGTGATCTTGTGGGTGCTGCATTCCCGCATGGCGGACAGTACCGCCAGAGGCATGGAAAGCTTCAGGGCACAGGAGAAATCCACCATCAGGATGGACATGGCCCGGGTCAGGTTCCGGGTCAGCAGATAGGTGAGCAGGGTCCCGCCCAGGCACCAGGGCACCAGACGGTCTGCCAGATGGCTGGCCCGGCTTTCCAGGTTGGACTTGAAGGCTTCGGAATCCTGGATCATCTTCACGATCCGATCGTACCGGTTGCTGCCGGCCCCGCCTTTCACCCGGACGGTGATTTCCCCGTCTTCCACCACGGTGCCGGCGTATACCGTCAGGCCCGGAGTCTTGTGGACGGGCATGGATTCCCCGGTCATGGAGGCCTGGTTCACCATGGCGTCGCCCTTGGCCACTTCCCCATCCAGAGGGATGGTGCTGCCCATCTTCACGCTGACCAGATCCCCGGCCTGCACATCGGACAGGGATACTTCCACTTCCGTGCCATCCACCACTTTCCACACCGTGTCGATGTGGAGGGACATGTTGTCTGCCAGATCATGGACGGATTTCTTATAGGTCCATTCTTCCAGCAGTTCCCCGATCCGCAGCAGCAGCATGACGGAACCGGCGGTGCTGATGTCCTTTTGGAGCATGGCCGCCGTAATGGCCGTGGCATCCAGTACCGGTACATCCAGCCGGCCATGGCGCAGGGATTTCAGTCCCAGGCGGATGAAGCCCAGGGTATGGTACCAGCCTCTTGCCATCCGGATCGGCAGGGGCAGGAACCACTTACAGGCAAAATGCCGGGCCAGGAGGGTCAGCAGCCGGTTCCGGTACTGCCGGTTCAGCATCAGGGCTCCGGCTTTTTCCTTGGTGGCTTTCCGCAGTTCCGGATCGTTCATGTTCAGCCGGGCCAGGGCCTGGAGGATCCCTTCCCGGACTTTCCCCAGGTCATCGGGCCGGTACAGGACGGCGATCCCGGCAGCGCCGGAATACAACTTTACCTTCCGGATCCCGGGGACCCGTTCCAGACCGCCCAGGATGGCCGCACCCTGTTCCAGGCTGAAGGAACGGACCATCCGTCCCTCCTGGGCCAGGCAGCGGACCCGGAGACGGCCGGCTGTTTCATGTTGAATTTGGAATTTCATAAGGCTTCCGCTCCTTTCTCTAAAGAAAAGAGCTTATTTGGCCTGGTCTTCAACAACGGCAGCAGCCGCTTCTTCCTTGGCTTTCTCTGCAGCTTCCGCGTCTTCCAGCTTCTGGTTTTCTTCCTTGGCAGCAGCTACGATATCGTCAGCCTGTGCCTGGAGGGAAGCAGAGCTTTCCGCAGCGCATTTCTGCACCCGCAGGGCCGCAGCGGTAGTCTTGACCAGGGCTTTCTTCACCAGCTTGGATTTGACCACCCGTTCTCCCAGAAGGCCTAGTACAGCGCCTCCAGCAACCAAACCCGTTTTGATCCAATCTTCTCTTTCCATTGTAAAATGGCTCCCTTCTCCGGCTCCATAAATCCTATGGGCCTTCATAAATTTTCCCCGGAGCATTTCGCCTATTAGGAAGCTGTGTAAACATGAGCATGGCAGAGCGCCCGATCTTTGGGAACGGCCTAATCCACGTCCCCAAAGCCGCATTGAAATCAGATCTCAGGTACCTTACTCCAGTATCAACCGGGATAATAAATTATTATAACATGGATAAAAGAAAGATGGGTGAAGATTTTGGGGCGGAATTAGGGGCGGGGGTAAGTGGTTCATCGTTTGTCGTTCATCGTTCATCGTTCATCGTTGTGGAGGCCGGCTCCGCCCGCCCTGTACGGTCTTGTCCCATAAAAAAGGACCCGTCCCCAAAAAGGGCGGGTCCTTTCCTTCGGCCGCTGACTGCCGACAATCTCTTACTTCTTTGCACTCAGCTGTTCCACCAGGGCCGACAATTGGTTCAGACGGTCGTTCATGGCATCCAGCTGGGCATGGACCTTCTGGTTGTCCTGGCGCAGGGTTTCGTTGTCGCTGCGCAGCTGCTGGACCGTCCGCATCAGGGCGATCCGGCTCTGGAACCGGTCCCGCCGCTGGGGATCCAGAGAGAAGGTCACCCCGGCATTCACCATGTTCTCCCCGCCGCCGAAGCTGCCGCCCACATTGAAGCGGACGCTTTCCGTGGGCTGGTAGAAAGCCCCGATAGCCGCCGCATTGGCGCTCCGGTAATGACCGAAACCGGCGGCGAAGTTCAGTTTGTCCTCAGGGTCATATTCCAGAGGATGGAGGGCTGCCAGGGCAGAGGCACCGGCCCCCACCCGGTCCACCCGGCTGTCCAGGCGGGTGATGGCATTGCTGACACCGCTGACCACGCCGCCCAGCTGGCTCACATTCACCGCATCGGTGGGTTTCGTCCCCGCCGCCACATCATGGATCTGCTGGCCGCCCAGGGAGACGTTGCTGTTGCTGATTTCCACTGCATGGGTATTCTCCCCGTTGGCCGCGATCTTGATGCCGCTTCCGGTTACGGTGGTCCCAGCGGATCCGGCACTGTTATTGACGGTAAGGCCCTCGTTGTTCAGGGTGCTGTTTCCTGCGGTGACGCTGGTCAGCCCCGTCAGCTCCTTGGACAGCTTGATATCCAGTCCGTCCCCATCGGCGTTCTTCACCACTCCGATGTTCCCATCGGTCAGTTTCGCGGTATCCGTCTGGCCTCCGGTAAGCTTCAGGGCTGTCCCCATGGTCACCGTGACCTTATTGTCCGCCCCGTCATCTCCCTGGAAGACCCGGCCGCCGGATACCGCCGCATTGGCTGCATCACTGGCAATACTCTTCACATCACCGATGTTGGCGGCGTTGGTATTGTCGCTGGCATCGTGATTGATGATGCCGCTCTTCACATTGGTGATGTTCTTGCTCCCCGCATCGATGCCGGAGCTGTCTATGGTTACACCTCCGGCCTTGATGGAACCGTCATTTCCTAGATCCACATCCTTGTTCAGGCCGACATTGATGGACTTGCCATCAGAGGAAACAGACGTAGTAATATTACGGTCCCCATGGATACCTACCGTGCCGCCCAGGTCTGCCTTGGCGGCCTTCCCTGCATCATCGGTGAGTCCGAAGCCGCCGCCTTTGGAGGCATCGGTGACACCGGCCACCGCTGCCTGGAGCTGGTCTTCCGTAGCCGCCCGGCCGGATACTGCCGTTCCGTTCCAGGTGGTATTGGACAATCCGGTGATGGTATTGGCCCCGGCCGTGCTGCCGCTGATCTTCAGCCCGCCGTTCAGGGTGATGGAGTCAAGCCCAGTCAGATCTTTGGCCAGTTTGATGTCGAAACCGTCACCGGCTGCATTGGCCACCACGCCCAGATTGGCCCCGTCAGATAGTTTGTCTTTATCTGTTACCCCTCCCGACAGTTTCAAAGTGCTGTTCAGGAGGCGGGTCACGGTGCCGCTGTCCCCGGTAAGGAGCAGACCATCATCCATGGTGGCCGCCTGATGGGTCTTGCCGCTCTGGTCCGTATAGGTGAGCCGGGTCATGATGGGTGTCCCGGCAGCGCCGCCGGAGCTGGGGCTGTCATTTTTCTCTGCATCCAGGCTGGCTGCCCCGTACTGGGCCACCACATCGGCAGAAGCCCCCAGACCGGCCGCATTCCCCTGGCCTTCTCCCGGGTTCACCGTGTTCAAGTACAGATGCCCTTCCCCGCTTTCCCCGTAGATACTGGCTGCCGAATCAGTGGTTTTAGCAGTCTGGTTGAAGGTGGTGATGGACATGGCTCCGTTCAGTTCTTTCCCATCGCTTTCGCTGGGACCGGTGATCCGTACGCTGGAAGCGGCCGGATTGCCGTCGGACCGGATATGGGTCAGGGTGATGCCATTGTCCCCGCTGATGTTCACTTCTGAACTGCCGGAACCCTTGAACTGCATGGTCCCGTCCACACCTTCCGTGGTCACATTGCCGCTGGCATCGGTGACCTGATGGACCCCCACTTCCAGATGATCTTGGAGTTCCACAGAAACATAACTGTTGTTGGCACTGTCATATTTCACCTTGGTGAGGATGTTGGCCTTGCTCCGGTCCCAACCATCCCCGTCACCGCCGCTGGTCACTACCGGGGCATCCCCGAAGATCCGGATGGTGCCGGTCCCCAATTTGGCCGTCACCGTATCCGTACCTGTATTTCCAGAACCTCCGGCGGTGATGCTGTAGGTGCTGTTGGCCAGATTGTCTTTCAGCTGGGTGCTCAGCACATTCAGCTGGTCTTCCGTAGCCGCCCGGCCGGAGACATAATCGGTACCGCTCCAGGTAGTGTTGGTGAGGCCGGTGACATAATCCCCGGTTTCAGCAGACTGGTTCACCTTGGTGGTGGCCGTCTGGTATCCCACTTTGGTCTTGTCCGCCGTCAGGCTGCCCTGGCTCCCCAAGTTGATGTCCTTAGCCAGCTGGAGGGCCAAGCTGCCGCTGGTGCCGTCGACATTCTCTGCTGCCACCACACCGATGTTCCCGGTGATCAGGTTTCCGTTGGCGTCTTTGGCCAGCTTCTCTTGGGCGGCACCGCCAGTGACTGCAAGCGTGCTGCCCAGGGTCACCGCCGCTGTACTGCCGTTGTCATCGCTGAACTTCAGGCCATCGCTCATGGTGGCTACGGTATGGACAGTTGTGCTGTCTTCACCTTCTTTATAGACAAGCCGCTTGTTCCCATTGGTCGTGGTATTGGTCAGGTAGGGTTTCCCGTCCATATACTGGCTTTCCAGGATCAGATTGGAATAGGTTCCGTCGTTGTCGGCTCCATAAAGCAGCAGCTGGCCCTGGACATTATTGCCGCTTTCCCCATACCCTGCTTGGAGGGACCGGACTTCCAGGTCTTTGTCCAGTTCCACATAGAGGGCGTTGTTCTTGTTGATCACCTTTACGTTCCGGCCGGAATAGTTGCCATCCTCATCGGTGCCCGTACCCAGGATGGATACGGTGCCTCCCAGATTGGCGTGGAGAGCCGCTGTGCTGCCAGTGGTGCTGTCCACAGGATTGCTGTTCCCCACGAAGTTCAGTCCCTTGGTATCAGAACTGTCCGTCACCCCTTTGGCCGCCGCCTGGAGGTCTCCGATGGTAGCCGCATGGTTCAGGGTTTCCCCGGCAGCTTTGGCCAGTTCTGTGCCTCCCAGACCGCTGGCTACATCCACGATCTGGTTGCCACCGTTGTCCAGTCCGGCGGTGGTCAGGGATACTTTTCCTGCGTCCGTGGAACCGGCCTTGGCAATGGTGATCCCCGTGCCAGTTACCGTGGTGTTGTTCCCCGCTGTATCTGTATAGGCGGCGGAAGTCAGCTTCAGATTCTTGCTGAGGGCCAGCTTGATAGCCGTATTGGTGGCATCCGCCGTGGTGGTCAGGTTGTCATCATCTTCTGCGGTGATCTTGATGGTCTTGCCCAAACTCTGCTTCACATCTTGACTGCTGGTGGTACTGTCCGCCACATCCGCCGTAAGGCCAAAGCCCCCGGTGGATTTCGTCCCCTCACTGAGGCTGTCGCTGACCAATTTCAGCTGGTCTTCCGTAGCCGCCCGGCCGCTCACCGGCGTACCGCTCCAAGTGGTGTTGTCCAGCCCGGTGAGGTAATCCCCGGTGGCCGAGCCGCTGGCCTGGTTCCCCAGCACCAGGTCATTCCCCAGGGAAATAGAAGTGAGCCCGGTGAGCTTCTTGGCCAGCTGGAGCTGGAGAGTGCTGCCGGAAGCCGTCACTCCGATATTGCTGCCGGAAGAAAGGTCAGAAGAAGCTGTGGCCCCGCCTGTGACTGTCAGGGTCTTGTCCAAAGCCACAGATCCGGTACCGCTGTCCCCCGCCAGCTGGAGCCCATCATTGAGGGTCGCCAGGGTATAGAGGGTCTGGGAAGCGTCGCTTTCCGTCTGGCCGGCGCTGGCGGCCCAGTACTGGATCCGGGGAGAACCGGCCGCGGTGCTGTCTAGGAATTTGGGTCCCCCATAGTTCTGGACCATGGCGGCGAAATTCCCGCTGGCGTCCCCCATGCGCAGGGAACCATCCGCCCCGTTCATTTTCAGATAAGCCCCGCCCTGGCCGGTGGCCATGACGCTGCCATCCACTCCGGCGGCATCATCAGTGGTCTTGGAACCGGCGGTGAGACTGGTGGCCGTCAAGTTGTCGTCCAGGAGCACCCGGATATCCCCTTTATCGCTGATGGTGGTGGTGATGTTGTTGGTATTGTAAGTATGGCCGTCCTGTTTGGTCCCACCGTAAATACCGATGGTATCCCCCAGCTGGGCCGTGTGGGTCAGGGATGTGGCACCGTCCGCCAGCGCGCTGGCAGTAAAGGTCAGGCCCTGTTCCAATGCCGTCTTGCTGGCCAGGCCGGAAATGGTGATTTCCTTCCCCACCGTATCCGTAGGACTGGCCACGGTGAGCTTCACATCCCCGTTGGCGTCCACGGAATAAGCTCCATTGGAACCGGAAGCAGAATTTTCCACCAGATGGTAATCCATGTTGGACAGGCTGGACAGATCCACATCCACGCTGGTGCCATTGTTTTTGTTCAGGGTCAGGGTAGCGGCAGTAGATGTAGTTCCATCATCTGCCGTAGTTGCAGTCGTGGAAACACTGCCCCCGGTCACATAGTAATCGTGGAGGCCGGAAATGTTCACCTTATTCTTGTTCCGCATGGTCAGAGAGGCTGTCATGGAACCGGGATTGGCCGTATCATCGGTGACCGACCCATCCGTCACATAGTTGTCGTTGGCCACCGTCCCTTCATTCACGTCATTGATGGCGGCTTTCAGCTGGGCTTCCGTGGCCGCCCGGTTGCCCACGATATTGTCCGCATCCCAGTTGGTGTTGGACAGCCCGGTGATGTAGAATCCCGTGCCGCTGTTGGCCCCGCCGCCGGCCTGGCTGCCCATGTAGATGCCCCCCGTATAGGTGCCGTCGGTGCCCTTGGTACCGCCCACCCGGACGGTGGTAAAGTCCACATCGGGCTGGGTGGCGATGGTGATGGTGCTGCCGCTGCCGGTCAGCTGCATATTGTCCCCGGCGGCAAAGTTCAGATTGCTGGCAGGGGTGACTGCTTTCAGGGTGATCCCATCCACCTGGGCATTCCAGCCCGTGTTCACCGTAGAGGAAACGGCTGCCAGTTCATCTTCCGTGGCCGCCCGGCCGCTCACATAGGTGGGGTCCGCAGTGACCCAGGCAGTGTTGGTAAGGCCGGTGAGATAGGTGCCTGCCGCCACGGTTCCATTCTTGTTGTCTGTCAGGGTCCAGGAGCTGTCCGTACCGGAATAATTCCCCAGATGGAGACTCCCGATGGTGCCATATCCATTGCTCCCGTCCAAGAACAGCAGGTTCCCCAAAGACAGGGTCCCGGCCGTGCCGTTGAGTACGGCATAGCTGTTATCCCCTAATGTCAGGGTATCGTTCAGGGCCACTTCATAATCCACGGTGCCATCCGTCTTGGTGGTCTTGGTGACTTTCGTATTGTTCTTGGTGCTGTCCTTGCTCACCGTCACCATCTGGGCGGCGATGGTCTTCACATCGCCGATGTTGGCAGCGTTGTCCGTCGTCCCATAGACGGCTTTCCCGGCCGTATCCACTCCGCTGGCTCCGCTGGCCACTTTGGTGATCTGCTGGCTGCCGCCGCTGATGCCGCTGGTGGTGAGGCTGGGACCATCGGTGATGGTGAGCCCGGTGCCGTTCAGAGCGGAAGAGCCGGTGGTCAGGGTACCATTGGACCCATCCAAAGTCAGGGCGTTGCTCCCCGTCCCCACGGTGATCTTGTCCGCCGTCAGCTGGGTATCCATGGCAATGGTGATGTTCCCGCTGTCATCGATGGAAGTAGTCAGGTTGTCCGTCTTGTAAGTATGGCCGCTCTGGGCATCATGGGCCTTGATGGATACCGTATCCCCCAGGGCCTTGTTCACTACTTTGTAACCCGTAGTATCGCTGGCATCAGCAGTGTTGGTGGTGAAGTTCAGCCCTTTGGCAATGTCCGCTGTATTGGCAGCAATTTTCGTCCGGTTGGTGTCCACCACCGTAGCCACGCTCTGCAGCTGGTCTTCCGTAGCCGCCCGGCCGCTGACGGCTTTGGTGGTCCCCACGGTCCAAGTCTTATTGTCCAGGCCGGTGACAAAATCTCCAGTCTGGGTGGCGTCACTGCCATCGGCCTGGCTGCCCATGACCACGGTCCCGGCGGTGACGGAATTGAGCCCCGTCAGGTCTTTGGCCAGCTGGAGCTTCAGGGCCCCATCACTGGCGGTGACCCCGATGTTGTTCCCAGAAGCCAGATTGGCAGAAGCCCCTTCCCCGCCGGTGACACTCAGGGTACTGTCCAGTTTCACCGTTCCGGTGCCCGCATCCCCGGCCAGTTTCAGCCCATCCTCCAGGGTAGCCACAGCATGGCGGGTGGTGCCGTCCCCATCGATATACTGGAGCCGGTTGATATTGGTGCCGGTGACGTCTGCCGTCCCGTAGCCCACCCCCAGAGAGGTCGCCACATACTGGGTACTGTCAGCGCTGGGTCCCACGATTTTCACAGAACCGGCATAACCCTGGACGGAATCCGTAGTAGCCTGACCAGCCGTAACGCTGTCCACCCGGATGTTCTTGTCCAAGCCGATGTTCAGTTTGGTGGTGACGGTCTTCCCGTCATCGGCCGTTTCGCTGACCCCGGTGACCAAGATATTTTCCCCGGAATATTCCGTGGCCGCCTTGGTGCCAGTGCCCTGGACCTGGAGGGTGCCCCCCTGGTTCATGTGGACGGTGGTATCCGTATTGTTCCCCTGGAAGTTCATCCCTTCCCGTTCCAGAGACCGCAATTGGGCCACGTTCACTGCATCCGTATCTTCAGACCCGGCAGCCAGATTGGTGATCTGCCGGGAAACGGTGATGGCATTGCCCTCTTCATCGGTGGTCTTGCCTCCCAGGGACACGGCGCCCCCAGTAGAAACCCAGGTAGGAGAGGTATCGGTAGTTTCAGCAAGGTAGCCTTTGACTCCTTCTGCCGTATTGGCCACAGAATGAGCGCCCAGGGCCACGCCCCCTTCCACGCTGGCAATGGAAGCCACGCCAAGAGCTGTACCTTCATCGGCCGTAGCCTGGGCGTTGTAGCCATAGGCGGAACTCCCGGTCCTGGTGGCTGAAGCCGTAAAGCCCACAGCTACCGCTGCCCCGTTGGCGGTGGAAGAGGAATCTGTATTGGCGGTCCCCGCATTGGCCCCCACCCCCAGGGCCACTGAGTAGTTTCCGCTGGCATTGTTCTGGGTGCCCACAGCTACGGATTCCGTACCGGAAGCCGCAGAATTATACCCTACAGCCAAGGCTCCCAGGCCGCTGGCGGTGGAATTGATGCCCATGGAAACAGCAAAATTGCCGCTGGATTTTGTCCCCACCCCGAAGGCCATGGAGTTAGTCCCAGTGGCCCCGTCATTGTAGTAGTTGGCCAGAGTATTTTCCGCCACCGTCGTTCCGATGCTCAGGAAATGGCGTCCCGCCTGTTCCAGTTCATCTTCCGTAGCCGCCCGGCCGCTCACATAGTTCCCTGGGGTCCAGGTGGTGTTGGAAAGACCGGTGACAAAGGTGCCGCTGGCCGTGCCTGTTGCCGTCTGCAGGGACAGTCCGCCGCTGCTGCTCACCACCGGCTGCTGATAGGAATAATCGAAGGTCTGCTGGCCGATGGTGATGGCCCCTACTTTGGCCGTGCCCGCCGTACCGTCCAGCTGGATGGCATTTTTGCTGGAAGCATCCCCGGTATTCCCGATGGAAACTGTGCCCTTGGTCCCGTCCAAAGTCACCTGGTTGGCGGCATTGCTGCCCAAGGTCACCGTATCATTCAGCTCCACCGTGGTGGTCCGCACATTGGTGCTGGTATCCGTAGAAGAGGTCACAGTGATATTCTTGTCCCCAGTGGCAATGTTCTTGGCTTGGGATACCCGGATGATATCGTTGATGTTAGCCCCATTGGTACCCGTATCGCCTCCGGAAGCCACGTTGGTGATCTGGTTGCCCCCCATGGAGACCTGGCTGCCCGTAAGGATCACATTATTGCTGGCCCCGGTGCTGTCCGTATGGGTGATGGTCAGGCCGCTGGTATCGATTTTCGTATTCCCCACGGTCAGGGAACCGGCGCTGGTGAGATCCACGTTCTGGGCCAGCTGGACCTTCAGGGTGCCGTTAGAAGCGTTGACCCCGATGTTGCCATCGGTGAGTTTGGTGCTGTCCGCTCCCCCCAGGATATCCAGTTCTTCGCTGAGATTCTTGGTAAGGGTGGTGGAAGCATGGTTATCCCCGCCGAATTTCAGATCCGTGGCATAGGTGGTGCCGTTGATGGTAAGGCTCTTCATTTCCGTGGCGGCAGAAGGAGCGGCGGTGGTATTGGCCGTCACTTTGGACCCGGTGGTGAAGACTTGGGACACAGTGGATCCATTGGTGGTGTTGGACAAGGTGACCGTGGTATCCTGACCGCCAGTGCCGCCCCCGCCGGTGACGGTGATGGCCCCGTCCACCGCCTGGGCCGTGCCGCTGCCGTTCCGCATGGCCGTGATGGTCAGGCTGGGATTGGCCGTATCGCCGCCCTTAGCCAGATCCACCGACTTGATGTCATTGTGGTACAGAGCCACATCATTATCCTTCAGGGTTTCCAGGTCTTTGTTATAGTCCGATACCCGGTAAGTGCCCATCGTAGCATTGGGGTCCGTTACAGGTGCCGCCCAATAGCTGTAATATTTCCCGTCTTTCATGGCCGTCATGAGAATTTCGTTGTTGGCGCCGTACACCGTTCCTGTATAGACTTCCGACCCGTCATAGGAGGTGAACACCCCCAGTTTGCCCCCGATCACATACAGATGGGAGGTATCCACCGCATGGCCATTGTAGGTGTACTGGTTCAGGGTCCCATTCCACACCAGCTTGGTATTGGCATCGGTGGTGGTCACAAAGCCCAACGGGGACCCGGTGGCACTGGCAGAACGGTTGTACATATCCGCATAGCCGTCCTTGTAATAAGTACGGGTGGAAGTGTTGGCCTGGGTATGCCCCTCCCAGGAAGGATCGTAGATGATATAGTCCCAGTTCCCAGGCACTTGGGTCCCTCCCCCCTGGCTCAGGCCTTCAAAGGCGCTGGCGGTGACCTGGTTCAAGGTTTCCCCCGCATTGGTAGAGACCCCGGCAGAAGAAACAGCCGAAGTGGCGCTGGACAGGATGTCCGCCGGCTGTTTCCCGCTGCCTGTATAGGCCACATCGAATTTGCTGTCCGTCCGGGACAGGGCGGTGTATTTCTCCGCCGTCCCTTCCGTCAGGGTATACCCATCCCTGACCCAGTACTGGGTCTTGCCATCGGAAAGGGTCACCTTATGGTAAGTGGCTCCATTGAAGGTGTTGGTGTCCCGGCCGTTGTCGTTGCCCCTCACATTCCCGTCATTCACGGTGACCCTAAAGGCTACATACTGGTTCTGGGTAGTATCTGCCACGGTGGGTTCTCCGGCAGCTTCCGCCGGCAGCACTTGGCCCCCAAAGGTCAAGAGGCCCAGACACAGGGCCCCGGCCGCCAAATGGGCCGCCGGTCCCAGATGGCAATTCTTTTCCTTTCCAGCCCGTTTGGCCAGCTCCGAAACCACCACATAGCAGTTCCGGACCCGGCTCCAGATGACTTTATAGATTTTATTCATCATTGAATTCCTCCTGACAGCTCAAACTGATTGCTAAAGAACAACCTCTTTTTGTCTTCCTGTTTGACAGGCAAACAGTTATGACAGGAACTTAAAAAGAAAATAAAGCTGGTTCCATTATATTGACATGTCAGTCACTTGTCAATCTTCGTTATTTATTGAGTATATCGTTCCTTGAAAGTGTTTCCTTTATTAATTTGTCTTTTGTATATGCTCATTTGTATATGAAAAGGGGCTGTTGCACATGCAACAGCCCCTTTATGACATTCTCTTTACAGCCCTTCGCCCGCCTCAGCCATTGCGGGACGTCCCTCTTCCCTCCGGCAGTCAGCCGATACTTCGAAAGGGATCCGGTTCTCCCGGACCGTCCGTCGGGCAAAAATGGTGAATGCAGTAGTCATGTTCATTCCCACATTGCTGCAGAATGCTTCAAATTCTTTTTTCAGTTCCGCATCCATACGGATATTTACATTTACGGATGCCATTCCCATCAACCCCTCTATACTTGATGTGTTGCATTATACAGCCGTTGCAATGGAATGTCAACAAAGAGGTTCAGCCGTTGGCAGCACCTCCTATCAGCGGTCAGCTGTCAACGGTCAGCGGCCAGGAAATAGGCCCCGGTTTCCTTCCAGGCGCACGAGATGGATCCAGATGCGCGAAAGCGCGGGATTTGGTTCGTGGCATAGTACAAGGTCGTACATGTCACGGACCAAATCCCGCGCTGACAAAGCAGATGGGTCCATATTGTGCGCCTGGGTTATGCGGCAGCCCGTTAATAAGCCGCCACCGTCCCATCCGTCCTCGGCTCCGTGGCCCCCACCAAGGTCCCATCCGGCCGGCGCCAGATGATCTGTCCCCGGCCGAAAGAAGTCCGGTCCTCCTTCACCACGATCTCGTGGCCCCGCTGCCGGAGACCTTCGATGATTTCCGGCCCAGCCTGGGCTTCGATTTCCACTTTTTTCCCCTCGATCCACTGCCACCGGGGAGCATCCAGGGCGGCCTGGGGGTTCATGTGGAAATCCAAGGTATTCAGCAGCACCTGGAGATGGCCCTGAGGCTGCATGAAACCGCCCATGACTCCGAAAGGCCCTACGGCCTGCCCGTCTTTGGTCAGGAAACCGGGGATGATGGTGTGATAAGGCTTCTTTCCCGGAGCCAGGCAGTTGTCCATGGCCGGATCCAGGCTGAAATTGTTCCCCCGATCGTTCAGGGCGATGCCGGTCCCAGGGATCACGATGCCGGAGCCAAAGCCCCGGAAATTGCTCTGGATGAAGGAAACCATATTCCCTTCCCCGTCCGCCGCACACAGGTACACAGTGCCGCCGCTGAAAGGCTTGCCCCAATGGGGGAGGAGGGCCTGTTCTCCGATCAAGCTCCGGCGCTGGTCCGCATAGGCCGGGCTCAGCAGATCTTCCACCCGGGTGTGCATGAACCGGGGATCGGCCACATAGTGCTGGGCATCGGAAAAGGCCAGTTTCATGGCTTCGATCTGTTTGTGCCAGCTGTCCACCGTCTCCCGCTGTTCCAGCTGGAATCCCTGCATGATGTTCAGGGCCATCAGAGCGGTGATCCCGTGGCCATTGGGAGGAATCTCCCAGACATCATAGCCTCGGTAATCCACATGGAGAGGTTCCACCCACTCGGCCTGGTAGGCGGCTAGGTCTTCCTTCCGAAGGCAGCCCCCGGTCTCCCGGCTGAAACGATCCATCCGGTCCGCCAGTTCTCCCCGGTAGAATGCCTCCCCCTCCGTCTGGGCAAGGGTCTCCAAAGTCCGGGCATGGTCCGGCAGAGTGACGGTCTCTCCCACTTCCGGTGCCCGTCCCTTCGGAAAAAAGGTGGCAAACAGGCCGGCAAAGGCTGGATCTTCCCGGTAAGGGGCGAAGGTCCCTTCTGCCGCCTTCCACAATTTCCGGATGGTGGGCGAAACCGGAAAGCCCTCCCGAGCGTATTCCAGGGCTGGTTCAAACAGTTTGGCAAAAGGCAGCCGGCCGAACCGGCGATGGAGTTCTGCCCAGGCTGCCACCGCTCCCGGCACCGTCACCGGCAGCCAGCCCCGCTGGGGCATCTCCCGATACCCGGCATCCAGGACTTTCTCCCGGTTCAGGAGACCGGGAGCCGGACCGCTGCCGTTCAGGCCATACAGTTTCCCGCCCGTCCACACCAGGGCAAAAGCATCGCTGCCCAGCCCATTGCTGGTAGGCTCCACCACGGTCAGGCAGATGGCTGCTGCCAAGGCCGCATCCACGGCATTCCCCCCTTGGAGCAGCATCCGGAGCCCGGCCTGGGCTGCCAGAGGCTGACCGGTGCACACCATGCCTTTCCGGGCAAAGATGGTCCGCCGCCGGGAAGCATAGGGATACACAGACGCATCAAATTCCATTTCCGCACCTCCTGTTTTTTCAGTAGGCTCCCACCAGGAAGCCGAAATACAAAGGCAGTTCCAGGATCTTTCCCTTCCGGGCCACATTGTCCATCCCCAGCTGGATAGCTTGTTCCACCTGGTATTTTTCCGGCTGCTGGAGCAGGGTCTTCAGGCTCTTGGTATTCCCGGTGGAAGGAGTTGCTTTCACCAGGGTGCTTTTCCCCTCGTGGAGGATGACGAAATCCACTTCCAGTCCGGAATTCTTGTGATAATAATAGAGCTTCCGTCCGCTCTTGCTCAGGAGATCCGCCGCCAGGCTCTCATAGACAGCTCCCTGGCAGCCGGACAGATCCCCCTGGAGGAGCTTCTGCCGGTCTTCCCCGGCGAGCATCGCTGCATACAGCCCCACATCCTTCAAATAGACTTTGAAGATGGAATCGATGGCATGCCGTTCCAAGGGCAGCCCCGGTTCCGTCAGGTTGTAGCTCCGGGTGACGATCCCGGCTTCTTCCAGCCACAGCAGGGCCCCTTCGAACTGGGAGGCCTTGGACCCCTTCTTCAGCTGGGCATACTGGTATTTCTTGTTTTCCTTGTTCAGCTGGAGAGTGACGGCATCCAGCACCGTCTTCAGCTTGGCCCGGGCCCGCTTGTTCACCTGGACGAACAGGTTCTCCTCATAATCTTGGAGGATCTTTTGCTGCATCTCCAGGACTTTCTGCAGGTCATGGCTCCGGACGTATTCTTCCACCACGGCCGGCATCCCCCCCACCAGCACATACTGGCGCAGCAGTTCATTCAGCCGCAGATGGAGGGCTTCCGGCACCGGAGTTTCCCGGTCCAGGCTCTGGTGGAGCATATCCAGCACCGGAGTGGTGATCCCGTTGGCCCAGAGGAATTCCTCGAAATCCAGAGGGACCATATTCACCACGGTCTCACAGCCTACGGCAATGGGGACCGGTTCTTTCCCATAGCCCTTGACCCCCAGCAGGGATCCGGCTGCGATCACATCGTACCTTCCGTCCAGTTTAAAGGCTTTCAGGGCAGCCCTGGCTTCCGGGCATTCTTGGATCTCATCCAGCACCAGCACGGTCCGGTAAGGTTCGAAGACCGCTTCCGGCCCTACCAGTGCTGTGATCAGCATCACCAGGTAATTCACATCCAGGGAATCCTGGAAAATGGCAGCATAATCTGGTTTTTCCAGGAAATTCAAGTATACCACATGGGCATATTCCTTCCTGGCAAAATCCAGGATGGAGGTGGTCTTTCCGCAATGGCGGCATCCCTTGACCACCAGGGGATTGTGTTTCGGGACCCGTTTCCAGGTCTGCAGGAACTTTTCGATCTTGCGCTGAAGCATAGGACTCCTCTTTCTTTTCCAATGGGATACGGTTCATGATTTTACTGAGCTCCTTACACTTTACAAGAAATGGGTCCATTTTTCAAGGAACTTTTTAGATTTTTTCCATTTTATTTTTTCAAAGTAAGGCCGATCCGCCCCCTCTCCTCATCCACACTGATGACCTTGACCTGGACCGTCTCTCCCACGCTGACCACGTCCAGGGGGTGCTTGATCCGCCGCTCACTCATTTCCGAGATGTGGATCAGGCCGGCGGTCTTGATGCCGATATCCACAAAGGCGCCGAAATCCGTCACGTTCCGCACCGTGCCCCGGAGGATCGTCCCCACTTTGATATCCGACAGTTTGACGATGTTCTGCCGGGTCAAAGGAGCCGGCAGGTCCGCCCGGGGATCCCGTCCCGGTGCCACCAATGCATCCAGGATGTCATGGATGGTGGGTTCCCCCGCCCCCAGTTCCCGGGCCAGCCGGGCTTCGTCCGCTTGTTTCCTTTTAGCGGCCAAGAGGGCCAGCTTTTCTTTATCTTTTAAATCGTCCAGAGCAAAGCCCAGCTTCTCCAGCAGTTTCTCGGCCAGGCCATAAGATTCCGGATGGACAGGGGTCGCATCCAGAGGGGATTTCCCGTCCCGGATCCGCAGGAACCCGGCACACTGGGTAAAGGCTGCCGGTCCCAGCCGGGGCACCTTCAGCAGCTGCCGCCTGCCGGTGAAACGGCCGTTGGCGTTCCGGTAAGCTACGATATTCCCGGCGGTGGCAGCGGTGATCCCGGCCACATGGCGGAGCAGGGCCGGCGAAGCCGTATTCAGGTCCACGCCCACATGGTTCACCGCCATTTCCACCACCCCGTCCAGGGTCCCTGCCAGTGCCTTCTGATCCACATCATGCTGGTACTGTCCCACTCCGATGGCCTGGGGATCGATCTTCACCAGTTCCGCCAGAGGATCCTGGATCCGCCGGGCCAGGGATACCGCACCCCGGATGGTCACATCGTATTGCGGCAGTTCCTCCTGGGCCAGTTTGGACGCAGAATACACGGAAGCCCCCGCTTCGTTGGTGATCAGGTAATGGACATCCTGCAGATGGTGTTCCTGGATCAGTTGGGCCGCAAACTGTTCCGTTTCATAGGAAGCCGTGCCGTTGCCGATGGACAGCAGGGTCACATGGTGCTTTTGGATCAGGGACAGGAGCAGCTCTTCCGCTTTTTTCTTCTGCCCCTCTCCCTGGGTCACCTGGATCACTCCATGGTCCAGCACCTGGCCGGTGGGATCCACCACCGCCACCTTGCAGCCGGTCCGGTAACCCGGGTCCAAGCCCATCACCGTATGGCCGCCCAGAGGGGCCTGGAGCAGCAGCTGCCGCAGGTTGGCCCCGAACACCTTGATGGCCTGTGCCTCTGCCTGTTCCGTCAGCTGGTTCCGGATTTCCCGTTCCAGGGCCGGGAACAGCAGCCGTTTCCAGCTGTCCGCCAAGGCTTCCTTCAGCTGGTCCGTATAGATGCAGGGACGGCGGAAGACCCGGCGTTCCATCCGGCGGATAGCCGTCTCTTCTTCCCAAACCAAATGGACTTTCAGACAGCCTTTCTTTTCTCCCCGGTTGATGGCCAGCACCCGATGGGAAGGCAGGGTCCGCACCGGTTCCCGGTACTCTTTGTACATCAGGAAAGTCTGGGCTTCCGGAGCCTCTTCCACCAGTTCTGTCTGGAGGAATCCATGGTTCCACAGCTGCTCCCGGAGAGTCTGCCGGAGAGCGGCATCTTCTGCCGCCAGTTCTGCCACGATATCCCTGGCTCCGGCCAACGCTTCTTCCGGCGTTTCCACGCCTTTTTCCGGGTCCACATAGGCCTGGGCAGCAGTCAGGGCATCCCCCTTCTGTTCCCGCTGAAGGAGGAACGCCGCAGCCAAAGGTTCCAGTCCTTTTTCCCGAGCCTGTTGGGCGCGGGTCCGCCGCTTTTGTTTATAGGGCAGGTAATAATCTTCCAGTTCTGTGAGTTTTTCTGCTCCTTCGATAGCCTGGCGCAGTTCCGGGGTCAGTTTCCCCTGTTCGTCGATTTTGGCCAGGATCTCTTCCTGGCGCTTCACCAGATTCCGGAGAGTCCCCAGCCGTTCTTCGATGGTCCGGATCTGTTCATCCAAGAGGGACCCCGTCATCTCCTTCCGGTAGCGGGCGATGAAGGGAACCGTATTCCCTCCATCCAGCAGTTCCACGGTCTTTTCCACCTGCCAGGGCTGGACAGAAAGTTCCCGGGCAATGGCCGGGGCGATGTCAGTTTGTTTCATATTATTGTCCTTTCGTGAAAAGGTGTGCCCAGATACGCGAAAGCAGTGGATTTTGGCTGGGGCATAGTACAAGGACGTACATGCCACAGTCGAAATCCGCTGCTGACAAAGTAGATGGGTGCATCTTCCGCGCCTGGGTTATGCGTTAGCTAAATATGTTTCACCCAGATAGGATACGTGCTCAGCACGATGACGATCACAAGCGTCACATAGTCCCCCAGATGCAGCCGCATGGGCCGGCGGTTCTTATAGGTATTGGGTCCGAAGCCTTTCAGTTCCATGGAAAGGGCCAAGGTATCGGATTTGGCCACGGCCCGCATCACCAGGGGTTTTACCACCGCCAGATAAGCATAGAGCCGTTTGAAGGCATTCCCCCGGTTGGAATAGCCCCGGCAGGACTGGGCATCCAGGGTAATGGCGGAATCCGACAGGAAATCCGGCACAAACCGCAGGGCCGTAGTGAGCATGAAGGCATATTCATAGGGCATATGGAATTTTTCCACCAGGGCCTGGGCGATGTCCTGGATCCGGGTAGAAGCCAGGAGGCACAGGAAAGCAGTGGTCATGACGAACATCCGCAGGCCCCCGGTGAGAGCCACATACAGGGGGGAGCCGAACAGCAGCTGGAGCACCACCATCATGCCGGTGAACACCGTCAAGGTCCCGATGGCGGCCATGGTCATCCGATCCCGCTTGATGTACAGCAGGATCACCAGTTCCAATACCAGCAGCGTGGCCACCGCCGGGATCGGCAGCAGGAACACCCAGGCCGTCACCGCCAGCACCAGGATCAATTTCGTAAAGGCTGTGATTCTCATGCCTTGCCACCTTCTTTCAGCTGCAGCTGACGGCACAAGGCCTCCGGGCTGTCGGCTTCCACATGGAACAGGGCTCCCAGACGGGCCAGGACCGGCTGCCGCAGTCCCCATTCCCCTATAGGCCGCTGCCCGTCGAACAGTTCCGCCGTTTTCCCGTCATAGACCAGCTGGCCGTCATGGAGCACCAGGGCATGGTCCGTATACTTCCGGGCAATCTCCATATCATGGGTGATCAAGATCAACGTCATATGCTTCTCTTTCTGGAGTCGGGCCAGATACGTCATCATATGCTGCTTTTCCTGTTCATCCTGGCCGTTGGTGATTTCGTCCAAGATCAGGGTCCGGGGCTGGAGGGCCAAAGCCACCGCCACTCCCAGCCGCCGTTTCTGGCCAAAAGAGAGGCCCCGGGGATACTGGTCCAGATAGGGGGTCAGCCCCATGGCTTCCACCGCATCCCGCACCTGCCGGTCCAAGGTTTCTTTGGGCATTTTCCGATTCTGGAGCCCATAAGCCACTTCATCGTAGACCGTATCTCCCAAAAGCTGCAGATCCGGATTCTGGAATACGTATCCCACCTTGTCGGCCAGGTCCGCCGGTTCGTAATCCACGATATCCACTCCATCCACCAGCACCTGTCCGCTCCGAGGATGGTTCAGGGCCATGAACAGCCGGCTGAGGGTGGTCTTGCCGCTGCCGTTGCGCCCCAGAAGGGCTGCCGCTTCCCCGTCTTCGATCCGGCAGCTGATGTCCTGGAGCACAGGGATGCCCCGCCGATAGGCAAAGTTCACTGCTTTTGCTTCAATCATGCCTTGCCGCCTCCCTGAAATTTCTGGAGCAGTTCTTTCTCTGCTTCTTCTTCCGTTCTCCAGCTGCCCAACCGCACCTGATACTTTTCTTCCAAGCCTAGCTTCACCAACCACAGTTCCGGCAGATTCTCCCGCAGGTCTCCCTGGGCAAAGGCAGCTCGGGCCGCTGCTTCGAATCTGCCCTGCACCCGGGCTTCGCCGCCGCTGATCAGCACCAGATCCGTCATATAGGGCAGCAGATAGTTCAGGTCATGTTCTACCACCACCACCGTCATCCGGTGCTGCTGGTAGATCTTGTACAGCAGGGCATACAGAGACCGGGCCCCATCCGGATCCAAGGCAGAAACCGGTTCATCCAAGATCAGTACTTCCGGCCGGCAGGCCAGCACGGAAGCCAGCAGCAGCCGCTGGCGCTGGCCCCCGGACAGTTCATCCAGCTGATAGTTTTCCCGGCCGGGAAGGCCCACATCCGCCAGGGCCTGGCTTACCCGCTTGTCCACTTCTTCCGGAGAGAAGCCGTGGTTCAAGAGGCCGAAGGCGATTTCTTCTCCGGCCGTCAGGGAAACCATCTGGCTTTCGTAATCGTCCATCATGATCCCCACCCGCATGGCGATTTCAGAGATCTTCCGGCCCCGGATGTCTTCTCCCAGGACTTCTACGGAACCATGGTACCGGCCGCCGTAATAATGAGGGACGATTCCCGTCATGGCCTTGCACAAAGTGGTCTTGCCGGCGCCGCTGGGCCCAGCAATGGCGGTGAAGCTGCCTTTCTGGATCTCCAGGTTGATATCCTTCAGCACCAGGTCACTGTTCAGATAGGCAAAATAAAAATCTGTAATCCGGATGGCTGTATCACTCATGGCGTTTTCCCTCCGTGGCAAAGAAAATCTTCCGGACCGGACCGTACAGCACCTGGGTCACCACTCCGTTCAGGACGCCCACGGTAAGCACCACCGGCAGCATGGCATGGGTCCACACCGTAAGGGGCAGTCCCAGTACCAGCTTCAGGATATAGGTGAACACGCTGCCGCTCACGGAGGTAGCCAAGAAGCCGATGATGAACGGTTTGACCTTCAGCCCTTCCAGATGGGCCAGGGCAAATGCCTTCACCAGGAGGCAGGCCGTCAGGGCTCCGCTCAGTTCACTGGCGATATTTCCCAGAGGAAAAGCGGATTTGGAAGAGGGGATCAAAGTCAGTCCAGCCACGAACCCGATGCCCAAGGCCCGGGTGGGACCGGGTTTGGTCAGGCTGATGGTGATGGAATACATGGCAATGGTCCAGTTGGGGGTCACCCCGCCCACATTGGGGCTGATGGTATGGAGGATGACACCGATGGCCAGCAGCAGCGCCGTCATCGCCACCCAGCGATGGGTATCCCGTGCTGCTTCCACCGTAATCAGATCCGGAATCGGTTTATCCATGATACGATGCTCCTTTGCTGCAATGGATTATAGAATATAGTTTATGGGGCAGCGGGGAGGATGTCAAGGAAAAAGGGGCTGCTGCACGTGTATGTTTTTCACACGTGCAGCAGCCTCTTCTTCATACCATCTGAAAGATCCGCTTTCCCACTTCCAACATTTTCTCCCGCTGGGTTTCCAGTTCCACCAGGACCATTTCGGTTTTCTCCGGCGGCACATCGAAGATTTCCAGTGCCTGGGTCAAGATCAGCCGCTTCAGCTGCTCCCGGGGAAACAGATACCGGAATTCATGGGCCAGGATATACCCGCTCAGGGAAGATCGCACCACCAGTACCCGCTCATAGCATTCCTGGGCCGTAAAATCCCGGGCAAAAGTCAGGTGGGCATAGGAAGCATGCCGGTCCACCAGCATTTCAAAGAGCCGGGGTGTGGTATACATGGTCTTGTAGATGCTGCAGAGTATGGCGCTTGCATCCATGGCCTCCAGAGCGATGGCCAAAGGGATAATGTACTGGTACAGGGCCAGCATCTCCTTGGGATTTTCTTTCAGCAGGATTTCGGAAGGTGCCAGTTCTTTTTCCATCACTTCCTGGGAACGGGTCAGCAGCTGTTCCGTCAGCGCCGCCAGGATCTCGTCTTTGGTCCTGTACCAGTGACGGAGTTCTGTAGGCCCCACCCCGGACACTTCACTGATCCGGCTCAGGGTCGTCCGCTGGTATCCCACTTCCTGCAGCAATTTGGCTGCCGTACGCAGGATCTGGTTCCGGATGGCCTGATCCTGGGGAGTAGCGTCTACCAACGTTTGTTTTCTGTTTCTGCCCATAAAACCTATGACTCCATTCTTTATCCTATAAATGACCTCTATAATAAAATACTATAGCACGTGACAAAACCTCCATCAATTCTCTGCGAAAAAATTCATCTTTTTCATTTTTTTGCCACAGAGATCCCTTGAACCCCCTGTAAACTATCCGCTTTTTAAGGTGACCGGACAGTCAAAAAAAAACCGGAAGGGACTGCTGCCCCTGCAGCAGTCCCTTCCGGTTCCTATCGGAGATCCCGATCCTCTTCCGAGACCTCCCTGCCTCGTTATCCTTCGATAGCGATGTATTTCTTGCTGTCCACCTTCTGGGGTTCCTTCTTGGGAACGCTCAGTTCCAGGATCCCGTTCTCGTACTTGGCTTTCACATCAGCCTCGGTGACGCCTTCCCCTACATAGAAGCTCCGGGCGCACTGGCCAAAAGTACGTTCCCGGCGGATATACTGGCCTTTCTTATCTTTTTCATCCTTGTCCACACCCTTGCTGGCACTAATGGTCAGATAGCCATTTTCCAGCTGTGCATGGATTTCATCCTTCTTGAAGCCCGGCAGATCGATATCCAGTTCGTAGTGGTCGCCCACATCCCGTACATCGGTCTTCATCATATTTCTGGCATGTTTTCCGTACAGAGGATTCCGTGCAGAGAACACATCGTCAAAGTCATTCATCAGATCATCGAACACATTGTCATTGAAAACAGCAGGCAGTAACATAAGCCATTCCTCCATTCAATCTTGGCCTTGAAGGTCAGCTTTTGGAACTACCGAAAGGCTTGGATTCCCGGGGCCCCCTTGGGAGCCCGTCCTACTTTCCAGGTTCCTTGGGAACCCTTCTCAGTGGTCTTTCCTTCGTTCTGGTATTATAATAGCACATGTTGTTAGCACTGTCAAGCGTTGAGTGCTAAAAAGTCAAAGTTTTTTTGACTTTTTAAAAGGAGTGTCGCACGTGTGAAAACCACATACTTGCAACACTCCCTTAAAAATCACAGCTTCACCCTTGCCGGAGATGCAATCAGGAACAGGTTGTGGTTCCCTCCCTCTTTTTCCGGGAACTGTCCGTACATGTCGAAGGTGGAGAAGAAGCGGGCAGCCGGGTAGATGCCATAGCCGTCCTGGTTGTGGTCCGTGGTGTCATAGGGATCCGCCACGATCAGCACATCATCCTGGGGATCGGCCGTTCCCATGTCGTCATAGCCGATGACCACCTGCCAGTGGCCGCCCCAGTCGATCCATCCCACCAAGATGGGTTTTCCGGCCTTCAGGGTGGCTTTGAGGTCTTCCGGGCCAAAGATCTTTCCGGCCTTGACATAGTCTTCTGTAGTCACCAGATCGAAGCCCCCTACCTTCCGGAAAATATCCTTCATCTGTTCCAAGGTGGTGCCCGAATAGCCCTCCGGGAAGCCGGGGACTGCCACATCCTGCAGGGGATGGCGCAGATCTGCCAGTTTTTGTTCCGTCCAGTCCTTCTGCCGGTCATACCACCGGAGCACCATCAGGGCCGCCGCCGGTCCGCAGGACCATTCACTGGACTGCTGGAGTGTCTTGAAAGCCGGCAGCAGCACCAGGGATCCTTTGGAATGCATGTGGTAGAAATCCGGATGAGCATAATAAATGGATTTTTTGTGATCCAGCTTCCGTTCCAGGGAAGCAGCCCCTTGATCCGCGGTAATCTTGGCCGGCTCCTGGAATTTCATGTCATCGCTGAAATTCCGGCTGGAAGCCGCTCCCGCCGGAAGGGACAGACCGGCCGCCAATATGCCTGCCAGCACCGCAGAAGTCAATGCAGGAAAAAATTGCATGGAAATCGTTCCTTTCGCCGCCCCGGCACCCCTCCTTTCGGAAGAGCCCTGTCAGGCATCCATCATTTTTTCTTTATTATAAAAGATTTTTCCAGGAATGCCTATAAGGTCTCCAGGATTTTTCCGCTGATTTCCGTCAACTGAGGACGCTGTTCTTCCAGCCTGTCCAACATTTTCTGGATGGTCCCGCTGGAGATCCCGAAGATCCGCAGGGAATGGGTCAGGAAGGTCCGGCGGATCCGCGGCCAGTTGTAGGGCTGCCGGAAACCGTGGGCCATCACATAACCGCCCAGGGCTGAACACACCAGCAGCACCTTCTCATAACTGAACTGGCTGGACATCCGGACTGAGAAAAGCGCCGTCACATACTGGTAATGCCGCTCCACGATCCGTTCGAACAGATGGGGGATGCAGTAAGCGGTTTTCCAGAAACTCCACAGCATGGTATTGGAGTCCAGCACTTCCATTTCCATCCCCAGCAGCATCACATACCGGTACAAGGCGGCTTCTTCCGGTGACCAGGTTTCTGGGAAGGCTTTTTCCGGCAGCAGGGTGTGGAAGATGTATTCCCGGGTCCGTTCCATCAGCTGGCTGGCCAGATCGTTCAACAGTTCTTCCTTATTCCGATACAGGATATTCAGCTGACGCAGCGGGATTCCTGCCGCATCAGCGATCTTGGGCAGGGTAGTCCGGACATAGCCCAGTTCCAGGAACATTTCCTTGGCGGTATGCCGGATCCTTTTCTGAAGTTCCTTGTTCTCCTCCTGGAGGGTCTCCCCCTTTTTTCTTCTTCCCATAACAAGTTCCCCCTTTGGCATGCAGGCTTTTTCATGCCCATTATACCAGAACTTTCCCTTCGTCCCGGCAAAAAAGAAGGAGGGCTGCCGCCAGTGTGCAGTCCCCCTCCGTATTTCCTTCTTTTAGAACGTTACCACCATTTGAGACCACAGGGTCCGGGCATGTTCGTCGCTGTCCTTGCCCTTCAGGTCGAAGTATTCCACCTGGGCTACCATGTTCTTGGCCAGGGTTACGTTGCCGCCGAAGTGCCAGCCTTTGAACCCTTCTTCCGGGAACACATCATACCAGCCGTTCATGGTATGAGCAATGGTAGTGGTAGCAGCCTGATCATAGTATTTGGTGAACAGGCCCCAGCTCCCCGGTTTGGAAGCAGTGGCACCACCGTATTTCAGCCAGGCTACAACCCCATCGTCATCTTTGTTCATGTCATCCAGGTGATCATTGTCCCCATTCAGGTACATGGCCCCGAAGTTAAACTTGCCGGCGGTGTAGTCAGCCCCTACGGTCCAGATGGAATCATCATCGCCGCCCATGCCCATGGCGGTTACATCATCTGCCCGGACGTAGTTGGCTGCCATGTTCAGGTTGCCCCAACGGCCGCCTACTTCAGCTCTCCAATATTTGTCAGCTACGGAATCGTTATTGGAATCGCTCCAGCTGTATTCGCTCTTGTTGGCCATCTTGCCCCAGACCCCGGTGATGTAGGCCTGGCCGATCTTTACATTGGCTTTGATGGCATCTACCCGGCTATCGTAGATGTTCCCATCAGCGATGAAATCCTGGAACCGGCCGCCGGTCAGGTTGACCACACCGATGTTCCCAGTCAGATAGGCTCTCTGGAAATCCGTATCATCATCACCGGATTCGTTGTTGCCGATGAAGTGCTGGTTGTTTTCCAGCATGGATACGTAATGCCAGTTGTCATTGACTTCCCCGGTGAGGAACAGACGGGTACGGAGCCGGGCGTCGTCGTTGTCACGGCCGGCTTTGGCAGCCTGCCATCTGTTGACGGCACCGCCGCTGCTGTGGTCATAGCTCAGCCGGACATTCCCAGTGATCTTCACATTGTCGGCATTCTTTTCCAGTTTGGCCACCCGGACACCCAGGTTGTCCAGTTCATCAGCGAATTCGCTGACCAGCTTGTCATCGGCACCGATGGCACCTTTGGCCAGGGCTTTGGCTACGATCTGTGCCATTTCATACCGGGTCATGGTTTTGTCACCTTTGAAGGTGCCATCCGGATATCCGTCCACCACACCGGCCGCTGCCAGTTTTGCTACGGCTCCATAAGCCCAGTGGCCTGCCGGCAGATCAGAGAACGGGTTGGCGGCAAATGCCGTGGCGCTGATGCCCATAGCCATGGCCAGAGCATACACTAAGGTTTTTTTCATGATAAAATCCCCCTTCTGGTAATTTCCTTTCCGGAAGGGAACCGCCTGCTTCCCGGGTTCTGTGCGAGTGGCCTTGTTTCCTCTACAGGAGCCGGCAATCCTGCGCTTCTCTTCGTTCCAGGCTTGTGGTCTATTTCCACGGTTCCACTATACCAAAGGGGACTGGGCCCTGTCACAAAAGGCGCTCCTTGTTTGCATTTTTTTGCTTTTTGTTTGTGAATTTTCTTTGTCTTTTCCTTTTTTATCACAATTCTTTTGCAGAAACAGGGGCTTGCACTCCCCCAAAAAAAGTATATGATATAATTACTAATATTACATGGAAGGATGATCTCTATGGAAAACCATGAAGCTTTGGTCGCAGAAGTCAAAAATCTGGCAGCAGCCCCCAGTGTATACAGCGGGCTGAAGGACTTGGCAGAAAAGTGGCTGGCTGCAGAAGGAACGGCAGCCCAGGCCAACCTGACGGCCCTTCTCCGGGCTGCCCTGAAAGAAGACGTATGCACCATCGACCAAGTGCTGCCCTTCTTTGCATCCGATGCGGCCAAAAAGGCCTTCGGGGAAGAAACCGCTGCCAAGATGCTGGCCCAGGGCCAGAAAGTCAAGGCCGAAGGGGGCAAATACTGCTTCTGCCCCGCCTGCACCGCAGGGGCCAAGATCCTGGAGATGTTGGGGGAATAAAAAAAACGGGGCCGTTGCTCATGCAGCAGCCCCGTTTTTTTACACCATCTTCTCCGGATGGAACACTTTGTCGAATTCTCCTTCTTCCATGAAACCCAGCTTCAGGACCGCTTCTTTCAGGGAAATATTTTCTTTGAAAGCCAATTTGGCCACCTGGGCACATTTGTCATAGCCGATATACGGGCTCAGGGCCGTCACCAGCATCAGGGAATTGTGCAGGTTGTGGGCCATCTTTTCCTTATTGGCTTTGATCCCCACCACACAGTTCTTCCGGAAGGACACCATCACATCTCCCAGGAGCCGGACGGACTGGAGGAAATTGTAGATGGTCACTGGCAGGAACACGTTCAGCTGGAAGTTCCCCTGGGAAGCAGCGAATCCAATGGCCGCATCATTCCCCATGACCTGGACCGCCACCATGGTCACCGCCTCACACTGGGTAGGGTTCACTTTCCCAGGCATGATGGAAGAACCCGGTTCGTTGGCGGGAATGGTGATTTCTCCCAAGCCATCCCGAGGCCCGGACGCCAGCCAGCGGACGTCGTTGGCCATCTTCATCAGGTTGGCTGCCAGAGCCTTTAAAGCGCCGTGAGCAAAGACCATATCATCCAAGCTGGTCAGGGCATGGAACTTATTGGGTGCTGTCACAAAGGAAAAGCCCGTGTTCTTGGCGATGTACCCAGCCACCTTTTTGTCAAAGCCTTTGGGTGCATTCAGGCCGGTGCCTACCGCCGTCCCTCCCAAGGCCAATTCCAGCAGGCCCTTTTCCGCAGCCTTGATTTCCTGCCGATTCCGCTCCAGCATGGTCCGCCAGCCGGAAATCTCCTGGGAAAAAGCCACCGGCACTGCATCTTGGAGGTGGGTCCGTCCCGTAGTCACAATGCCCTTGTTGGCCTTTTCCAGCTTCTTGAAGGCAGCTACCAATTCATCCAGGGCCGGCAGCAGCTGTTTTTCCAGTTCCCAGACAGCAGCAATGTGCATGGCCGTAGGAAAGGTATCGTTGGAACTCTGGGACATGTTCACATGGTCATTGGGATGGAGGAGGGCTTCTCCGGCCAGTTCATTCCCCCGATGAGCAATGACTTCATTGACATTCATGTTGCTCTGGGTCCCACTGCCGGTCTGCCACACTGCCAGAGGGAAGTTGCCGTCCAATTTTCCCTTCAGGATCTCGTCGCAGACCTTGCCAATGATCTGGCAGCGTTTCTTGTCCAGCTTGTCCAAGGCTTCATTGGCCTGGGCAGCACTTTTTTTCAGGTAGGCAAAAGCCCGGATCACTTCCATGGGCATCTTTTCCGTCCCAATCTTGAAATTCTCGAAGCTCCGTTCTGACTGAGCACCCCAGTATTTGTCCGCCGGGACCTTGATTTCTCCCATGGAATCCCGTTCCAGACGCCATTCCTCTTTTTTTGCCATGCTGTTCCCCTCGCTTTCTAATGATACCTGCATTATTTCATAGCAATGTTCGTTTGTCAAACGAAAAGGGAGGATAAAGAAAAAAGGCCCGTCCCCACAGGACAGGCCTTTCAACATTCAAATGGTGATCCACCCGGGACTTGAACCCGGGACACCCTGATTAAAAGTCAGGTGCTCTACCAGCTGAGCTAGTGAATCATTGCGTTACAGCTTAATTATTATAGCTTGATTTCGCAGGATTTGTCAACCCTTTTTATCCAAATTTTTCATGTAAAGATCCATTTCATCGGCAATCTTCTTGGAATATTCCACGGCGTGGACCACGGTCTTGGCCCCAGTGACCACATCTCCGGAAGCAAAGACCCCGGGCAGGGTGGTTTCTCCGTCTTCCGTGATCTTCAGATTCCCCCGGTCGTTCAGCTCCAAGCCCTGGTTGTGTTCCACCAGCCGGTGCTTGGGCACCTGGGAAACAGCAATCACCACGCTGTCTACGGGCACCAGCCGGGCCGTATCTTCCAGGACGGTCACATGGCCGTCTTCCACTTTGGTATCTGCCACCATGGGGCCTTCGTCTTTGATGGCCACGGCAGTCTTGTTGAACTCGTACTTCACGCCGTCCAGGAGAGAATACTCATATTCATCCTGGGAAGCGGACACATGATCCCGGCGCACATAGACCGTGACACTCTTGCAGCCGTGCCGTACCGCAGTACGGGCCACGTCCATAGCGGAGTTCCCAGAACCGAAAATGGCCACACTCTGGCCCAGATCTACGGCATCCGGGTTGTTCAGGTAACTGATGGCATAGTGGACATTCCCGAAGGTCTCTCCTGGGATCCGCATCCGCTTAGGCCGCCAGGCACCGGTGCCGATGAATACGGACTGATAGCCGTCAGCGAACAGGTCCTTCAGTGTGATGTTCCCGCCGATGGTAAAGTTGAACCGGAACTTGATCCCCATTGCCTTCATCCGTTCCTCGAACCGGTCCAGGATGTACCGAGGCAGCCGGAAATCCGGGATCCCATAGCGCATGATGCCCCCGATCTTATCCCGGGATTCAAAGACGGTGATCTGATACCCCCGTTTGGCCAGGATGATGGCAATGGTGATCCCTGCAGGCCCGGCACCGATGATGGCTACTTTCTTCCCATTGGAAGGGGCCTGCTGGATCTTCAGCCGGTCGAAACAGGAATCAGAGATATAATTTTCGATGGCGGAAATGTGCACCGGAGCACCTTTGATGCCCCGGACACAGTGCCCTTCACACTGGGCCGCATGGTTGCACACCAAGCTGCAGACCACAGAAAGGGGATTGTTGTCGAACAGCATCTGGGCTGCGGTCAGCAAATCATTTTCCTTGAACAGCCGGATCATTTCCGGGATATTGGTATGGATGGGACAGCCTTCCCGGCATAGGGGCTTTTTGCACTGGAGACACCGGTTGGCTTCTTCTAATTCATGGATGGACATACACAGAACCTCGTTTTCAAAGGATGTTTATTGTATAGTTTATATAAGTGGTAGGGTTCCTGTCAAGCTCTTCAATAAAAATCTGAGGTGGCGGCCTGGAAGTTCAATCCGTTTGTTTTTTTCTATAGAAGGAAAGGTAGAAACCCGCCAGGGGCGGGTTTCCTCCATCGCCCGCTGACCGTTGACAGCTGACACAAAAAAAAATCCGCATCCATCAGATGCGGAATTTTCCTAACCGGCAGCTCCCTATCCTCCCGGACCGTTTCCAGTCGAGTACTTTCGGCGTATAAGGGCTTAACTGCTGTGTTCGGCATGGGAACAGGTGGATCCCCTTAGCTATCGCCACCGGATTATGTTGCTGAAGGCATGAGCCCTCAAAACTTCATGAAGAGACGTTCTTTCATCTAACGGCCCGATTTAAGTCAAGCCCTCGACATATTAGTACAGGTCAGCTTAACATATTGCTACGCTTCCACACCCTGCCTATCGACCTGGTCTTCTTCCAGGTGTCTTACCAGCTTACGCTGTGAGAGATCTCATCTTAAGGATGGTTTCACGCTTAGATGCTTTCAGCGTTTATCCGTTCCGGACGTAGCTACCCAACTATACCCTTGGCAGGATAATTGGTACACCAGCGGTCCGTCCACTCCGGTCCTCTCGTACTAGGAGCAGCCCCCTTCAAATCTCTTGCGCCCGCGATGGATAGGGACCGAACTGTCTCACGACGTTCTGAACCCAGCTCACGTACCACTTTAATGGGCGAACAGCCCAGCCCTTGGGACCGACTTCAGCCCCAGGATGTGATGAGCCGACATCGAGGTGCCAAACCTCCCCGTCGATATG